>Ga0209648_10004527_pt1 | contig 11825 bp, 7 predicted proteins | sample GraSoi2013_115cm_FD_185830 | JGI IMG/M metagenome (GOLD analysis project Ga0209648, IMG submission 185830) | Grasslands soil microbial communities from the Angelo Coastal Reserve, California, USA - Sample 9_17_2013_115cm (SPAdes) (version 2) | ecosystem: Environmental > Terrestrial > Soil >...
TTTGTGCTCATGGGAGAATGACCCTAATTGTGTTTAGATCTCTCTCCAACCGAATGCCTCGCCTGATCCTTGCGCTGGCGCTGGCCTGCCTTATATTCTTTGTTCTATTGTTCATTCGTACCTTGCCTGCTGAGCGCGATATGGAACTGTGGGGTTACGACTTGTTGGTGGCGTGGAGCGCCAACAAATCGGTTTCAAATCACGTTCTTGTTGTGGACTTTGATGACGACACCATTGACAATCTGCACCAATACCCTATCCCACGGACAACCTTGGCAAACGTGATTGACAAAGTCTCCGCCGGACATCCGGACTTGATTGGTCTTGACATGATCCTTTCCGAAAAACGAGGTATCGCAGAGGATCAGGCCTTGAGCACAAGTCTTTCCTCCGCGGGCAATGTCGTGGTTGCCTCGCAACTGGGATCCGGTGATATCCCCGTCGGAAATCCTTTGCCGGAGTTTTGCGAAGTCGATCTTTCGATTCCGTCAGCCTGTAAGAAGGGTGCTGCCTTCGCGGTGGGTTTCATCAACATGCCAGTAGATGACGATGGTTTCGTACGCAGAAGTTTCCTTTTGCCCCCGAAACATTTTCCAGTACTCCCATTCTCCGTGGCGATTGCCAGTAATTACGTTCGTCAGCCGATTATTCCATGTGGCACGGAGTCTGTTTGTTTGGGGTCAAATACCATTGCAATGGATGACAGCGGACTTCGCACTGCATTGATTGCGTGGTCGAATCCTCCGGCGCAGGTAATTTCTGCGCGTGATCTGCTTGCGAACCGGATTTCCTCAACCCTATTCACCGGAAAGATTGTGCTCATAGGACAGAGCAGTGCCGCGGGGAACGATCGGCACTTCACACCCCTGTTTCGCATTCGACAGGCGAACGGCAGACACATGCAACTCTCCGGTGCCGAGATTCATGCCGCATCCATTAGTACTCTCTCGGACGGGTCCGCGATTCGCGTGCTGCATCGTACGGTGTTGTTATCGGTGATCTTCCTCTGGGTATACACGACTCTCAGTTCTGTTCTCTGCCTCGCACCGAGATTCTCGGTGCCGCTGGTCATTGCGGCCATGGCTGCGGCGCTCGCCGTGGCGGTTTGGTTGTTTTTGAATCACCACATCTGGTTTCAATTTGTGCTGTGTGAACTCGGCCTCTTGCTTCTTTTGCCAACCGGCTTTGGTTATCGGTTTCTTGAAGAACGTTGGTGGAAGGGTGCGGTTGAAGAAGAGCGAGAGCAGCTGATGAACCTATTTTCGCGCTATGTTTCAGAAGAGGTTGCATCGGAGATATGGGACCGCAGAAGCGAACTCATACTCACAGGAGAAGATCGAACAGCCACGATACTGTTCTCTGATATCCGCAATTTTACCGAGATGACAACAGGAAAGCCGTCCGCCGAGATTGTTGCGTGGCTGAATGCATATCTGGGCTCAATGGGTAAGGTAGTAAAAAATAATGCCTCCTCGGAGAAATCTGTGGGTCACCGACACGCTCCAATGGCGGCCGGAAGCTCGACTCGCTCGCCCGCGAACCTGATGCGGGATAGCGCGGCTTCAGCTCCTTGCGGTTCGTAGCCAGTTTGCCTTCGAACCAGTTTGCCGTTGCCAGTAAACGCTACGCCGTTACAGGATATCTATCGGGAGTTTCCGGCAGAAAGTGGCACCGACAGCGCGGTCGCCGAAGCAGTTCGGCAACACTTGCGCTTTTGACGCGCAGGTTGACCAGGAGTTCCAGCCGAACTATTCTTGATTTGCGGCGACCGAAATCTCGTGGAGCCGTGTAGGGCAAAAAATTGTGCTATCGGAGAAAGATCTCAGCGGCGGGATAACCGGCACCCGGGCGCCAGATAGCGCGTTGATTATGCTGCGCCTCGGGGGCGGCGATGACGAGCAGGAGCCATGGTGGAAACACGCCATCGACAGCACTTTCCCGCAGGAACAGATCGAGCGCGAACCACGCCGCGGAGGTGGTGGGTGAAAGCTGGGCTTGCGCTGGTCTTCTGGACGGGTCTCGGCCTCCTCCTCTCGATACAGAGTTACCTCCTCTGGCCAAAAGTCACCTTCGCCGACGCCATGCAGGCGACGATGCCGCGATGGTACCTCTGGGGGCTCCTCGCGCCTTTCATCTTCGCCGCGGATCACCGCGTACTCGGACGCTTGACACCAGTGCGCCGAATCCTCGCCCATGTCCCGCTCGCGATGCTGTTCACATTCGTCGCCATGGCCTTGGACTACGCGGTTCAGAGGGTATTCCAGGTCGGGTGGGGTCCGGAATCAGCGGGGCGCTTCTTCCTGCAGAATTTCTTCGCCCACTCGATGGTCTACGCCGTCATCGGGGGCGCGAGCCTGGCGACAAGCTACGCGGCCGAAGCCCGAAGGCGCGAGCAGGAAGCGGCCAAGCTTATCCTGCATTCCGCGCAACTCGAGACTCACCTCGCCGAGGCCAGGCTCCGTGCGCTGCAGTCGCAGCTCAACCCCCACTTTCTCTTCAACACGTTCAACACGATAAGCGCTTTTACTGAGACTGATCCGAAAACGGCGCGGCGAATGATGGCTCGGCTCGGCGCATTGCTTCGCTCATCGCTCGATCATGCAGGACGGCAGGAAGTCACGCTCGCCGAGGAGCTGCGCTTCCTCGAGGATTACCTCACGATCGAGCGACTGCGATTCGAGGATCGGCTGACGGTCAACGTCAGGGTCGAGGACGGCGCGCGTGACGCGCTCGTGCCGAGCTTCGTCCTGCAGCCGCTCGTCGAAAACGCCATCCGTCACGGCACAGGCGCACTGCTGCGGCCGGGCCACGTGGATGTGTGTGCCCGCCGCATGGACGCCCGGCTCAGGATCGAGGTCGAAGACGACGGAATCGGACTGCCGGAAGGCTGGCGCATGGAGGAGCACGCGGGTATCGGCCTGTCCAATATCGAACGCCGCCTGGAGGAGCTGTACAGATCCGAGCACAGCTTCGTCTTATGCGCCCGAACCGGGGGTGGGGTCCGCGTGGAGATCACGCTGCCCTTTCATCCCCAAGGGCAAGGTGCGGCTCCATTACGCTCCCCAACCGTCGACGTGGCATGAACCGGCAGATTCGTGTGGTGATTGTCGACGACGAGAAGCCTGCGCGCGCCCGGCTGATCACGCTGCTCGAACGGCAGCCTGCTGTCCAGGTGACGGCCGCCTGCTCCGGAGGCCAAGAGGCGCTCGAGGTCGTATCTACGGCCGCGCGATCCGGCACGCCTGTCGAGGTCATCTTCCTCGATGTCCAGATGCCCGAGATGGACGGCTTCGCCATGCTCGAGGCGCTTTACTCCTCACCGCTCGACCCCATGCCAGTCGTCATCTTTGCCACTGCCTATGACGAATACGCCTTGCGCGCCTTCGACGCGCATGCGATCGATTATCTACTCAAGCCGTATAGCGACGAGCGATTCGAAGTGGCGCTGACACGAGCCATCAGGCTTGTTCGAAGTGGCGCCTCCGACGCGCTCGTCGCCAAGATGCAGGCCCTGCTTGATGACCTCGTCGAGGCTCCACGAGGTGACCAGTCCGCCGACTCGTCTCGTCACGACTATGTGGACCGGCTGGCGCTCAAGGACCGCGGCCGAGTCCGGCTCATTGATGTGAGCGAAATTCGATGGATCGCCGCGGCAGGCGTGTACGTGACGATTCATACTGCGCGAGAATCCTATCTCCACCGTGAGGTTCTCGGCGGTCTCGAGGCCCAGCTCGATCCCCGTCAGTTCCTTCGCATTCACCGGTCCCACATTGTCAACTTTCACTTTGTTCACGAGCTCGTGCAGGACGCCCACGGCGACTATGTTGTGATGCTCAACGATGGAACGGCGCTGAAGATCGGGCGGATGTACCGATCGCGGCTCGAAGAGCGACTCAACCAGCGGCTCTAGTGGCCTCCACTCTCCGGCGTCCGCATCGCCGCAGCAGCAGTTCATTACTGTATTCCGTCGCCCGTCACAAAGCTCTGGCGGAGGTCTAGCATTCCACGTACGCTGACAGTGAGCAACCTTGAATGAGACGACTTGGAATACCTCAATCGATGTCTATGAGTAGGTCGACACTTCTTGTCCTCACGAGTACTGCGATGCTCCTACTGCCCGGAGGCGCGTCAGCGCAGGCCAAGCGCTACCCGCTCGAATCTGTCGATGGTCTCCGGTTCCACAACGTAACCGCCGAGCCGGCCGTGCTTCAGGGCAAAAAGGGGCTGAGGGCCACGATCTCCGAAGAGACTCTCCGCCGCATCGAACGCACGCAGCTATATGCTCAAGGGCTGGTATGGATCGAGGACCTTGACTTCTCGAATGGAGTGATCGAGGCGGAGATTGCCGGCGCTTTGGCACCCGGAGCGGGTGGGGAAGCGCGTGGGTTCGTCGGCATCGCTTTCCGAGTGAAAAAGGATCTGGAAACCTACGACGCGTTTTACTTGCGCCCCACGAACGGTCGCGCCGACGATCAAGAGCGCCGGAATCATTCTGCTCAGTACATCTCGCTTCCGGAGTGGCCCTGGTCCCGGCTGCGGAAGGAGACGCCGAGCAAGTACGAAGCGTACGTCGACCTTGTGCCGGGAGCATGGACGAAAATCAAAGTCGAGGTGCGCGGTGAACAGGCGCGCCTCTACGTCCACGACAACGAACAGCCAACGCTGATTGTCAAAGACGTCAAATCCGGGGTGGACGGGCATGGCGGGGTCGCGCTGTGGCTCGAACCAGGCACAGTCGCTCACTTTCGGAACCTCACAGTGAAGCCAAACCCGTAGGAAAGGGAGCGCGGCGTGTTTAGGCGGTCCGGCGCGGAAGCCTAAAACCGGAAGCTAGTTTGAGGTATGGAAGGGAAATGATACCAGTGAAAGCAGTTGCTGGTGGCGGTCACCGGCGGGAATTGCGTGTTAGGCCGTCAGGAGGCGGTGTTAAGAACCTTCAGGCGGCGGGCAAGAAACAGGATATCGCAGCTGAACCATTTAGAGAATGATCCGATCTGTCAGCATGCGTTATTCAAGGAGCCTGTGCAGGTGACTATGGATCGCAGACGCTTTCTCCAAGCCGCTGTTGCAACGTCCGTCGGATCATTTCTGTTTCAGGATTCCTCGGGCGCCACAGCTGAGGCGAAGCGCCCGGCAAATCATGCGGGTGGCTTCGAGACTATCGGTTTGTATTGCGCACTTCCCACGGATCCGCCTCCCAAGGACCCGCGAATGTACGACTTCTACAAAGCCTGCGGCTACAACTATCTGGAATTTTGCGAAGCGGGCTTTCGCTCTCGCCCTGACCTTTTGCCCGACTACTACAAGCAGATGTCGCGTGCGATCAGCCTGGCGCACGAGAAAGGCTTTCGAGTGGGAATCGTCCTGCTTGCGGGCATGGAGCAATGGAACGGACCCGCTGACAGTGGATATTCCGGCGCCTTCAGCCCTCTCGATAAGAACAAAGTACAAGAGCGACTGACGTATCTGCGGCAAGCTGTCTCCTATCTGCGGAACGCCGACGTGTTCATCTTCTTTCCAGGAGACCCGGGCGGGGACCCCAGCGGGCGCAGTACCCTCGAAGATTACCTCGCGTTTTGTCATCACGTACAGCAGATAGTCAAGCGGCGCGCCCCCGAAGCGAGCTTCATGCTAAACCTCTGGGCCGTGGCAGAGTGGGAGGGCTTTCCTTCTCCCTTCAGCCTTCGTTACTGGCAGCAGGAGGTCAAACTGTCCCGCGCAGTTGTGGCCGCGCCAGACATGGTCGGGCCCAGTTGCGGTGTGGCTTTTCCTCTCCATAACTACTACCGCTCAATGGCTCTGGCGTATTATGCCAACGCGGGAATCAAGCCAGAGGTCTATCCAACCGCGCAGGACGTTCAGATGTTGCGGACGCGAGGCGCCAAGCCCCTGCTCGGCTGGCCTTATTTCCTGGTGGATGAGGCAGACGATGGATTCATCACGCCCAACAACGTGGATTCTAAAGGCCAATCCTCGGCCGAGACGCGCTACATCCGGGCTCTTGTCGATTCCGGACACAAGATAGGTCTGGACGGGCTGGTCGCCAACGCCATCTTTTTCGAGGCCGAATCCCTCAATATCTATGCCTTCGGGCAAATGTGCCGTTCTGCTGATCTGACACCGGAGCAAGTGCTTGACCAGTACGCTGGCTTCATTGCCGATGAGAAGACTCGAGTCACCCTCGCTCGCGTGCTTCGCTACATCGAGAACTACAGCAACTGGCAGAACAGCCTTCCCGCGTCCTTCCGGCTGAAGAACTTTGAAGTTCCAGAGGTGACATCGGCCAGAGTAGGGCTGGAACTGCTCGCTCAGGTCATCCCTTGTGCTCGCCCAGCGATCCCCCTTCTGGAGCCACCAACCCTTTATCTGGGTCGCCTTAAGAAGCGGCTGGAAGCCATTGCTGCTGGTAACATCGGTGGCGTCGCCCCGATTCGAGCAAGTACGGGCATCCGTCGGCCTCATGCACTCCGGGCGAGATACGGAAACAAACGCCAGCCTACAGCGTAGATGTCAGGTTAAGCTGATCTGCCGAATTATGCGTTATACGGCCCTGCTATCGAGGGGGGAAAGCGATGCTCGAAAGAAGCTCCAGAACTATCATTGTGATATCTTTTCTCCTGGGGGTATCAGGATGTCGCCAGGCATTTCATCAGGTGCCTCCGACGCCCTCTGGAAGCATCCGCAATAGAGTTGGCATGCAGCTCAGGGTGGCAGAGGAAAACACTCAACCGACGCTGCGGATTGTCTTGCCAGGTCATCCGACCTCGGATCGCGCCATCGAGGTCATCTTTCCGGAGCACGTCACAGTACGACCACGTGGGAGCACCGATGCAAATCAGATCTACCTCTTTCAACCGGGGCAATACGGCGAGCGACCGCTATGGCGACAGTCTGAGCGAGCTCTGGAGTATGAGAGCAATCTTCCGGGCGCCGTTCATATGCTGGCGCGAGCAACCCTCGAAGAAGATGGTGTTCGCTTTCACTTCAGGCTGCGTAACCAGTCCGACAAGACGTATGATCTGATCTGGGCTCCAATCGATCCACGGCTTACCTCGGTGTTCCACGACGTTCGATTGGAGCGGACGTACGTCCATCATGTGGATGGTTTCGATCTGCTCGCTTCGGAAACGCCGAGCCGCTTGAGGATGCCGCTCAAGGAATGGTTGCCCGCCCGGTACCTCGCCTCATTCACTTGGCCGATACCGTCGCGGCACGTCGAACGTCGTGACGGTATCACGTACTACAACAAGTCGCGAGCAGTCGATGCGCCTTTCATCGCCACGCTTTCCCAAGACGGTCGCTGGGTGGTTGCGAGTTTCACCCGTAACACAGGCAACGTGTGGAGCAACCCGGAGTTGACTTGTCAGCACGTGGATCCTCAAGCGGCGTTGTCACCGGGTGAGGAGGCGATATTGGAAACCAAGATCCTCGTCGTCCGCGGCTCGCTTGATGACGTGTTTAAGATGGCTATGCAGCAACGCAACTCACTGGAGCAGCGAAAGTGGAGCAGTTCGAAGATGGGTCTTCGAGAAAAATGAACCCTGCCTTGTCGCCAGCGTTTACCAATCCCCGGGGGCTCCCGGCTTGGTCAACTTGGTTCCTCTCGGAACCTCTCGTTGAAATCCCGGGCGATCTCCTCGAGTAAGGGCCGCAGCTTGTCGAGACGGGTACGGCGAGACCGCGTCTAGGGCCGGTTTATGGTAGAGGCTTCGCCGCCACTCCCGTCCGCGCCATGGAACTGATCACGATTCTAAACCGCTGTCACCGTTTCCGAGGTTGTGTCTACCGGCAAGCCCACTTTAGTGCCGACAAGCCGCGCTCGAGCTACCACGGAACTTTGAATTTGCACACCGCCGAGGCTGAGGCGATCCTCCTCGCCCAGACGGACTGCCTGCTGCATCATCTGCAATTGAGTGTCTTGGAGTTTGCGTAGGGTCTGGTCTGCTTCCGCCAGCTCCTTCAGCGCTGCGGTGTAGAGAGCCAGCGCCCGTTCGCTCTCTGCAATGATTTGCGTTTGTTTCTCCAGGAAAACGGCGGCGGCTTCCTTGCGTCGCGCTTCGGCCTCAGCGATCAGTCCCTGGTTTCGATTGAAGAGAGGAAGAGTGGTCGCCAGTCCGATTGTGAAGAAGTTTTTTAGTTCCTCGTAGGTGTAGCCAGGTCCGATTTGCAGGTCCGGATATTGTTTGGAAATTTCGAGCTGCAGGTCGGCTTCGGCTGCAGCGTATTGTGCCAGAGAACGCCTGACATTCAGGCGATTTAGAACCGCATCCCGTTGAATCTGTCCGGGCGACAACGATTCTGCGCTTGGCGGGGAATCCAGGTCAGACCATGAAAAATCGAACCCCTGCAGCCCCGCCACGGGAATCCCAATCGCAGATGCAAGGGCTGTCTTGGCTTCGGCAAGCTGGCCCTCGGCGGTGTTGATAGCCAAGTGTGTTTTCGAAAGCTCGATCCGCGCCAGATCTAATTCGGGCCTTGGTATCTCCCCAACAGAAAACCGTTGCTCCAGGACGTTTGCTTGGTCGCTGCGAGCCTGCCCTTCCGTGTGCAGTAATTCCAAGCTCCGAGAAGCGAGAAGGTAGTTCAGTAGCGCAACCCGGACCCCGCTGCGGACTTTCCAGGCGGAATCCGCAAGATCGAACCGCGCAGCTTGATCGAGGCTGCGAGCAGTTTGTATGCGGTGTCCGCGTTTCCCTGCCGTTTCAATTGGTATGGAGAGGTCTAAATTGAGTAGATAAGGACTCGGAACGCCAGGAGCAACGCTCAGACTGGGATTGGGCCGCGCGCCGGCCGTCACAATGGCTGCCTCCGTTTCGGCAACGCGGGCCCGAGCCGACTCCAGCGTGGGATTGAAATACAGAGCTGCAAGCGACAGCGTTCCAAGGTCCCAGGTCTTTGGCGGCCATGGTGCTACGGCATGACCACCGCTTTTCTCCAGAAATGCCTGCAGGCCTGGATCAGAGAGATTTCGCGACTCGAACCTCGAGGCTGTTTCGGCAGGAACGATAGGAACTGGTCGGTATCGGCGCGCAGCACACCCCGCCAATAGCAAAACCCAGAAGACAAGAACAATTCGTTTTCTTATCGCATACATAGAATATTGCTCCGTGCAACCGAAACCGACGAAACATGCTGATGACCCTGTGAGAGTCAGTCTTGTTTGAACCGTTCAGCTATGTGCAAAACAGGAATCTTACGTCTGTGCCTGTGGGTGCAAAGCGGTATCAGATGCGAAGAGCAATTGGAGGAGAAGCCGTCAAGCTGGAGAAAAAGACGGGAACATATTTCTTCCGTACTGTGTGTAGCCACAGATCTGGAAATCCAGGCGCAGAGGCCGATGCAGCCAAGACCAGCACCAGTTGGGCCAACAGGAACAAGAGGCAGGCAAACGTAAGCAACCCTATGACTTGGATTTCAGAGTCAGAGGCTGGACCAGGGGTATCCCATTGATCTAATGATTCAATCACCGGGTAGGCCACTACCAAGGCGACCAAGCAGACAAGAACCGCGATTTGGAGAGTCTTTCGCAGCAAGACTAGCTGAGATACTACATCGGCAATCCGAAGAGACGCAAGCTGGGGGTCGAGATTTGCCTATTCTGCCAACGCTTGAGCAGAGGCCAGAATAAACGCTCGCCCTGGCGCTAGCGCCGGCACCTCTAACCGGGATTTTGTCTAGCACTCAGGAAGGCCTGGCCGCCGTGGTTCTCGACCAGCGGCCAGGATCGGGGTGGGTGTTTGGGGGAAAGGTGGCTGATTTGTGGCCATCTGCATTCCAGGAATTCCATCGCTTATAGGTACTGTGAACTTTATCGAGTTTTCTGATGACCCCGCCGAATTCGTGAAGGCTGTGGGCGTAATTCTTGCATGAGCGGCTGAATCCTGCAGATCAGCGGCAACTAGCTCTTGAAATTACGGTCGCCAAACTTTGTTTCTCCTTGTGTTTAAGGGTTTGGCTGCTAAGCCAATTCCTCAGTCACCTGAATGCACCTCAACTCTTGCGCATCCGGTCAGCGGCAGGTCATACCTCAGCAATTCCCGTGATCCCGTTCGGCAGTATCCCGCATGGCTCAATCGATCTTCCCTAGTGGAACCAAGACCCAGGACCGGTCGCCCAACCGGATCTCAAGGTTCACGTCCTCCGCAGACTCGAATTCCAGATGAAACTCGCCAAATTGGTTCGTGGCGGTTCGCGCCAGAATTGCCATGCCACCAACCAGAAGCACAGAGAGACCATCATTCTTGTCCTTCCTCTCGGCATCCAGCACCTGGCCAGCGAGCGATATCAGGCCAGATCCTTGCAGGACCTCGATGGAGACGTCGATAACCGTGCTCTGGTGCTGATAAGCAATCTGTCTGGGACCTAGGGACAAGCTACGCAAACCAGCCGCAAGGGGGGACCGAAAGCTATCAAATATTGTTCGGGAAATTCCCATGTGCCGCACAGGCACCTGCCACGATCGTCGGGAGGTGAAGAGCTCTTGAAGTGTACTCCAGAGCTGTTGAAGTAAGCCTTCTTGGGATACCTGGAGCAGGTCATGACGTTCGATAAGCTCTATCATTTCGGCGTCGGCAACGCCGTTGGTGATCACCATTATTCGGTCCGCTAAGCTGGGGCGAATCTGTTTTATCCGCAGGACGAACTCGTCCGCGCCCCCATCCGCACGGCCGTAGGCGAGCAGCACGGCGTCAAAGACTTCTCGCTCTAGAATGGCGCCTGACTCCTCCTTGCTGGCGGTTATGGCGCATGTACAGCCCATGGCGGCCAGGAACGTAGATATCAAACTTTGGACGGACGGCTCAGCTCCTACGAGTAGGAGCTTGTGTCGCTGAACCGAGGGAGTCTCAAGATTATCCGCTTGCAACATCTTTCTGAACCTGACCTTCTTGTAGTATTCCCCCCTTGATCGCGGTTGCCTCTGGGTAACCAGATATCATCTTCGCTGGGATCCTGGTTGAGGTAAATGGGATGAACACCGTCATTTTGAGTCGGGAGAATCTTGTACGCAGGCGGGATCACTCGGACCGCGCTTTAGAGAACGGCTGACTAGAAAGACGCGCGAGTTAGGTAAGTCGTGTAAATGCCCGATGATCGCACTCGTCGCTCGGTGTCTAAAGCAGTATGACAAGGTACTTGGTTTTGTTGGCGATATGTCCGTTCTCGCTCACGGAGGAGACGCCGAAACGTGCTTGCGATTGTGCGAATACTCAAGCCGTGTGCTTGAAAGAGGTTCAGATAGCTAGTCACGTCAGGCACATTGCTATGTAAGCGCACTTGATGGACAACCACAGCAACGCAGTGGAATTGCGGTTTTTGAAATCACGTTAGGGAAAGACGGGAAAGTAGTCAATGCAAAGACCATTTCAGGACACCCGCTTGCGATACATCTGCTCATTCGTGCAGCAGCCAAGTGGCGCTTTTAGGGGCATTTGTACAACATGGCGCAGCAAGGCAAGCCCTGCGGACGTCCAAAGGTCAAATTCTCAATCATTGCGAATCAAACTTCAGTGGTAGTAGTGCAGCCACGGGCCGGTTAGCTGCTCACCGTATGCCCCACACCAGCCGTCTTTGCTCGTGGGGGCGATTCTGCCCTGGCAGGCATACCTGGAGTGCAATCGCCATTTCACCAGCAGCAATCAGGTCATCACCTGTTTGCGGAGGCGGATTTCGGCTCGCTGCCGTGCCTGTTCATCGCAACGGTGGAAAACGGTTTCTGCGTACGGTTCCTTGGTCGATAAGACGTGATAGAGAATCCGTGCGATTTTATGGGCGGTGGCGGTGATCGCCTGGGCGGTACCGAGCTTGGCCCGCATGCGACGAAAGAA
>Ga0209648_10004528_pt1 | contig 11822 bp, 9 predicted proteins | sample GraSoi2013_115cm_FD_185830 | JGI IMG/M metagenome (GOLD analysis project Ga0209648, IMG submission 185830) | Grasslands soil microbial communities from the Angelo Coastal Reserve, California, USA - Sample 9_17_2013_115cm (SPAdes) (version 2) | ecosystem: Environmental > Terrestrial > Soil >...
GCTGCTTGCGCTGGGTGACGTCCATCATCGCGCCGATCATCCGGGTGCCCCGCCCGTCCGCGTCGCGGAGCACGTAGCCGCGGTCGTAGACCTGGGCGTACGAGCCGTCCGCGCGCCGGCAGCGGTATTCCGCGCTCCAGCTCTCGTCGCCGCGCTGGATGGCGGCGTGGATGTCGGTCACCACCCGCTCGCGATCCTCCGGATGGACGAGCTCGTACCACCAGGTGATGTCCGGGCCGATCTGCTCCTCGGTATAGCCGAAGAGGGTCTGGACACCCTCGTTCCACCAGAGCCCGTCGCTGACCAGGTCCCAGTCCCACACCGCGTCGTTGGTGGCGCGCGAGACGAACTGGAAGCGCTCCTGGCTCTCGCGGAGGGCGCGCACCAGGCGCTCGGCGGTGCCCCGCGCGACCTGCTCGTCCGCGAAGAGCTGGGCGTTGCGGATGGCGAGCGCGGCCTGGGCGGCCAGGCGCGCCAGGATGGCCTCGTCCTGGTCGGTGAAGGCCCGGGCCGCGCGGTTGTCGACGTAGAGCAGGCCCTCGACGCGGTCTTCGATGAGCACCGGGACCGCCATCTGGGCGTGGATGCCGAGGCGCCGGATGCGCTGCTGGTAGTGGTCGCCGATCCGGGGATCGCGGAGGTAGTCGCTGGTGCGCATCGGGCGCCGCTCCACCAGGACCAGCCCGCCCAGGCCCTGCCCCGGCTCGATGCAGGTGTCGGCCAGCGTGTCGTACCACGCGGCGGTCCAGTAGCGCAGGCGCACCGCGTCGGAGCCGGGCACGCGCAGGCCGATCACCGCCCCCTGGCTGCGGCAGAGCTCCTGGGCCGCCTCGGTCACGCGCCGGAGCACCGTCTCCAGGTCGAGGGTTCCCCCGATGGTGCGGGCCAGCTCGGCGAGGATCTCCGCCTCCCGCCGCCGGTGCTCCTCGTCGGCGAAGAGTCGCGCGTTCTCCAGGGTGAGCGCGGCCTGGTCGGCGAGCGCCTCCGCCATCTGCACCGCGCGCGTGCCGAAGACGCTGCCGGTGGCGTTCCGCACCGCGAGCACGCCGATGAGGCGATCCTGGGTCAGCAGGGGAACCGCGAGGATCGCGCGGTCGGGCGCCTGCTCCAGGTGGCGGCGGAGATCCGCGCTGGTCTCGATGCGAGGGTCCGCGAGCGCATCCGGCGTGGTGATGGTCCGCCGCTCGCGGATGGCGAGCCCGACCGCGCCCGAGCCCGGCTCGCGCACCGGACGCCAGCCGCCCGACGGATCGGTCGCGTGGGATACCGCCAGCGCGTGGAGGCTCTGCGAGTCCGAGTCGAGACGATAGACCACCGCGGAGCCGCTCGCGAGGAGGGAGCGCAGGCTCTCCGCGATGCGCAGGCCGACGACGTCGGGCTCGAGGCGCTCGGAGAGAAGCCGGCCGATGCCCGCGAGCGCCCGCGTCTCCTTGAGGCGCGTGCGCTCCCGATCCAGGAGGCGCGCGTTGTCCTGCTCGAGCCGCCGCAGTCGCGCGCGCAGCGTGTCCCCCTCGTGAGTGTCGGGAGTGCCAACCGGTCGTAGCGGTCCCATCGCGTGTCGGTGGTGGAGCAAGGACCACGCCATGGGCAAGTAGCTGATCGGCTTACGGTTCCAGACCACGGGCGAGCGGAAAATGTCAGCCCGCGTCACAAAATGAGCACCCGGCGGAGCCCCGGGACGGGCCGGCCGCCGGGGTGCTACCATGGCCACTCACCGTCGCCAGCCGCTCAACCTTTCCCGGGAGATTCGCCCATGACCACCGACGCCCAGGCCATCCGCCACCTCTGGACCCACAAGACGCAGGACCATCCGTTCCTGTCCGACCAGGAGCTGGTGATCGACCGGGGCGAGGGAGTGTGGATCTGGACCGAGCAGGGCAAGAAGCTGCTCGACGGCTTCGCGGGCCTCGCGGTGGTCAACGTGGGCCACGGCCGGCGCGAGATCGCGGAGGCCGTCGCGGAGCAGACGGTGCGACTCGCCTACTACCCGACCACGCGGCAGTTCTCGAACCGGCCGGCGGCGGACCTGGCCGCGAAGCTCGCGACCCTCGCGCCGGGCGACCTGCGCTACACGATGTTCGCGGTGAGCGGGTCGGAGGCCAACGAGCGCTCGATGCAGATCGCGCGGCAGTACTGGCTGGCCTCCGGGAAGCCGGGCAAGCACAAGGTCATTTCACTGCAGGGTGGCTACCATGGCGCCACGATGGGCACGTTCGCGGTCTGCGGGCTGCCCCACCTCGCCCAGCCCTACCAGCCGCTCGAGGTGCCGGGCTTCGCGAAGGTGGCCCCGCCCCATCCTTTCCGCGATCTGGGTGACCGCACCGAGGCCGAGCTGATCGCGCGCCGCATCGGGGAGCTCCGCGAGGCCATCCGGCGCGAAGGTCCGGACACGGTCTCCGCGGTGATCATGGAGCCGGTCCTCTCGTCGGGCGGCTTCATCATGCCGCCCATCGGATGGCTCCGCGCGGTGCGCGCGCTCTGCGACGAGCTGGACGTGCTGATGATCGCGGACGAGGTCATCACCGGGTTCGGGCGCACCGGCCGGTGGTTCGCGGTCGAGCACGACCAGGTCGTGCCGGATCTCATGTCGGTGGCCAAGGGCATCACGTCGGGCTACATCCCGCTCTCGGCCAGCATCGCGCGGGGGCGGCTCGCCGACGCGTTCTCCGACACCACCACCCAGGAGAACGTCCACCCCAACACCTACGCCGCGCACCCGGTGGCGTGCGCGGCCGCCCTGGCGAATCTGAAGATCATGGAGCAGGACCGGCTGGTCGAGAACGCGGCGAAGATGGGGACGCGGCTCCTGGACGGTCTCCGCGGTGCGGTGGGCAAGCACCCGATCGTGGGCGAGGTGCGCGGGCGCGGCCTGATGGTCTGCGTGGACTTCGTGCAGCCCGACGGCTCCGGCAAGCCGCTCGACGCCAAGCACGTGGCCGAGCTCGACCGCAAGGCGTGGGACCGGGGGGCGATCATCTACGCGCGCGGCACCGTCCTCCGCCTCGCCCCGCCGCTGTGCATCACCCCCGCGGAGGTCGACGAGCTGGTGGCCATCGTCGCCGACTGCGTCGACTCCCTCCAGCGCGACCTCGCGAAATGATCAGGAGGCTGACGCCTTCTCAGGCGAGGAATTCGCGGGCGAGGGTCTCCCACATCATGGTGGAGAGCTTGAGGCTCTCGGTGTCCACGCGCTCGTTGTGGCCGTGGAACATGAGCGGGTAGTCGGTGTAGGGGATGCGGAGGGACTGCAGCCCGAAGCCGTAGGCGGGGACGCCCTGCCAGCGAAAGAACTTGCCGTCGGTGCCGCCGGTGGTCATCTTGGGCACCACGCGGCTTCCCGGCATCAGCCGCGAGGTCACCCGCTCCATCGCGGCCACCAGCGGAGTGTCGTGGCTGCTCAGCGAGCCCTGCTGGCCGCGGCCCTGCTTGATGGTCACGCGCGGGGCCAGGTCGCCGAGCGCCTCCCGCAACATCGCGTCCACGTCCTCGGTGGTCACCCCGGGCAGCGCGCGGATGTCCACGTCGATCTCGACGCGGTCCGGGATCACGTTGGTCTTCACGCCGCCGTGGATGATGTTGGGCGAGAAGGTGGTGTGGGTGCAGGCGTGCGCCTCGCGGGCGAGGGCCAGGTTCTCCATGCCCGACACCGTCTCCAGCACCCGCGCGGGGTCGGTGAGGCCCTTCGTCAGCTCGGGGCCGAGGTCCATGGCCTTCACGTACTCGCGCCACACGTCGAGGATGCGCGCCTCCGGCTGGTAGGCCGCGATGCGCCGCACGACCTCGGCCGCGGTCACCAGCGCGTTGTCGGTGCGGAAGGGCCGCGAGCCATGGCCCGGCGTCCCCGCCACCGTGAGGTGGCGCCAGTTGGCGCCCTTCTCTCCGACGGTGACGCCCAGCACGTGGCCGTCGCGGGTGGGGATGGGCACGCCGCCGCTCGCTGCAGACCCCCTGTCTATCGCTCCTCGGGCTGATAGACATGGAGTCGCCCGAGCTCTCGGTGATGACGTAGTCCGCCTTCACCATCTCGGGCCGCCGGTCGACCAGGTAGCCCGCGCCCAGGTTGCCCCCCGCTTCCTCGTCTGCCACCGCCAGATAGATGAGGGTGCCGCGCGGGCGGAAGCCGTCCTTGGCGAGGCGCCGGGTGGCCACCGCCATGGTGGAGGTGAGGTTCAGCATGTCGATGGCGCCGCGACCCCAGACCACCCCGTCCACCAGCTCGCCGCCGAAGGGATCGCGCTTCCAGCCGCCCGGGCTCACCGGCACCACGTCGGTGTGACCCATCAGGAGTAGCCGGGGGCGTTTGGATCCGACCCCTCGATGCGCGCGATGAGACTCTCGCGCCCGGGCTCCGAGGTGTAGCGCTCGCAGGCCACGCCCGCGCCGTTGAAGTAGGCCTCGAGCGCCGCCACGCTGCGCGTCTCCTGGCCGGAGGCCACCGTGCCGTCGTTGACGCAGCGGTTGCGGATCAGCGTGCGCAACAGGTCGGTGGCTTCCGTCTCGATCGTCTGCTCGTCTCGCATGATCTCCCTCGTCTTATCGTCCGCCGCTTGGGCCGCCGTTCGCGGCGAAGTTGCGGATGATCCAGCCCGCGATGGAGTGCCGCGCGGGACCGACCGGCATCGCGTCGCTGGGGAACCAGCGCGCGTCCTCCAGCTCGTCGCGGTCGATCGCGATCTCGCCGCCCGCGTAGCTCGCCACGAAGCCGATCATGATCTGGCTCGGGAACGGCCAGTTCTGGCTCCCCACGTACTGGATGTCCTTGACGTCGACGCCGACTTCCTCTTTCACCTCGCGCGCCACGCAGCCCTCGAGCGACTCGCCGTTGTCGACGAAGCCGGCCACCAGCGCGTAGCGGCCGGGCGCCCAGATCGCCTTGCGCGCGAGGAGCACCCGGTTGCCGTCGCGCACCAGCACGATGACCGCGGGGTGCAGGTGCGGGTAGTGCTCGTAGCGGCAGCCTCCACAGCGCTTGCCCCACTCGCCCTCGAGCCGGCCGGCGGGCGCCCCGCAGCGCGGGCAGTGCCCGCTGGTCGATTCCCAGTACAGGAGCTGCATGGCCATGCCGCCCACCGTGAGCAGATCGTCGGGCAGGCGCGTGCCCTGCATCGGCACGAGCGTCTCCGCGGCGAGCCCCTCGGGCACCGGCGCGTCCTTCGGGCGCCCGGCCACCCAGCACGGCGCGCTGCCCCACGTGCCGAGCCAGTGCCGCGGACCCAGCCCGTCGAGCCCGCGCGGCGGGGCCTCCGGGCTCTCGCCCGCGGGCAGCCGGAAGCCGTCGCCCTCCGGCACCACCAGGAGCTTCTGATCCTGGACCACGAGCCACCGTCCGACTCCGGTGGGCGGCCCGCCGCCCTGCTTGGCGGGCTCGAACTCGCCACGCAGGCAATCCATGTTGAAGGGTAGGTAGACGGACAACGGTGTCATCAGCGTGCCGAGTCTACCACGGGGAAAACGCGGTTGCGCTCCCGCGCCGGCTGGGCTACGACTAGGCCCTCATGAGCGACGTCTTCCACTCCGTGCTATCCTCCCCGCCGTGCCCGACCTCCTAGCGTCCCTCGCCGCCTCGGTCGCCGCGCGCCTGGTCGCGCGCCGCGAGACGGTGGCGGTCTCCGAGTCTTCGACCGGCGGCCTCATCTCCGCCGCGCTGCTCTCGATCCCCGGTGCGTCCGCGTACTTCATGGGCGGCGGCGTCATCTACACCCAGACCGCGCGGCGCGGCCTGCTCCAGGTGCCCGACGACGCGATGCGCGGCATCCGCTCGAGCACCGAGGCCGCCGCGCTGCTGATGGCCCGCACGGTGCGCGAGCGGCTCGGCACCACGTGGGCCCTCGCCGAGACCGGGGCCGCGGGCCCGACCGGCAACCGCTACGGAGACGCGGCCGGACACTCCTGCTTCGCGGTGGTGGGCGCGGTGGAGACCGCCCGCACGCTCGAGACCGGGCGCGGCGACCGCGAGGCCAACATGTGGGCCTTCACCCGCGCCGCCCTCGAGCTCCTCGACGCCTGCGTCCAGCAGGCCGGAGACAAATCATGAGCGACAAGACGATCCGCGTCGGCTTCGTGGGAGCCGGCGCCAACACCCGCAAGCACCATCTCCCCAAGCTCAAGGCCCAGCCCGGCGTGGAGCTGGTGGCGGTCGCGAACCGATCGAAGGAGTCGGGCGATCGGGTCGCCCGCGAGTTCGGCATCGGCCGCGTGCACGACGACTGGCAGGAGATCGTGGAAGCGCCCGACATCGACGCGGTGTGCATCGGCACGTGGCCCTACATGCACAGCGTGATGAGCATCGCCGCGCTCGAGCGGGGCAAGCACGTGCTCTGCGAGGCGCGCATGGCCATGAACGCGGGCGAGGGCCGGCGCATGCTCGAGGCCTCGCGCAAGGCGCCGCACCTCATCGCCCAGCTCGTGCCCGCGCCCCACACCCTCGAGGTGGACGCGACCATCCAGACCCTGCTCGGCGAGGGCTTCGTCGGCGAGGTGCTCGCGATCGAGCTGCAGGCCTCGGGAGGACGCTTCGTCGAGCCGGACGCGCCGCTCACCTGGCGGCAGGACGTCGGGCTGAGCGGCCACAACATCCTCAACATGGGAATCTGGTACGAGGCGATGATGCGCTGGCTCGGCCCGGCCCAGCGGGTGACCGCGATGACCAAGGTCGCGGTGCCCCATCGCAAGGACGCGACGGGCGCTCCTCACGACGTGCGCGTGCCCGACCACGTGGACATCCTGGCCCAGTTCCGCGGGGGGGCGGTCGGCCACCTGCGCTTCAGCTCGGTGACCGGGCTGGCCCCGGCCTCCGAGGCCTGGATCTTCGGCAGCGAGGGCACCCTGCGGCTCGAGGCCGACGCGCTCCGGCTGACCGGTGGCCGCCGCGGCGAGTCCGCGCTGCGCGAGATCCCGGTGCCGCCCAGGACGCGCATCGGGTGGCGGGTGGAGGAGGAGTTCGTCAACGCCATCCGGGGCCGTGAGAAGATCGCCCGCACCTCGTTCGAGGACGGCGTGCGCTACATGGAGTTCACGGACGCGGTCACGCGCAGCGCCAGCACCGGCCAGACCGCCGAGGTGAAAGACCTCTAGCCGAGCCGGTACCAGTAGGCGATCCGGCCGAAGATCGAGTCCCACGAATTGGGCTCGATACCGGCCAGGTTGTTCGCGGCGGCGTGGACCACGTTGCGCCACGTGACCGGGATCACCACCGCGCTCTGCACCACCATGTCGTTCATCTTGATGAAGAGCGCGGCCCGCTTGACGGGGTCCATCTCGTTCTCCGCCTTGTGCCACAGCCGGTCGAAGTCCGCGTTGCGCCAGCGGGCGATGTTGCGGCCGTTCCACCCGTTCTCCTTCGCCGGGACCTCCCAGGAGGCGAACTGGGCCATGAAGAGCTGGGGATCGAGGCCGGTGAACACGGTGTAGGTCTGCAGATCGGCGTGGAAGCGGACGTTGGTGTCCACGTTGCTCACGTCGGACGAGAAGAACACGGAGGCCGGGATGGCCTTCACCTCCATCTCGATCCCGGCCCGGGCCGCCCCCTGCTTGATCACGGTCTGAATCTTCTGCACCGTCGAGTTGGCCGCGGCCTGGAAGAGCAAGCGGAGGCGCCGGCCATCCTTGGCCCGGACCCCGTCGGGGCCGCGGAGGTAGCCGGCCTGCTCCAGCACGTCGTTGGCCTTCTCGATGTTGAACTCCCAGGTGCTGTTGTGGGAGCGGAACCGATCCGGCGCGTTGAGGAAGTTGGCGGTGATCTGCCCGGTGCGGCCGACGAGATGCTCCTGGATTGAGGTGCGATCCACCGTCAGGCTCAGCGCGTTGCGCACCGACTGGTCGGTCAGGAGGGGATGCGGGGCCTTGAGGCTCGAGCGCTCGCCGTCCACCTCACGCCACGGGTCGGTCTGGTTGCACTGGATGAAGCTCACCGCGCTGCTGGGGATCGTCATGACCCGGCCCTTGCCGCCCTGCTCGATCCGCCGGAGCACTTCCTCCTCGATCAGCACGTAGTACGCGAAGTCGTACTCGCCGGTCTGCAGCACCGCGCGGGCCGCGCCCACCGCGTCGCCGCCGCACTTGATGTCGAGGCGGTCGAAGAACGGGCGGTTCGGTACGTGATAGCCCTTGTGTAGCTCCGCGCGGATCAGGTCGCCCGGCCGGAACTCGGTGAGCCGGTAGGGCCCGGTGCCGACCGCGGGGATCATGCCGATGGCCTCGCGCGCGCCGGTGCCCTTGACCGACTGGAAGATGTGGCGCGGCAGGAGTCCGCCGCCGGTGAACGCGGAGGCCCAGTAGGGCTGCGGCTTCTTGAAGATGACCTTGATCGTGTACTGGTCGAGCCGGTCGATGCGGGTGATGTCCTCGTAGGAGGCGCGGGTGCCCGCCGCGGTGGCCGGATCGAGGGCGAACTCCCAGTTGAAGATGACGTCGTCCGCGGTGAACGGGGCGCCGTCGTGCCACACCACGTTGCGCTTGAGCCGCCAGGTCACCCACTGGCCGTCCTTGGCGAGCGTGTTGGCCTTGCGGCTCGGGATGTCCTCGGCCAGGACCGGCACCAGGGTGCCGTCGGGCGCCGCGGCGGCGAGCGGCTCGTAGAAGATGCGCTGGACCGTGAAGTCGCGCAGGCCCCGTCCGAAGTGCGGGTGCAGCAGGGTGGGGGCGTCCCACATCAGGATCCGGAGGGTGCCGCCGCCCCCGCGCCGGGTCGGCGTGAGCTCGGCCTCGCGCGGCTGGGCCGTCGCGACCCCCGCCGCCCCGAGAAGCGACCCCGCCATCGGCGCGCCGAGCCCGACCGCGGCCATCGCCTGCACGAAGCTCCGCCGCGTGAGGCGGCCATCCTTCACGCACGCGATCAGCTCGCGCAGCCTGTGCTCGTCCATGTGCCTCCAGGGGCCCGCGGGGTAGGGGTCCGACACCGATAGCGCGGGGACGCCCCGAAGTCAAGGGCGCCTGGTAGCGAGGTTTCCGCGGTGCGCGTTGCTGCAATGTTACGCAGCGCGCGGCCACGAGATTCCAAAGCTTGGTGATAAATAGTCCGGATCGTAGACTCGTCTTAGAGTAACGCACGCCCCGCATGGTCATGACCCGCCCGCTGATCGCTTTCGCAACCCTGCTCCTCGCACTGGCGCTGCCGGTCGGCATCGCGCGTGCGGGCGAGCCCTGGCCGGTCGATCCCGCGGTCGCGGAGCGGCCCCCGGATCTGCCGTCCTGGCTGATCGCCTCCCGGCTCGGCCGGCCGCTCGACGACACCGCGCGTGACGACGCCATGGGCACCAGCGGCCTCAGCGACCTGAGCGCGGTGCTGTTGCGTGAAGGCCCCGGGGCCCCGATCAATCCCGATCCGCTCACGCTCCGCACGTCCGGCGAGGACTCGACCGACCTGCGCGCGCTGCTCGGGCGGGGCGAGCGCTGGCACTTGATGAGCTTCGGCGCCGCGGCCGCCAACCGGCCACAAGATATGAAGGTGACCGCGTACGGAGCCGTGGCCTATCTCCCGAGCCTGTCGAGCTCCGGGCCCGACGGTGGGCTCGGCTTCGGACCGGCCACCGCGCCCGGCGCCGCCTTCGGGCTTGGCCTGGACGATCCGGAGGAGCCGGTATCGCTCGGCTTCAAGGGCGAGCTGGCCGGCCTCGGGCTCGAGGGAGGCGCGGAGTACCGCTCGGTCGGCAAGCGACTGGACCGGGTCGTGGCCGGCCCCGCTTCCCAGAAGGACCGGGAGGGCACCGAGGTCTGGCTGGCCCAGCGCCTGGGCCTGCTGCGGCTCAAGCTCTCGGAGTCCGATCTCTCCGACAACGTGGACCGGGATCCCGCGCTGCCCCGGACCACCAAGACCCAGACCGCGGTGAGCGCGCAGCTCACCCCGCGCGCCTGGCCGATCTTCGGCCTCACCTACGCCTCCGGGGACTCCGAGCGCACCTGGCTCACCGGCGAGGGCCGCACCCGCACGATCGAGCGCCAGACCTTCGACAGCGTGGCCGGGTCGGCATACTACGGGACGCGATGGCTCGACCTCTCGGGGACCTCCACCTACAGCTTCAGTCGAGAGCCGGGCCGCTCCGATCGCGACATGAACTCGCTCTACCACGACCTGAGTCTCACCCTGCGCCCGCTCAACGTCGTCTCCGTCACGCCCTCCCTCAGCAGCGGGGTCGACCGGTACGAGTGGTCGTCCACGCGCTACCAGTCGGGCTCGGCCTCGCTCCTGCTCACCTACACGCCGACCGCGAGCCGGTTCAGCCTGTGGACGCTCGGGGCGTACACCATGTCCCAGAGCACCGACCGCACCGTGGACGGGCGCACCATGAGCGTGAGCGGGGGCATGGCGTGCGGGCTCGGCAAGATCCTCGGGGGGCACGCGAGCGTCGCGGTCCAGGCCGGCTACGACCGCTACGTGGACGGGATCTATCCGGACAGCTCGACGCAGGGGGCCTTCGGGCTGGTCCTCTTCAAGGTCGCGGCCTTCTAGTCGCCCCCCACCTCCGCCGGCGCGGGCGGATCAGCCGTGCCGCAGCCGCGGGTCCAGGAAGTCCTGCAGCGCGTCGCCCAGGATGTTGAGCGACAGCACCACCACGAAGATGGCCAGCCCCGGCAGCAGCGCCACGTGCGGGCGCAGGATCACGAAGGTCCGCGCGGTGGCCAGCATGCTGCCCCAGTCCGCGGTGGGCGGCTGCGTGCCCAGGCCGAGGAAGCTGAGCCCGGCGGTGGCGAGGATCTTGGCCCCCACGTCGAGGCTCCACGCCACCACCACCGGCGCCAGCAGGTGGGGCAGCAGGTGGCGGCGCAGGATCGACCGATCGCTGCTGCCGAGGGCGCGCGCCGCCTCCACGAACTCGCGCTCGCGCAGGGAGAGCACCAGGCCCCGGGCCAGGCGGGTGTAGAGGGGAAAGCCCACGATCGCGATGGCCACCATCGCGTTCGCCAGGCCGGGGCCGAGGCCGGCTACGATGGCGATGGCGAGCAGGATGTAGGGGAAGGCCATCAGGATGTCGGTCAGGCGCATCACCACCGTGTCGACCCGCCCGCCCCAGTAGCCCGCGTGCAGCCCGAGGAGGCCGCCGACCAGCATCGAGGCACTCGCGGTGGCGAACCCGGCCAGCAGCGAGATCCGCCCGCCCCACACCAGACGGGCCAGCATGTCGCGCCCGAACTCGTCGGTGCCGAGCAGGTGGCCCGGGCTGCCCGGCGGGCGCAGCCGGTTGCGGGTGTCGACCGCGTCGGGATCGAGCAGCGGCAGGTAGGGCGCGAGCAGCGCGGCGAGCACCGCCGCGGCCATGACCAGGCCCGCGGCCAGGGCGAGCTGGTTGCGCGGGATGCGGCGGAGCACGGGCGGCAGTCTCATGCGGGGCGGCTCATTCGTAGCGAATGCGGGGATCCAGGAAGGCGTACAGCAGGTCGACGGCCAGGTTGAAGACCACGAAGCCCAGCGCGATCACCAGCACGCAGCCTTGCACGAGCGGGAAGTCGCGCGCGAGGATGCCCTGGATCATCAGGGTGCCCACGCCCGGCCACGCGAACACGGTCTCGGTGAGGATCGCGCCGCCCAGCAGGTAGCCGGCCTGCACGCCCACCACCGTCACGGTCGGGATCAGCGCGTTGCGCAGCGCGTGGCGCAGCACGACCCCGCGCTCCACCAGGCCCTTGGCGCGGGCGGTGCGCACGAAGTCCTGGCGCAGGATGTCGAGCATCGTGCTGCGGGTGAGCCGCGCGATGATGGTCGTGGACGCGGCGGCCAGCGTGACCGCGGGCAGGGCCAGATGGCTCAGCAGATCGGCGAGGCCGCCCGCCCCGTGGGCCCCGTACATGCCGGACGCGGGGAGCCAGCCGAGCCAGAGCGAGAAGCA
>Ga0209648_10004529_pt1 | contig 11821 bp, 9 predicted proteins | sample GraSoi2013_115cm_FD_185830 | JGI IMG/M metagenome (GOLD analysis project Ga0209648, IMG submission 185830) | Grasslands soil microbial communities from the Angelo Coastal Reserve, California, USA - Sample 9_17_2013_115cm (SPAdes) (version 2) | ecosystem: Environmental > Terrestrial > Soil >...
ACTATTCTGAGGAGACGCTTGCCGCTACACGGTCTGCCATTGACCTCGCACGCCTCCAAGATGCTGGCGGCAACCTGGATCGCCCGCTGCGCGTCCTGGATGCAGGCTGTGGAACAGGCCTTCTCATTGCACAGCTCGTCCCCCTCATTCCACATGCCGAGTGGTATGGAGTTGATGAGAGCCAGGAGATGCTCTCCCAGGCAGCTCTTCTCCTACAGGGCTATCCTCATATTCACCTCGTCCAGGCATCCCTCAGAGGAGGGGTAACGGCAGGGTTGCCCTATCAGCCAGCGTCTTTCGATCTGATTACCTGCACCAATACTCTTCATTACCTGGAAGACCCCGGAGCTGTGCTTCTGGGGCTCAAACAGTTACTCGCACCACTAGGACAATTGGTGATCGAGGATTACGCGCGTCGGGGGTTCCCCTTTCCCTGGAAGGCGTTTGAGTGGTTCATCAAGCGCGATGATCCAGGGCATATCCGAGCCTATACCCTGGCAGAAGCACAGGCGCTGTGCCGGCAAGCAGGGTTGCGGGTCGCATTGGCAAAGACTTTCCCTATCGATGTGCTTTGGAAAGGATGGGTTGTTCGCACGGAAATAGTAGACATTTGGAGAGAAGACCTCCCGTGAGCGGACGTGCGTGCTATCCGGCCTGTCATCCTGAGCGCAGCGAAGGATCTCTGCGTCCGGGGAACGAGATCCTTCGCTGCGCTCAGGATGACAGGTCTTATCTCCAAATGTCTGCGGAAATAGAAGGCGTCTGACCCCCCTCTATCCTTCATATGATATGATAAAGGAAAAGATAAACAGGCAGAGAGCATTTGTCCTGATTGATCATAGAAGGAGGGAGGCAACATGGGCGGGTTCCATTTTATAGACCTGATCGTGATTCTCGCGATTGGCCTGTTGATCGCAGGTCCAAAAGCGTTGCAATCGATGTCGCGAAATGCGGGTAAAGGTATGGGTCAGGCCAAGAAAATGAAGGATAAGGTAATGTCCGAGTTGCCTGTGGAAGAACTTTCAGAGATGTCGCAGAAGATTCCGAAGATCCCTTTGAGTCCTCAACAGGCCGTCCAGATGCTCCTGACTTCAGAGCTAGAAAAGAATAAGGAAAAGAGTAAACAGGAGACGAAAGAAGAGAATTCTCCTACCTCCATTGAGTAGTGAAGCTGCTGGCCTACTTCTCGATCAATGCCACCGCATAACAGGCTATGCCCTCCTGACGCCCGGCGAAACCAAGTCCGTCGGTTGTAGTTGCCTTTACACTCACCTGTTCGATATGTAGATGCAAATGTTCCGCCAGGTGGGCGCGCATAGCCTGTATGTAATGCGCCAATTTGGGATGTTCAGCGACGATGGTCGCATCGATATTGCCTATTGTGTACTGGTGTTGACATAACAAATCATAAGTGTAATCGAGGAAGACAGTGCTGGGCTGATTCATCCAACGCTCATCGTTGGAGGGAAAGTGCTGGCCAATATCACCAAGCGCTGCCGCACCCAGCAGCGCATCCACAATAGCATGTATGACCACGTCGGCATCGGAGTGCCCAGAGAGGCCATGTCCGGAGGGGATTATCACGCCGCCAAGTACCAGGGGGCGATTTGGGGCAAAAGCATGCACATCGTAGCCAAAACCAACACGTATAGTCATCGAGTAATCAATCCTTTGATGAGTGTTTCCGCGATCAGCAAGTCCTCTTGTGTTGTTATCTTGATATTTGTATACGAGCCGGGGAAGATAGCGACAGGCTTTCCTAGTTGTTCCAGCAAGGCTGCATCGTCAGTGACTTCATTCCGTGCCAGAGGTGAATGGTGAGCGTGATGAATGAGCGGGAACGAAAAGACCTGGGGTGTCTGGATGGCCCAGAGCTGTGAGCGATCCAGGGTGCTGTGTATCCAGCCCTGCTGGACTTGTTTGATTGTATCTTTGACGGGTACGGCGGCAACGACGGCCCGGTATTCCTGGACCGCTTTCAGCCCTGCTTCCAGGATTTCAGGAGTGACCAGTGGGCGCGCACCATCATGAATCATTACCCAGTCGGTGGCCGGGGCGATGATGGATAGGGTATCGAGGCCTAGGCGTACCGAGTCCTGTCTGCGGTTACCCCCTGCTATGATGCTGGCTATTTTGTGCCATTCTTCTTGCTGGCAAAGCGAAGCAGCTTCGGTGATGCGTTCTGTATTGATTACTAGAACGATAGTCTTGATAATAGGAGAAGCTTCAAACACGTCGACAGTGCGCGCAAGCGTGATGCGCCCTGCCAGTGGTATCCAGAGCTTATCGCGTCCTTCCATACGACGGCTCGAACCGGCAGCAACGATGATGGCAGCGGATCTCTCTTGCATATCTAGATGTTACTTTTGTTTTGTTGATGAAGATTGGGGAGACTGAACAGCAGGGCCGCTATTAAGTCCCCCCTGTTGTTTTGGGTGGGCAAAGATCATGCGCCCCGCAACTGTTTGCAGGACACGCGTTACATTGACTTCAATCGTCATACCCATAAACTGGCGGCCGCCTTCTACAACAATCATTGTGCCATCATCCAGGTATCCTACTCCCTGGCCCAGTTCTTTGCCGTCCTGCATGATTTTGATATAAATGTCTTCTCCTGGAAGCAACACGGGTTTGACAGCGTTAGCCAGTTCGTTGATATTCAGTACTTTGACGCCTTGCAGTTCAGCCACGCGATTGAGATTAAAGTCATTGGTGATGATGGGGCAATGCAATGTTCGTGCCATCTTCACAAGCTTGCTATCGACTTCTACGACGCCCTCGACATCGGCGTCCGTGATCTTGAAAGGCACAGTGGCATCCTTTTGCAAGCGGTTGAGCATCTCCAACCCACGTCTTCCCCGGTTCCGCCGCATCGTATCTGCAGAATCGGCAATATGCTGTAATTCGTTCAATACAAAGCGCGGAACGACTAATGTGCCGCTGATAAAACCCGTCTGGCTTATGTCAGCGATGCGACCGTCAATGATGGCGCTGGTGTCCAGTAGTATCTGCGTGACGGGTTGTGATGGTGATGTATTTTCTTTTTCGCGTTCCTTGTTGCGTTCCTCTTCTCGTTCGCGCTCGCGCGCGCGCCTCGGAAGAAAGCCAGTTTGGAAGAGATGCGCTATATCGTTTTTACGTTGAACAGCGATGGCAACGCCCAGAAAGCTAAAGACAACTGCACCTGCAAAGGGAAGGATATGCCCCAGATTGGCTGGCAAATTTGCTAATGGAATGGCGAGTAGTACAGAAATGATAAGTCCAACTGTAAGTCCGATTACCGCAGCTATCAGGTCGCTGGCTGATGTTTCGCGCATCCAGCGATAGGGCACCACAGTGATAGAGGGAGTGATAATGAACATAACAATGGCAGCGACCACGGCGGTGCCTATCGCCCACCAGAGATTGACCCAAGATGGCAACTCTGAGCGATCCAGGAAGTAAAGAGCCACGATCGCGACAATCGCGACCACCGACCCGATAATGCGAGCAACAGATTTAACAGACATCCCTTCATCCTCCGAAATGGTGCTTTTGTATAGGCTTGAGCACTTCTGAGGGGCAACGTGAGGCAGGGCATGTGGGCAGGGTCATTGATGATAACAAAAAAGGATAATAGCAAAATGATGTCGCCTGGCCCAAGGTACCCGCGTGGGGCACCTGTACAATGCTGAACCATAGAACGCGCCCGTTTAACTGCTAAAACGATCTATATCGAATACCGAGTATACACCGTTACGACATTGAAATCAATACTCACTTCTAGTGTAACGCAACTTCTAATGCCACTGCAAGTTCACTTGCAGCAAAAATTTTGAAATCTGCGGGTAATCCTGAACCTTCCAGTTCGGCGCTGACTTGCTCTCCACCTCCAGCTTTGGGCACAATGCAGCGTTTAAAACCGAGTTTTGCGGCTTCTCGTACACGCAGGCCGAGGCGACTTACGGCGCGTAATTCGCCAGACAAGCCTACCTCGCCAATCAGTACCATTTCAGGAGTGATATTTTTCTCACGATAACTTGAAGCAATTGCTGCTGCCACTCCCAGGTCAATGGCCGGTTCCTCCAGGGTGAAACCACCTACGACATTTGCGTAGACATCGTGATTGCCTACAGCTAAGCCTACTCTTTTGGTGAGTACAGCGAGCAACATTAAAAGGCGGCTGTATTCAATACCATTAGTGGTGCAACGGGCATTTCCAAAATTACTGGGTATGACGAGTGCCTGTACCTCGACCAGCAGGGGACGCGTTCCCTCCATGCTTACAACAACAGCGGAGCCAGTCGCGTTTGCCGAGCGGTCGGTCAGAAACATAGCGGATGGGTTGGGGACTTCTGACAATCCATCTCCGTGCATCTCGAACACACCAACCTCGTGGGTTGCTCCAAAGCGATTCTTGACTCCCCGCAACAGCCGGTAGGTATGATAGCGTTCGCCCTCGAGGTAGAGGACGGTATCAGCGATGTGCTCCAGCGCCTTTGGGCCAGCAACGGTGCCCTCTTTCGTGACATGTCCAATGATAAAGATGGGGGTATGGGTACTCTTTGCCAGTTGCATGAGTTGGAGCGTGCATTCACGTACCTGGCTAATGCTGCCGGGCGCTGATGTCAGGTGGCTGGAGAGCACGGTTTGAATCGAATCGACGATCACCAGTGCGGGTTTGAGACGATTTACGGCCTCCGCTATCACATCAAGCTCGATTGAAGCGAGCAGGTAAAGGCGTTCACCTGTGATTTCTAGGCGTTCGGCACGCATTTTGACCTGCTCTATTGATTCTTCACCCGAAATGTACAGCACTGCTCCTGTGCTTTTAGCGATATTACCAGCGACTTGTAATAGCAGCGTGGATTTGCCGATGCCCGGTTCCCCACCAATCAGTGTGAGCGAGCCGGCAACAAGACCACTGCCGAGGACCCGATCCATTTCTGGATAGCCGACGGAGATGCGTGCTTGCGCAAACGGTTTAATATCAGGCAAAATGAGCGGAATCTGTGTCCCCTGGGCTATAGACGAAGAACCCAGCAAGGTTTGCCGGCGCTGTTGGGCAGGATTTTGTGGCAGTTCCGCTACTTCCTCAAAAGTGTTCCATGCTCCACAATCGGGGCATTTACCTACCCATTTACTCTGTTCACCGCCACATTGCTGGCAGATATATTTTGTGCGTAGTTTTGCCATCAGAGATTCGACATTCAATCATAGGGAGGACTTATTGGTGGATATCAATCAGATCGGGCTAATATAAATAATATGGGGTGCGACTAATCGCACCCCATATTATTTATATTAGCCTTGAGCTTCGCCAGAACTGCTCTCACCGCCAGCCGAGAGGGCTGCTTCGGCTGAAGCAGGTGCAGGCAACTGCTCAATGCGATTACGCACTCGCAGGACAAGATCGTCGTCGACGACGATCGCCTCCACCAGGTCTCCTGGGTGGAATTTGCCTTCGAGTAGGCCTTCCGCCAGGGGATCTTCGACCATACGCTGGATCGTGCGGCGCAACGGGCGAGCACCATACTGGGCATCGAACCCCTTATCTATCAAGAAATCCTTGGTAGAAGGTGGTACGACCAGTTCGAGTTGTTGCTCGGTCAACTGCACTCGAACACGCTTCAACAGCAGTTCGACGATGGAGTACATCTCGTCGATGCGCAGCGAATGGAAAACGACAACTTCGTCGATACGGTTCAGGAACTCGGGCTTGAAGGTGTTCTTCAATTCACCGAGTACCTTACTCTTCATCGCCTCATACTCATTCTGATTGGCTTTGGCCCTATCCTTAGATTGTTTGAAGCCGATGGAGGCCTCTTTGTTCAGCAAGGCCGCGCCGACGTTTGAGGTCATGATCACAATGGTATTACGGAAGTCCACCGTACGACCCTTGGCGTCGGTCAACTTGCCGTCCTCAAGAATTTGAAGCAGCATATTGAAGACGTCAGGGTGAGCCTTCTCGATTTCGTCGAGCAGGATCACACTGTAGGACTTGCGGCGTACCGCCTCTGTGAGTTGACCACCCTCTTCATAACCAACATATCCAGGAGGGGCACCAACCAGGCGTGCTGCTGCGTGGCGCTCCATGAACTCTGACATGTCGATTTTGATCAGGGCTTCTTCGCTGCCGAACATAAATTCGGCAAGCGCACGGGCCAGCTCTGTCTTACCAACACCCGTCGGTCCCATAAAAATGAATGATCCTATGGGACGCTTGGGGTCTTTGAGACCGGCACGCGCACGACGAACGGCACGGGAAACCTTCTCGATTGCTTCGTTCTGAGCGATGACGCGGCCGTGCAATGCCTCTTCCATCTGGAGCAGGCGCTGCGACTCCTCCTGAGCGATACGCATGACGGGGATACCCGTCCACATCGAGACGATCTGGGCGATTTCCTCTTCACCGACTGAAGGCTTTTCGCTGCCGCGCTCGCGATGCCAACCCGATTCCAGCTTGGCAATGCGGTCGCGCAACTTGACCTCGCGGTCGCGCAATTCAGCCGCCAGTTCATACTCTTGCTGCTGAATGGCCTGTTCCTTTTCGCGCAGTACCGACTCCAATCCCTTCATGGCCTCTTTAAGGTTGAGGGGAGCGAGCGAGTTCTGCATGCGAACACGGCTGGCCGCTTCATCAATCAGGTCTATCGCTTTATCAGGCATGAAGCGATCGGTAATGTAACGGCTTGCCATATCGGTGGCGGCCTTGAGCGCTTCATCCGTGATAACCAGGCGATGGTGAGTTTCGTAACGCTCGCGTACGCCCTTGAGGATTTCAAGCGTCTCCTCAATGGAGGGTTCACGGACGATGACTTCCTGGAAGCGCCGTTGCAGGGCAGCGTCACGTTCGATGTACTTGCGGTACTCGTCGAGCGTGGTAGCGCCGATGCACTGCAGTTCACCACGAGCAAGCGCAGGCTTCAGGATATTCGCGGCGTCAACCGCGCCTTCTGCAGCTCCAGCACCAACGAGGGTATGAACCTCATCGATAAAGATAATGCAGTCCCTGCTGCTGCGGATCTCTTCAATGATCTTTTTCAGGCGCTCTTCAAACTCACCACGATACTTCGTGCCTGCTACCAGGGACCCGACATCGAGTGTCAGCAAACGCTTACCCGCCAACGTCTCGGGTACCTCGCCAGCGATAAGGCGCTGCGCCAGTCCTTCAACAATAGCAGTTTTACCAACACCTGGCTCACCAATCAGCGCCGGGTTGTTCTTAGTGCGTCGAGAAAGAATCTGAATGACTCGCTCGATCTCTTGATGCCGGCCAATAACCGGGTCTAGAGTCCCGGCACGTGCAGCGGCGGTGAGGTCGATTCCCATCTGGTCGATTGTGGGGGTTTTAGAGTGCTTTGCGTCTCGCTCGTGTGGAGCGCCGGATTGACTGAGCACCTGAATGGTTTGTGTTCGCACCTTCTCCAGGTTCACGCCCAGACTCTCCAGAACGCCTGCTGCGATACCTTCGCCCTCACGTACCAACCCCAACAGGAGATGCTCTGTACCGATATAGTGATGATTCAGGCGGCGAGCTTCATCGACAGCTAGCTCAATCACCTTCTTGGCACGCGGGGTCAGACCGATCTCGCCCAGAACAATGCGATCCCCACGGCCAATGATAAATTCAACGGCGCTACGAACCTTGTTTAGCTCCACACCGAGGTTACTCAAAACTTTGGCGGCAACGCCCTCGCCTTCGCGCACAAGACCGAGCAGAAGGTGTTCTGTCCCGATATAATTGTGTTGGAAGCGCTGGGCTTCTTCTTGAGCAAGACTCAGGACCTTCCTGGCTCGCTCTGTAAACTTGTCAAACCTATCTCTATCGTTCACCTGTTTGTCACCCCCCTTTCAGTGGCAGAGGGTGGAACCTGGCCCTCTGTGATGCTCAGGTAAACCGCGTAGTTCATCATACAACACCGATCATTCAGCGTCAAGGATAACAATCTTTGGCCCTCCCCTCTGAAATCTAGGAATCAATCAACCTCTTAATTTCTTAAACAATCGACCTCCCCGCTGCTATACCTTCGCGTATTCGCAACAAGGAGGTCGCCCTATCTTCTGTTCAAGTACAAATCGCTGCACGCGAGTAACTGCTACTCTTGAGATGCCTCCGATTCTTCTTTAGAACGCTGACGAGCGGCTGCACGGAACGCCTCAGCCATGGCAGTCGTCTCTCCCGCATCATTGAGCGGGAGATTGCTCAGAAGCGGATTTTCATTATTACGCTCTGGGCGTTCACGACGTTCGCTTTTATTTTCACGGCGGGCCGCACTGGTTTCCTTCTCCGCCTGTGAAGAAGTTTCTTCTGCATGCGATGAAGGTGTCTCTAAAGACATATTCATCATATCACCTGAAGTATGTGTTGTGCCAGTCTCCGCTGTCACAGTTTCTGCCGTTGGCTCTTTATCCAGTTCCTCGGCCTGGCGGAGACTTAAGCCCAGACGGCGTCGCTCGGCATCAATACGCAGGATGCGCAGTTGAAGTTGCTGGCCCTCGTGCAGACTTGCCTTTGGATCCATGCCAGGCATGAGTTCAGAAAGATGTATAAGTCCTTCTATGCCATCCTCGATGCGGGCGAAAGCTCCAAATGGGGCTATTTTCGTGACGACACCGGTGACCACCTGGCCAGGTGTATAACGCTGCTCTACGGTTGTCCAGGGATCCACTTCAGCGCGTTTGATCGACAAGGCGATCTTCTTCTTGTCTTTATCAACACTGAGTACCTGGACTTCGACCTCCTGGCCGACCTTGAGCACCTCGCTGGGATGATTGACGCGGCTCCAGGCCAATTGACTGATATGCACCAGTCCATCTGCGCCCCCCAGGTCCACAAAGGCACCAAAATTGGCCAGGTTGCTGACCACGCCGCGACGTACTTCGCCTGGCTTCAGTTCATCGAGCAGTTCTTCACGCCGGCGCTGCCGCCACTCTTGCACCGCCAGCCGCTCCGAAAGAATCAGGCGGTTGCGTGCCCGGTTAATCTCAATGATCTTGAGTTGCAGCTCCTTGTCTTTCATGCTCTGGAGCTTGGCCGCTGTCTCCTGGTTATCACCACCAGATGCAACTTCTTCCCGTTTGAGGTTAAGAATCTGTGAGATTGGCACGAACCCACGAATACCAGACACATCGACAATCAAGCCACCTTTATTGTAATCGATGACCCTGGCCCTGAGCAGTTCATTATTCTTATATTGCTCCTCGGCAATACGCCACTGGCGCTCAGCATTTGCCCGCTTGAGCGAAAGGAGCGCGTGTCCATCCGGTGTTTCTGGTTGAATGACATACACGAGCACCTTGTCATTCAGATGGAGTTCATTGAAAGACCAATCGCCAGTTGCTGGAAGCTCTTTTGTTGAGAGGACACCCTCGGACTTGAGACCAATATCAACTAGGATCTCATCCTGGTCAATACGCACGATTACGCCATCGACTACATCGCCGCGCTTGATATTGATCGGAGTGGTTGATGCCGCCAGCAACGCTTCCATCTCGTTGAAATCGCCCATCTCCTCGGGGTTGGTGTTGTTTTGCCCTTCAGGATTATTTTCTTCAATCATCATCTGTACCCGCCCGCTTGTAAGATTTGCCGCTGGCATTGTCGAAAGGTTGTCGTGCTGTTGTGCTTGCATGGGTAAAATACCCCCTTCGATCCACGGTTATTACCCGCCCTTATGAGTAACCTTCGATCCTGCAGGATGTGTGCCGATGTTCCGTGAGCTTTCATCCAGGTAATAACCTGTCGAAAGTGACGAAAATACGCTCATTTTTGGGAACCTGGGGATACGTCATTGGACACGGATTTATCGGAGGAGGCTGCTTAGGCTAGAATCGCTTCCGCGTTTTTCTGTCTCAGGGTTTTCCGTTTTAACTGAGACTGCTCTTAAATGGACAACTTGATATGTCCTACAGGACGGTTATACGAAACAACGCTTGCAGACAGGCAAGCCATGCCATGGACACAATAGAACCTGAGCGCAATAAACCCCCACTCGATGCTCTAATTATACCAAAAGCCTTCCCTGAATGCAAGACACTACATAACCTATTTAGCAGATTGCTCCGATGTATTTTTATCAGCCACATTGTATCACAGAGGAACAAGAGATACCAGGAGATGTCAAGAGTTTAAGGTGTTAGGGAAGAATGACCAGTTTATGTTACAATACACGCATGGATTTAAGCAATACTACGGAGGTCATTTTGGCTCTGCGTGATCGATTGGAGCCAGTTGAGCGTGCCAATGCATGGAAAGATCCGCTGGAAGGCTATCACCTCACTGCTCGTAGAGCGTCTGTGTTATTAGCGCTCTTTGATCAAGATTACGAAACCAGCCTGATATTTATTCGCCGGGCCAGTACGCTTCGTTCGCACAGTGGAGAAATCGCTTTTCCTGGAGGTTCTTTCGAACCTACCGATGATACGCGGATCATAACAGCTTTGCGCGAAGCGCAAGAGGAAATTGGCTTAGAACCGTCCAGGGCAGAGGTTTTGGGTGTAATGCCGCCGGTATTCACCGTGGTCAGTAATTTTTTGATTACCCCGGTTGTGGCACACCTGACAGGAGGTCCTGGAACACTACAATTGCAGGCAAGCGAGGTAGCAGAAGTCATTTTTCTGCCTTTAAAAGGGCTTGCCGATCCTGCAATTTATCACTCCGAGCAATGGATGCGCGATGGCGTGCCGCATACTGTCTACTTTTATGATTATGGCTCCTATCGAATTTGGGGCGCGACGGCTCGTATGCTCAATGCCCTGTTGGAATTGTTGCAATCTGGTACATGACGTCAAAGCTCATCAATTTTGACCGCCCATTAGTCATGGTTACCTTGATTCTTCCCATTCGTTGACTACAATAGAAGGTACAGTGTTATGACAGATGTTGTAGTGCGTTCATTGTACGTTGTTTCTTTGAGATGTGGTTGCCTTCTGGACCTCTAGTGGAGAAAAGCTGTGACTTTGCCGACACCTGATGCCCAATCTCCGAGATTTCTGTCGCAACAAACACACTCGACTACTCCTGCCCATCCTATGCACTCGATCCCCACGACTCCTGCACCCTCCTTCCTTCCTTCTTCCCCGTTGAGGCCACCTGGTTCTGAGACAGAATTCTCCGCTATGATTGCACGTAATCGTGCCACTCATATTGCAGCTCGCTCCCGGAACCTGGCTACAGGTGGCTTGAAAACCTTAACCGCCAAGCGAGAGTTGCCTCCTAAACTTGAGCGACGTGCCACCGGGCAATTGGCTGATACACCTGCTACATCTCGAAGCTACACATTCCTCCTGGTTATTCTGGCTTGTATTCTGGTCATGTTGATTAGTGGAGGGATTGTGTTATTTATGATGTTACTGCCGTCAGGAACCCCGTAGCTGGAAGCAAGGGGACTCCTGGCCACGAATGTTGAATTGGTAGATGCTCATTGGCCAGCCGCTGGCAAGCCGTGTAATTCGGTTGCATGACGAACTGCTTTGAGAATAGCTCGCGCAAGGGTGATTGCCGCTGCTGCGCCAATGGTGCTGGTTAGTGAAGCGGCTATTGATGAGTTTGTCAGGGTTTGCGTTTTTGGTCCCAGCGCCAGCGCAAAGATAGCATCACCGTCAAACATGGTATGCGCAGGACGGATAGCCTGAGCCATGCCGTCGTGTGCCATTTGCGCGACTTTGTTGACTTGTTCTTTGGTGAGGGAGGCATTGGTAGCGACCACAGCTATTGTGGTGTTGCCGAAAGGATTGGTGGGAAACAAGTCCTCTCCCGCCTGATTTCGTGCGCCTGCAACTACCCGCTGTGTTTGCGGATCAATCACATCACCAACTGCGTTGACCACGACCAATGCAC
>Ga0209648_10004531_pt1 | contig 11819 bp, 6 predicted proteins | sample GraSoi2013_115cm_FD_185830 | JGI IMG/M metagenome (GOLD analysis project Ga0209648, IMG submission 185830) | Grasslands soil microbial communities from the Angelo Coastal Reserve, California, USA - Sample 9_17_2013_115cm (SPAdes) (version 2) | ecosystem: Environmental > Terrestrial > Soil >...
ATCACTGAGGATTTGAACGATGCCGAAGAATTGGCTGAACAACAGAAAGAGACGACCGACGCATCCCGGCGAGATTCTGCGCGAGGATGTCCTACCAGCAGCAGGATTGACGCAGGATAAGCTCGCGCGCTTGCTTGGAGTTTCGCGACGCACTGTTAGCGAGATATTGCACGAACGCAGACCTGTTACGACGGACATGGCGCACCGCTTGGCGCGCGCGTTCGGCACGTCGCCGGAGATGTGGCTGGGGCTACAGCAGGACGTTGATCTCTGGGACACACATCATGCTCGACGCGCGGAGTATGAGCGCATCAAACGAGTCCCAACGTCGAAAGCCGCGTAAGAAAATCTTGAAAACGACTGTGGGGACTTTTGTGGGGGTCTGGAGCGATTTTGAGTATTACCGAGTAACCGGGCTCCCTAAGAAGATCAATAAATACAGGCCTATGACACTCCATGACACTCAGTGATAAGGCCCCCGGTCGAACTGCAAAACCTTTATTCAATTCGGTTCGATTTCAACAGAGGGGTTCACCCCATTCTTGTGTGCCGATTATGTGCCAACTCACCCAAACCGGCCTATACTCGACTGAACGTAGTCTAAGAGATTATGAGGAAGTACTAAGAAACCCGCACCGATATGAATGCACCCAAACAAGCGAAAACATGCATTTCAAGACTACGAATCAGGGGGTCGTTCGAGTCGTGCCGGGTGCACATCTTTTCAACAAGTTACGGGCGACGCCGAGTCGCCTGTTTTGCTTCGCACACACATTTGCACACACTTTGATCTGAAAAACGATCACGATTTTGTTTGAATCGGCACTAATGATCATTCCCTCGCATCTTGAGGAATTTCAGAATTCGAACAGCTGAGCTAGTTATCTGACGGTGCTCTCTAGACCTTATTGCCTTGTCTAACCGAGGGGCGTTACCATTTCACATCGCGTAACGCCGAAAGGGGAAGTTTTCGATGGATCTACCAGACGGCTTGGATGAACCTGCCCGAACGGAACTTGAAAAGTTCCAGGCTAGGTATAAGGTAAGAGCGAGAATAAATTTCAGAAAGGAAAGCCTCTCTTCAAGAAATTGAGGCCGCCGTGTCCACCCCACCCTCTCACGGCGGCCTTGAGGCACTGGTCGCTCCCGATCGCGCCCGGAAGGAGGGCCGTGCCAAAACGGAATTACAATTGTCAATTCGAAACAGGAACCACGCAATGAACTTTCAATCCGGCTACAGTGTACGCAAGAAGCTCGTCACCTAATCCCTTCGCCCTTTTTGTTCTTCAAGCAGTCTCGTTATCGTAGAAGAAATCTGGTCGACGGCGTCTGGCTTGCGCAAGAAGGCGTCAACGCCGGCGCGCCAGGCTTCCTTCTCGCAATCGTCTCCTGAAAGCATGATGATCGGAGTATGGCGACGGTGCGCGAGGCCCTTCGTACGGAGTACTAATTCCAGGCCATTGAGTCCGGGTAAGTCATTGTCAACGATTACTACATCGTAACGAGCCTCTCCTTTGAGTATTTTGAGCGCGGTCGATCCGTTCATACACGAATCAACTTGCATTCCCTCGTTGGTCAATGTGTCTGCGACCAAACGTGCAACGGCTTCGTTGTCCTCAACATGCAGAATCGAGATCAGGGAGGTCGCTTGACGTGGAACGACCCTGACCACTTTCTTTTTGATTTTCCTAGGCTCCGAGAAAATGTGGCGTCTCCGCTTGCGGATTGTGGACCTTGTCTTGAGGAGTTCCTTGTGGCGGCTGTTGATTAAAGAGATCAAGCTCTGATGGTGCCTGAAGCCCAGCAAGTGGGCGGCTCTTGTTACTGAGCCTCCAGCGTCCCTCAATGCGCGTTCGATTACTGCCCTTTCACCATCGCGCACATATTGTTTGAATGAGAAGCCTTCCCATGTATGTTCTCGCGATTCCTTATCTTCACTTTCCCACTGCCCCAACGCATCGAAGAGTCGGTCCGCACACGCAATCAAGCGTCTCCCAGTTGACGGGTCTTGCGAGCCCCGCAAAAGCTCGATTGCCGATCGGTAAATTGAGACCAGTTCTTTGGTTTGGATCTTCTCGCCAAGCTCGTCGATGATACTCAATTTCGCTCGACCTGCGCCTTCAAGATCGCCTGCTGTCTCTGCTATTTCGATTGCCCGTTCCAGCAAGACTTTCGAGCGAGGATGATGGCCTAAGCGCGCCTGTGCGATCCCTTGTGTGGTGAGTGCTTCTGCCAAGTTCGCTTGCTGACCGCCCCTCTCAAGAGTCCTTACCGCAGATCTCACCAACCGTTCGGCTTCAGTAGCATGACCTTCGGCGAGCAGCGTTCGCGCGCGAGTCTCATCAACTTGGGCGGCAGTTCCTACATCCTTCAGTTGGAGGAAAAGGTGCCGGGCGCGATCAAGATGGTTGTGTGCGTCCTTGTATTGTCCGATCGTAAAGTACAGATAACCGAGATTGTTCTCCACACGTGCGAGATAGCGATCATTTCCCGCTTGCTCGAAATGAAAACTCGCTGCTGCGTATTCGATTAATGCCCGATCGACGTTTTCTGCTCGGCCAAACCATCTGAACAATCGAGCAAACTCATTATGAAAAGCTCCCTTGAGAGCGTGATCTTCGCTTAGTTCTAACAGGGGTCTCGCCTGATTGTAGTAGCGTAGCGCTTCGTTCAATCGCCGTGCGTCCACTTCTACCATGCCCGCGCGAATGAGGACGCATGCCTTCAGATCGCTGTTATCGTTTTTCAGGAGTTCCAACGCGCGGTCGAGATGTACGCGGGCTTCATCAAATCCGCCTTCACGCCAGTAACAGAGGGCGAGATCGGCGCGTGCTTCGGCACCTCTTTCATATTGTCCAAGCCCTTCAAAGATCTCAATGCTCTTGGTGATCAGGTTCTTCGCCATCTCTTGGCTACCTGTGGTCTGATTTGCGCTGCCCAGCCATCCGGCCAAAGCGCCTACCCGGAGCAGTATCTCCGCTTGACTCGGTTCATCGAGATCGTCGACGTTCGGTCCTCCGACTCGCTCGGGCCAAAACTCGCTCAGGGCTTCGCAAGCTGTTTCATACTCGCCAGCTTTCTCAAGCTGCTTAGCTAAACGGCAGCAAATCTCAGCCCGCTCTGCCAGTGTAAGATCGCTACTCTGGTTCCTAAGTGCTGTTAATTGAGACGTTAAGCTCATGTGAGGTCTACCTTTCCATATGAGTGATAAAATCTTTGCGCCAAGAAGCGTTGAAAGCCTATTGACTTGAATTGAAGCCAATCACTGGTCTGAAACACGCTTCGTCTTGGTCGTTTAGAAAACTCGCAACACCAATTCACCAACCTAAGGAGAAAATATGAAGAGCCTAAAAAGACTAGGCGTCACCGTCGCTTTGACGTTTGTTCTCGCGATGGCCGCTTTCGCGGGCGAGACACCAACACCGCCCTGCGCACCGCCTGACCCTGGGGAGACGCCGACACCACCTTGTGCCGCTGCTCAGATGACGGCCGCTGACTCTGTAGCGCCGGGTCAAACAAACACCTCCCCGGCGTCGAACGCAGCAGTCACGCCCTCGGTTACCGAGGTAGCGTTAGATCTCCTGCAAAGCATGCTGTCGCTCTTTTAGCAGCCGCTTGATTCTCACAAACTAATCCGGTTGCCATTGATTACTCTCACTGGCAACACGCCCTAAGTGTGCTTACTTTAGAGAGTCCCGGATTGGCCTGAGCCTCACAAGGGGGACATCTGCCTCGCAGAATAAACTGGCCGCAAATTTGTTGCAACTCAATGTGCTATTGCATCACCCAAGCAATTGAGATGCATTAGCTTAGTGGAGTTTGCAACGAATGACGCGGCCTGAATTGCACATAACAGAAACGATAGACAAGAGCGTGAAGAAATGGGTCGCGAATTTAGAGGACTTCAAAGAGAGAATGGAGGAACTGTACGCTCGGTATCAGTCCATGGACCAATAGCACTCGCCGCCGCCCTCGATCAAAGAGCTGAACAACCATGCTTGCGAATGGCCGCTGCAAACGTTGCCTACAAACTGCTCAACTATCGGATTACTGACTGTTCTAACCACCAGACACCACATATGGCGGCGTTTACGCGGCAGCCAAGAACGTCTGGAGTAACGTTTCTCAGCATTTCACCTTACCATGGCGCACGGTTGGTCTTATAATTCGCGGTTGACCAATGGAAGATAAATCGACTACCAGTCCTCAGATTCCAACGTGGTTAGGAACACCCGCCGACTCAATTCCTAATCCTCCCGTTGTAACGCGTGTTCAGGAACTGCCATTCAGCGAGCTGACATGGGAAAACTTTGAGCGGTTGTGTCTGCGTTTGGCCAAACTTGAATCGGACGTCGAACATTGCCAATTATACGGCACCCGTGGTCAACGGCAACATGGGATCGATCTCTACGCCCGACGCCGATCGCCAGACGGATATTGCGTCTTCCAATGCAAACGAGAGAACAAATTCAGTTCAACCAAGATCAAGTCCGCGGTCAAGAGGTTCCGCGAGGGTGATTGGTTTGGCAAGGCCGATACCCTGATTCTTTGCACCACGGAAACTCTGGCTGAGACAAGCCGTGCGCATGAGGTCGAGAAGCAAAGCGAAATTCTACAGTCGTCGGGTGTTACGTTTATTCCGTGGGACAGTCTGCAATTGTCGGTGAAGCTGAAGGGGTTGCCATTGATCGTCGACGACTTCTTTGGACGTCAATGGGTACGACTATTTTGCGGGGAGGCGGCGGCCAAAGCGCTTGATGCCAGGCTTGATGGTGTCAGTGTGGCGGAGTTTAGACGCCGGCTCGGCAGTTTCTACGGACGACTTTTCAACAATCATGATCCCGGTCTTCCCTTGCTTTCGGGCTTTGGTGACGAGAACGCACTGCCCATAGAGGACCGCTTTGTACTTCCAGACGTCGATGATCGACGAATCCTCGGTGCTCAGTTCTTCGATAACCGCAACTCTGAGACAACGGACGCTGACGCTGCCACCGCAACGTCGAGCGAAGCCAGATTTGCACATCGCGGACGAAATCTGGCAAGTCAGCGCCGCGCGGCGTCGTATGAACATCGGCAATCAATAGACAAATGGTTGGCGACAAGATCTCGAAGCGTCATCCTTGGTGGTCCCGGCAGTGGAAAAAGTTCGCTACTCAGATTTCTCGTCACGGATCTTCTGAAAGACGAGCCGCGACTGCATGTCCTCGCAGAAAAGTGGGGTCAGTATCTGCCCGTTTGGGTTCCATTTGCTTACTGGACGAAGAAGATTGCGGCCCCGGAAAGCAGCGACATTTCACTTAACAACGCAATTGAAAAATGGCTCACGAGTTGGGGTGAACTGCGACTATGGCCGCTAGTGGAGCGTGCGCTAGAAGATGAAAGACTCTTGCTGTTTGTCGACGGCTTCGATGAGTACTCTGACGACTCTTCCGCAAGGTTGGCTTTGTCGCGGCTCCAAGTTTTTGCTGAGCAAAGAAACCTTCCTGTCGTTGCCACCAGCCGACCACACGGCTTTGAGCAACTAAACATGCAAACAGGATGGGAAGTCGGGACACTCAGCGACTTCTCTCAATCGCAGCAAGAACAGCTAGCACACATTTGGTTCAAACACTGGACGATGCACATTACTAGCGCGGCGACAGATGCGGACGAAGCACTCGGTGGGACAATTGGGAGGCAGGTCGTCAGTTTTAGCAAGGACCTGAAAAATTCAGCAGATCTGAGACAGTTAGCAAAGATCCCTTTGCTCCTTTCCCTTCTTATTGCCCACAAGCTGCATGATGTGCAACTCCCCCAAAGCCGATTCAAGGCCTACGAGTCATTGATCGAGCATCTTCTATTTACGCACCCTAAGAAAAGGCGATTTGCTGCGTCTCTCAGTGGGCCGAGCTGTAATTTGAGCGACATGGACATGAAATCGGTGCTCGCCTATTTGGCGTTCCGCGTTCACCAAGACTTTAGTGAAGGAATCTTCGGTCACGAAGAGGCGAGAGCTATTGTTATCGACTACCTTCGAGATACCGAGAGCGGCTTTGGCCTTGATGCCGCAGAATCGCGCAAGATTAGCGGCGAACTACTTCAAATTGGCGAAAGCACGCTTGGACTGATCGTTAGAAAGTCACATGGTGACCTCGGTTTCTTTCATCGGACCTTCCAGGAGTATTTGGCCGCGACTCATCTTTCCACGATGGCGTTTGATGAACAATTAACTATCGTCGAGTCCCGATGTGTTGATCCGCAATGGCGTGAGTCCATCCTGGCCCTGTTACATCTCACGAGTCGACCTGAAGATGTGAAGAACTTTTTGAATCGCCTACAACAAAAGACCACCAATGTTGTCGAACGATTTTCGATAGATGTTCTTCTCGGCGAAATAGCGTTCGGTGATTTTAAATGCGGAGTCGTATTGGCACGAGAGATTGCCAATCACGTTGCGCACAAAATCGAAGTGGGCACGTGGATGCCGCATCGCGAAAGACTGCTACGCCAAGCCCTCGAGGGGTTACGTTCTACTAAGCTTAAGGAGTTTGTTAAAGCCAAGCTGACCGTGTGGTTTCCTGACAGAACAAGGTGGAACCGGCAAAAGATATTCAGCGAAATGGGTAATTGGGATTGCACGGCTGATGTAGTTGGGTGTCTCTGGAAAGGGTTTTACGATGAGGCCTCACAGAATATGCGCGCAGCCGCTAGAGCATTAGCCGTGGTAGCGAGTCGTGATGACGAGGTTGGAAATCGAGTTGCGAATCTTGGGTGGAGCGAGGTAGATCCCGTCGTTCGCGGTGTTGCAATTGAATGTCTGTTGAATGGATGGCCACAACATGAAAAAATCGAACGTATTCTCGGCTCCGCTCGGAAGTCTGCGCATCCAGTCCTGCGCCTCTTCGCTATTTCGGGCAAAGTGAGGCGTGGCGACCACGACGGAACTGATCTTCGCGAACTGTTCTTTCTTGGATCATTTGAAGCTGGTCTAGATTACGATTGGCGCGAAGAACTTGCGCGGGTGCTCGTGAGTGGATGGAGCGGGTCAAATGAGGTTAAGCGTAGATGCCTCGATGCGTTAGAACATAGGAACATTCGCGATTTTGAACTAGACGTTGCTCGCTTGGTTCTTGTTGGTGGTTTTCCTCAAGACAATGAGGTTGCCAAACACTTCGCCCAAAAGCTAAACGAGGAATACTTTCACGTACCCACACTATATCCGCGGGACAATGAAGAAGACTTCTTCGATACACTGGTACGTAACTTTCAGGGGCATCCACTCATAGCTCCCGCAGCAGACAGGTATTGTCAACGGAATCTCGAACGCGATTACTTGACCTACTATCATGCAGCTCTCGTGGGTCGGTCACCGCGCACGAAGGAAGTGCTTTTGTCAGGATTACATAAACGACCTTGTCCGATTGTTCCGGTATTACTCCGAGGCTGGGGAATGGAAGACTCAGAAGTTCGTCAGAGACTAGGTGCGCTCGCGTTTGGACCAACCTCTGACGCTTCGGCTATAGCAGATCAAATACCTTCAATCATAGATAACAAAGAGCGATCTCGATCGAGACTGCTTGAACTACTGCGTGACCCAACATGCACTAATAAAGGTACGGTGCTCTCTGGGCTAATAGCACTTGGGAATACTAGAGGCGACACGGAAGTAGTTGACCTCGTTCTCAACAGCCTCGAGGCAGACCCTCATGAGTCCCTCACGGATAGTCTCATTCGAGGGTATTCATTTGATGCTCGCGTTAGGAATCTCGCCAAAAACCAGTTTAGCGAGTCGCACCGCAGCCTCGATGCTATAGCTTCGGTCTACGGAGAAGACGAGGAACTCAAGGAGCTTGTGATGCAAGCGGTTACTCCTCTTCCATCCTCGCTACGCACACTGATTGTTACAAGGCTCGGTGAAGGTTTGGGAGAAGACGACTTTGCGTTAGGACTCTTAGAGAACTACGACCGTGATCAAGATAGTAACGTGAAAGCGGAGGCGGCGTTTGGCTACTACAATCGCCTTAAGAACTCCGGTAGAGAAACTGAATCGGCAATCAAGCGATTGGAGCGCGAGATTAGCTCTGACTTTGACCTTGGAGCAGGCCGGCAAGCTGCTTTCTGTGGCTTGGCCATCCTAAGGCGCGTAGACGTAATGAAGAATGCCCAACTCGCTAGGCCGGACCTTGCCGAGAAGCGCGTGAGGGTACCAGTCAGTGAGGTGGGAGAGGCTGCCACTATTCCATTTCTTAAGACCCTTTTGCAAGACTGGAGCTACGTCCGTGACGTGTTTGGTGAAGAGTTCTGGTTCCGATTCGCGTCGTACTCACCGGACGTCGATCGGCGGCCAGTATGGAGGGAATTGTGCTTGTTCGCTGATGAATATCCACTGCCTAGTGAGGAAGCCAGAGCATTCTTTGAATTGAGAAAGAATGATCGTGAAGTGCTAAACGTGAACGTACTGAGTTTTCTCGATAGAACTTTGCCTAAGACTCGTTTGCTTCTGGATTACTGCTTGCTAGCTCTGCGCTCGAACAGAGAAACGCCTCATTACTCTAGCGAGGAAGCACTGTTTGCTGTCGAACTGCTGGGCAAACACTTCGGGGGTGATGCTGATGTGCTAAAAGAAATAATGACGCTGAACGCAAGTGTGCGTAGCGCTTCCAATATTGGTGACGATAAGCAACTGATCCCGGAGAATTTTATTCTAGCTTTATGCGAGGGATGGCCGGGAAGTGAGGAGATGAGAGACGTAAATGAAATGCTGTATGAGAGTCAACAGCGGCTAACCTATAGAACTTGTTTTCAACTTGCGTCGCGCTGGTATTCTCCCAAAGAGATATTCCAATATCTTCGAGCGTATCTGCGCCTCAGCAAACGTAGCGAGCTTCTTCGCTTTCAAACGATTGCTAGATTCGTGGTTCGACGCCTCAAGAAGGACGAAGAGTTATCCGATCTTCTGCTTCAGCGTCTGCGATCTACCCCCTCGGCTTTGGAGAAGACAGCGTTTCCAAGGCTACTCGCTCTGGCGGGGGGGGACGAGAGAGATCAGGCAGTGGTGCGTTGACGAGATTGAAAAGCAACTCAATGGAACTATGCCTCCTGAGATTGGAGTCGATTTGGTTGAAGGTAGGTTTCGTCCAGTTGTGCATTCCCTGCTCGATGCGATTAATGTAGGCACTTCGCATTAATCGCTTCAGTTTTGGAGCCTCAAGCGGAAGCTTTAAAGCATTTCATATTCAGCGTTAACCGCTCCGAGTGAAATGAAGCTCTCCAAGCTGTCTAACGAGCCATCATCGTCGCCGTAATCCTTGAACACATTTCATCAGCCCGTTTCTTACCTTGGTGGTCACCGACTCGATCCCACCTACCACAGCCCTTTGCGCTTCATGATCTCATTTTATGCTCCACCAAATCTCATTTTATGATCCACCAATCTCACTTTATGCTCCACCAATCTCACTTTATGAGCGAACCCACATTTATGACCGAACCCACAGTTGCGTGTTTCCCCCTTGCTGAATGAATACTCATTCAGTATTATTAGACCCTTATGATTAGGGTAGAAAAAGCTGCCGTGCTGGGCGCGGGCACGATGGGCGCGCAAATCGCCGCGCATCTCGCCAACGCGCAAATTCCAACTCTCCTGCTCGACATCGTTCCCCGTGATGATGTGTCAGAAGCCCGACCGTCAGGGAGGGCTCCGAACGCGGTTGCGGACGATCGCAACCGCATCGCCCGCGCCGGTTTCGAAGCCGCAAAGAAATCAAAGCCCGCCGCGTTCTTCACTGCTAATCTCGCTTCGCTGGTTACCGTCGGCAACTTCGAAGACGACCTGGCAAAGTTGAAAGACTGCGACCTGATAATCGAAGCCGTCGTCGAAAATCTCGACATCAAGCGCAGCCTCTACGAAAAGATCGAGCAACATCGACGGCCGGGTTCCATCGTCGCTTCCAACACCAGCGGCATTCCGCTCAAGCAACTTGCCGAAGGGTGCTCGGAAGATTTTCGCGCGTACTTTCTCGGCATGCACTTTTTCAATCCGCCCCGTTACATGCACCTGGTCGAGTTGATCCGCACGGAATGGACCAAACCCGAAGTGTCGTGTTCGATGTTCGGCTTTCTCGATGAACGTCTTGGCAAAGGCGTGGTCGTCGCAAAGGATCGGCCGAACTTTATCGCCAACCGCATCGGCACGTTTGGGGCCCTCGTGACTATTCACGCAATGCTCGAAGACAGTTACTCGATTGAAGAGGTTGACAAGATCACCGGGCCGGCCGTGGGCCGTCCCAAGACAGCGACATTTCGCACCTTCGATCTCGTGGGCCTCGACGTCCTGGCGCACGTGGTGAAGAACCTGGGCGAGAACCTTCCCGAGGATCCGGAGCGGGCGATGTTCGCTATGCCTGACTTCGTCGGCAAGATGATCGAACGTGGCTTGCTCGGCAACAAGACGAAGGCCGGTTTCTATCGCAGGCAAAAAGGAGAAGACGATAAGCGCGAGATTTGGACTCTTGATACGGCGACTTTGGATTACCGGCCAGCACAGAAGGTGAAAATACCTTCGCTCGAGATGGCGAAGAACATCGAAGATACCGCCGAGCGAATCAAGACGCTCGTCTGGTCGAAAGATCGCGCCGGCACATTTCTCTGGAAAACTTTTTCCCGCACGCTCTGCTATGCGGCCGATCGCATTCCCGAGATTGCCGACACCGTGGTGGAAATCGATCGCGCAATGCAATGGGGTTTCAATTGGGAACTGGGACCGTTCGAGGCCTGGGATGCAATCGGTGTCGAAAAGTCAGTCGCGAAACTAAAAGAAGAGGGCAGAAGCGTGCCCTTAAATGTGCAGAAGCTGCTCGATGCCGGGGCAAAGTCATTCTACAAGCAGGAAAGTGGGCAGCGCTTCTATTTCGACTTCGCTTCCGCGCAGTACGTCCCGGCCGCCGATCCTCCGGGGACGATCATTCTGAAATCTCTAAAAGATCGCACCGGTGTTATCAAGAAGAATTCCGGCGCCTCGCTGGTTGATCTCGGTGACGGTGTCGCCTGTCTCGAGTTTCATTCCAAGATGAACTCGATTGGCGGCGATACGCTGGAGATGTTGAAGATCGCGCTCAACGAAGTCGAAAAGAATTTCATCGGCCTGGTGGTCGGCAATCAGGGCCAGAACTTTTCCGTGGGCGCGAACCTGATGCTGATGCTGATGGAGGCGCAGGACGAAAACTGGGAAGAGCTGGACATGATCGGCCGGTTCTTTCAACAGTCAGTCATGAGCTTGAGATATTCGCCAAAGCCGGTCGTGGTTGCGCCGTTTCAAATGGTTTTCGGCGGCGGCTGTGAAATGGTTCTGCACGCGGATCGCGTGCGCGCTTCAGCCGAAACCTATATCGGACTGGTCGAAGTCGGCGTCGGCATCATTCCCGCGGGCTGCGGGACAAAAGAGATGCTGGTGCGCGCAATAGACTCAATCCCGAGCGACATGAAAGACGCGGATCCATTCCCGTTCGTCAAACGCGCATTTGAAACTATTGCGCTGGCAAAGGTCGCAACCTCGGCTGAAGAAGCGCGCGACCTGGGTTTTCTCAGCATAGATGATTCAATATCGATGAACCGCGATCGCCTAATTGCCGATGCCAAGAAAGAAGTCCAGGCGCTGGCCGCCAGCGGCTATGTGCAACCACAACAGCGCACCGACATTCTTGCGCTCGGAAACCCGGCGCTGGCAACATTGAAGCTGGGCGTGCACATGATGAAGCGCGCGGGCTATATTTCCGATCACGACGCGTTGATTGGCGAGAAGTTGGCGCGGATTCTAACCGGCGGCGACTTGAATCACGCCA
>Ga0209648_10004532_pt1 | contig 11818 bp, 11 predicted proteins | sample GraSoi2013_115cm_FD_185830 | JGI IMG/M metagenome (GOLD analysis project Ga0209648, IMG submission 185830) | Grasslands soil microbial communities from the Angelo Coastal Reserve, California, USA - Sample 9_17_2013_115cm (SPAdes) (version 2) | ecosystem: Environmental > Terrestrial > Soil >...
CAGCCAGCCTGGCTGCTGCGGAGGTGCTGACGCAGCTGCGGGAGCTTGCCGTCCCACCCGAGTTTGCCGGCTACCTGGAGCTCTACATTCGTGCCCGCGCCCGCAACTTTGGCCAGCAAACCAGCACGGCCCTCCCGGTCGTCCGCCCGGTGAGCCGTGCAGGCGTGCGCCGTAGCTGGACGGCAGTGCTGGGGTTCGCCGCCGTGCTGCTGGCGGCGTGCATTAGTATCCTGACCGCCTCCGCGCGCAGTTTGCCTGGCGATACCCTCTATGGCTTGAAACAAGCGGAGTATCAGTTTACGCTCAACTTTGCTAGCGGTCCACGAGACCGTGCCAGCGCGCAGATCGACCAGTTACGCAACGCCCTGGTCGATCTGCGCACGGTCGTCAGTGCTGGGCGTGATGATGATGCGATCAGGCTGGCGCTCTCGAGCGTTGCTGTCAAAACAAACGACAGTCGAGGAGCAGTAGCTGCTTTGCCAGCAGGCGCTGAGCGCGAGGCAGCACAGCGGGAGCTCGATGGCGTGCTCGCGCAGGAAGAGCAGACCGTGCGCCACCTGCTGGACCAGGCGGATTGGCCGGTGCGGCTGGCCTGCACCCAGCAGTTGGGAGCCCTGGGCGATGCGGTGCCAACGGTGACGCATAGCATGGTACACGCTCAGAGCAATGGAACGCTCCTGATTACCCTGACAGGCACCCACTTTGCCCCACATGCCGAACTGATGATCGACGGGCGACCAGGGGGCACGGTGAGTCAGAGCAGCTCGCAGCAGCTCGTCGCGGTCCTCAGCGACGCAGCGTGGTCTGCTGGCGCACACGCGCTTGGGGTACGCAATCCCGACGGGACGGCTGCCCAGATGGCTCTCAGTGACGAGAGTGATGGTCACAATGGGTCTGGCACGCCTCAACCCAACGACGATCACAACAGGTCTGGCACGCCTCAACCAGACGATTCCGGTGAATGACACCGCTGAGAAACATCCTAATTGTGGTTAAGATAGCAGATACCTATCCTCCTGCCAGTCCTATTTCACACAGGCAGCATTGACGCTATGCAAAACCTCCAGGTATACTGCCAATTGTTGAGGAAGGGGTGTTAGTCCTGCTCGCCGCATCAAAACTAGACGGAATGCGAGCAGAGAAGGGTGAACTCTGAAAGGAAAGATCAGGAAATGCAGACAGTAAGTGTAGACCAGCTTGTAGGGAGATCCCTGGGGGAGTACCGGATCGAGCGGCTGCTTGGTCAAGGCCAGTTGGGCGCGGCGTATCTGGCGCAGCAGCTCTCGCAGGGCCGCACGGTCATCATTACCATGTTCAACTTCCCAGAGGGACTATCGGCCCAGGAACGCGAGCGGTTTATTACTCGTCTTGCCCAGGAAAGAACAACGCTCGTCAGACTCACACACCCGACTATTCTTCCAATTTATGATTTCGATGAGCACTCTGGGTATCTGTACCTGGTGACAGCCTTTGTCAAAGGAGCCTCACTTGGGCAGGTGCTGAAACAACAGGGGCGCTTTACTCCACAACAAACGCTCGAGGTACTGAAACAGGTAGCAACAGGCCTGGATTATGCGCATAGCAATGGGGTTGTGCATGGCATATTGAGTCTTTCCAATGTGCTCCTGAGCAATGAACTGACCGTGCAAATCGCCAGTTTTGGCCTGAGAACGATGCTCGAGGTACATGGGTACACACAGAATATACACCTCAATGCCCACCTGTTCAGGGAGAATGGTACCTTCCCGGGAAGTCCCGAATATATCTCCCCGGAACGTGTGCTGGGCATGCCTACTGATGCGCGCTCTGATATCTATGCGCTGGGGGTCATGCTCTTTGAGCTACTCAGTGGAACGCTGCCGTTTCGCGGGACGAATCCCCTTGACACTGCGCTGAAGCGTATACAACAGTCCGTTCCCTCGGTTCACGCAGTATGTCCGGACGTACCGGAAGCGTTCGACCTGCTGATTAGTAAAACCCTGGAACGCGACCCGGCGAAGCGATATCAACGTGCCAGCGGTATAGTAACCGCTTTTGAGCGTGTCTTAACAACGCTGGAAACGATGCAAAAGGCCACCAATTCCAGAAACCAGCAACTGGCGCAGGGCCCGCAGCTTACGCTACCACCTACTGTCGACTGGTTCGAGGAGGCAGGCATGCCCGCTGAGAAGTGGCAGTTGCTGCCTCCTATCGTGACAGGGCGCATGCCTGCGGTAATACCCTCTGCTTCTTCGGAAAAACCAACCCGGATGGTGGCAGATAGCGGGGAAATGCATCCATCTGCCACAGTACAACCCGATAGCCCAACAGAAATGGTTCCAGCGAAAGAGACATTACCTCCGCCAGCAGGAAGTCGTGGCGATTCGATGGCAGGTGTTGATCCCTTTGCCTGGTGGTCCGCTACACCGGGCAGGCCCGGGACGCCGCCGCCTGCACCTGGAACGTTTACGCAGCGTTCACGCCGTAAACCTGCACAACAGGACCGTAGAAAGCTCGTCACGTTGATCGCTGCTGGTACTGCCACAGTGGGCGTGCTTGGGGTGGGCGGCATCAGCTTTGCCCGCTTTATTCAAAGCATGAAGCAATCGCAGATTGCCAATGCACCAACCACCGGGTCAACTGCACCCGTTACGACGCAAGGGAATACGCCTACGGTGGGAACGACGAAAGGCGCGCAAAAGACACCAACAACATCCAAGTCGCCAACCGCAAAGCCTTCGCCTTCAGCAACGAAAGCGCCGCAGCCATCACCGACTTCGCAACCGACACAGCAACCGACGCAGCAACCGACGCCGACACAGCCACCTGCGCCAACTCCAACTCCGCCGGGGCATACGGGAACGGTGATTGGTTATACCAACCAGGCAACGAATAGCGCGAAAAGTTTTACGAACCCGGCCAATGGCAATGCTTGCCTGCTCACCCATCTTGGCAATGGCAATTTCGTGGCGTGTGAAAGGGCCTGTACGCATGCAGGAGTGCCTGTCAATTACGATTCTGGCAGTGGTAAACTCGTTTGCCCGGCGCACGGTGCGACTTTTAATGCGGACGGCACCAATCCCACTTCACCGGCCCCTAGCCAGCTCCCACAGGTCACTATCCGTGTGAACGGTGATGGGACAATTACTACCGGGTAGCCTATACCCCCATCCTGGACACTCTCTCCCTGGGCGCATAGGCTCTCGGCAGAAAGCGAGGAGGGCAGCATGAACGAATGTACGATCTACCCATCCATCAATAACCACAACCGCTATGCCATAGGTTCACCCGATGGGCGCGAGCTGGAGCGAGGCGAGGCGGTTGAAATTCTGCTAGGCGGCTTTCGGATTCCTGGCTTCATCGAGTACGATTCCAATGGTGACTACTTTAAGGCAATGACAGGCCAAAGCATCTGTGGTCTCTACGCCGGAATGAAGGTCTATCTAGCCACGCTCAAGGTAACAGAACCGCGCTGGGCGGTAGCGTCTGGCTACTAAATATATCAATAAGCCAATCACCAGCACCACGATCAGACTACTTAATTGAAACCCGCCCATACTGCCTCCCTTCTTTTGCACCCTTCACACATGGCTATCCGGATTCGACATGCTTCCATGCAGAGCAGGGTTACTCCGAAGCCGTCGCGCCCATTACGAACGCATCCACCTCGCTCAATTTGCCGCGCCACAAAGGAAGCTTGATGCTGTGTCCCGCGCTCATGATCGTCACGTCGCGCAGATGGAGATAGCGCGAGATGACCGGCAGCCCCTCTGGGCCGATCTCCGGCTGATTTCGCGGTGGCACGAGCGCCAGGTAGTAGTCGCGCAGCGCATCCGCCGTTTCCGGTTCGTGCTCGCGATGCAGTGCTTCATTCAGGTCGATGTAAAACTGGACGTAGTGCCGCGTGCTGACCAGCACGCCGAAGACCAGCAGCCCGTGCATCTGGAGCAGCAGCTCGATTTCCAGGTCTTGCTGCTCTACCAGGCGCGTCCACATGTGCAGCGCGACATCCTGCTCGCCGTATTCCTTGAGCCACAGGGTACGCTGCTCGATGCGTGTGAGTGGGCGAAAAGCCATTTCACATGGCGGTATGCCTGTTTCCTGGCTCACCTGCTGCGGAGCGCTGGTCTCTGCTGCCGTCGCCTGTGCTTCTTCCTCTCTGGTTGCAGAGCTCTCCTGCTGTGCCAGAGGGTGTACACCGTTCTTCTTTCCCTGTCCTGAGATAGTAACCATCGGTCTCATACCTCTCCTCTCATCTGCGCCTCTCGGCGCCTTCATTTTGTGAGCCTCGTCCCCTCTTTGGGAATCAGCTCGATCGGCTTGCGTCACTCCGCAAACGCCGTTCCTGCTTGCGGGTGGTCCGTCTTTCCACACGCCTTACCGGTTTCCGCCGCTGAAAGCCCCTGTGATTCATCCATGGGGATGAATGCGTCGAGAAGCCTTTCGTGCATGCGGTCCTCCTGACTTTCTGTTAAGCGCCTCTGCACTCAGTTTTCGCTGTACCGGTATGGACGCGCTCCCGAGCAATCTCCAACTCTCACTGCCCACTTCTGCAGTTCGAGAGCGCACCCGACACGGGAAACGGTTACGGTGTCGTAATCGTCCCGTTTGCATTGACCGTAATATGGACGGGCGGCAGAGGCCTGGGCGCCGGTGGCTGGGGATTGGTGCCGTCCGCATTAAAAATCGCGCCATGAGCCGGACAGTTGAACTGCCCTGTGGACGCATTGTACTTGACCGCGACGCCCGCGTGTGTGCAGGCCTGCTCAACGGCAACGAAGTTGCCATTGCTCATATGGACCAGCCAGCTCGCCTGGCCATCGGCGGGATTGGTGAAGCTCATCGCGCTGTTGGTTGCCTGGTTGGTATGTCCAATCACCGTCCCCGTAGGTGTCGGTGTCATCGTTGGCGACGAGGTCGGCGATGGTTGCGGCGTGTTCGTTGGGGAAGGCGATGGTCGCGGCGTGGGCTGCGGAGTCGGCGTCTTATGCGGCCGTGTTCCTCTCCCATCCTCATCGTCCCTCTCTCTTCCGTCGTCCCTCTCTCTATGCGCATCGATCGAGGTTGACCCATCAGACCGGTCCTCCTCAAGCCGCGATGGCGCCTGCGTCGGGCTTTGAGCAGAGCGGGCAAAGCTGATCCCACCCACCGTGACCACCGTCACGAGACCCGTGGCGCCCACTGCAAGCAGCTTGATGAGGTTTCTCCGGCTCTGTTGCGTGGGTCGAGTACGGGTGCGTGGATCGGACTTCGTCTGGTGTCCTGAGGGACGCCGGGTGGATGGTGCGGGCGCCGGTGGCGAGGTCGGTGGCTTGCCCGATGTAGCAGCCCACAGGGCGAACGGGTCAACGCCTACCAGCGCATCGGGATTCTCTCCCGCTGGGGAAGGGAACGCTGCGTTCGTGGGAAGCGCTTCTGTGGGGGCATCGGGGTGCGCCGCTGCCCCTGGAAGCGTCACTGGCGCACGTTGAGAGTCCCCAAGGGTCCTCTCTCCAGGTTGGTCTTCATGTGACATGTGCAAGGTAACAACTCCTTTCAGTGTTTAGAGGCTGTGTGTAAGACCGCTTGGCAAGGACATCGAGCAAATGACGGGGTAGAGCTTGCCAAGCCGCTCTCTGAGGGGATCGAGATGATCTGTACACACAGCCTCTCATCCTTTCTGCTCATCTCCGAGCCTGGTTGCGCGTGACGAGCAGCTTGAACCTCGTAACAAGTGCCAGAGTACCTGGAGGGGCTGCAGAGCGTCAAGGGGCTCTGTATGAACTAGGACTGGGAGGGGGGGAGAGCTATCTGGACTCTTAACCAAAATTAGGATGGCTCTGATACTGCAAGGTTGCACCTCCCTCTGAAGAGAAACCGAGCGACCTACCAAGCGAAAAATGAGCAAAAACAAGCAAAATGGAGCAACACTGCTCATTCCACTTTTGCGCTTGAGCAACATCCTAATTTTGGTTAAGAGACCAGATACCTCTCCTTCCACCAGTCCTAGTTCATACAGACAGCATTGACGCTCTGCAAATCCTCCAGGTACACTGCCACTTGTGAACGAAGGGGGATGTAGTTCTGCTCGTGGCATGAACTCTTAATGCAATGTGAGCAGAGAAGCATGAACGCTGAATCGTGGATGTCGACTCCGCCTCCGGGAGGTGTCGCATCTGCTACGGCTGGAAGCCGAACGGATGGTTGCACCTGGTGACCCGGCTTAGATGCGATGCGCCAGCAGGCCCAATCGGGTCTCTTTGTAGCGCCATGACCATTCAAAGATGAGAGGAGAAGGATGGAGGGCTGCGTTCATCGCATGCCTACATCCAGCAAGAGCATGCGCACTACGCAAGATGAGCCAGGCATCCGGCCCGCCCTGCTCCAGTATATGATCGGCACGTTCGCACTCGCATTAGTCTGTTGCTCCTTGCTGTGCATCTACTTTTACACGACTCCGGCGCATGCCGACCCTGGGTATCAGCAGGCAAATGGTAAGACGATGACCGGTCAAGTAGCGTTTGATGAGACAGAGACGGATACTCCATCTCCGACTGTGACCAACACTCCGTCTCCGACCGTGACGACTACTTCCACGCCCACCCCTTTGCCCAGCGCAACCCGCACAACCACTCCCTCCCCAACTTCCACACGGTCAGCCACGCCAACAGCGACCAGCCAGCCCTCGCCCGCAGCCACGAGCATGCAAACACCATCGCCCGGCGCGACACCGACCAGCGGCGCACTTTCAATCAGCACGACCACGCAGGGAACAAGCGCGAATCAGCCACAGACACCGGTCAGCTCGCCTGCTCCGACGAACAACCAGGCTGATCCGAGTCAGAACGCAACCCACCCCGGCAATACCTTCCCCTTCTCCTCGCTCATGCGCGGCCTGGGAAGCGTGGCCCTGCTCGGCTTGCTGTGTATCCCGGGGTGGGTTATCTTGCGCAGGCGCCTGTTGCCCGTGTTGTCACCAAAGTTACCCCCCAGTGGGGCGGCATCCTGGAGCCGCACACGCATCAGCGGCCAGGAGCAGACCGTTCAATATGGCGCACAGTCCCAGGTCTCTCCCCTCTCCCCGCAGGGCGATGCGCCCTACAACGCGCCATCTGTCGCACCATGTGCCGGAACGACAACAGCCACTCCTGGCTTGTACACCTCTTCCGCCGTCTCGCGGCCGAGGAGTTTGTTCACTGCGGGCAGCAACCCACCCGCCAGCTTGAATGGCCTGCCCACCATGGGAGCTGTTCCCGTTCCGAACCTGCCAGTTTTTCAAAAGCAGACGCCTGACGAACTTTCGGCAGAGAACATAGAGTTAAGCGACACATATTTGCGGTATCTGATACAACTCTATCGTGAGAGAGGGCGGCTGTGAGACACTGAAGAGTTTCACCCTTGCTGCCCCCGCTGTTCATGTACCACCCACCTTCCTTGTGCCATTCAAAATGCTTGCAAGAGAAAGGTGTGTAACAAACCGCTTCTGAAAGGTACTACTTCTCTGAAATCCAGCGATGGCGGATACGCTGCGCGCTTACTATCTCGCGCTCGTGCCGCCGCGAAATCAGCCGGAGATCGGCCCGGAGGGGCTACCGGTCGTCTGGCGCTATCTCCATCTGTGCGACGTGACGATCATGAGCGCGGGACACAGTGTCCAGGAGGATAAGCATGATACACGTTCTTGTTGCAGACAGGGTGCCGCTGTTCCGCTGCGGTATTCGCGCAGCACTCGAGAGTACACCTGAGTGTAAGGTGGTCGGGGAGGCGACAGAACGGGCAGGAATCATACAACTGTTGCAGGAGCAGCATCCAGACGTGATAGTGCTCGATGCGGGTTTACTTGCGCCTGATGACCTTTTCGAGGTCACAAGTGCGTTGCGACCGTTAGCATGTGGGTTGGTCGTTTTGACGGCATCTGCTGACGAGGAGCAGCTTTTCCAATACCTGAAATTGGGTGCCGCGGCTTATGAATCCAGAGATATTACTCCCGCTTGTCTCGCAGACAGGGTGCGACGTGTTGGCCAGAAGGAATATCTCCTCTCCGCCGACGCTATCGATCACCCCCGACCTCTCCCACCCACTGCTCCCAGGACGTCCCCGGCGCTGAAAATCAGGATCGAGGCCCAGGCACCTGCCTCCACCTTTCCTCTTTCGGCTCGCGAAGTGGAGATTCTCATATACATCGCACAGGGCAACAGCAACAAGCAGATCGCCAAATCACTAAAGATTTCTGATCAGACGGTGAAGAATCATATAACGTCTATCCTCAAGAAGCTATCAGTGAATGACCGCACTGCTGCTGTCGTGCATGCGCTACGTCACCGCTGGATTTCACTGGAAGTCCATACTTACTCAAGACATCCGGCTGTCACCTCTGGCAGGTAAAACAGGAAAATGAGCGAAACATAAGTCAATACTTATGGAACGCATACACCTTCCCATCCCAGGAGCCGACATAGACCACTCCATTGGCAACCGTGGGCGATGAATCGATAGCATCCCCTGTGGCGTAGCTCCAGAGCATTGTCCCCGTCCGAGCATCAAACGCGTACAGCTTGTAGTCTTGCGAACCCACATAGACAACCCCATTCGCCACCGTTGGAGAGGAGTGGATGGAGGCTCCTGTGAAAGCCGTCCATATGGGTTTACCCGTTTGCGCATCCAAAGCATGCAGTTTGCCATCAGTTGAGCCGATATAGACCACGCCGTTGGCTACGGCTGGAGAGGAATGGATATATCCCCCGGTAGGAGCTATCCACAGAGGTTTGCCGCTCCGGGCATCGAACGCATACACGTTGCGGTCCTCTGAACCAATATAGACCATTCCATTAACGACTGCTGGCGAGGAGACGCGAATAGCAAGTCCGGCCCCGGCAATCCATAATGTTCTCCCCGTCCTGGCATCGAATGCATAGAGCTGCCCATCCTCTGAACCGACATAGACCACCCCATTGACGACTGCTGGCGAAGAGGAAACGAAGTTCTCTGTAGCATGCGTCCAGAGGACCTTGCCCGTCAGGGCATCCAATGCGTACAGATTAGAGTCATTAGAACCGACATAAACTACATTATTGGCCACTGCTGGTGAAGACCAGATTGCATTCCCGGTGGTATAAGTCCACACGGTCGCCCCTGTCGCGGCATTCAATGCATACAGGGTATGATCATCCGATCCAACGTAAAGAATGCCATTGGCAACCGCTGGCGAGGAGCCAACATCACTCTTCGCAGCATGTAACCAGAGGGTTTTGCCTGTCTTTGCATCAAGTGCATACAGTAATCCGTCATTTGACCCGATGTATACGACACCATTAGCAACCGCCGGGGATGAGAGAATGTAGGACCTTGTGGATACCCTCCAATAGGATACCAGGTGAGAGACGTTGATAGCACTGAGGATGTGCTCGAAAGGATTGAAGTGCGTATGCTGTAAATCGAATCCGAACATCGCACTGGTGGAGTTGGCAGGAACCTGGACAGAAGGATGGGAACGGCCAGTTGTTTTAAGCACCCGAATAGAGATGAGCGCTACGCCTCCAGCTGCTACGAGGAGCGCAAGTCCGACCAGCAGAATTGCTTTGCTCCGGGAAATACGCCTGGGATTATTGCTTGTTTCCATAAACCTGCCGGTATCAGGGTGTTATGTGAGTGTATACTTATAAAAGTATAGCATAAGGGTCTACATCCTTTAAGGGGCTACGCGGGCGACCATTGGCACTAATCCGTCTTGCCTGGCACGTATCCGTCCGGCCAACGCTGGTTCTTGCCCGTCTCGGCAACGCCACTGCGTGGCTACCGCTGCGCGGTCAGCCGAGACGAAAGGAGCAAGGCCTTGTAAAGATACCCCGTATCTTTCTTGCCCAGCCTCTCTTCACCTCCCTCGCCCCTACGGGAAGGGGATTGCCCCCGCAAGGATGCAGAGCCAGCAAGAACGCCGCCTGGTGCCACTGCATCACCTATACATACAGCGGGTCATTCGCTATAATAAATCAGAGAAGAACATACTGCGCCACTTCAGGAGTTTATCAAATCGGTACGGGAAGACCCGTCTCCATTCATGGGACGGGATGAGAGTGCCGTTCCTTGTTTGGGGGAGAGGTGGAGTAGCAAGGCTGGACACGTGGTTGTAAAAGTTGTATAATAACAACTATGAAACAGCCGAACGAAGCAACCCAAACGATCAAAATATGGGTGAAGACGCAACGTAAACTTAAATTACTTGCGGCATTGACCCATGAAAGCATGATTATGGCGCTTGATCGACTCGTTGAGCAAGAGTTGCAACGGGTGCAGCAAGAGAGAAAAGAGGGCGAGTAGATGAAAGTGAAACGCGCATACCGGTACAGGTTTTACCCCACGCCAGAGCAAGCACAGAACCTTGCGTGTACCTTTGGGTGTGTTCGTTTCATGTACAACTGGGCACTCTCCAAGCGCAAACGTGCCTACTTCGATCAAGGCGTGAAGTTGTACACGAAGGACTTGTCAGCTGCGATCACTGCCCTCAAGAAGGAAGAGGGAACAACATGGCTCAAGGAAGTCTCTAGCGTCCCTTTACAGCAAGCCTTGAGACACTTAGACACGGCGTACAAGAACTTCTTTGAGGGGCGTGCTGATTATCCGACCTTCAAGAAAAAACATCATGAGCAATCAGCAACGTACACGGACAACGCTTTCACTCTCAAGGACGAGAAGCTCACTCTGGCAAAGCACACCGAGCCACTGGATATTGTGTGGTCACGTCCCTTACCAGATGGTGCTAAACCCTCTAGCGTGACCGTCTCCAAAGACCGCTCAGGACGCTATTTCGTCTCCATTGTGCTAGAAGAGGAGATAGCACCTCTACCCCTAACAGAGCAACAGGTCGGGCTAGACGTGGGACTCAAGTCACTGGTAGTCCTCTCAACAGGGGAAGCAATAGACAATCCGAAGTACTATGCTAAAGATGAGAAGAAACTAGCCCGTGCTCAACGCAAACAAGCCAAGAAGAAGAAAGGGTCCAAGAACCGCGAGAAAGCCCGTAAGAAAGTAGCACGGCTCCATGCCAGGATCGCAGACAAGAGGCGTGACTACCAACACAAGCTTTCCACACGCATCATTCGTGAAAACCAAACGGTGTGCGTAGAGAGTCTCGCCGTGAAAAATATGCTCAAGAACCACTGCCTGGCAAAAGCCATCAGCGATGTGGGTTGGGGTGAGTTCACCCGCCAGTTAGAGTACAAAGCCAAGTGGTATGGGCGCACCTTCATCAAGATAGACCGGTTTTACCCATCAAGCAAGACGTGCTCAGCCTGTGGGCACATCTTGGAAGCACTCACATTGGATGTGCGTGAGTGGGCGTGTCCCAGTTGTGGTGTGTGTCACGACAGGGACATCAATGCTGCGTGTAACATTCTGGCCGTGGGACTCACGGCGTCTGTCTGCGGAGGGCGTGTAAGACCTGTGGACTCGAAAGGGTTACAGGCAACGCCCGTTGAAACAGAAACCTCACTCGTGAGTGTGGGGAATCCCGTCTGTCTTTAGGCGACAGGAGGAGGTCAAGCTATGCAACAGCAACAAATGAATTATGACCTGCTAGCAGTCTTCAATAATGAAAGTGACGCGGATGCAGCAGAGACCAAACTTCATAAAGAGGGGTTCGGGGATGATGAGGTTTTCCGCCTGACGGCCGATTCCGTCGCGGGCGGTCAGTTCCGCGAACACGGCCCTAACCGCGACCGCAGTGCTGTTTTCCTTCAAACGACACGCTCGGGACCCAACCCCGTGACGGTCATCCTGTTTGCTATTGTATTCGGCTTGATTTTGGGGGCACTACTGTTCGGAGCAGCGGACTTTGCCATCAAAGCGCTGCCAGTACTACCCG
>Ga0209648_10004534_pt1 | contig 11818 bp, 11 predicted proteins | sample GraSoi2013_115cm_FD_185830 | JGI IMG/M metagenome (GOLD analysis project Ga0209648, IMG submission 185830) | Grasslands soil microbial communities from the Angelo Coastal Reserve, California, USA - Sample 9_17_2013_115cm (SPAdes) (version 2) | ecosystem: Environmental > Terrestrial > Soil >...
CCACGATGATGACGGAATAGCCGAGGCCGCCGCGGATCGGCCCGAACAACTGGCCCATCGAATCCAGCATGTCTTCGGCGAGACCGCACCGCTCGAGCACCGCGCCCATAAACGTAAAGAACGGAATCGCCAGCAGCAGATCGTTAGCGAGCACGCTGCCGAAGACGCGGCCCGGAATGGCCTGCAAGAAATTCAGATCGAAGAAGCCGAGATGGATCGCGAGAAAGCCGAATGAAATTCCGACCGCGGCAAGCGTGAACGCCACCGGGAAGCCGATCAGCATGGCTAGAACCAGGCCGCCGAACATCAGCGGCGGCATCGTTTCCAGCGTAATCATTGCGTCGGCCTCTCGTATTTTGCATCGATAGTCACCAGGTTCTGCAGCGCGGCGATGCGCTTGATGACTTCCGACACGCCTTGCAACGCAAGCATCACGAAGCCGGCCGGGATCACGAATTTGATCGGCCAGCGAACCAGGCCGCCGGCATTGCTCGATACTTCGTTGACGGCATAAGCCTGATAGAAGAATGGCCAGGACAGATAGGCGAGCAGCAGACAGGCCGGGATCAGGAAGAACAGGGTCCCGATCAGATCGAGCCAGAGCTGGCCGCGCTCGGAGAGGAACAAATAAAAGATTTCGACCCGAACATGCTCGTTGCGCTTGAATGTGTAGGACGCGCCGAACATGACCAGAATGGCAAACATGTACCACTGCAGTTCGAGCCAGCCATTCGAGCTGTAGCCGAACGCATACCGGATCATCGCGTTGCCGGCGCTCACGATACAGGCGGCGAGCACCAGAAAATTACAGACGTAACCGATCTTTTCGTTGATCAGGTCGATCGCCGCGCTAACCGCCAGCAATGGACGCATGGTGTTCTCCCGGGCGGTCGCCATCAAGCCACGCCGATCGTTTCAACGGGCATCGCTTGGCCGCCGCATGTCGAATGCGCGGAGCCACGGCATTTGCAAGAATGGCATTTGCAAGAAATGGCTCGTCTGCAAGAGCGATTGCAACGATAATCCTCCCCCTATTTGTGCCTTTGCCGTCTTGACCGCGCCCGTCAGGCGCAGCGGCTTATTTTAGCCGAGCAGGCATAAAAGCCGCCGCACCAAACCAGCGCGCGAAGCCGCCGTCAATTGGAAGTTTGTTGATAATGAAGGGGAATATTTGTCCCGCGCCGTTGCGAGGCCGCCACAGCGTTAACCGCCGGTGACGCTCATATGGCGGCTGACGCTCGGGCGGTTGTGCCGGCGATCGATGATGAAGTCGTGGCCCTTCGGCTTGAGGCCGATGGCTCGGTCGATCGCAGCTGCGAGCAGGTCGTCGTCGGCCGAGGCCCGCAGCGGCTTGCGCAAATCGGAAGCATCCTCGTGGCCGAGGCAGGTATGCAGCGTTCCGGTGCAGGTGATCCGCACCCGATTACAAGCCTCGCAGAAATTATGGGTCATCGGGGTGATGAAGCCAAGCTTGCCGCCGGTTTCGCCGACGCGGACGTAGCGCGCCGGGCCGCCGGTGTTATCGTCGATGTCGGTTAAGGTGTATTGCTTGCTGAGCCGCGCGCGCAATAGCGACAGCGGCACGTATTGGTCGATACGTCCTGCGCCGATGTCGCCCATCGGCATCACCTCGATCAGTGTCAGCGCCATGCCCTTGCCGTGGGCCCATTCCATCAGCGTCGGGATTTCGTCCTCGTTCAAATTCTTCAGCGCAACCGCGTTGATCTTGACGGCGAGCCCCGCCGATCGCGCGGCCTCGATGCCGGCCAAAACCTTGTCGAGTTCGCCCCAGCGGGTGATGGCGCGGAATTTTTGGGCATCAAGCGTGTCCAGCGATACGTTGATCCGGCGCACCCCGCAGTCGCGCAATTCGCCGGCGAAGCGCGCCAGTTGCGAGCCATTGGTCGTCAGCGTCAGTTCATTCAGCGCGCCGGTCGCAAGGTGACGCGACAGCGAGCGCACCAGCGACATCACATTGCGGCGAACCAGCGGTTCGCCGCCGGTCAGGCGCAGCTTCCGCACGCCCTTGGCGATGAACGCCGTGCACAGCCGGTCGAGCTCTTCGAGCGTCAGCAGATCGGCTTTCGGCAGAAATGTCATGTCTTCCGACATGCAATAGAAGCAGCGCAGATCGCAGCGATCGGTGACCGACACCCGCAAATAGCTGATGGTCCGGCCGAATGGGTCGGTCATCGGACGGTTCAGCGATGCGGAGGGACTCAATATCGGTCCGTTCATTCAACAAGCCTTGTCACTGCAATAGCCGCCATAAAGCATGGCGCTCAAGTTCCACAGTCACAATGTAGGCACGATGCGATCCGCGTACAATCTGAAACCACCCGTGGTGCGATGCGAGCAATCAGCGGCTCGGGGTCGCCGGCGCGGCGGGCGGGGGGGCTTGCGATGGATCGGGGAATGGCGATCCCGCTGGCGCGGGCACCGCGGCGGTGCCCTTGGGCACTTTCGGCTTCTTCGGCTTCAGCATTTTCTTCCGCGCCGCCCTTGGGGGCGGGCCAGCCGGCTGCAGTTCAGCGACCACCGGATTGGGATCGAAGGTCGTCGAGGCAGGCGAGGAGAAATCGCCGGGATTGCGGATGACCTGCACCGGGACAGTGGCCGGCTGGTACCTGTTCAGCGTGTAGCTGACCGAGAAACCGGCGTCGGGAGCGGGAACCGCAACGGAGCAGGGCGTCTTGCAGCCCGGCCCCAGCGAGGTGCGGGCATCGGCACCAGTCGGCACCGAGTCGAGTTGGACCTGCACGGTCGGCGGCGTCGGTTTGAAGGCATCCCAGGAAAACGAGGAGCAGCCGGTCAGGCTAGCCCCCGCTACCGCAATCGCGATGACACGACGCATGATCCATCCGTCACTATAATGCGGCTTAAAGCCACAATCCCCGCATCGACCATAAGAGCGTCAGCAGGGCCGCGCAACCACGCGGGCCGGCTTCGTTAATTGATGGTTAATGCGAAACCGGAGCGCTACAAAATATACACTACAAATCAATATCTTAGCTGGAATTTCGTTGCGGCATCAGGCTCTCGACCGCAGCCGGCAAATCGCTCATTTGGCCGATTACCCGATCGGGCTTGAGATCGGCGATCGGTACTTCGGTATAGCCAAATTCGACCCCGATCACGGGAATGCCGGCGCGGCGGGCGACGCCGATATCCGGGCCGGCGTCGCCCACCATGATCGCTGCCGACACCGTTCCGCCCGCGCGCGCGATCGTCTGCTGCAGAATGGCCGGGTCGGGTTTTGAGACGCCGAAAGTATCTGCGCCGCAAATCGCGGAAAACCTGTCGCTCAATCCGAGCTGGTCGAGCAATAGCTTCGACAGCCACTCAAGTTTGTTGGTGCAGACCGCAAAGCGATATCCGCGCGCTGTAAGATCATCGAGCGCGTCTTCCAGGCCCTCGAAAGGGCGCGAGGCGTCGGCGATATGGGCGGCATAATATTCGATGAAATCATGGGTGAGCCGGGTGATGTCGTCGAGGCCGGCGGAGCGGCCTTCCAGTTCGAGGCCGCGTTCGATCAGCCGGCGGGCGCCGGCGCCGATCATGTTGCGCGCGGAAAGCAGCGGGACCGGGGGCAAGCCCTCGCGGTCGAGAACGTAGTTGAGGGCATTGATCAGGTCGGGCGCCGTATCCACCAGCGTGCCGTCGAGATCGAACACAACAATGCGGTCTTTAGTCATCGAAAACCGCTATCGGTCCGCGCGCATTCATGCAAGTAGGATATCGGCATCGGCATCGGTCATATTCCGTTAGCTAGCAGGGACAAACATGCGCGAGCTCGCCGGCAAGACAGCATTCGTGACGGGCGGGGCCAGCGGCATCGGGTTCGCGCTCGGCCGGGCCTTTGCGGAAGCGGGCATGAAGGTGATGCTCGCCGATATCGAGACCGACGCGCTCGCGGCCGCCGTCAGAAGCCTGCACGATGTCGGCCCTGATATACGCGGGGTCATTTGTGACGTTGCCGATCCCACAAGCGTCGAGCGCGCGGCGAAAGCGGCGCATGACGCGTTCGGAAAGGTCCATGTGGTGTGCAACAATGCCGGTGTCGCCGCGGCCGGCGGCATCGACAATATCTCGCTCGACAATTGGCGATGGGTGCTCGACGTCAATCTTTTCGGGGTTCTCTACGGCATCCGGACCTTCCTCCCGCATATCCGCGAGCACGGCGAAGGCGGCCACTTCGTCAACACCGCCTCGATGGCCGGGATGAATGGCGGGCTCGGCTTCAGCCCTTACGTGGCGAGCAAGTTCGCGGTGGTCGGCATGTCGGAGGGGCTCGCGACCCAGCTCAAGCCGCATGGCATTGGCGTGACCGTGCTCTGTCCGGGCTTTGTTCGCACCCGCATCGGCGAGAGCGGCCGCAATCGGCCCGAGCGCTACGGCGCGACGCAGACGCCGGACCCGCAAAGCCCTGCGGGCCTATTGCTGGCCCAGATCGCCGCGCGCCTTGAGGCCGGGCTCGACCCCGCTGACGTCGCGGCGCGGGTTGTCGCCGCGATCCGCGAGGACGAACTCTACGTGTTCACGCATCCGGAAATGCGCGATGACGTTAAGGAGCGGTTTGCCGGCATTATCGCCGCAATGGACAAATCGGCAGCCCCCTGATGCGTGGATAGTTCGTGATTTTCACCGGGGTCCGCGCATGGCGCTGTTCCTCCCGGCAAAACGACGCTAGATAGGCTCGGACGTCGCCGGTCGCCCGACCGGCGACGGCATCGCCAACAGCTTTTGGGGCTTGGTTTGCACGTGACGATGGACGAATTGAAACGGCAGGCAGCGGCGCGCGCGCTCGAGGAGGTGCGTGAGGGCATGAAGCTCGGCCTCGGCACCGGTTCGACCGCAAAGCATTTCGTCGAGCTTCTCGGCGAACGCGTTCGTTCCGGACTGAACGTTATCGGCGTGCCGACATCGGAAGCGACCCGCGCCGACGCGCTGCGCTGCGGCATTCCCTTGACCACGCTTGACGACATCGATCACCTCGATCTGACGGTCGATGGCGTCGACGAAATCGACCCCGCACTCAATGCCATCAAGGGTGGCGGCGGCGCCTTGCTGCGGGAAAAGATCGTAGCCGCGGCGTCTGATCGCATGATCGTGATCGCCGATGATTCGAAATGGGTCGAAGTGCTCGGCCGCTTTCCGTTGCCCGTAGAGGTAGTTCCGTTTGGCCTCGCGGCAACCCGGCGCGCGATGGCCAAGGCATTTGCGGAAAGCGGCGTTTCCGGGCAAATGGTGCTCCGAAAGGGCAAAGACGGCCACGTTTTTGTCACCGATGGCGGCCACTGGATCGTCGATGCCCATCTCGGACGAATAGAGGATGCTCCGCGCCTGGCGGCTTTACTGGCCGCAATACCCGGTGTCGTCGAGCACGGGCTGTTCATTGGCCTTGCCGGCATGGCGGTGTTGGCGGGGGGTGAGGGAATTCGCGTTGTTGAACGGCGCTAGCGCCGCAATCTCAGGAGAATTGGAATGAAGCGCTTTTCACGAATTTTGTCGGCCGCGAGCCTTGCGCTCGGATTGGCTCTGACAGTCGTTCCGGCCGGGGCGCAGCAGCCGCCTCCGCTCAAGGATGCTTCGCCGGCGGCGATTGCGGCGGCCAAGGAAATTCTGACGATGAAAAACGCGAGCGCGATGTATTCCGCCGCGGTTCCCAACATCGTCCAGCAGACCAAGGATCAGTTGATGCAGAGCAACCTCAACTATCAAAAGGACCTCAACGAGGTTGCCGTGATCGTCGCCCAAAAGTTTGCCGGCCGCGAGAAGGAAATCGGCGACGGGATGGCGAAGGTTTACGCCAGCGAGTTCACCGAGCAGGAGCTGAAGGACCTGGTGACGTTCTACAAATCGCCGCTCGGCCAGAAATTGCTGATGTCGGAGCCACGGGCAATTCAGTTCAGCATGTCCTATATGAACCAGTGGGCGCAGCAATTTGCCGAAACGGTCAATGGCGAATTCCGCGCCGAGATGCGCAAACGCGGCAAGCAGATATGATGTTAGGGAATTCCTGTTCCGCTCGGGGCTGACATGGCTGAGTTCGACGTCGATCTGTTTGTCATCGGAGGCGGTTCGGGCGGGGTGCGCGCCGCCCGGATCGCCGCCGGTCACGGCGCACGGGTCATGATAGCCGAAGAATACCGGATGGGCGGCACCTGCGTGATCCGCGGCTGCGTGCCGAAAAAGCTGCTGGTCTATGCCTCTCACATCCATCACGAAATCGAGGACGCCGCAGGCTTTGGCTGGACCATCCCCTCGGCGAGCTTCGACTGGCCGACCCTGATCGCCAACAAGGACAAGGAGATCGCGCGCCTGGAGGCCGCCTATACCGCCAATGTCGAAAAATCCGGCGCCCGTATCGTCAAGACGCGCGCGGTGTTCGAGGACGCGCATACGCTCCGGCTCGCAACCGGCGAGACCGTGACGGCAAAATATGTGCTGATCGCAACCGGCGGCGCGCCAAATCACGGGCTTGCGATACCGGGCATCGAGCACGTGATCTCGTCGAACGAGGTGTTTCATCTGCGAGAATTGCCGAAGCGCATCGTGATCCAGGGCGGCGGCTATATCGCGCTGGAATTCGCCTGCATCTTTGCCGGTTTCGGCTCCGACGTGACCGTGATCTATCGCGGCGAAAACATTTTGCGCGGCTTCGACGAGGATGTCCGTAGCCATGTGCGCGCCGAGATGGAAAAAGAAGGCATCAACATTCTCACCGGCTGTGTCGTCAACAAGGTCGACAAGCACGGCAAGGAATTCACCTCGCATTTGACCGGCGGCTCGAGTGTTACCTCCGATCAGGTGATGTTCGCGATCGGACGGCATCCCAATATCGCCAGTCTCGGGCTGGAAAAAATTGGCGTCGCCATCCATCCAGGCAATGGCGGGATTGCGGTCGACAGTTTTTCGCGCACGTCGATACCGAACATCTACGCGATCGGCGATGTCACCCATCGCCTCAATCTCACGCCGGTCGCGATCCGCGAGGGCCATGCGTTCGCCGACACCGTGTTCGGCAAGCGCTCGGTCGAGGTCGATCATTTCGACGTTCCGACCGCGGTGTTTTCTCAACCGGAAGTCGGCACGGTCGGACTGACGGAAGCGCAGGCGCGCGCGCAATTCAGCCACGTCGATATCTATAAAGCCGACTTCAGGCCGATGAAGGCGACGATGTCGGGCCGCGACACGCGGATGCTGATGAAGCTCGTCGTCGATGCCTTGACCGACCGCGTCGTCGGTTGTCACATCGTCGGCGACGGCGCCGCCGAAATGGTGCAGCTGCTCGGCATCGCCGTCAAACTGAGGGCGACGAAGGCCGATTTCGACGCGACCATGGCGCTGCATCCGACCGCGGCCGAAGAGCTCGTGACCATGCGCACGCCGAGCGCGCGCCATGTGCGGCAAGCCGCGGAGTAGCGGTTTCGCGCGAACGTTCGACCTTAGAATGCGACTTGGGTTCGCATCGCAAACGCATCGAACTTCGCGCCGGCATCGCCGAAATTGGTGGGGCTCACCTGCTTGTTGACGTTGCCGTGGAGGTAGTCGAACATCAACCGGACGTTGCGATTGACATACCAGTTCAGCGCCAGCGTATAGATCGTCTGTCGTCCGCCGGCGACGCCGGTCACCAAGCCGAGCCGATCGTTGAGATCGACGGTGCTGTAACGACCGGCAATCTCCCATGCGCCCCAGCCACCACCGGTCAATGAGAACGGATTTTCCGGCACAATGCCGCCGTATGAGGCGGACGCCGAATTGTAGGGGCGGGTTTCGCCGGTCAGGACGTAGGCTGCTTCGGCATAGCCGCCCTGGAATTTCAGGCTGGGCAGCGGGGCGAACGCATTGCGGTCGACGTTGTACCAGAAATATTCTCCCTGGAAGAATAGAGGCCCGTAAGTTGCCGCGGCTTCGGCGCTGTAGACTTGCGCACCCGATACGCCTGCGATCGCAGCCGTTGAGACCAGCACGGTTGGATCGATGCGCACTTCCGGACGATCGCTGAGTGTCAGCGTTTGCGTACCCGCGATCAGATTGTGCGGTGGCTGGATCAGCCATTCGGCATCGCCGCCGATGTGCAGCGAGTAGTCCTTGCCGCTGACGACTTGTCCCGCCACGCGGGCGAAAGTGCCATATTGTTCCGTGGTGCCGGGAGGGTTGATGCTGGAGGCAGAGTGAATGGCCCCCGTGGTGGGCCCCGTCACATAAGCTCCGGCCCAGAACTGGTCCGTGTACCAGCGCGCGCCGAAGGCGGAACGGAAGTCGCCAGCTGCGATATTAGTGGCGGCAATGCCGGAAGCCGCGCGCTCCATGAACGGGATGTCATTGGAGCTTGACGCCTCGTCCAGTGTGTAGGGCAGGTCCATGACGCCGCCCTCGACCGCGAGTTTGCCCCCAAATGGCTTGAAGCCGGTGTAGCTGAGGTAGGCGTTCTCAATGCCCGACAAGGCGCCGCCCGGAAGAAATCCGACAGTCGCGCCGCCGACGCTGGCAGTGCTGGCAAACCCGTCGGAAGCCCCGCCGAAGTCGTAGATCAGCGCGTAGTTCCAGTCGCCCAGGAATTTGCCGATTACCCCGAGACGCGCGCGACGGACGTTGACCCCGTCATCGAGGCGCTGCGGAACGGTCGCCGCGGTATTGGGCCGATAGTCGTAGCCGCCGCCATCGAAGTGCACGCGGCTGGTGATGGCAACGCAATTGAGATTGTCAGCGGTGCAAATGGTCGGCCTGTTGCCCGGCATCGTCACGACGACGTCGGATGGCGCAACCGCTGTCTTGATCGGGATGGCGGCATTGGCGCTGGTTACGGCGACCTTGGCGTCCGCCTTTGCGTTAGCTTTCGCGGCCGCTGTTGTATTGGCCGCGGTCTGCTTCTGCAACGCCTCGAGCTTCTGCTCCATGAGGAGCAGTTGTCGTTTGAGCGCGGCAATCTCGGTCTCAGTGCTTGCCGCAGACTGAGCCCGCGCTTCTCCGATGGCGACCGTGCTGAACGAAGTTGCCGCGATAATCGCGACAGAAGTTAATCGGTTGATCTGCATGTCATGCTCCCCGAATTTGCATTTCCGTTAACACGCGAAGGCAAACAGCCGGCGATGACCACCTCGTGACAAGAAAATCGTTCGCGAGCTAACCGTGATCTTACTAGAACACCGGTATGCTATCGAATCGAGCGGGGATTGCGCGGTCGCCGCCAGTTGGAGAAGTCACGATTTGAAGCAATCAATCATCGAAGATGTAGATCACACCAAGCGGAATTATCCATTGGAACGATCGCCGGGCAGGGCACACCTTATGGCCATACACGATCACCATTGATCGCCGTGAAGCCGAAAAGGAGTTTCTATTATGGCCCATGTTGCTTTGCGTATGCTCACAACCATAAGGATACGTCTCAAAACGATAGCCAAATTGCTTGTGGTTTCGCTCGTCCTGTCGGCCGCTTCACCTGCGCTCGCAAAGCCGATTGCGCGCCATGATGTTCACTGTGGTTTCTCCGAGCAAAAGGCGGACGCGGGTCGTGATCGGACATTCGGGCCGTGCATCTCGCCTAAGATCGATGCGCCGCATTGGAGCGGCGCGGCTAAGACGCACGATGATTGGCCGGCCAACATGATCCTGGGGTAACTCCCGATCACGCTATACGCGCGCGGCAAACGGCCGGTCACGGCGCCCGTTTTGCGAGGCCCCTTCCGTCGCCTGCGCGGTGAGGGGTCTAGCCTTACCGAAATAGATTTCCGGTCTGCGCGAACCCCGTGACTCCGGACTTTTCGCCGGCTGCGGCGTAGGCAGAAATATCCCGCTCCAAGATCCGGCCGGCCCCCTTGTTGCCGACGATCTCTCCATCACGTGCAACGATCTCGCCCCGGGCGATCGTCATCACCGGCCACCCCGTAACCTCGAAACCTTCCCACGGCGTGTAGTCGGAGCCGTGGTGTAGCTTCTCCTGTCGGATCGTCTCGCGACGGTGCGGATCCCACAGCGTGATATCGGCGTCGAAGCCGACCCCGATCGATCCCTTTCGAGGGTAGAGACCATAGATCTTGGCGTGATTAGTCGAGGTTAACTCGACAAACCTGTTCAGCGAAATTCTGCCTGCCGAGACGCCTTCCGAAAACAGGATCGGCAGCCGCGTTTCGATCCCCGGAATGCCGTTCGGAACCCAGCGAAACGACGTCTTGGCTTTGGGCGTGAGCTTGCCCTCACTGCTTTGGTATCGGAACGGGCAGTGATCCGACGAAAAGGTCTGGAACACGCCCTGCTGCAGGCCTTCCCAGATCGCCGCTTGGCTCGCCGCGTCGCGAGGCGGCGGCGAACAGACGTATTTCGCGCCTTCCATGTTCAGGCCCTTAAGATCGTCCGCCGTCAGCGTCAGATATTGCGGGCAGGTCTCGGCATAGACTTTCAGGCCGCGCTGCTGCGCCCAGCGAATCTGCTCCATGGCCTCGCGGCCTGAAACGTGAACAATCATGATCGGCACGTCGATCAGCTCGGCGTGACTGATCGCGCGGTGCGCCGCTTCACGCTCGACGATCTCCGGGCGGGAGGCCGTGTGGAAAAATGGCGAGGTCTGTCCGGCGCGCTCTAACCGGTCGGTCATGTATTTGATGGCGTCATAGCCTTCCGCATGCACCATCACGAGCGCGCGCTCACGGCGCGCCACCTCGAACACGTCGAGCAACTGCCGATCGTTCAGCACCAGATCGTCGTAGGTCATGAACACCTTGAACGATGTGTAGCCGGCCTTCAGCAGCGCCGGCAGCTCCTGTCCGAGAACCTCAGGCGTGGGATCGGAGATGATCAAGTGAATGGAGACATCGATGTGGCATTCGCCCTCTGCCTGACGCACGTAATCCTCGACGCATCGGCGCAAGCTCATGCCGCGCTGTTGCAGGGCGAACGGCATGATGCAGGTATTGCCGCCGGCCGCGGCGGCGGCGGTTGCGGACGCGAAATCATCCGCCATCACAACGTCGGGGCCGGAAGGCTGGGCGATATGGACGTGGCTGTCGATGCCGCCCGGCAGCACCAGCAGCCCGGAGGCGTCGATCTCCCGCGCTGCTCCGTCGATCTCCGCGGCGACCAAGACGATGCGCCCATCGCGAACGCCGACATCGGCGCGAAAGGTGTCGGAAGCCGTGACAACCGTGCCGCCACGAATGGCAAGATCCAACTCAGGCATTGCGTCTACTCCTGTCGATTATTGCAAAGCTCAGGCCGCGGTCCATCCGCCATCCACCATCAGATTGATGCCGGTCACAAAACTCGCATCATCGCTGGCAAGAAACAACGCTGCGCGCGCCACGTCGTCGGGCCGGCCAAGCCGCGGCCAAGGTGTTCGCCGATGCGCGCGATCCAGCACGTCGGGATCGATCGCGCGACCGGTAGCACCGGTCTGGATTTTGCCGGGCGCCACGGCGTTGCAGACAATGCCCTTGCTGGCGTAATCGGCCGCGATCTGTTTGGTCAGGTAAGCAATCCCTGCCTTCGTCGTGCCATAAGCAATGTCGTCCGGCGCGGCGATCATTCCGTGTTGCGAGGACAGATTGACGATCCGCCCGCGGACCTCGCCACGCGGCTCCTGATTTATCATTTGCCCGACGGCGGCGCGGCAACAGAGATAGGTCCCCGTCAGATTGACCTTGAGAACGCGCTCCCAATCGCGCTCGTCCATCTCCAGCAGCGGTCTTGCATGACGAATGCAGGCATTGTTGGCGATGCCGTCGAGGCGGCCGTAACGGGAAACGGTCTCGGCGACCATAGCCTCGACCTGCTCGCGCTGCGAGACGTCGGTCGGGAGATAGACGGCCTTGCC
>Ga0209648_10004536_pt1 | contig 11814 bp, 10 predicted proteins | sample GraSoi2013_115cm_FD_185830 | JGI IMG/M metagenome (GOLD analysis project Ga0209648, IMG submission 185830) | Grasslands soil microbial communities from the Angelo Coastal Reserve, California, USA - Sample 9_17_2013_115cm (SPAdes) (version 2) | ecosystem: Environmental > Terrestrial > Soil >...
CAGCCAGCCGTTTGCGATCAGGTCTACCGATGGATCAGGAGTCTCGACCTGGACTGCGCCGAGCGTTTGCTTCCAATATTGGCCAACGCCGGCGAGCGCCGTGCGGCTGGCCTGTGGCCCGCGAAAGCGCTGAATCAGGTCTTGTACCTCGGCCAGATCGCGCCCGGCGCCCAAACGAAAACAGGCTTCTCGTTCCTGACCGTCGGCCAAATCAAGGGTAACCTGCATCGCTCCGCATGGGTCCAAGCCGGCGCCGGTTTTGCCAGAGAGATGTTCCCGCGTCAGTGCGGCCGGTCGCGACATGCTACCGTTCTGACCGAGAAATTCCTTCCGATCTCCGGTTAAGGTTCGCGTCGGACCATCGACGTCGACGAACGCGATCCATGCAGCAAATTCGGTGTTGTAAAAATTGCGGGCCAGCAACGCTCCGCTGCTGGCGTCCACTTCCGTTTGCACGTGAAGTAAACTATTTTGGCGCAGGTCACTAAACACCCATTCCCAGTACCCGGTCGCGGAGATCCGTCGTGTCCGACCAGAAACGTTACGCAATTTTAGCGCTGCGAATTTCACCGGTGCGTCGATCGCCACATAAACCGTTAGCTCCGAAATGATGCCGCTCTCGGTATGCTCAAATACGGAGTAGCCGAAACCATGCCGAATAATGTAAGCCGTCGCCCCCCGTGCAGGCGAAGGAGTTGGCGACCAGAATTCTCCGCTCTGCTCATCTCGGATGTAAAACGCCTCTCCGGTCGTGTCCGTGACCGGATCGTTGTTCCAGGGTGTTAGCCTGAGTTCGTGAGAATTCTGCGCCCAAGTATAGGCTCCGCCGCTCTCTGAGATGACTGTTCCGAAGTTCGGGTTAGCAATCACATTCACCCAAGGGGCGGGTGTCATCTGCTCCGGCTCCAATGTTATAACGTATTCGCAGCCGTCGGGAGTAAATCCGCCGAGTCCGTTCGGAAAAATCAGCTGGCGGGACAGGAGCGTTGGGGAGGCATCGCTCACCGTTGGCTGAGTCGGTCTGAGCTCCGCGACCGACGCATCAGAATTTTGGCGCCGATCCAATTGTTCCGCCAACGTTCCGTCTCTATCAGTCAGGACGACGCGTGCCACCGCGGCCAACAGCGTCTGGTCTTCTGCCGAGACCTGATCCAGCTGTCGAACGAAGATTCCAGCCGGTTTGTCCAGCGTTTCCGGTCCGATCAAGCCAATGATCTCGTTGTGCAGAAGTTGGCGAGACTCCGATACCTCCTCGATCAAAATTACCAGGTCCACCGCGAGAGCTTTCCCCCGCCAATACGAGTGCGCCTGAATCAGTTGCTTTGCGATCTCGATTTTGTTCGCATCGCTGATGCGCAGCAAGACGATCGGGATGTTCCCGGAGACGCCATAGCTCCAGAGTCCGCTCTGTCCACGCCGGTTCCGAAGCAGTACGTTGGAATCCGCTCGTCGAGCCGGATTGACGTAAACCAGAGCACTGGCCAATTGCGCGTAGATCTGGACCTCAGTTTCCGTAGCGCCGAGCTTCCGCAAAGTCGCCTCGCTGTGTTTCCTTGAGAGATCAAAACAGCGATCGATCATGCGAACATCCCCGTATTTTTCGATCAGAGCCGATGCGGCATCCCGGCTCTCCGTCGCACCGAGGACAAAAGCGACCCGGAGAGTTTCATTGGGAGCCAGGGCGAACATGCGTCGAAGCGAGACGACTGGGTCCAAGACGGAACCGACCGTATTGGAAAGCGGTGAAACGTCCTGCAATGCGGCCGGATCGGCCGGGGTTCGACCGCGCCCGATAAACCTGGCGCGATCCGTTTCGCAGGAGATCTCCCCGCCTGGTTCTACCACCATCAAGTGCAAGAGCCACGGCCGCTCTTCGGTTTCGGAGCGGGGGCGCCGGGTGCAGAGAATGGCTCCATGTTCCCGCAGGAACTCTGTTTGCACGAAGAGATTGCTGAAGACCGGATGAGCCAGATCCGCCCCAGGAGTCGCGAGCACCACCTCAGCGTAACTCGTCAGCTCGATGGAGCGTTCGGCGTGGGAATGATTCGTCAGAGTGACTCGTCGCACTTCGACGTCGTCTTCCGGCGAAACGCAGATTTCGGTGTGGATTTCCAGGTCACTTCGACGCTGGCGAAACTCGGCCTTGGCTTCGGTAAAGATCGCCTCGTAATCTTCGGCCGACCGCACAGCCGGCTGATAAGCGGCGGACCAGAATTCTCCGGACGCAATATCGCGGAGGTAAATGAAGGTTCCCCAGCAATCGCGCGTAGCATCCTCACGCCAACGAGTGACCGCCAGATCACGCCAGCGGCTGTATCCGCCTCCCGCGTTACTGACCACAAGGTGGTAGCGGCCGTTTGAGAAGAGCTGAACTTCCGGCACAGGCAAAGCGGGACTGTTGAAGACGCGCATTTCTTCTGACGATGAATAGCAAATGGCAAATAGCAAATAGCAGATTGCCGGCGATTCCGAGACGGTAGCGGTCCGGCGGCTGCCGGATCCCGTTATGTCCCTAACTCTTCTAGGCGTGAAAACTCGACGGAGCCGCTGGCATAGCTCCGCCAAAAGGGCGCAGTCGCCATCGTGCAAGATGACGAGATCGAGAGACAATAGTGTTAACGCCCCAGATACAGTTGTGTCTCGTAAAGAAACCGGATCGAGCCGTTCGCTGTGAACTGATCGAAGAGGGCGTTGCAGGCTTCGATCAACTCTTTGTGGCCTGGCTCACCTACGAGCGGCACATACGAGGAAGAAATGAGTCGTCCTAGAAATTCCTCTCGGGTGAGGAACTGATGGTTTGGGAACGTAAATGGCTCCAGCGAACCATCCGACAAAAACGCCTGGATGTCGGCCGGAGCAACCCTTCGCGGCAAGCAATCGGAATACCCGGGAACGAATCTGGTGAGGAGTTCATCGTATTGTTCCATCAATGGATCGTGCCGGGCGCGGTCATTCCAAATCAGCGCGATGAGTCCTTGCGGACGAAGGATCCGATCGAATTCGATTCGACATTTTGCTCGATCGAACCAATGAAAAGATTGACCGCAGGTCACCGCGTCGACAGAAAACGAACGTAGGTTTGTGTTCTCCGCGGTGCCATCAACGCTGCGAAATGCGTGGTGTCCGGATAACTGACGCTCGGCCGCTTCGCGCATCGGCTTATTTGGTTCAACTGCCACGACCTGATAACCGAATTGGAGCAACTGGTCCGACAGAATCCCCGTTCCTGATCCGATATCAGCGACCGCGGCCGGCCGCGGTATCTTGTCTACCAGGAAACTCAGCAGCGCGTTTGGATAACGCGGACGATAACGGGCATACTGTTCTACCCGATCACTGAAACGCTCGGTGGAAGATTTCATCAAACCACGAATGCACGCGTTTGGATAGGAATGAAACCACGAATGGATCCGCCTTCGCTGATCCTCGCGCAACAAGCGTTGATCGGCAAAGCTACGGCGGACAGGCTGCGAATGGGCGACCGCGCGGGTAGGGCGTGTCTCTCCGAGACCGCCGGATCACCGGCAAACCATCGCCCCGTTTGGCCCAATGCTTTTGCGTCTAGCAACGGTTCTCGGCCTAACAGGGTGCAGCTACGTCAACGAAGTGACGCGCAAATTGCTCCTCAACCTACTGCCGGATTCGAAATCGGCTGAATCGCGCGTCGTCCGGTTATTATGACACTGGGAACCAATCATAGCGGATGGCGACTGCGGTTTGTGGAGGTTTAAGGCCAGCAGCTTCGCGCGAGTTTTCAGACCAGGCAGAACTTGAGATCTAACAGGACAGTCGCCGCTACCAATTTCGCGTTCCGCATCTTGTTGGCGGCAAGAGAGCGACTTGGGGGTGGTTGGTCGAGGCAGGAGAAGCGACGCAAAACACACCGAGCCTTCCCATCCGCTACCGGCGTTGTCGGCGCTGACGGCGCTGTCGGCGTTATTCCTGAAGGGTTGGTGGACAACGGTTCGGATCACGAATCTATTCGCAGACGATGTGGCGCTTGATCCTGCTGATCATTACTTGTGCTCTAAGCAGTGCCAGGGCTGACGAAACTGTCGTTGATCCGATCGCCGACTACTTATCGATGAATGTTCCTGACCGCGTCGAAAATGCCGGTCGATTGTTAGTGTTGAAACGAGTGGAAGTGGACATGGAAGGAAACGGAAAGCCGATCGTTTTTGTCGGAACCTGGTATCGAAAATCGGGGCCCAACACCTGGCTCTGGGTCGCCTATGCTCCGGTGGCGGGCGGATTCCAGCGTCTTACCGATTCTGACGTGCTGATCGATTTCTCTGATATTTATGTCGGTCCAATTCCGGCCTTGCACCGTAGCGGCTTAGTTCAGGCTTACAGCCTCGAACTAGACAATCAGGATCGCGACCAATCGAACATGATCAGCGATCTCGAATACTATTTTGTGGATCACGGTAAGCTTGTGCAACAAGGAGTCGGAGCCTTGGATCGTGATGAGCCCGATCAAAAAGCGACATTCGACTTTTTTTTTGGACCTAAACGAACAGTCTCAGCTACGCCAAACATTACTTCCTATTCGGTGGGCGAGTTAGTTCAGCGGGGATATCATCTGCCGAATTGGGCGAAAGGGCAGTAATCAATTTCCGGAATCCAGATGCAAACAGCGGGGCGTGAAAACCCGAAATTCGTAATCCGAAGTCGAAAAGTGAAGTTACAAATAACAAATTATTTACTTTTGCAACCGCTGATTCGGCCTTAACGTTAGGAGAAGAGGGTAAGTCACTATGAAAAAACACCTGTTATTTGCCTTAGCTATGCTTGGTTCCACTGCAGGCGGGGCTTTTGCTCAGGAATTTACGAATGTCCCGAAGGTTGCGCCGCAAGCGATCCCCCCTCGTCCGGCCATTGAAGAGGGCTCCAATTCAAGTATTCTCCACAAGGTCTTTACGGCACCGCGCAAGTATCAACTGGTGAACCCGGGAGCTCCTGCTACCTACGGTAGCGGCCAACAAGTGGTGTCGGCTGATTCGCGACTTACGAGCGGGAGACCTGCAACAGATCCGCGAGAAACGAGCGGGAAACCTGTATTATATTGGAGGGTGCTCTCGTTCGCATTCTAACCGCACTCGCGGAGGCGGTTTTGATGAAAGGTCGGTCATTCCGGCCTTTTTTGTTGTCCGAATGAGCTGCTGTGCGATCGAATAGCCGCAAAAAATACGCCTGCTCGTGCTTCCGCATCGATGGACGCAATTCTTGCGAATTGCTTCACCAAATTACCGAGAATAGGTAAAATCGATTCACGAACAGCGCGAGGTTTTACGTCGAAGCTGGAGTGCTTAATCTCTTTTTGCCTTTGTGTTGCAGCGCGTCAGAATATTGTTTTTTGCGAGGAATTTCCCCTCACCAACCACCAATCACGTTCTCTCCAGTCCCTTTTGGCTGCGGCTACGACGCGATCTTCGCCCTCTTTCGTCGCTATGGAAACCCCGACGGTTAGCGTGTTTTGCGCGACATTTCTCAAACCAGAAATGTGGCATGTTTATCGACAGGTCGTCGGTCCGACCGGGCTGAAAATAACAGTTCACGCATTTAAACGAGAAAACGCCGATCGCTTTCCTTATCCCGACCTGTTTCTAGTTCCGAGATCGCCATATCGGTGGGTACGGCGGGTTTGGCATGTTCAGATCTGGCACAGCCCTCAATTAGCACTTCCCAGCGAGTGTCGAGGCTTGTTGCACTCATTGATCAAGTAAAAGTCTGATCTGGTACATATTTATTTCGGGAACAACGGGATCTTTTGGTTACCATTTATCAGAAGGAGCCCAGTACCGGTCATCGTCTCTTTTCATGGAGCCGATGTGCAGGTCGGTCTGAGCTCGCCAGTTGCTGATCTTCGATTGCGTGAGCTTTTTCAGCGTGCTGCGCTGGTGTTGGCGCGATCCGAATCTTTGGCTGAAGCCCTCAAAGAAAGAGGCTGTCCTCCGGATAAAGTGGAGGTGCATCGGACTGGAATTCCGCTCGAACTCTACTCGTTCCGACATCGACCCAAGCCGCCGGGAGATGCTTGGCGCCTCGTGCAGGCGTGTCGATTGGTCGAAAAGAAAGGTCTCGGAGTGACGCTCCGAGCTTTCGCGAGGTTTCAAAAGCAGTTTCCCGCTGCAACGCTGACAATTGCCGGAGATGGGCCGCTTCGGCGCCAACTCGAGGCGCAACGCAATCAGCTGGGGATAACGCCAAACGTGGTCTTTACCGGGTTCCTTGATGCTGCAGCGTTGGCTCAGCTTTTTTTTTCCAGCGACATATTCGTGCATCCGAGTGAACTCACGAGCGAAGGGAACCGGGAAGGTGTGCCGAATAGCCTGTTGGAAGCGATGGCCACCGGTCTGCCTTCGGTCGCAACCCGGCACGGTGGAATTCCCGAGGCGATTAGCGACCGGGTCAGTGGCCTTTTGGTGGACGAGGCGGATCCGGAGGCATTGTTCCGTGCCTTGGAGGAACTCGCCCGTGACGATCGCTTGCGCGCCTCGATCGGCGAAAAGGGTGCTCGGGTCGTTGCCAACAAATTCAATCACGCCGAGCAGATCAAGAAGCTGGAAAGTATTTACCTGCGTGTGATCAAAGCTGCAGCGCCTTCAGCGCGATGATCGCCACAATTCTCATGCCACCGGGAAAGGCTTCGTTGGACTGTTCTGCGGTCCGGGACGGACCGCCCTATCCTCGCGGGGGAATGTCTCTACTAAATATCGCGCTGAAAGCGCGCTACTTCCACTCAATGCCGATCGGTAGGAGTGCGTATATGCCCTGCGGATCGTTGAGATGAGTCAGATTGCCTAGTTCGACCTCAAGGGCTTTGAGTTCGCGATTGATGGGATCGAGTTTCGACACCGGTGGACGTTCGTTGCCTTTGAAGAGCTCCTTCAGTTTCTCGTTCAGATCTTTTCTTGCCGGATACTCGGTAATCTTTGGATTATCGCCGAGGTTAGCCAAGGTCCCGGCATAGGAAATCGCGGCCTGGAGTCCACCAATCTCATCGACCAGATGCAGCTTGATCGCCTGGCTCCCTGACCAAACCCGTCCCTGTGCGATCTCCTTCACGGCATCGACCGGCAGGTGTCTCGCATCCGAAACGCGGTGCAGGAAATCATCGTAAATCTGGTCGATTGTTCGCTGGAACACAGCTAGCTCAGCGTCTGTTTTTGGCCGCGAAATGGTGAAAAGATCGGAGTATGGCGAGGTTTCAATCGGGTTCCAGAAAACGCCATTGTCATTAGCTAGCTTTTGCACGTTCGGGAACAAACCAAATACGCCGATGCTGCCGGTGATCGTTCCTGGTTCCGCAAAAACCCGGTTCGCGACGGTCGAGATCCAGTAGCCGCCGGATGCGGCGACAGTTCCCATTGAAACAACGACCGGCTTCACTTTTTGAGTCGACTCCAATTCGCTACGGATGACCTCGGACGCTAAAGCGCTGCCACCTGGACTGTTTACGCGCAAAACGATCGCCTTGATATCTGGATCAAATCGAAATTTGCGAAGGGCCCTAGCCTGTTTATCGCCACCCACCGTGCTCGAATCTCCTTCGCCGTCCACGATTTCACCTTCCGCATAAACAACTCCGACCTTGGATCCCTTTTCCGGAGTTCGAAGTCGACCGTCGAAAGCCGCCAGGTAATTGGCTACTGTGACCTGGCGAAAGGTATTGTTCTTACTATCTTCCGCGTATTTCTGCTTCAGTTCGTCCATCACCGCAGTGAGTGGTTCCAAACTAGTGACGAGCTTTTGTTCGAGGGCGGTCTTGGCATCAATGAGACCCTTTTGTGCAATCAGCTGTTGCACCGTTCCCGGGTTGATCCCTCGAGCTTGTTCAATTCCGGTGGTGATTTCGCTCCAAAAATCGGACAGTAACGCTTGCACCTGCTCGGTATTCTCAGGGCTGCTATTGTCCAGCAGATACGGTTCAACCGCCGACTTGTACTTTCCCTGTTTGGAGACTTGGATCCCGATCCCAAATTTCTTAAGCAAGGAAGCGAACCGAAGCTGCTCCGACACAAGTCCGGTCACAGCCATTCCTTCTTCGGGGTTGAGATAGATTTTATCCGCTACCGAAGCAACGTAATAGGTTCGGGTAAGAGGTACGACCAGGTGAGCATATACGAGCTTCTTCGATTGCTTAAAACGGAGGAGCGCTTCGCGGATTTCGCGGAGCGCCGCTAACCCGGATGAATAGCTGACCGGCGTTACGTTTCCGGTCAGGAAAATCGCGGAGATCCGATCGTCAGTGGCAGCCAGGGAGATACTACGCAAGACTTCCCGCAGCGTAACGCGCTGATTTTCCTGACCCGATAGCTCTGAGATCAGCTCTGAGGTGTTGAATTCGGCCGGAGCGTCAGAGATCGGCACGGAAAGGTCGATCACCAGCACACTCTTATTTTCTACGGTAGGTCCTTTATTGCTCGATCCAATCAGGGAGATAATGCCGATCAGCAAAAAGAATCCCCCGATTATTACCAGCGCTATGGCGAAAAGAGTTCCGAAGAAAGAAGCAAAAAAGCTTTTCATAAATGTACTACTGGACTGTTCGCTGGAATCTGATGCACCGCGACGAGATTTTTACGGCGTTGGGGTTGCTGTCGGTTGCGCAGTCTCCGTGGCCACCAGCGTTTGATTCAATCCGACCGTTGCGATTTGCTTGGCGGAGTCGGTTTTCGTCCTACCCCCACGTGGATACGCCGACACGTTTCCAGTGGTTAATCTCCCCCTTACGCACGGTCGTCCAAATCGGTTTTTTTGGCTGCTTCAAATTGCGAACGCCAATAGTCTAAACGTTCTTTTATCCGGCGCTCAAACCCGATGTCGCTCGGCTCGTAGTAGCGCCGGCCCTCGGGCAGATACGCCTGTGGTACGTAGCCGCCTTCAAAATCGTGTGCGTACTTATAGTCTTCACTTTCTCCCAATAGCTTGCTCCCGGAACCGCGAAGGTATTTTGGAACTGCCAGCACCCGTCCCTTTTTAATATCTTCGGTGGCAAGTTCCAGAGCGATATAAGCCCGATTGCTTTTCGGTGCGGTTGCGAGGTACACCGCAGCGTGGGCTAACGGAATTCTCGCTTCTGGCAGACCCACGAATTCCACTGCTTGTTGGGCGGCAACGGCCACCACCAATGCCTGCGGATCGGCCATGCCCACGTCTTCGCTTGCCGCGATCACGATTCGACGAGCGATGAATCGGATATCCTCTCCACCATACAGCATTTTCGCCAACCAATACAGTGCCGCGTCCGGGTCGGATCCACGCATACTCTTAATGAACGCACTGATGGTGTCATAATGTTGGCCTTCGTCGGCGTCGTAAACGATGGCTTTTTTCTGAATGCTTTCTTCTGCTACTTCGGGGGTAATACGAATTTTGCCGTCGGGCGAAGGAGCGGTCGTCAACACCGCTATTTCAAGCGCATTCAGGCACCGTCGCGCATCCCCTTCACTGACTTCCGCCAGGAAGCGCAGAGCGATCGGATCGGCTTCAATCGAAAGTTTGCCGAGGCCACGTTCCTCGTCACGCAATGCCTGCTCCATCAGCTCTGCAAGATCTTCGCGCGACAATGGTTCAAGCTGGAAGATCTGGGATCGTGATACCAGCGGCGCGTTCACGTAGAAGAACGGGTTGAGGGTGGTAGCGCCGATCAATCGAAGGAGGCCGCTCTCAACATCTGGCAGCAGGACGTCCTGCTGTGCCTTGTTGAAGCGATGAATTTCGTCAACAAACAGAATCGTGCGAGTTCCACGATTTTTCAGGCGCAAACCGGCGCCTGCGATCGTCCGTCGAATGTCGTTCACAGAACTTTCTACACCGCTCAGTCGCTCGAAATGACTCTGCGTGGCCGAGGCAATTACTTGAGCCAAGCTGGTCTTCCCAACTCCAGGAGGGCCGTAAAGAATGATCGAAGTCAACCGATCGGATTCGATGGCTCTCCGAAGCAGTTTCCCTTCTCCCAGGATGTGATGCTGACCAACGTATTCGTCGAGCGATCGCGGGCGCATCCGTGCAGCCAAAGGCGCGTGAGCCATCGGAGAATCGGGCCCTTTTTCGAAAAGATCCTCCACGCTGATAATTTCGCGATGAAGTTACAGAAGTCCAGTATCGAGCTGTAAGCGCTTGCTGCCAAGGGTTTCGTTCGCGGATCACCGGTCTGGTCTTCTGGCTCCTCGCTCCTAAATTCTAGATTCTGCTTTTACTATGGCGCGAACCTTATTTACCTTCGGTTGAGGCGAGTTGTCGAACGGTCTGTGTAGTTGGAAGCAATGAAATCTATTTTGGTTCCGGTCGATTTTTCTGATGTCACACTCAAGGTGGTCAAAGCGGCGATCCAATTGGCCAAGCCATTTCAAAGCCGCATCACGCTCATGCATGTAGTGGAGATTACGCCTCAAATATTAGGGATTGGACCTGCCCCCGAAGCAGTTCCGACGCCGCCCCCGGAAGAATTGGCAGACTCAGGAGTCGCTGAAAAACTCGCTCGGCTGGAAAATCTGCTAACGTCGGTCGGATTGGACTCCCATTCGGTGGAACTTAAAGGCGCGCCGGTTGATTTAATTTTGAGCGAGGCCGAAAAAGCACGCGTTGATCTCATTGTGTTGGGTTCCCACAGCCGAGGCCCACTTTACCACCTCTTCGTCGGTGGCGTAACCGAGGGAGTGCTGAAACGTGCGCGCTGTCCGGTATTGGTTGTTCCGCTTGCCGACCCCACTTCTTGATCCTGTGCGATTTGCTTCTTATCCCGGTTTGGCGGTCCTCAACGCTCAAGGCCGTGACCCCGATCAATCGTTCGCGGAGGAGCTGCCGTTACGCGACTCCGAGGCGCATGCACCGATCAATTATCATGCGTACGCGGCTTGTACTCGCGGTGCCTTTTATCGGGAAACAGAATTGGCTAGCCGTCACCGGAACGTACTTTTGCTCTTGCGAGGCGATTTGCGTGCCGCTCGGAAAGCGTTGGTTACTCTGAAGGCGAAAGGCTGCGTCGTAGCGATCGCGTTTAAGGAGGCGGGCACGCATCAGGTAGCCCAACAATTATCTCATCCGAAGACTTTTAGCTATTTCGGGGAACTGGCTAGCAACGCCGATCTTTGTCTATCCAGCACTCCTGATCTCGTGCCGCTCTTTTCCTGTTTTTGCCGGCGAGTCGTTTACTTGCCGACCCCTTATCCAATCGACTACCCCGACTGGAATCTGGCTATCCCAATTTCCGAGCGTGCCGGTATTTTTGTTGGGACTCGGGAGTTTTCGGTGCCATCGCGCAATCATCTGCTAGCACTGGGCGCGGCACGATTGACCTCTTATCCGGTGACCGTTGTGGATGAAGGAACGGCGGCGACAAAGAGCCTCTTGCAATCGCTTCGCTATCCACCGCAACAACTCACGGTTTTGCCTTGGGTGCCCTATGGCCGATATCTCGAAGTTGTCCGGCGCCACCGTGTCGTCTTGCAGTTCGATCAAAGCCGTGTGCCCGGCCAAGTAGCTGGAGATGCTTTGCTCTGCCGGGTACCAACGATTGGAGGAAATGGCGCGATCGAGCGAGAAGTCTTAAGTGAATTGAACGGCGACGGTCGGTCGTTCTCTGAATTGATCCAGCTCGCGTTGCGGCTCCTGCGGGACGATGTCTTTTATGCCCAGCAAGTTGAGCGAATGACCGCGCTAGCCCAAGAAAAGGTCAGCTTTCGTTCGATTCGAGCTGAGCTGATCAAATTATTTCTCGGCATCGATTCGAATTGAATGCTGAACTACCAATCGGTGGTAGGGTGAAAACCTCGGCGCGCTCCAAGACATTGCGGCCCTTTTCAATCC
>Ga0209648_10004537_pt1 | contig 11813 bp, 11 predicted proteins | sample GraSoi2013_115cm_FD_185830 | JGI IMG/M metagenome (GOLD analysis project Ga0209648, IMG submission 185830) | Grasslands soil microbial communities from the Angelo Coastal Reserve, California, USA - Sample 9_17_2013_115cm (SPAdes) (version 2) | ecosystem: Environmental > Terrestrial > Soil >...
CGGCGCGGCCCACGCCTGCCGCGCTGCGCCACCGCAGGCCGGGACGGCGCAATCCGGCAGGCAGCCGCGCCGGCGAGGCGGAATATTTCTCCTGCCGTGACGTGGCGGGCCACCTGCGCTGATCGCGCAAGGTCCGAGAAGGAACACGCCGCGTCTGCTCGCATCCTGGGATCAATGCACGACATGGATGTGAAAACTTCACACAGCGGGAGCGAAGCTGCGGCCCGCTAGAGCAGTTGAGGACGCGTCGAGCGCGGATGGCATCGCACGCGAGGCGAGCCGCACCGGACGACACACGAGGATCTGTCTGCGAGGAAAATGATGTCAGGATCGCATTCTCGGATGCGCAGGTTGGTGCCTGGCGTGACAGCGCTCGTGCTGCTCGGGTCCGTGACGGCGGTGCTCCACGGCGCCGGCCGCAACGAGCCAATGCCGCTTGCCAATCTGGACGAGGCGGCCTTCCTGCGGACACTGGCACCGAAGATCGCCGGACTCGAGGCCACCCTGGCCGCGACGGATCCGGCCTCGCTCAAGCTGTTGATCACCTTCGGCAGCATCATCGGGCGCGCCGGGCTGCGCGGTCAGGCAGACTACGCGACGGCCAACGACTGGCTCACCGATCTGACGCGCCGGTTCGACACCTTCCTGCCCGGAGATCTGGTACTCAGCGATCGGGGCACCCGCGACGCGTTCATGCACGCGATCCAGTGCTGCGTGCCCAACGCGACGTTCCTCCCGCGGCCGTGGAGAACTCTGGCTCGCCGAGCCCGACACGGCCACCGACCGGGTGGTTCTTTACGCCAGAGAACGTCACCGTGACGGCGACATCTATACCTACGACCTGGACGTCCGCGACCCGGACGGACGCCTGCTCGAACGCTGGGAGGGACTGCGGCTGCATGCGGTACGCAAGACAGACGGGAGCGGCCCGTGGGTTCCCGCATTGCTCGGCCCTTACCTGGAACGCCAGGTGGCGGACCTCGTCCCGCGGGCGCCACGGTGCGTGGTGCAACCAGACAGCGAGGAAGGCGCGCAGGGCCAGCACGCGCGGCGCGTGCAGACGACGGCCGCGGTAGGCCGGCCGCTCGGCAAGTCCACCGTCGTGCGCCACCGCGGCGACGGCAAGCCCGAGGTGGACGACGACGTCGCCGTGTCCGCCTCGCACAACGCGGGTGTGACGCTCGCGGTCGCGAGCCAGGGGCGGGTCGTCCGCGACGCCGAACAGGTGGGTGAACGGCCGGTCGAGGATTGGCAGGCGCTGCTTGGTGCCGAGCACTTCGCCCTGGCCAAGCTGGTGCGCCGCGAACGCGGCGAAGAGCTGTCGGTCGCCGCCACCCGTGTCTGGGGAGCCATCGAATGTCTCAGCAAGATCGGCCGGGCCGTCGCGGGGCCGATCACGCTCGCCGAATCCCGTCTGGACGGCTGGGTGCTGCTCCGCGCGGGCCAGGCACAAATTGCGACGTTCCCGGCTCACCTGCGGGATAGGACGAACCCGGTCGTGTTTACGATCTTGACGGAAGGCAGCAGCTAACGATGGATCACTACTACGAGTACCGCCACGTCGTTGGTTTCGAGGAGACCAACCTCGTCGGCAATGTGTACTACGTCAACTACGTGCGCTGGCAGGGACGCTGCAGGGAGATGTTCCTGCTCGAACACGCGCCTGACGTGCTCGACGAGCTTCGCCTTGACCTCAAGCTGTTCACGCTCAAATCCGAGTGTGAGTACCTGGCGGAGCTGTCGGCCTTCGACGAGCTGTCGATCAGGATGTGCCTTGAGGACCTGACGCAGACCCAGATCGGCTTCGCGTTCGACTACGTGCGCCTTCGCGACGGGATGGAAGACCTCGTCGCCAAGGGACGGCAGCGAGTCGCGTGCATGCGCGGAGAAAACGGACGTACCGTGCCCGCGCGCGTGCCCGAGACGCTGCGGCGCGCGCTCGAGGCCTACGCCATCCCCGCCGCCCACGCAGGGCCGCCCGGCAGGATCGTCACCACTGCACGCGGGGGCGAGGCAATGACCATCAACGGCCTGTCGGCCGCGGGCGCCGTGGATACGGCGACCCGCCCGACCTTCCGGTCAGCGACACGCCACAGGGCATGATGGCAAACTCCTTCACGTCGGTGTCACTTGATCCGCCGCTGATCCTGGTGTGCGTCAACGTGCGGGCCGCCATCCATCAGGCCGTGCTCGACGGCGGGTCGTTCGCGGTTTCCGTGCTGTCGGCGCGCCAGGAACACGTGGCGCGCTATTTCGCCAACCATTCACGGCCGCGGGGCGAGCAAGAATTTGATCTCGTCGGCTGGTCGCCCGCGCCCAACACGGGAGCGCCGATCCTGCACGGGGCCCTCGCCTGGGTCGAGTGCACGCTCGCGGGCGCGTACCCGCCCACGTAGCCAGCGGCCCGCGGTGCGGGTTATCCCAGGGTCGCCCCCGGGACGGCGCAGCGCGGGGGGTTCCGGGGGTCGCCCCCCGGCTGGCAGGGCCCCCGCATCAGTGGATGCCGCATTCGCGGCAGCCGTTCAGGATCTACCAAGCGCTCGGGATCAGGCGGCTGTCACGGCAGCCAGCCCGCGTCGTAGGCGGTCCTGATCGCATCCACCCGGTTACGTGCGTTCAGCTTGGTCACGATGGTGGTCAGGTAGTTGCGCACGGTCCCCACCGTCAGGTGCAGGGTCGCCGCGATCTCGCCGGGCTCGGCGCCGTCGGCGGCCAGCCGCAGCACCTCGTGCTCCCGCGGGGACAGCGGGCTCTGGCCGCCGTCCCAGGCGGACACGGCGAGCTGTGCGTCGATCACGCGGCGCCCGGCCGCGACGTTCCTGATCGCCGCCGCAAGCTGGTCGGGCGGGGCGTCCTTGAGCATGTACCCGGACACGTGCGCGGCGAGCGCGCGCCGCAGCGTGCCCGACCGGCCGAGGTTGGTCAGGATGAGCGTCCGGCACGACGGCAGCTTCTCGTGCAACAGGGCCGCCGCGGCCAGCCCGTCGAGCCCCGGCAGGTCGATGTCGATGATCGCGACGTCGGGCCGGTGGGCCAGCGCGGTGGGCACGATCTCGTCGCCGCGCTCGATGTCGGCCACCACGGTCAGATCGGGTTCAAGCTCGATCAGAGCGACGAGCGCGCCTCGCACCATCGCGACGTCCTCGGCAAGCAGGATCTTCAGCGAAAGCAACTCACGCTCCCCAAATAGCATGCCGACGCTCGCCGCTGACATTCCGCACCGGCCGCACCAGCCGTACGGGCCGGTTCCGCGGGCTCACGGCCGTGACGTTGCCAGAGGTCGCACGCTCATTGTGGTGGATAAGACGGTGTCACGCCTCCTTTCGGAGCGGACCCGTGACCGCGTCACGCCGCTTACCCGATACCGCGCCCGAGGCGCGCTCGGCGAGGCCGCCCAGCGGCCGGAACGGCGCCTCGGCCACCAGGTCGAACCAGCCATCGGCACGGACCCCGGCCGTGAGCCGCCCGCCGACCGCCTGCAGCCGCACGGACAGGTTGTCAAGACCGCCGCCGTGGCGGTCGGACGGTTCCGGTCGCGAGACACCATCGTTGATGACCTGCAACCGGATGGTGTCGCCGACCTGGCATGCCTCGATCCAGCAGGTGCGGACCGTGCTGTGCCTGAGCGTGTTCGTCACCGCCTCGCGGAGCACGGTCGCGAGCACGGTGTCCACCTTCTCCTCGAGCGGCCCGCAACTGATATCCACGTGGGCCGCGATGCCGGCCGCGGACAGCAGGGAGGCCACCGCGCTCGCTTCCTTCGTGAGCGAGATATTGCGGTAGCCGCTTGCCACCAGGCGGACGTCGGCCAGTGCCTGCCGCGCGATGTCGAGGACCTCGGCGATCTCGTCACGCGCACGGCCCGGGTTGCTCGTCACCAGGCGCCTGGTCAGCTCGACCTTCAGGGTGATCGCGGACAGGCTGTAGCCGAGCAGGTCGTGCACGTCCCTGGCGAAGCGCATCCGCTCGTTGGCGATCGCCATCTGGGCTAGTTCGCCACGCGTGGCGTGCACGTACCTGATGACATCTCCCAGCCTGGTCAGGCCGAACACGACGAGCCCCAGGTTGATGGGAGAGATCACGAAGTACGCGACGCTCGCCAGGCCGACCCCAAATCCCAGAGCCACCGCGAGCATGCTCGCGGCGACGGCAGCGAACAGCGCCCACCGGATCCGGCCCGGTACAAGTAGCAGGATCGACCCGGCGAGGAACCCCGACATACCGGCCCACAAGACGTTCACGACCAGCAGCGGCAGGTACGTGACAACCGCCTGCGCAAACAGCATCGCGACACGGCGCCGCATTGGCCATCGTCCCGCGCCTGGGGAGGAATTGAGGAGCTGCAGGATGAACAGCAGGACAACCGCGGTGCAGCCCACCACAACGGTGGTGCCGTGGGCCGGAAGGGGTGGCGTAACCACATTAAGGAGCTCAACCACGAGGTAGCCGCACAGCACCGTGACGAGGATCGCCCGTGCCAGGCGAACACCCGGGACTTCGTTGGCTGCTGGTAGAGAGGGTCGATCCATGCGGGGTACTGCCGACCATACGCGGTGCTCAGCCTGCCCGGACGGCCTTAATCCTGGCACAGCAGACAGTCGGCCCGCCCGCGCACCGCGGTTGGGCATAGTGAACCCCTCGTGTTCCTTACGTCGCTCACCGTGGGGAAACCCGACCGACAAGCGACGAATGCCGCATTTCGTCTGAGGTTATAACGGAAGAGTGGTTCCTAAACGTAACATTTCCGTTACTTGGATCGTAAACCCTTGACACGGAAAACCTAGGCCGGAGGTAACACCCCGGCGGTTCCAGCCGAGGCCCGCCGGCCGGGCGGGGCCAGCCGGCCGGGCGGGGCCAGCCGGTGGCAGCCGGGAAGTTCCAGCCGGGCGCCGCGCGGGCCGGTGCCCGCTATGCCGCTGCCCGGCTGAGCGAAGCTTCACGTCCCGACCGGGTGCCGCCTGGCCACCCGGCCGTGCGCGGCCCGCCTGGCAGCCTCGGCTGTGTCCAAAGCCGGGTCCCCGGCCAGTACGGCCTGCTGCAACCGCCGCAGCCGCGGGCAGGGGTCGACGCCAAGCTCATCCCTCAGCGCGGCGCGCAGGCGCTGGAACGCCTCGAGCGCTCGCCCCACATGGCCCGCGCGATAAAGCGCCGTCATAAGGTGCCCGCAGAAATTCTCATTCATGGGATACCGGGCCGCCAATGTAGTCAGCTCGCCCAGAATATCGGCGTGACGGTCCAGCGCCAGGTCCGATTCGATTCGCCGCTCGAGCACTCCGAGCCTATTTTCCTCCAGCGCGGTCACCTCGAGTTCGAGCACGCGCCCCATTCGGACGTCCACCAGAGCCGGCCCGCCCCACAACGCCAGGGCGCGGCCGAGCAGATCCGACGCCGCGCGGTAGTCTCCGGTCTCCGCGGCCACCCGGCCGGCGCGGGACAGTCGCCCGAACTCATGGACGTCGTTCTGGCTCGTATGCGATCCAAGCAGGTAGCCACAGTGCCGGGTGCTCAGCACCTGCTTCGGGTCAGCACCGGGTGCCACGGCGGCCGCTATCAGGTTGCGTATCTGGAGGATGTAGGTCTGCAGGGTGGTCGCCGCACTGCGCGGCGGGTAGTCCCCCCAGATCTCCTCGGCCAGCATGGACACCGTGACGACCCGCCCCGCGTTCAGCGCGAGAAGGGCGAGGATCTGGCGCGGCTTGGCGGCGCTTGGCATGACGGGTGTGCGATTGAGGTGTACGGACAGCGGACCTAGCAGTTCGATAACCATCTCGTCAGGTTCGGTGTTCATCTCTCGTCTCTCGTCGTTCCGGAGCCGGTGCCTGTCGGCAGCCCGCCTCAGCGTCACCTGAGCATGCGTCGAGCAGTACGGGCAATCCAGTGATCGCATCACGAGTCACACAATGAAATGTTCATATCAGTACGATGACGCCTGCAATGCAGCCACGATCATGTCCAGCGATGAAGAACTCACATGAACTAAATGATGCTGGCACTACAAGTGGATGCTCGGCCACATGCACACTCAGGTCTAGGCACACGACTGGATTGAAGGAGAACGTCATGAACGCAAGCGTGGGATCGCGGAGTACCGAACAGGAATTCAGCTACCTCGGTGGCGGCCTGGGAATGGGACCCGGACAGATGGACCTCGGCTACGACCTGGTGATCGAAGATCTTGATGAGGCGGCTACTACGCTTTTCGCGCCCACATGCTTCTGCCCCAGCCCAGGCGTTGACGGCCGCCCTGCAATCACCGTCCACGCCCGTCTGCATGGGCGTCAGGCTCTCGTCACCTCGTGACCATCTCCATGTATCCCGCACAGACCCCTCTCGTAGGGTTCAAATGCCACCTGCGGGCCGAGACGGTCCCGGCAGAAGCGGTCTACCTCATCTCGGCACGCCGGGTGACCGCCCTGTCGGGACCGTCCATCGAGAGGCTCGCGCCGCTGCTTGACGGCACGCGGAGTCTCGCGCAGGTGAAGCAGGAGGTAGCACCGGACATTCCGGCGGCCCGGGTGGCCGAGTTGATCGAGCGTCTGTCGAAGGCGAAGCTGATCAGCTATCGCTGCCCTGAACCCGTGGGTGTGCGCGACAGCGCGGCCGACGCCTACTGGGACCTGGCCGGCCTCGACGCCGATCAGGCCGCCTCCGCGCTCGGCACTCTCGGGGTGGAGATCGTCGCCCTGGGGAGCACGGGCGCGCCGGCGGTCGCGGATGCCTGCGGCGCATGTGGGCTCGCCTTGTGTGAGCCAGGCAGCCCCACGGCGGCCTTGTCCCTCGTCCTGTGTGACGACTATCTCGATCCGCAGCTTGACGCGGTAAACACGCGGCACCTCACCAGCGGGCGGCCGTGGCTGCTGGCCAAGCCAACCGGTGCCGATCCCTGGATCGGCCCGGTGTTCCGGCCCGGCGCGGGACCGTGCTGGGCCTGCCTGGCCAAGCGGCTCCAGGGACAACGCCACTCCGAGGCGCTCGTCCAGCGGGCCCTGGGTGGCTGCGGATCCGTGCGCCCGCCGGAGGCGTCGCTGCCTGCTGGTCGCGGCGTGGGTCTGCAGATCGCCGTTCTCGAGGCGGCGAAGTGGCTGGCGGGTTTCCGCGGCGACGGCCAGGACGCCGTCTATGTCCTCGACACCTTCGACCTGCGGGGCCAGCACCACACCGTGGTACGCCGTCCGCAGTGCCCGGCGTGCGGTGACCCCGGGCTGTACGCGGCACGGGCAGGAAAGCCGGTCCAGATCGCGTCACGGAATGCGGCGGCGTGCGGTGGCAACGGCTACCGCGCGCTCCATCCGGAACAGGTGCTCGAAGCGTACGGCCATCTGGCCGACCCGGTCACCGGGATCGTGGGTGAGATCCGGCGTGATCCGCGCTGCCCGCAGTTCCTGCACAGCTACCTCTCCGGCGCCAACCGGGCGATGGCCGCGAGCAGCCTCGCCACGATGCGAGCGGGGCTGCGCGCGCAAAGCGGCGGAAAGGGCGCCACCGAGCTCGAAGCCAGAGTGGGAGCCCTGTGCGAAGCCGTCGAGCGGTACTGCGGGTCGCGGGCCGGGGATGAGCCGACCGTCCGAGACAGTTTTCGCGGCCTCGGCTCTCAGGCCGTGCATCCGGATACATGCCAGCTTTTCGGCGAGCGCCAATACGCCGACCGCGATCGGTGGAATGCCGAGTGCGCATATTTCCACCTCGTGCCCGAGCCATTCGATGACCGGGAGGTCATGGACTGGACTCCGGTGTGGTCACTGATAACCGGCGAGCAGCGCCTGCTGCCCACCGCCCTGCTTTACTACGACTGTGGCGCGGGGGACAAGCTGTCCTCCGTACGGGCCGATTCCAACGGAAACGCGGCGGGCAGCAGCCTTGAGGACGCCATACTGCAGGGATTCTTCGAGCTCGTAGAGCGGGACGCGGTGGCGCTGTGGTGGTACAACCGGACGCGTCAGCGGTCGGTTGACCTGGATTCGTTCGACGATCGGTGGATAGTCGAGCTGCGCGAGGAATACGCGCGCCTCAGCCGCCAGGTCTGGGCCCTCGACCTGACTTCGGACCTCGGCGTCCCGGCCATGGTCGCCATCTCCCGGCGCACCGACAAGCCCGCGGAAGACATCATGTTCGGCTTCGGGGCACATCTCGATCCGGACGTGGCGCTGCGCCGAGCGCTGACCGAACTGGGCCAGCTCCTGCCGACCGTGGCCGGCGCCCGCGCCGACGGCACCGGGTACGGGTCCCCCGATCCCCACCTCACGCCGTGGTGGACCACCGCGACGGTGGCCAACCAGCCCTACCTCCTCCCCGATTCGCGTCAGGACGCGCGCGCCGCGGCCAGCTACCGCTACACGCCGCACACCGACCTGGCCGAGGGCATCGACGGCATCCGCGCGGTCGCCCGGCGGGCCGGCCTCGACATCCTTGTCCTCGATCAAACTCGTCCTGACATCAACATGCCCGTAGTCAAGGTGGTGGTTCCCGGTCTACGCCATTTCTGGCCACGGTTTGCCCCGGGCCGCCTATTCGACGTTCCCGTCCGCCTTGGGCGCCTTGCTAAGGAGACGGCATATGACCAGCTCAACCCGATACCCCTGTACCTTTGAGATGCCACAGGGTGTGCTAACCCGCCTTCGGCGCACTGGCCGGCCGCTGGGTGGGAAGCCCCCCGGACGAGGAAAATACGCCGTGACAACACACCACAGCAACGACGCCCCCGCGCCGGGGGGGCATGAGCTGTGGTCGCTGCGCGAAGACGTGCAGGTCGAACTCGCGCCCGGCGACGGACCGGTGCTGCTGCGCAGCCGCTGGGGTGACGTCAGGGTGCAACGGCCGTCACCGGTCGTACGGGAAGCCATTCACCGCATGCGCCTCGGGCCGATCTCGCTGGAGAATGTCATCGCCGGTCCGGCGAGGCGGGTGGGAACGACGGGTGGCCCCCGGGGTGGTGCCTGGGGTGGTGCCTGGGGTGGCGACGGGGGTGGCGACGGCGCGGAGGCTGATCGCGGCAGCGGGTATCACCCGCAGCGGACCCACCTCTACCAGGTGCTGGCCTCGTTGCAGCCGCTGATCGTCCGGTCGCTCGGCATGGACAACGGTCAGCCGCTGCTGTCCGTCGTGCCGCTCACGCCGCGATCGCGCTTCCGCCCGGTGCTGCTACCCCCCGACGTGCCTGTCCGGCTGTCTGCCTTCGCCGAGCTGCGCACGAACGGCAACGAATTCCAGCTGGAATCCCCGCTGTCACTGCACCGGGTGCTGCTGCACAGGCCAGAAGCGATCTGGCTGGTCGGTGCGCTCGGCCGCGCCGTCACGCCGGCCGCTTGCGACGCTGCCCTACCGCGCCGCAGTTCTGTCACTGCCGAGGCGCTGGCCTTCCTCGCCGCGGCGGGCATGGTAGTGCTCGCGGAGGCCACCGAGCGCGAGCAGGTGGGCAGCCTGCCGGTTTTCCCTGAGGACACCGACGACGCCCTCGCCGGCTGGTCCCCCGCCGACCTGATGTTCCACACCCACAGCACCCTCGGCCGGCACGACCACGACTTCGGCGCCACCTACCCATTCGGCGAGTCCAGGTCGCCGGAACCCGTGGTCAAACCCCGGGTCTCGACACGCTTGGACGCCCTGCTTGAGGCAGACCCGCCGCTCACCGTCGCGATCGAGGGCCGTCACTCCGCGCGGACCTACGGCACCGAGCCACTGACCGTGGCCGAACTCGGCGAGCTGCTTTACCGGGCCGCAAGAGTTCGCTCGCTTATCGCGACTTCGGCCGCTGCGGCCACACCCCCGGGGCTCCCCGACGTGGGCTCCCAGGTGGCGCCCGAAGTGGGTACGGAGGTGGCGCCCGACCTAAGCGACCGCCCGTATCCAAGCGGCGGAGCCTGCCACGAGCTCGAGCTGTACGTCACCGTGGGCCAGTGCGAGGGCATCGCCCCCGGGGTGTACCACTACGACCCGCTCGGGCACAGGCTCGAGCTGGTCAACGCGGATCGGGCCGCGGTCGACGAGCTGCTCGGCTGCGCCCGCCTGGCGGCCAACATGAACGACAGCCCTCCAGTGCTCATCACGCTGACCGCACGGCTGCGCCGGCTTTCGTGGAAGTACGAAGGACTCGCGTACTCCCTGGCACTCAAGCACGTGGGGGTGCTGACCCAGATGCTCTACCTGGTCGCCACCGCCATGAGCCTCGCCGCCTGCGCGCTTGGCAGCGTGAATATCCGCGCCACGGCGCGCGCGTTTGGCACAGACTGGCGAATCGAGCCGAGCATGGGCGGGTTCATCATCGGCCGCGAGCCCGCAGCGCACCCGGAGCGCGCGGGCAGGTGGCAGCCGGCGAACGGTGCCTCCTGGCCCGATCGGGCAAGGGAGCAGTTCCGCGGCGGCGGCGCATCGAGTTCTGCGCGTTCGGCGGCGTGGACTGACAAGAAATAACGACCCAGCAAGCGGGCCGAGCCGGTAACCGAGTGCTGCGGCGTGGCAATCCGCGAGATGCGTCGTTGCACGGTCCGGCATGAAGATGCAGAGCGGCCTTCGCTCGTTACGAAACGGCCCGCCGTCCTGATGTTGCACGTACCCAGCAGTGGGCGTTGTCGAGCATGCGCCAGGCCGGTCTGGTGGGTGGGGGCGGGCTGCTGGTGACCGCCGATGCGCCGGAGCAGGTCCGTGAGGTCGGCCGGGATCGAGCGTCGCTGGAGTTTCGGAAGCTCGATCGCGGCTTGAGGGGTATCCGAGCGGCAGCAGACAGTATTACTTCGGAAGGAGACCACTCCGGCGTGTTCGTCTACTGCGTGCCAATACGACCCGGGTCAGAGGAATGCGCCAAACCCGGGCTACTGTGGTCAGCTTGCTGGAAGTTCCGCCGCGTCACGCCACTGAAGAGGGGACACATGGAGGTGAATGAAGGCAGGTGAATGAAGGCCACGGGTTACGGCAACTCGGCGTCAGCCGAAGCAACCTTCAGTTCAGACGCACAGCGTCAAACCGCAGACACGGGGACCGGGGTGGTCCTGCGCGACGCGCGTCACTCCGCAGCAATGATCGGAAGAACCAACGATATGACTAACGCGGAAGTCGTTGCGGCCTCATGTCGCACGCCGCCGGGCTCTATCCGATGGACCAAGGCACAGCCGCAAGGGAACCAGGGTACTCCACAGGTCATGGCGGAGTTCCGGGTGTTGGGCCCGGTAGAGGCGGTGGTCGCTGGTCGGCTGGTAGATCTGGGAGCGCCTAAGCAGCGTGCGTTGCTTGCGTTGTTGGTGAGCCGGGTGGGTCAGCCGGTGACGGTGGACGTGATGCTGGAAGAGTTGTGGGCGGGGAATCCGCCGCCGTCCGCGATGACCTCGCTGCAGGCGTACGTAGCCAATTTGCGGAGGGTGCTGGAACCGGATCGGGCTCCGCGGACGCCGGCGACGGTGCTGCGCACTCGCGGGCAGGGCTATCTGCTGGACAGCCGCGTTGTCGAGGTCGATGTCCATCGGTTCGGTGAGCGCGCTACGGCGGGGTGGCAGGCGTGGGATCGGGGTGATCCGCAGCAGGCGTTGACTGAATTCGAGGCGGGATTGGCGTTGTGGCGGGGGCAGGCCTACACGGAGGTGGCCGATGCTCCGTATGTGGTGCCGGAGAGAGCGCGACTGGAGGAGTTGCGGCTATCGGTTGTTGAGAGGCGCTGCGCGGCGCTGCTAGCTGTGGGTGCCCATGAGGTGGCAGTGGCCGAATTGGAGGCGTTCGTGCAGGCCCATCCGCTGCGCGAATACGGCTGTGAGCTGTTGAGCCTGGCGTTGTACCGGGCCGGACGACAGGCCGATGCACTGGCAGTGCTGCGGAACAACCAGAAGCGG
>Ga0209648_10004538_pt1 | contig 11813 bp, 9 predicted proteins | sample GraSoi2013_115cm_FD_185830 | JGI IMG/M metagenome (GOLD analysis project Ga0209648, IMG submission 185830) | Grasslands soil microbial communities from the Angelo Coastal Reserve, California, USA - Sample 9_17_2013_115cm (SPAdes) (version 2) | ecosystem: Environmental > Terrestrial > Soil >...
CTTCGGCCGGAGCCGTGAATTCCGTGCGAAACCACCACGCGCAGCGAAACGGACTGTCCTTTGGCATGTCCTGATTGGCGAAAAAGGTTTGCGTGGAGTAGTTCATCCCCGGAAACGATTTCAGGTTCGTGCCGTAATCCGGGTCGGGATACGTCTTGTCCGCGACCAGTGCGCCGACGACCGTGCTCGGCATATCGGAGCGATGCCAGCCCTTCGCGTCGAAGCCCGGCGCCGAAATCTCCTTGCCGCTTGCCTTCACTTCGCAGGACGACTGAAGTTGCCAGTCTTTGTGAAGATAAATCTTCCCTGGGCCATCCGCGCTGAGAGCAGCGGAGCCCGTCAACAACAGTCCGGCAGCCAGCGTAAGGCCAAAGCACCAACGTGACATAGGTTCTCTCCGAAGGTCCGAATTGCTACCGACCTGATTTGAGTGACTGCCAAATATTAAACCGATTCAACGCAGGGCGCGCTTCTTTCCAAAAGCTACCTGGGCCGCGCAGTGTAACACACAGCCTTTCGGGCGATTCATGACTAGCCTTAGTGTGAAGCCGGGAGAAAGAAAGAAAGAAAGAAAGGTAAGAGTTCTGAGGTTTACAGGAATTTCACGCTTCGAACATTCCAGTTGACCACAAATATCCGAAGGCTGTTGCTCTTGACGTCCGCAGGGAATACAAAAAACCCGCTTTTCTTGGGATCATACGCTTGCGTCGTGCCGACAATCTTTTCTCCGTCGGAGAAAACGACTTCAATTTTTCGCCCGGGCTTCCCTTCTGCGATTTTCTGCGCTTCCTTGTACTTGCTGTCTCCTCTGAAGTCTTTGACAAAAAACACCGCCTTCAGATCCTTCAGCACAACCTCTGCGAACTTTTGATGGCTAGCGTCGCCCTCAAGAACGAGCCGGAAGGTATCCTTGAGCGGCGAGAAGTCATAGACGCACCCACGCGAGCGGCTGCCATCTAAATAGGCGACCACCACCTTGTTCACCATCACAGCCGGGGGAGCGGAAGGCACCATAAAGGGTAAGCTCGCTTGTAAGAGGATAACCTCAGCCAACCCATAGGAGTAGCCACGCGTTGAAGGAAGTGTTCAGCAGATAAACTGGGATTTACGACAGGGAGGCGCAAGGCTTGAAATGGTCCCGGAGGAGGGAGTCGAACCCACACAGAGCAAAGCTCCGGCAGATTTTGAGTCTGCTGCGTCTGCCAGTTCCGCCACTCCGGGCTAACCTCAAAAATAGCACGAGCTACGCGAACCTGCCACTTGAGTTTTCCACAGGCCCCCTAGACTCGGCCAATACACAAGAATAGGCTGGTACGTTCCGTTCGGTCGGGGCCGCAATCCCACTGCGGTGCCGAACGGTTCTTTGAGGCATATATGGCAAGCATCACTCCCGTTTCCGGAACTCCTCCGGAACATCGGGGTCTTACTTATTGGATGCAGCGGGTCCTCAAGGAACTCGATAGTCTGCAAAGCGCCCCGGACAAAGATGCGGTGCATGATCTGCGCGTGGCTATCCGCCGTTGCCGCTCCGTCGCATCGGTGATGAGAGAAGTCGATCCCGACCCCGCGTGGCACCAAATGCGTCGCCTCCCCAAAAAGCTCTTCCGCAAGCTCGGCGAACTGCGCGACACACAAATCATGGACGAGTGGGTGGCGGAACACGGCGCGGAAAACGACAAGCTTCGCATCGCGCTTCATAGTTTCTTCCAGGAAAGCGAGCCTAAGCTGCTGCAGGAATCCTTGCGACTGGGCGGTAAATTTGACGTCAAGAGCTGGGTGCGTTTGGAACACAAGCTGCGCAAACGCATTTGCCTCGTCCCAGCCGGAAGTCTCGCCGCGCAATGCCTTGCGGTCGAACGCCTGAATGAAGCGAAGGAATTGCACAGCAGGGCGCTCAAGGCAGACAAGCCCGCCGCCTGGCACGCGCTTCGAATTGGCTTGAAAAAATTCCGCTACACGGTCGAGAGCTTGCTGCCACAGCAATATGAGGCGTGGAGCGCTAATCTAAAACAACTCCAGGACATTCTGGGCGAGGTCCACGATCTGGACGTGCTGCGCGGAATCATCAAGGAAAAGGCTACCGGCGAAGCCACGGATTTGCGTTCTGAGTGGGAACGCACGATCGAGCGCCAGCGTAGTGCGCGGCTGCAGGAGTATCGCGAGCTGACGGTTGGGAAAAACAGTCTATGGCGTGAATGGCAAGAGGCCTTGCCCCATCACAAAAGGTTGCGCACAGCAGCGATCGCGCGCCTCCGGGTCACGGCGCGGGCGACGGATGCGCATCCACGGCGCGCCGCGCATATTTCTCGCTTAGCAATAGCCTTGTTCGATGCGCTGGGCCGCGCAGGTACCGCTCCCGTCTTTGAGGATGCCGAAATGCGGCGTGTCTTGCGGAGCGCGGCGCGCCTCTGCGGCCTGAACCTCAAGGGCACGAGCAAGCCGTCACAAAAAGCGGTGCGCCGCTTTTTGCTCGAGCGGCCTGTTCCGCCGTCGTGGACGCGCAAGGAATGGGAGTTGCTCGCCTGGACGGTTCGTTACCATCGTGGTGCCGAACCCAAAACGGCCAACAGCGCGTTCGGCAGATTGCAGCAGAATCAGCAGACCAACGTGCGCGCGCTGGCCGGCGTCATCCGGCTGGCCCGTGGCCTGCGTAAGTGCAAGATCGAACCATGCCGTGGGTTGCGCGTCGAGAAAACCGCAGCCGCGGTCCTGCTGCATGTGCCCGGGCTCGCCGATTCGGCGGAGAACGCCGTGCTACTCGCAGCAGCGAAACATCTGCTCGACACCTATCTCGGCAAGCCGCTGATACTCAAGCCAGTTCCACTGCCGCAATTAGTCGAGATGCCTTCCCCTACCAGCCACGAAGTTGCCATGGCCGCTGCTTCAGATTGACGTGCTCGCCATCCTGCTGGCGGCGGCCCCATCTGAGCGACAATAGACCTTAGTTGCGCGGCTCTGCCGGCTCTTCTAAACTCAAATCCGTCATTTCTGAGGGTCGGTTTGCGAACTATCGTGCGGATTGTATTTTGGCTCTTCGGGATTGTTGTGGTCGTAGGGGGCGCTGGCCTTTGGTGGCTGGTCTATCGGCCGTTGCCGCAGTTGGATGGGAGCGCGGTCCTGCCAGGGCTGCAAAAAGAAGTGACCGTAGAGCGCGACCGCTGGGGCGTTCCGCACATTCGCGCAAACTCCGTGGAAGATGCAGCCGAAGCCCAGGGCTACGTGATGGCACAGGACCGCCTTTGGCAGATGGATTTGCTGCGGCGCGTCGCACGCGGACAGCTTTCCGAAATCCTCGGCAAAACAACGCTGGCGATCGACAAAGATTTTCGCACCCAGGAATTTGGGCGCGCGGCGGACCGCGACCTGAACCTGATGGACAAGGATTCGCGCGCCATTATGGAAGCCTACGCGCGCGGTGTGAACCGGTTCATCGAGCAGCATGGCAAACAACTGCCCCTCGAGTTTTCCTTGCTCGGTTATAAACCCCAGCCCTGGCAAGCCGCCGACACCCTGACTATCTCCGCCTATATGTACCGCACGCTAACGAATACGTGGCAAAACAAATTCGACCGCGCCATCGTCGAAACGCGCGTGGGCTACGATCGCGCCAAGGAACTGTTTTCCGTGGATGCCGCCCTGGACCACTTTGTGGTCGGCGACCCCAACGTCCCCAACGATGGCTCCCAAGGCACGCGCGTGCAGGCCGACCCCGACGATGATGATGACGACGACTCGGAGCCGGACACCGTGCTTAAGGCGCGCGCCGGCGACGAAGATTCCGCAACTCGATCTCCGGACCTGACTTCGGCGCTGGCCGTGAATGTGCGCGATTCTTTGCTCGACATCCAACAGGAAATTCGCCGCGGCTTGGGGAGTAACGACTGGGTGGTCAACGGTGCGCATACAGCTACTGGAAAGCCGCTGCTGGCAAATGACACGCACCTGGAACTGTTCCTGCCGCCGATCTGGTACGAAGTCCACGTAACGGCCCCGGGATGGAATGTAAAGGGATTTACTTTGCCCGGCGCCCCGCTCGTGGTCATCGGCCACAACGATCGCATCGCCTGGGGATTTACGAACAACGGCGCGGATGTGCAGGACTTGTACATCGAAACCTTCAACCCGGCTGCCCCGGATGAATATCGCGTGCGCGGGGAGTGGACGAAAGCGCAGGTCTACGATGAGACCATTCGCGTGAAGGGTGCTGCGGACGAGCACTTGAAAGTGTTCGTCACCCGCCATGGCCCGATTGTTCGGCGCGAAGGAGACAAAGCGTACTCCCTGCGTTGGACGGCCACCGAACCCGGCGGCTTGGCAAATACGTACAACTGGCTGGGCAAGGCGCGCAATTGGGAAGAATTTCGCAATGTAATGAAGCGCGTGTGGGGCCCTGGACAGAATGCCGTGTACGCGGACGTCGATGGGAATATTGGATATGTGATGGCTGCGCGCGTGCCCATTCGCAAAAAAGGGCACGGAGAAATTCCCGAACCCGGCGACACGGACGATTACGAATGGACGGGTTATATTCCGTTCGAACAACTCCCCCAGGCGCTGAATCCAGACAGCGGCTTGATTGTCACCGCCAACGCGCGAGTGGTCGGCCCCAGCTACAAACCATATTTGACGGACCGATGGGAGGAGCCCTACCGCACCGCCCGCATTTATGATTTGTTGCGCGATAAAGGCGGGCTGCGCCCCGAAGACATGCTAAAGGTGCAGACTGACACGTACAGCTACCCACATGCATTCCTGGCCGATCAACTGTCTGCCGCCGTAAAAACTAGCCAGCCCAAAGACCCGCGCACCAAGACACTAATCGACGGACTTAAAGACTGGAATGGAATCGCCGACGCGGACTCCCCGGAAGTTTCGTTTCTGGAGGAGACCCGGCGCGCCGCGCTCGAACTCCTTCTGGAGCCCTACCTCGGCAAAGAAACCGCCTTGTATTCATGGAGGCGCACGACGTTCTTGCAGAAGATTTTGACAGAGCGTCCCGCTAAGTGGCTGCCCGCAGGATACAAGACATACGACGAGTTGCTGACTGCGGCCGCAGACCGCGGCGTGCAGCGCCTCGCCGAGCTAAGCAACAAATCGCGCGTCGATGATTGGGCCTGGAAGGAATTTGATGCCCTGGATATGGCTCATCCCCTCGGCCGCACGGGCTTGCTGAGGAATTTTCTAAGCATCACCGGCAAGCCTCAATCCGGTACGGCCTACAGCCCTCGTGCCGCGACAAAACATCACGGCCCGGCCATGCGTTTTGTGGCCAACCTCGGAAATTGGGATGAGTCCATCATGCTTGTTCCTGGCGGCGAGTCCGGCCAGCCCGGCAGCACGCACTACACGGATCAGTTTCCCTATTGGTACGAGGGCCGTCCGATTTATCAGCCGTTCAGTGATGCAGGGGAAGCGAGCTTGCGTAAGCACACTTTGACGCTGAAGCCCGCGCCGTGATTCCATAACGCTTGATATTTGATAATGGATTGTTTGCGAACTTGAACGTACCTTAGAATGCTGCCTGACAAATTGCAGCAAGAAAGTTTGCTCGAGTGAACTCAACACCTGCAAAAAAACCAGAGCCACCCAAGAAGCCCGATTTTGAGAAGTCTCTCGCGCGCCTCGAAGAAGTCGTCCGGCGCCTGGAAAGCCCGCAACTCGCGCTCGACGAAGCCATGAAGCTATTCGAGGAAGGCGTCGAGCTTTCGCGCGAGTGCCAAAAGCAACTCGAAGAAGCCGAAGGCCGCGTCGAGATTTTGCTGAAGAAAGCCGACGGAAAGCTCGTGGCCGAACCGTTTGAGCCTGAAAAAGAGTCCGAGAAAGGCAATGAGTCCTGAGCGCGGCCAGACCCTCATGCCCCATCCAACTTCCGCCGCAATGAACCTCCCCGCATTCTTTGAAGAAGACCGCCTGGCCGTCGACGCCGCGCTGGAGCGGCTACTGCCGCAGGAATCCGCGCGCCCCGCTTCCATTCATCAAGCCATGCGCTACAGCGTCTTTGCCGGAGGCAAGCGCATCCGGCCGATTCTCTGCCTCGAAACGGCAAGAATCTTCGCGCCCGACGTTGCCGCCGCGCTGCATCCAGCTTGCGCGATCGAAATGATTCACACCTATTCGCTGATCCACGACGACCTCCCCGCGCTCGACAACGACGACCTCCGCCGCGGCAAACCCACTTGCCACAAAAAATTTGGCGAGGCGAGCGCAATCCTGGCCGGCGACGCCCTGCTCACCCTCGCATTCGAAACAATCGGTGCCACACCCGTTGAACCCGCCCAGTGCGTAGCCATCGTGAAAGAAGTCGCCGGCGCCGCAGGCACCGTGAACGGCATGGTCGGCGGCCAGGTCGCGGATCTCGAGGCCGAACGCCAGCGCATCGAGCCCGAGATGCTCGAGTACATCCACCGCTCGAAAACCGCCGCGCTGATTCGCGCCTCCGTTACGTCAGGCGCGCTTTGTGCCGGCGCGGGCGCCGATGACGTCGCGCGTCTGCGCCGTTTCGGTGAAACCATCGGCTGGGCCTTTCAGGTCACCGACGACATTTTGGACGTGGAAGAATCCTCCGCAGCGCTCGGCAAGACCGCGGGAAAAGATATCGCCCAGCAGAAGGCCACCTATCCCGCAATCCACGGATTGCAGCGCTCCCACGAAATCGCGAATGATCTCGCCGGCAAGGCCATCGCGGAGCTTGCTCCCTATGGTGACGCCGCAACCCGCCTGCGCGAAATCGCGGAGTACTTAGTCATACGCCGAACCTAGTCACTCGTCGCGTCCCATGAGTGCGAAATCCACTCCAAAGCGGCTCGATGCGCTGCTCGTCGAGCGCGGCTTGGCCGATTCCATCGCAAAAGCGCAAGCCATCATTCTCGCCGGCGAAGTATACGTGGACGGTGCGCGCGCCGACAAAGCCGGCACGCGCTTCCCGCTCGAATCACACATCGAGATAAGCAGCCGCTCCGCGAAATTCGTCAGCCGCGGCGGATTCAAGCTGGAAGGCGCGCTCGAGGATTTCAGAGTCGACCCGGCCAGTCGCGTCTGCCTCGACGTCGGGTCCTCAACCGGCGGATTTACCGATTGCCTCCTCCAACACGAAGCCGCGCGAGTCTACGCAGTGGACGTCAATGTCGATCAGCTAGCATGGAAGCTACGCAACGACACCCGCGTCATTCGCATCTCTCGCAATGCGCGCGACCTGCGAACTGACGACATCCCCGAACCAGTCAATCTCGTCGTCTTCGACGTCTCGTTCATCTCCGTAAGAAAAGTCCTGCCGCCCGCTGTGCGAGCCGCCAAACCGGGCGCCGATCTCCTCATCCTGGTGAAGCCGCAATTCGAACTTCCCCGCCAAGACGTCGGCCCCGGCGGAATCGTCTCCGACCCGGCCTTGCACGAAAAAGCTATCGCCACGGTGCGCGAAGCAGCCGCGCATCTTGCAATCGACGTGCTAGGCGTTCGCCCCAGCCACCTTTCCGGCGCCGAAGGCAATCAGGAGTATTTTCTGCACGCGCGCAAAACCCTGCGGTAGAATCCCACTACATGCAGCCATCCTTGGCCTTTCACACCATCGGCATTATTTCTCGACCACGGCGTTCCAATCTGGAAGCGGTCGTGCCCCCGCTCCTCCACTGGTTCGCCGCTCGCGGCATTCGCACCATCTACGACAACGAAACCGCCGGCGCCCTGCGCGACTCCTCGCAGGGCCTGACCCGCGTAGAAGTCGCCGAGCAATCCCAACTCCTCCTCGTTCTCGGCGGCGACGGCACGCTCCTCGCCGCCGCCCGCGTCGCCGCTCCTCTGGGCATTCCCATTCTACCCATCAACATGGGCAGCCTCGGTTTTCTCACCAGCTTCAAGCTCGAGGAAATGTATCCGGCGCTGGAGCAAGTGCTCGCCGGTTGCTTCTCCTGCAGCGAGCGCGTCATGCTGCATGTCGAACTGCATCGTGACGCCGAAGTCATCGAGCGCCAAACCGTCGTCAACGAAGCCGTCATCAACAAAGGTGCCCTGGCGCGCATGATCGACCTGAATCTCACAATCGATGCCGACTTTGTCTGCCGCTATCGCGCCGACGGCCTGATCGTGGCCACTCCCACCGGCTCCACCGCCTATTCTCTTTCCGCCGGCGGCCCCATTGTGCATCCCGGCGTCGAGTCCTGGATCATCACGCCCATCTGCCCGCACACTCTGTCCGACCGCCCCGTCGTCGTACGCGATTCCAGTTTGGTCGAAGTACACCTCTCCGGCGACACCGAATCCGTGTTTCTCACCCTCGATGGCCAAACCGGAATCCCCATGCACGCCGCCGACGTCGTGCGCATGCGCCGCGCCGCAGAGCGCCTGCGCCTGATTCAACCCGCGCAGAAATCCTATTTTGAGATATTGCGAAACAAATTGAAGTGGGGAGAAGCATAATCTCCCAGTCAAGATAAAACTGGCGAACAATAGGTAGGGGCGAAAATAAAACTACGGCCGGAGCATACCGCTGGAAAGCCCCGGAGGGACGCCGAAGAATTTAGCCCAGCACGCAAGCGCTGGGTGACAATCAAAAAGGTGTGAGTCCCAGCGGGGCGGCTGAATCTACTGCGATTTGACGGAGCGTCCTAGAAAATCTGCGTGCGAACCAAGTCCTGATGCGTTTCCCGCCGCCGGATAACTCGAAAGCGTTTTCCCGCCACCAGCACTTCCGCCGGCCGGCATCGCGCATTGTAATTCGAAGTTTGCGACATCCCGTACGCGCCCGCGCTCCAAATCGCCAACACGTCGCCCGCTTTAACTTCCCCAAGCGGCCAATCACGCAAAAAACAGTCGCCCGTCTCGCACACCGGGCCTACGACATCAACCCGGTCAGCCGCGCTCGAATCTCTTCCTCGCGTGACGCGCGTAATCGGATGTATCGCCCCGTACAGCGCCGGCCGTATCAGATCGTTCATCGCCGAATCCACCACCACAAACTTCTTGCCGCGGTTCTCCTTCACATAAAGAACTCGTGTCAGCAGCACGCCCGCGGGCCCGATGATCGTCCGACCCGGCTCAAGCAAAAGGTGCAACCGCAAAGGCCGAATCGCCTGCGCCACCATGCGCGCATACTCTTTTCGCGCCGGCACTTTCTCGTTTGTGTAGCGGACGCCCAGCCCGCCTCCAAAATCCAGGTACTCGAGCGGAATTCCCGCGCCGCGCAACTCGCTCACATAGCTCGACAATCGCCGCAGCGCCCGCTGAAACGGATCGAGCGCCACGATTTGCGATCCGATGTGCACGCTGATTCCCCGCCACTGAATATCCCGCGACTCACGATGCGCCAGATAGAGCCGTCGCGCCTGCTCCCAGTCCAAGCCAAACTTATGTTCGTAACGCCCCGTTGAAATGTGCGGATGCCCTCCGGCCTGCACGTCCGGATTCACGCGAATCGAAACCGCCGGCACTGCCCCGCCGCGCCTCCGCTCTCGCTCCGACTCCTCGAGCAATGCCGCAAGCTCCGCCTCGGACTCAATATTGAAAAGTAAAATTCCGCGCGCGCTGCTGCCCTTAGACGAACGATAGCGAAGCGCCTCGCGCATCTCCTCACGCGTCTTGCCCACTCCAGAAAACACGATGCGCTTGCCGGGCACGCCGATGCGCTGCAAATGCTCCAGCTCGCCGCCCGAAACAATGTCGAACCCGCTGCCCAAGCCCGCGAGATATTTCAGAATCGCCAGGTTGCCGTTCGATTTCACCGCGAAGCAGAGCGTGTGCGCCAAACCACCGAGCCCTGCGACAAGTTCACTGTAAGCATCGCCAATCGCTGCCTGGCTGTAGACGTACGCCGGCGTGCCTGCCTCTTCCGCGATCTCACTGAGCGCGGTGCCCTCGCAAGAGACAAACTCGCCTGCAGCGGACTTCCCTCCGGATTTTTTCCAGGAAAAGTGTGGCGTGAACGTCGCCGGATCGACAAACGCAACCTTCTTGCGCTCCTGCGCTGTCCCTCCGCTCATCGCACTTTCAACACAACCAGGGTGCGGTCGTCCGCCAGCGGCGCGCTATCCGCGAACCAGTCCACTTCCCGCAGAACAATGTCCGCGAGTTCGGCGGCCGTAACTTCGTGCTTGTCCTCGATCAGCTTGCGCAACCGTTGTGTCCCGAAAAATTGGCCTTCGCTGTTTGTCGTTTCCGCAATTCCGTCGGAGTGAAATACCAGAATATCGCCGGGCTCCAGCGTGACGCTCCACTCGTCGTAGCTGACCTCCTCATAAATCCCCAGCGGAAAGCCCGTAAGCTCGATCTTTCCGCAGCGCCCGTCTTTATAGAGCAGCGGCTGCGACTGTCCCGCGTTCGCCACCCGCAGCTTGCTGCGTCCCTTTTGCCAGGTCGCGAAGCACGCGGTCATAAATCGCCCTTCGATCCGCCGCTCCCCAACAAGCTGATTCATCTGCTTCAGCATCTCCGCGGGTTGCAGCTTCTGCGGCGCAAGGCTGCGCATGATGCCGATGGAAACCGCGCCGTACAATGCGGCCGCCGTCCCCTTGCCGCTCACGTCCCCAAGCGCAATGCCGAGCTGATGCGGCCCATAGCGCAAAAATTCGTACAAATCGCCGCACACTTCGCGCGCCGAGAGATACCGCGCCGCCAGGTCCACTCCAAAGTCCTCCGTGGGCACCGGACGCAGCAGCGCGCCTTGAATGCGCTTCGCGGCCTGCAGGTCGCGCTCCAGACGCGCTTCGTCGCGAGCCACCTGCTCGTACAGCCGCGCATTTTCCAGGGACACCGCAAGGTTCGCCGCAAGAATCGAGAGCGTCTGCACGTGATCCTCAGTAAAGTAATTCAGCTGCGGGCTCTCCAGGTCCAGCACGCCGATCACTTTGCCCTTATGCATCATGGGGATGGCCAGTTCGGAACGCGTCTCCGGATTCACCATCAGATAGCGCGGGTCGGCGCTCACGTTCGGAACAAGCACCGGCTCCTTCAGCGTAGCGGCGGCGCCCACGATGCCTTCGGTGGCCGCGGCGCGCAGCTTGCCCTGCACGCGCTGGCCGTGTTTTACATCCACGCGATGACGAAACACCTTCTGCTCTTCGTCGTAGAGCATGATGCTCAAAATTTGATAATCGATTACCCGCTTGGTTTGCTCCGCCGCGCGCCGCAGTAGCTCTTCGACATCCAAAATCGAGCCCGTCTCGCGGCTCACTTCGTTTAGCAGCAGCAGCGTATCCGCCTGCGCACGAACTTTCTCGAACAACCGCGCGTTTTCCACCGCTATCGCCAGGCGCCCGGCCAGCAGCGTCAAAATCTTTTGTTGCTCGCGCGTGAAGTAATCCGCATGCCGGCTTTGAATGTCCAGCACGCCCACGCAGCGATTGCGCAGCATCAGCGGCACAGCCAGTTCCGAACGCACGCTGTCGATCGCATTGATATAACGAGGGTCGGTGAGCGTGTCGGCAACGCGCACCGAATGGCCCGTTGCCGCCGCTGTCCCGCTGATTCCCTGCCCCACCGGAATACGCAGGCTTTCCACCAGCTCGCGCGGATAGCCGATCGCAAAGCGATGCTTCAGATACGAGCCATCGCCATCGAACATCAGCACTCCGAAAATTTCGTAATCGATATGCCGCTTGATCAGCGCCGCCGTGCGCGCCAGCACTTCGTCCAGATCGAGCGAAGCGTTCACCTCTTCGCCGATCTCCGTAAGCGTGGCCAGCACTTCGGCGGAAACCTCGTTAGCTGGCGCGGCGGCCAGGGTCGTATGTTCGTCAGTGGGAGTCATGCAGTACACACATTATAACAGGAGCGTGGCGCTCGTCGGGCTGGGCGTACCTGAGTTATGATTTTTTCTCTTTCGC
>Ga0209648_10004539_pt1 | contig 11811 bp, 10 predicted proteins | sample GraSoi2013_115cm_FD_185830 | JGI IMG/M metagenome (GOLD analysis project Ga0209648, IMG submission 185830) | Grasslands soil microbial communities from the Angelo Coastal Reserve, California, USA - Sample 9_17_2013_115cm (SPAdes) (version 2) | ecosystem: Environmental > Terrestrial > Soil >...
ATGTCTCGCTCAAGCCGCGCGATCTTTTCTGCGGTATGCTCTTCTGCCACATCGACAAATTAACCGCTTCACAGATGCAGACAACTACATTCTTCAGAAAAAGTGTCTAGACGCTAAACAAATACGTCTTCTCTTATTGATCCCGCTTCCATCCCCGGACTTGTCCTTCCACTCGTACCTGCTGTCGGCGTTTCACCCGGAGGGTGCCCTTGCTGAACACCGATCCGAATGTGGTTGTCAGTCGTCTCGATCGTTGCAGGTCGCGTGTCTATTGGCCCGCCACTAATCGTAGGATTCACAACCTTCCCTGTTCCTTTTCTGACGCCAATCACGAGGTGCGCCGTGAACGCCTCCTGCGTCAGGCGGAACCGTCCCCACTTCATGATCGCCTTTTCCACCTCTTCTTGTGCCTTGCGGTTTGCAAATGGATCATTCACTGGCTCGGCCGCGTCCGGCAAGATAAATACCGCGACCGTCTCCGCCTTCAACACATAGTTCGGAAGCAACACTTTATCTTTGTCATTTGCGCTCGCCACTACCAGAAGTGTCGCGGTAGTCGCTATCGCTCCCAGCAGCATCGCACCTTTTCTTCGCAATGGTGTCCTCATCTTCGCCTCCCACTTACCACTCCGGCCATTATGCTCCGAGCTGACGCTCAAGTCCTTCCATCTGATTGACGCCGTTACCGGAAACTTGGGTACTGGCAGGATCGAACGAACTCCATGATAAAGTTCTCTCAACAAGTATGCGCGGCATTCTTTTACTCGCTGTACTCAGCGTAAAGAGTAGCTACTCTCGGGAAGAAGAAACGCCCTTGGAAAGCGCGGAGGACACTCCCGATACTCTTCAATGGTGGTTTGGCGAGGGCGGGTGTTGGCGAATACGCACTTATACCTTGGACCATTGACGTTCATGTATATCAGATAGGAAATTCCCTGCAAACAACGGTGGAACTCGCCAAGAAAAACAATCAGGACAATTACGGAGACCTAATCGCGACGCAGCATGTGATCCATTTTGTGGATTGCTCCAATCGGGGGGAGTTGGAAGCTGAATTTGGGCGTATTGGTTTGGTGCCCCGGCTCCAATTTGACCTCAGTCGGTTCGTATTCTGGAAGCCAGATGACGCGGTGTATTTGACCAAGTCCTCACCGAAGTAGCAAGAGCCCATCGCCTTCCCATGACAGAACGGTGTAGTGCCTTCCATGATTAACGCAAACCGGACATCAAGTCAGTACAGCGACAATTCACCCGGTTTTCAAAAATAATGTAAGTCCTTTGAAATCTGGTGGACGAGAGGGGATTCGAACCCCCGGCCTCCTCGTTGCGAACGAGGCGCTCTCCCAGCTGAGCTACTCGCCCACGAGCAGCAAATCGATTTTAACAAAGGCGCAGGTACTTGCCAACACGCATCCCGCTGCTCGTACACACGTAGGGGCGCAGCACCTGTCCCGACTAGGTCGGGATGCTGCGCCCCTAAAACCGAAAACGTAACTCTGCGAGTGTGGCCCTTACGGCTGCTCGACCAGCTCGCCTGCGCGCTGGGCCACGATCTTCTTGGCATTCTGGTACAGCGCCCGCGCCTGCGGAATCGCTTCCACGGCTTTCTGTACTTGTGGGTCGGCTTCGAGCAGTACCTTGAACCCCTCCTGCTGTCCGAAGCTGGACATAAAGACTTCCTGCTTGATCTTCCGCTTGATCCACTCGAGGCCCTCGGCCATCTCGGGCTCCGTGTATCGGACGTTGTGCTTACTCAGATACTCGCGGAACGTTCTCATCACGTTGTCGTCCGCCTCAAAATCTTTATTGATCGCGGGCTTACTGCCGAGGTAGTAGCGCGTAAACCCGCCCACGCCGGTTTCGGCGGGGAAGAACACGTCGTCGCGGTAGAGCAACTGTTCGAACTTCGTCAGCTTCGGCGCAGGCACGGCAATGTCCGGTGTGATACCGCCTCCGCCCGTCACCTGGCGTCCGCTATCCGTCAGTTTCACTTCCGTCGGGTGATCGGGGACTTTGCGTTCATAGTGGTATTCATAGAGCGAAACGGATTTGTAGTCCCGCTGAATCAGCCGTCCGCTCGGCGTGTAGTACCGCGCGGTCGTCAACGCCAGTCCGGTGTTCTCGCTTAGCGGTGTCACCGTCTGCACCAAGCCCTTGCCAAACGTCGTCTCGCCCACAATCAACCCGCGGTCGTGGTCCTGCACCGCGCCGGAAACAATTTCCGTTGCCGACGCCGAGTTGTTGTTAACTAGGATCACCAGCGGCACGGTCACGCCCTGGTTGCCGCGCACGGCGTAGTACCGCCGCTCCGGCGATGTCCGCCCATGGTGCGAAACGATCAGCTGGTTCTTGTCCAGGAACATGTCGCCCACCGCGACCGCCTCATTCAGCAAGCCGCCCGGGTTCGCGCGCATGTCCAGAATAAGGCCGTCCAGAGAAGACGCATTCAAGCGCTTCAGCGCATCCGCAATTTCGTGATCCGTAGTCTCGTTAAACCCCGACAGCCGGATATAGCCAACGCCCGGCTTCAGCATGAAGGTGATATCCACCGAATGCCGCGGGATCTCGTCGCGCGTCACCGTAAAAACGAGCTGTTCGGCGTAACCTTCGCGCGAAACCGTAATTTTGACGATCGTGCCTTTCGGCCCCTTCAACATGTCCGCGACTTCGCTGGTGGTCAGTCCATCCGTGGATTTGTCATCGACCTTGACTATCACGTCGCCCGGTCGGATTCCCGCGTTGTACGCCGGCGCTCCCACGTACGGCGCCATCACCACGGTGTGATTCTCGCGAGGCGCGACCACCATGCCCACGCCGTAGTACTTCCCGCGCTGGTCCTCGCGGAGCAGGGCAAACTGCTTGGCATCAAAGAAACTCGAATGGGGATCTAGCATGCGCAACATGCCAGGTATGGCGCCCTGATAAACGGCCTTATCTACATCGACTGTGTCGGCATAGTTGTTCTGCACTACGTTCAGGACTCGGGTGAAGTCCCGCACGGCCGTTTGATAATCATCCGCCGAAGCGGTCGTGGCTCGCATGTTGGGGCCGTAGATTCCCCCTAATACGGCGGATACCAGCAGCACAGCTGCAACAACTACAAGTCCGCGGCGCTCTGAATTCATCGTTTCCTCGCGTGACAGCTCAAACACAAATTATAACACACCTTACAAGCCGTAAACTCCGGTTTGACAGTGGCTGACACCCTTTCTATGATGCCAATGGACCCTTTAGACGGCTCCCAAACGCAATGTTGAGCATTCCTCATATGATTGTGGTGTTTATCGTGGTTCTGGTCGTTTTCGGGCCACAGAAGCTGCCGGAGCTCGCCCGCGGTCTGGGTAAACTCATGGCCGAGTTTCGCAAGGCCTCCACGGACTTTAAGAGCGCGTTCGAAGAGGAAATGCGCGACATGGAGCGCCAGGCCCTCCAGGCAGAGCGCAAGAAGGCCGCCGAGGCGGTCGCTGCTTCTGCCGCCGCGGAGCCCAGCCCACCCCTTGCGCCAGCCGGGTCCGCAGACGCAGAAACGTCCTCAACCGAGGCTCATACAGAGACGCGCACAGCTGAGGATCTAGTGATCTCGCCGGTCGTCGAATCGGTTCCACGCTCTTCGGAAGACCCCGCCGAAACCAAGACCGAAGCCTCGGCGGTGACAAATTCCCAAGAAACTCCCCATGACAACCAGCATCCGGCCTGAATCCGTGCCAGAGCCCGAATCCAATTCGCAGATCACTACGCCGGCGGAAGAGCCCGCCGGAGCGATGACCTTTTTCGAGCACCTCAGCGAGCTTCGCAAGCGCATTATTTATTCGCTCTATGCCATCGGCATCGGCGCTTTCATCGGCGTGTACGTTTCGAAGTACATCATCAACTGGATCATAAGGCCGATCATTAAGGCGCTGACTGAAGCACACCTTGATCCCACGCTGGTCTATACGCATCCAGCTGGCTACTTGAACACTTACATCACGCTCGGCGTCTACATCGGAATTGTCCTTGCCTCACCCGTCGTTCTCTACCAGATTTGGCTTTTCGTCGCTCCCGCCTTGTACAAGCATGAGCGTAGTGCGATTACTGGATTTCTTTTCTCGACTGTGTTTCTGTTTCTCTCAGGGATCGCCTTCGGTTACTTCGTCACCTTGCCGTATATCTTGCGATTCCTGGTGAGTTTTCAAGGCCCCATTAGTTCGATCAAGCCCATGATCACCGTCAACGAGTATTTCGACTTAACGCTGATGGTGCTACTTGGGCTTGGGCTGGTGTTCGAACTGCCGATCCTGATTTTCTTTTTGTCGCTCTTTGGGATCGTCACGCCAAGATTTCTCTGGAAGAATTTCCGATACGCCATTCTGGTGATCGCGATCGTGGCCGCCATCGTGACGCCCACTCCCGATGCTATGACCATGCTCATCTTCATGGCTCCCATGGTCGGGCTTTATTTTGTGGGGATTGCCGTCTCCGCCATCGTGACGCGGCGGCGCGAGCGGCGGCTGGCTACGGCGGTGGAGGCACGGTAAATGATTTCGTTTTCTAGAATAATTTTGCGCACGGCAGCATTTGCGTGCCTCCTTCCCACAGGCTTGACGGGATGCAAGGCCACTGGGAACGACTCGAACGGGGCCGCGACGCAGTCTCCGCTCGTGAGCGCGGCAGCTTCTGCCCCGTCGCAAACCGCGGACGAGGCACCTCCACCGGAAAATACCGGAGGCTTTGATGGCAAGCGCGCCTTCGCCCATGTCGCCAAGCAGGTCAGCTTCGGCCCGCGCCCTTCCGGCTCGCAGGCCATCGTGCGGTTGCAGGACTATCTGCAATCCGAACTAAAAACCTACGGCTGCAGCATGGAGACAGATTCTTTCGGCGCAGACACGCCCGTCGGCCGCCTCCCGATGAAAAACATTCTGGTGAAAATTCCCGGCGAAAATCCCGGCGTGATTCTTCTCGGCACGCATTACGACACGCTGTTGAAGGACAATTTCGTTGGCGCCGATGACGGTGGCTCTTCCACCGCCTTGATGCTGGAGCTGGCGCGCCTGCTCTGCGCCCAACACGGCAAATATGCCGTCTGGATCGCGTTTTTCGACGGCGAAGAGGCCATGAAGCAATGGAGCGCTAACGACAGCCGCTACGGCAGCCGCCAGATGGCCGCGCGCTTTGCCGCCAGCGGCGACATCAAGAAGATTAAAGTGTTTCTGCTCGCGGACATCGTCGGCGGCCGCAAGGCCCAGTTTCTGCGCGAATCCAGTTCCACTCCGGCATTGATCGATCTCGTTTGGAACACCTCAGCCAAGCTGGGGTACTCGCCCCTTTTTCTGAATAACTCGACGTCCGCCGAAGACGACCACGATTCCTTCTTGAAGCGAGGTGTTCCCGCGGTGGATGTCATCGGGGACTTTATGAACAACGGTTACTGGCACACGCCGCAAGATTCTCTCGACAAGATCAGCCCCAAAACACTCGCCATCGCCGGACACGTTTTCCTGGAAAGTGTGAACCAGCTCCAATCCAAATGAAGTATCGGCCGCCTTCCGAGGCAGACGCTTTTTTCTACGCCTCGAACCGCACGTCCTTACCTTTTTGCACCGCCGAGTGCTTCCCGAAATCCTCATCATTACGGTATGGAAAATCCGAGCGGTAATGGCTCCCCCGGCTCTCTTCGCGAGCCAGTCCCGAACGTGCGATCAGCAACGCCAGCGCGTGCATGTTTTGCAGCTCGTGTCCCGTACGCCCGGGCTTCTCCGGTTTCTGCAGCTCCAGCGCTTGCAACTGCTTGATCGCATCCGCCAATTCTTTCCCGCTTCGTAGAATCCCAACCTCGCGCCACATCAAGTCTCGAATATTCGTCAGTGTCGCGCAGGCCGGCGATGGCTTTGAACCTGCCTTTGGCGGTTCCTTTTGTGCGGCCGAAGAATTATCCGGCATCGGCGCTGGACTCCCAGGCAGCGCAGCGCCGCTTCGCTTGGCGACCGGCGCGTCCTCCATCATCGCTTGCCCCGCGCGCGCCCCAAAAACCAATCCTTCGAGCAGGGAATTGCTCGCCAGCCGGTTGGCGCCGTGCACGCCCGTCGCGGCTGTCTCGCCCGCGGCATACAGGCCCGCAAGCGAAGTCCGGCCCCACAGATCGGTCTTCACTCCGCCCATCGTGTAATGCGCGGCGGGGCAAACCGGGGCCATGTCGGTTGCCAGGTCGAGGCCATAGCCCGCGCAGGTCTCGTAGATTCGCGGGAACCGCTTCTTCAGAAACTCCTCGGTCTTTTTCGTCATGTCCAAATACACATGCGTGCTCTGCGTGCGGTGCATCTCGCTGACGATCGCGCGCGCCACGATGTCCCGCGGAGCCAGCTCCTGCGCTTCGTTGTAGCGCTTCATGAATCGTTCGAGGCCGATATTGCGCAGCACCCCGCCTTCGCCGCGCAGCGCCTCGGACAAAAGAAACCGCGGCGCACCCTTGACCGCCAGCGCCGTCGGATGGAATTGCACGAACTCTATGTCGGACAGTACGGCGCCTGCTTCGTAAGCGATGGCCATGCCGTCGCCGGTAGCCACCTCGGGATTTGTCGTCTCCCGATAGATTTGCCCCAGCCCGCCTGTCGCCAGCAGCACCGCTCCGGCCCGCAACTCGTGCTGCGAGCCGTCGGTTTCATCGATGAAGCGCAGCCCCGTGACTCGCCCACGCTCCACAATCAATTCCGTCGTGAAAGCGTGCGCGCGCAGGTGCAGGTGCGGAATCGTGTGCGCCCGCGCGAGCAGCGCCCGGCTGATCTCCCTGCCGGTGGAGTCCCCGTGGGCATGCAAGATTCGCGAGCGGCTGTGCGCCGCCTCGCGCGTAAAAGCCAGTTTCGTTCCCGCCCGGTCGAATTCCGTCCCCCACTCGATGAGCTGCGTGATGTACTTCGGACCTTCTTCGACCACCAGAGCCACGGCCTCGGGGCGGCACAAACCATCTCCGGCATTGATGGTGTCCTGTTCGTGCAGCCCAATTTCATCTTCGTCGGAGAGGGCCACGGCGATCCCTCCCTGTGCCCAAGCGGTCGCGGAGTCGCTCAAAGTGGATTTCGCCAGAACCAGCACGCTCCCGGCCGCGCTCAGCTCGATCGCCGCGCGCAAGCCAGCGATTCCGCTGCCCACCACGGCGTAATCGGCGCGATGGTTTTTGTGGGCGTTCGTCATGGGAATGGGAGTTTGGCGACTCCGTATGTTAGCACGAAGGAATTGCGCCATGAGAACGACAGCACCGGCATGCGATGCATCGGGGCGTGTGTTACATTGAAAATGTCTCGCCCGTGAAAATGAAACGCATTCCCGTGAAATCGTCGGCCGGCTGCTACTTTGTTGTTTCGGGCGCAGGAGCGATTCGCCGTTCCGCGCAGGAAATTGCAGCGCTCGGCCGATTTTCAAGTGTGCACGTCGTTTCCTCTCCGAAAGTCTGGCGCGCCGCGGGAAAATCAATTCAGCGCGGATTGCGGCCTTCGAAGAACAGCTCCATTCATCTCTTCAATGACGCCGAATCCGCGAAGAATCTCCGCAGCGTGGAACAGATCACCCGCTCGCTTTGCCGCGCAGGAGCGGATCGCCAATCACTTGTTGTCGCGGTTGGCGGCGGCGTGGTCGGCGACGTAGCCGGTTTTGCCGCTGCTGCCTTCTTGCGCGGAGTGAAGCTCGTGCATATCCCGACGACGCTCGTCTCCCAGGTGGACAGCTCGATCGGTGGCAAGACGGGAGTCAATCTCCCCGAAGGGAAAAACCTTGTCGGATCATTCTATGCGCCTCAGTTGGTGCTGACCGATCCGGAGCTGCTGCGCACGCTCTCCCATCGTGAATTCCGCGGCGGCCTTGCGGAGGTCATCAAGCACGCCATAATCGCGGACGCGGAGATGTTCGCGATTCTCGAGAAAGATATGGACAAGGTGCTGCGGCGGGATCGCCAAGCGCTCGGCTTTCTAATCCCGCGCAACGTGGAGATCAAAGCGCGCGTGGTGAGCCGTGACGAACGCGAGTCGGGCCTGCGGGAAATCCTCAATTTTGGCCACACCTTCGCTCATGCCCTCGAGAGCGTGACGAAATACCGCCGCTATCAGCACGGTGAAGCCGTAGCCTGGGGCATGATCGCCGCGGCCTTCCTCGGACACGAACTCGGCTTGACGCGCGCGGACGACGTTTCCCGTATCGTCGCGCTGATTCGCCGCCTGGGACCTCTGCCGCCCTGGCCGGGCGTTCCGGCGACGACTTTGCTCCGCGCCATGCGCTCCGACAAGAAATCGCGCAGCGGAGTCCTTCGCTTCGTTCTCTCGCGCCGCATCGGCGAAGCACGGTCGTATGACACCGTTCCTCTTCATGTCGTGGAACACGTCCTCCATTTCACGCCCCGCCTCATGGCTGCGAGTAACAAGCTTTCGCTAAGGCGCCATGGCTGAGGCTGCCGCACCGGTCAAGGGAACCCGGCCCGAAGGCGCCGTTACCGAGGCGGACGCTTCGAAAAAAGTCCGCGAAATGTTCACGCAGATTGCCCCGCGCTACGATCTGCTCAACCATCTTTTGTCATTGCAGCTCGATCGCCTTTGGCGTGCCCGCACCGCCAGGCGTCTGCAACCCATTCTCGATCGGCCCGATGCTCTCGTCCTCGATCTCTGCTGTGGAACCGGCGATCTCGCTTTCGCTCTCGCGCGTACCGGAAAAGCTCGCATCGTCGGCGTGGATTTCGCCCATCCCATGCTGGTCCGCGCAAGAGAGAAAAGCGCGGCCCTGGCGCCACCACCGAACCTCGACTCACCAACTCCAATGCCTTTTTTTGAAGCCGATGCTCTCCGGCTTCCGTTTGCCGGCGCATCTTTTGATTTGGTGACCAGCGCCTTCGGCTTTCGCAATCTTGCCAATTACGAAGCCGGCCTGCGCGAGATTCAGCGCGTGCTAAAGCCCGGTGGCACCATCGCCATCCTGGAATTCACCGAGCCACCCGATGGTTTGTTGGGCGATTTCTATCGCTGGTATTTTTGCAAGGTCCTGCCGAGGATTGGCGGGCTTATTTCTGGCGATCGATCCGCTTACACCTATCTGCCAAAATCTGTTGCGCGATTCTTCCGCCCGCCCGAACTCGCTGCACTCATGAGCGCCGCCGGCTACCAGTCCGTGGATTATCGCGACTGGACCCTCGGCACTGTCGCTCTCCACACTGGTTTGCGCGCAAAATAATTTGTGGCGCAGGGCTTCAGCCCGTCAGGCTATAATAATTGTCCATATCTTCCCAAGGAGAGTCGTGAAAGGTAGGAACTCAAGCGCGGTTACCACCGCGTCAAAATTCTTTCTCACTTTCAACTTTTAACTGTCAACTCTCGACCTCTTCCCGCGAGTCACCATTCACGAGTCACCAGTCACTCCTCCAGCCCTGCACCCCGCAACTTCGCAAGCAGCGTCTTCGGTGAAACACCCAGCTTTTCCGCCGCTCGCGTCTTGTTCCACTTGCACTCGCGCATCGTGTTTTCCAGCAACGCTTTTTCCACGTGACTCACGGCGCGCCCTGTGACTTCCTCCAGCGAGCCTTCCCAATTGAAATTCTCCGCAAGCATGCCCGCCGGCAGGCGTTCCACATCCGGCTTCGAGACAGGTAACTGCAAGCCCTCGGCGCGAATGCTCAACCCATCCGCCAGAATCACCGCGCGCTCCAGCGTATTCTGCAGTTCGCGCACATTTCCTCGCCATCGGTAGTGCAGCAGCCGGTCTCGCGCCTCGGCCGATAATTCCAATCCTGGCTTTCCAAATTCGCGACTGAATTTTTCCAGGAAGTGGTCCGCCAGCAGCAGGACGTCGTTCCCGCGCTCGCGCAAGGGCGGAATTGTCATCGGGACCGCCGAAATGCGAAAATACAAGTCTTCGCGAAATAACTTTTCTTCAGCCAGTTTTTGCAGATCGCGATTCGTCGCCACCACGATTCGAACGTCCACATCGATCGATTGCGTCCCGCCCACTCTTTCAAATCGTCTCTCTTCCAGCACGCGCAGCAGCTTTGCTTGGATCGCCAGCGGCAACTCGCCAATTTCATCCAGAAAAAGCGTTCCGCGATGCGCCAGGTCCATCTTTCCGACCTTGCGCGCTCCAGCTCCTGTGAACGCTCCCCGTTCGTGCCCGAAGAGTTCGTTCTCCACCAGCCCCTCCGGAATGGCCGCGCAGTTCAGCGCCACAAACGGCTGCTCCCGCCTCGGCGACAAGTGATGGATGGCCAGCGCAAACAGCTCCTTTCCCGTTCCGCTTTCTCCCAGCAACAGGCAAGTCGAATCCGTCGCCGCCACCTTCTGGATTTGTTGGCTCACTTCCCGGATCGAGGCATGTTCCCCCACGATCCGCGGAAATCCATAACGCGTGGAGTATTCTTCACGCAGCAGCAGATTCTCCCGCAGTAATTCCTGCTGCCGCGCCGCCCTCTGCACCAGCAGCTTCAAATGCTCCAGGTCCACTGGCTTTTGCAGAAAATCAAACGCGCCTTCCTTCATCGCGGCTACAGCTTCTTCCACGGATCCATATGCCGTCAGCAGCAGCACCGGTATCGCTGCATCCGCCTGCTTGGTCTCGCGCAGCACGTCCAGCCCCGAAGCCCCAGGCATCTTTAAATCCGTGATCACCATCAGGTATCTTCGCGCGCGCACTTTCTGAATCGCCGCGGCGCCGTCCGGCGCTTCGTCCACCGCGTAGCCCGCACGCTCCAGTGCCTTGCGCAACATGGTGCGCAGTTCGGTCTTGTCTTCTACGAGGAGGAGAGGTTCCATCTCTTTCGTTTCTACCACGAATCCCGCTGCCGTCACGGGACAACCGGAGACACGTGTGCAGAGAAGGGAAGCAGCAGTTCCGGAGGCCTGGTATTCAACCGGACGATGAGGAAGGAGGTGTGCTGCGCCGCACCAACCACGCCACGGCGCTAGTTAGGAGAAACATCGCGGTGAAACACACAGCCAACGCGGTTCCAGCAATCAACGGAAGAGCCCACGGTCCAACATGGCCATTGTCACTAAACAACGAAATCGGTGCCATGACCACCAGCGCCACCAGCGGCACGCCCTCGGTTTGCGGAAGCGGGAGGCAAAGCGCTAGGGCTAAGCTATCCAACGCTACTTTTCGATTAGTCAGCGATGCGACCAGCCTTTCGTTTCCGGCAGGGAAGCGAAAGGCGAGGAACATGACGACGGTCATCACAACTACACTGCCGCAGTGTCGAAGCAGCGTTTTTAGCTTTATTCTGACCTGGCACTCTGAGGGCGACGCGTGAACGATCCAACTCTGCTCACCTACAGCCGCAGGCGGCTTCCAGATTAAGTGGTGCCCCATCTCGCCTTGATAAATAAGCGGATACCCTTGATAGAACTGTTGCCATGGCGGAAAAAGAACAACCAGAAGCAATGCCAGCGCGCCACCAAGCAAAGTCCATTTGTTCGCAGCATTCATTCTTTCAGCATGAGCGCGAGCGCCTCAAGGGTTCTTTTCCTCACACTGAGCACTTGCAACTGAAAACTGATAACTTCCTCAGCGTGCCCATCCCGGATCGCCGCCCGACTTTCTCAGCTGGTCTTCGAGGTCATCAAGCTCCTGTTTCAGTTGATCGAGCTCCTTCTTCTTGGCGTCGATCTTCCCGCTAAGCGCATTTATGTCAGCGCGCGAGTTCTGTTGCGTCATCGCTTTCTGCGGGTCAGGATAGTATTCCAATTGCGCCTTTTCCAGCTCGCGTCCTAAAATATCGAGTTCCTTCTCGGCCTTCGCAATCTTGTCGCGATGATCCTTAAACCGCTTTCTCCAGGCCGCCTCTCCGTTCGGATCTGCAGTCTTCGGGGC
>Ga0209648_10004540_pt1 | contig 11811 bp, 14 predicted proteins | sample GraSoi2013_115cm_FD_185830 | JGI IMG/M metagenome (GOLD analysis project Ga0209648, IMG submission 185830) | Grasslands soil microbial communities from the Angelo Coastal Reserve, California, USA - Sample 9_17_2013_115cm (SPAdes) (version 2) | ecosystem: Environmental > Terrestrial > Soil >...
GCGTCCCCGCGTACGCGTATGGTCCTGGGCGGCTTGAGGTGGCGCACGGACCTGACGAATTCGTCGACCTGCGAAAAATAATCGATTGCGCGGCGATCTATGCATTGGTGGCGTTGGAGATGCTTCATCGTTAAGGCTGCCGAAGGGCGCATGTGTTGTTCGTCATTGTGTGGACTCCCTGGCTTTGCGATAAGGGAAGCCGATGAAAGACACGAAGGACTTGTCTTATCTTACAGCCCTCTATTACACGGCGGCGGTGCTTCTGATTCTGACGGCTGTTTTTGCTACGGTGAGCAAGAGTTGGGCAATGGCGGGGATATGTTTCATTTTGGGAAGCGTGCTACTTGGTTACCTATTGCGAGGGTCGAAGAAGCGAGAATAGAGCTTTAAATCATTGAACTATAATGTGTTAAGGAGGGAACCGAGATTTTGAGCACCGCTGGCCCATTTGCCAGCTACTGGCCCTTCGTACTATTGAAGTCTTTCAGAAATTTGCCGATGATTCCGAAGTATGCCAACCCTTTACTTCTGCCAACCTCATGCACGAAACCAAGGGATGCTGCGCGCAGTTTTGTCTGTCAACGAGTGTGAACGGGTGGTCAGCGAGCACCCTGCCACCTATGTTGGCGATCAGTTCCCGAAGCTGGCCGACGAGCAAGGGGCGGCAAATGATTTCGCCGTGCTGAACTTCCCGCCGAATGAGGTCCCGGCAGGCTGGCGACCCGGCTACTACCGGCTGGACTCCGACCTGACCAGACTCAACGAATCGCTGCTGGCACTTTCACGCTAATATCCAGGCGGTTTCTTCCAAAGGGCAACCGTTCGAGGAACCTCGCCGGCGGGTTATTTCCAATCACCGGTGGTTGCGAGGAGTTGTAAACCGATGGCAAAGGAATTGTGCCCCACGGGCTCGCAGTAAACGACTCGGGCCCTAGCTCGGAAATCGCCCGGGAGCGACCACAAATTCAGCCGCTCATTTAATCTTAAGGGATTATTTGAAACTACGCGCGCGCCGTGGGCGCTTATGTTTTCCGTGAGGCCTTCCTGCGTACGATGACGCACATCCAGGCTGCAGAGATCGACTCTTACGGTCAAGGGAACACGTTCTTCAAACCGGCGCGCAACTGCTTGCATGAGACACCCCCACGGCTCCAGGTAAACGGAGAGGGTTGGGTGTTCGAGGGCGGGAACGACGGCTTCTATAATAATCCTGGCAGTACCGGTATTGCCAGAGATTTTGCGAAAGACGGTCGACGCGCCATGGATATTGGCGAACTGGATACAGAATGGTACTCCAGGCCTATCGACGCGCACGGGGCCGGGCGAGAGGATTGGCTCAATTCAGAGAATTCCAAGGCTAACGCTTCGCTCTCTGGAGTAATTGCCCCTGGGTTGTGTCAGAACGACGATTTGGAGGTCCCGTGAAATCATTTAGTTTCTTGAAGATACCGGTATTGGTAGTGGGCTTTGGGGCTCTGCTGTTCTTCGCCCCTGCCTGCAGGGCGCAGTCGGAAGTCAATCCGGACCATTTCGATGGCACGGACCCTTGGGAAACAGCTGCCCGGAGACCCGTAGCAGCAAAGACCGGGGCTGCGCAGGCCACCTACCAAGCGCAGAACAAGAAGACTGGCTCCGGCGCAAACCTGCAACTCGCCGCCGTCCGCGAAACTTCGATCCCCGCAAATCACAACGCGGTGGTTGTTCGGGACAAGCGCAAGCCGACAGTCCAACAGCCCGAACCGAAATAACGAGTGCGAATTCCTGGTGGCCACAAGGAAGCTGCCTTGTGTCGTCCCTACTGGAGTTGAGAACTGGTTGCCCTCAGCTTGCGACGGGCAGCCAGTTCTGCAACACGTTCTGAGAATTGCCCGGGACTTCTCCAAACATCAACCCCATCCCAAGATGGGCATGGGAATAGACGACTGTCGCGGGCGCCTCGAAGGCACATGCCTCGGTGAGAATTTTCAAGCGGACAGCAGTCCCATCCATCAAAGGATTAATGGTATCCACATAGCACCCGGTAGCGCTGAGGTCGCTGATGCGCGCGGCCAGGCGCGTGCCAGCGCTTTCCGTCAGCACTTCCGCCGAGGCAATGAACGGAAATCTTGGCGATCGTCGCCGTTCTTGCTCCATGACTATCCCCTTCGCAAAATGGGAGCACATTCTATCCCGAATTCGTCCTTCTGGCCTTGAAAAATCCTCGTTCCTGAATCCGCTCTACGATTCATTTTCCTTTGGCAGCCAGGGACCTGCTCCGTGCCTGACGAACGGGTCTCAACAAATTTCAGTGACTTCGGCGGAGAAACCCAAGTACCATCGTGCAAGTTCCCAATCCATTTTCAGCGTGGGGTAGGAATGCCAGAAGGCGTGCGCCGCAGCAGCCGAATTCCGAAAGAAATTGGAATTCTGTTGGTTGGCAGCGACATGGAAGGCAAGATGTTTTCCGAGCAGACCAAAACGGTCCTGCTGAGCCGTCATGGCGCTGGTATTGTTTCCCAATACGCACTTTCCGCTGAGCAAGAGCTGATCCTCCGAAGGCTTGATACTAACAAAGAGGCCGAGGTTCGCGTCGTCGGCAACCTCGGCGCACACGGCAAGACCTATACCTACGGCGTGGCCTTCCTGCACCCGGAGACAGATCTCTGGGAAATCCAATTCCCTAGCATGACGGAGTCTGAAAAACAGGCCAGCCGCGTGCTACTTCAATGCAGCGGGTGCAAGGCTCGAGAGATGGTGCAGCAAAGCGATTTGGAATCGGACGTATATCTGGTCAACGAAGGAATTGTGCGCACTTGCAAGAGGTGCGGATCCTCGACGTTTTGGAGGCGGCCTATTAACGACGGCAGCGACGAGCCGCTTCCCCTGGAGACAGCCCCGGCTGAAGCGGAGGAGAAAGAAGAGCCCGTTGAGGTTCGCACGCTGCCTTCACCGGATGCAGAGATTGCCGCCCAGCCTGTCGCGCGCACCGAGAACAGGCGGAAGCATGTGCGCACTGCGGTGAGTTTTCGGGCTTGCATTCGGAGTTTCACATTCGGGGACGATATCGTGCCATGCGAGGATCTATCCCGCGGCGGACTGCGGTTCAAGAGCCGGAAAGAATACGTTGTGAAAACCGAAGTGGAAGTGGCAGCACCCTATTCGCCGGGCGCGCACGCAATATTTGTCAAGGCGCAAATCGTGCACGTTGAGGAACTGAAGAAGGAAAGAAGATTCCGCTGCGGGGTATGCTACGCCAAGTCCTGAGGACGCAGACGTTCTTGTTTCATGACTTCGACGGTTTCCCGACCTATTTCAACGAAGCCTCAATTTTATTCTTAAACTCACTGGCCTTAGTGATAACCGCGGGTTCATCCACGGTGAGCAGTTTCTTGTCTCGCATCACCACGCGACCACCAATGATGACCGTCTCGACGTCACTTCCCTTCAACGCATAAGCCAATTGCGCATAGACGTCGTACATCGGCGCAGCATTGGGGGCATCAAGGCCAAGCAAAATAATGTCGGCTTTCTTGCCCACTTCGAGAGAGCCAACTTCCTTTTCCATATGGAGGGCCCGCGCGCCCTCGATGGTGGCCATCTCGACGACAGCTTTCGCGCCCAGCGCTCGCGGGTCGATTTTTGTGATCTTCTGCAGCTTCGCCGCCAGGTCCATTTCTTCCATCAAGTTCAGATCATTGTTGCTGCCCGCGGGGCCGTCCGTGCCGAGCCCGACCGCTATGCCCGCCGATCGCTCTTCAATCACCGGGGCAACGCCACTGGCCAGCATCATGTTGCTCGAAGGATTGTGGACGCAACCGACCTGCCGTTGCGCGAGGATTTTGCGGTCCGTTTCGTCCACCCAGATGCAATGAGCCGCGAGCACGTCAGGGCCGAGAATCCCAAGCCTGTCGAGATATTGCACCGGGGTAGTGCCATTTTTCTCACGGCTGTCATTCAATTCTTTCTTCGTCTCCGCAACGTGAATCAGGATCGGCGCTTTGTACTTCCTGGCGAGAGCGGCGGAATCCTGCAGCGTGGCTTGCGAGCACGTGTACATCGAGTGTGGCGCAACCGCGGCATGAATCAGCGGATCGCCCTGCCAGCGTTTCAGGAATTTCTCCGTGTACTCGAGCATGGCCTCGTTGTTCTTATTGTCCGGCGCTGGAAAATCGAGGATGGTTTCTCCCAGCACGGCGCGCATGCCGGCGGCCTTCGTTTCTTCGGCGATGGCGTCCTCGAAGTAGTACATGTCGGCGAAGGTGGTGATGCCGCCGCGGATTTGTTCAGCTGCGGCGAGGCGGGTACCCCAGCGCACAAACTCCTCGTTTACGTTTTTCGCCTCCGCCGGAAAAATGAATTTCGTTAGCCATTCTTCCAGCGTCACGTCGTCTTTCAAACCACGGAATAAAGTCATCGGCACATGCGTGTGGCCGTTGATGAATCCCGGAAGCACCAGCTTCCCTTTCGCGTCGATTAGCTGCTTCGCCGCATGAGTGTATTTGTCATTGGCTGCAGGAGTGGGCGGCTCAACGGCGACGATCAGGTCGCCTTGCACGGCTACTATTCCGTTTTCTAGAATCCGATGCGGCGCATCCATTGTTACGACCATTCCACCCGAGATCACCAAATCCCAGACGGGTTCCGGCGCCGTCTTTTGTTTCGCCGGTTTCTGAGCCTGTTTGTGCTTCGCCGGCGCCTGCGCTGCAACAAGGGGGCGAAAGAGGAACAAACCCAGAACAAGAACCGACAGGACAACACCAAGATTTCGCGAGAATGAGTTTTGGGATTTCATTTTCGAGTTTCCTCGTCCTATAGGTTGGAGGAATCGAACGGTTTGGGAAACAGATCTTTCATTTGAATGATCTCCGTCTTGCCCTTAAGGTTCGCGAGGATCACGGGAACGTCGCCGCAAAATTCCCAGATCAATTGGCGGCAGGCGCCGCACGGCGGGGTCAACGTGTCGGTATCGGTGACCACGGAAATGGCGTTGAAGCCGCGCTCGCCTTCGCTGATCGCTTTGAAGATGGCGATGCGTTCGGCGCAAACGGTAAGACCATAAGTGGCGTTCTCGACGTTGCAGCCGCCAAAGATTCTGCCGGACGTGGCGCGCAACGCTGCGCCCACGCGAAAATTAGAGTACGGCGCGTGGGCGTTTTCTCTTGCCTGCTTGGCGGCCGAAATCAGGGTTTCATTTTCGCTCACTCGCGCGTCTCCCCGTACGCACACAATACTAGTCTATGTGATGACCTCTGCGATTCGTGGAATGACGGCTTTCAGCAGGCCGATGAATTGTCCCTTGACGCGATCGGCTGTCTCCAGCACTTCGAGGTGGTTGAGCGGCTGGTCCAGAATTCCGGCCGCCGCGTTCGTCACACAGGAGATGCCCAGGACGCGGATGCCACTGTGGCGCGCGGCAATCACTTCTGGAACTGTGGACATGCCGACGAGATCGGCACCGATGGCGCGCAAATAGCGTATCTCCGCCGGCGTTTCGTAACTTGGGCCGAGGAGAGCCGCATACACACCTTCATACATCCCAACGCCCATGCGGTTCGCTTCACCGACCGTCATTTCACGGAAGCGTTTGTCGTAAGCCGCGGTCATGTCGTGAAAGCGCAGGCCAAAGCGCTCGTCGTTTGGCCCGGTGAGCGGATTGACGCCTTGCAAATTGATCTGGTCGCTGATCACCACCAATCTGCCCTGTGAGAATTCGCGTTTGATGCCGCCCGCCGCGTTGGTGAGAATCACGGCCTTTACGCCCATGCGCGCGAAAACGCGGATGGGAAACGCCACTTCTTTGGCGGAATAACCTTCGTAAAGATGGACGCGGCCCTGCATGCCGGCGACAGGGATTGTTCCAACCCTTCCTATGACGAGCTTGCTGGCATGGCCAATGGCAGTGGATTGCGGAAAGTGCGGAATCTTTGCGTAGGGAATTTTCGTCGCACCGGCAAATTCGTCTGCAAACGCGCCTAACCCGGAACCGAGAACGAGCGCAATCCGGGGCCGTAGCGCGGTTTGAGAATAAATAAAGTCGGCCGCTTGTCCCGCGCGTTCGAACTCTCCGTCCGTTGTGCCGCCGGTTGCGGGCGTAACCGCGATGCCCGGCGAGACTTTTTTCGTGGTCTTCGTTTTGGAGTTCTTTTTCGCTCTCACGAAAGAATCCCCACGATGGAAGCAGACATTAAGTTTGCCATGGTGCCAGCGAGCATCGCGCGGATGCCGAATTTTGCGAGTTGGCTGCGCTGCTCCGGCGCGAGCGCGCCGATGCCGCCGATCTGAATGCCGATGGAGCTGAAGTTGGCGAAGCCGCAGAGAGCGAAGGTGGCAATGGCAAAAGTGCGCGGATTGAGCGCACCCTTCATGAGACCAAGCTGGCCAAACGCGACGAATTCATTGATGACCATACGCGTCCCCAGAAGGTTGCCGATTTTCGCTGCTTCATTCCAGGGCACACCGATGAGCCAGGCAACGGGGGCGAAGATCCACCCGAAGACCGTTTGCAGACTTTCGGGGAACCAGGCCATATGAGGCCAGTTGTGAATGCCACCCATGATGGCGTTCAGCAGCGCCAGCAAGGCAATGAAGGTAATCAGCATCGCGCCGACGTTAAGTGCGAGATGCAGGCCGTCAGTCGTGCCACGAGCAATGGCGCCTAATAGATTGGTTTCCTTTTCCATCGGCGGCATTTCCACGCGACCGGCCGTGAGCGGCTGTTCGGTTTCAGGCACGAGCATCTTGGCCATAAGCAGCGTTCCGGGGGCCGTCATGATGACTGCCGTTAAAAGATTCTTGGGATCGGCGCCTCCGACCTGGATGTACCCCGCCATCATCCCGCCGGAGATGTGAGCCATGCCACTAGTCATGACGACCATCAGCTCGGACTTGGTGAGCTTCGGCAAGAAGGGACGGATGGTGAGCGGGGCTTCCGTCTGGCCCATGAAGATGCTGGCGGCGACGTTGAGGGATTCCGCGCCGCTGGCGCCCATCACACGGGTCATGATCCAGGCGGCGGCGCGGATGATTAGCTGCATTACACCAAGGTGATAAAGAACAGCGAAGAAGGCGGCAATAAAAATGATCGTAGGCAGCACCTGGAAGGCAAACGAAAAGCCAAGCCGCGAAATTTCCTTCGGCAAACCGAGGTCGCCGAATACGAACGTCGAGCCCGCGTAAGAAAAACTCAGCAGCTTGTTCGCGCCAGCGCCAAGGAATCCGAAGACCGAACTGCCAACGCTGGAACGGAGAACGAAGAAGCCAAGCGCCAATTGCAGCCCGAGGCCCCAGCCGATGGTCTTGAGCTTAATCGCGCTGCGATTGGTGGAGAACAGCCATGCGAATCCGAGAATCGCGGCCATGCCGAGCACGCCCGTCCATTTTCCCATGAACTGTCCTCCCACAATCGATTTACGCGCCGATGATCCGGCGTACCAGTGGCCGTTTTTCCTGCGGCGCTCTTTCGCCAATGACGTAGCTGCCAGCGATGAGCGCCTTCGCTTCGGCAAGCTTGGCGTCGCTATCGAAATGAATGGTGGCCAAAGGCTCTCCCTTTTCCACGCAATCGCCTATGCGTTTGTGGAATTCGAGGCCGACGCCGTGATCGATCTTGTCTTCCTTCTTTTCGCGCCCTCCACCCAGCATGGCCAGCGCAATGCCGAACTGCTCACAATTCGTGCTTGTGATGAAGCCGCTGACGGGACTCGCCACATGAAAACTCAGGCGCGCGATGGGCAAGCGTTCCGGCTCTTCAATGACGCGCTCGTCCCCACCTTGCAACCGAATTCCCTGGCGGAATTTTTCGAGTGCCTGGCCGGTGACAATCATGGTTTCCGCGAGGTGTCGGCCTTCCTCCACGCTCTTGGTCCTCTCACCGAGATAAAACATCCATGCGGAGAGTTCCAGGCTCAGTTCGCGCAAATCGGCGGGGCCGCGGCCTTTGAGGACCTCAATGGACTCGGCGACTTCATTCGAATGCCCGGCCATGCGGCCCAGCGGCTGATCCATGTCGGTGATGAGCGCGACGACTTTCTTGCCCATGCGTTTGCCAGTGTCCACCATGACCTCGGCGAGCCGAATCGAATCTTCCTCTTTCTTCATGAAAGCGCCGGAGCCGGTCTTCACGTCGAGGACCAGCGCGTCAATCCCTTCAGCAAGTTTCTTGCTCATAATGGAGGCGCAAATCAGGCCGATGTTCTCGACCGTCGAAGTGACGTCACGCAGAGCGTAGATTTTCTTGTCGGCAGGAGCAATCTCCGCAGTCTGCCCGATTAAGCCCATGCCACATTCACGGAGTACGCGGCGAAATTCGTCGAGCGAGAGATTCACGTTAAAGCCCGGGATCGCTTCCAATTTGTCGAGCGTGCCGCCAGTGTGGCCGAGGCCGCGGCCGCTGATCATGGGAACCGTCAAGCCGCCCGCCGCCACAATGGGCGCAAGAATGAGAGAAGTCTTGTCGCCAATCCCTCCGGTGGAGTGCTTGTCCACTTTCTTGCCGGGAATATCGGAATGGTTGAGGACTTCGCCGGAATAAAGCATCGCTTCGGTAAGCGCCGTGAGTTCAGAGCGGTTCATGCCGCGAATCCACACGGCCATCAGCCAGGCGGCCATCTGGTAATCGGGTATTTCGCCGCGCGTGTAGCCGGAAACGAGGAAGTTGATTTCTTCGCGGGAGAGTTCCCCGGAATCACGTTTTTTGCGGATCAGATCGACGGCGCGCATGCGTTTGAAAAAGTGAACGGCGAGCGTAACATTCGCTTTGTAGGCCGTCAACGCGCGGCGCTCACCGACATCAGCAAAATCGCTACAACACCTGCTGCACGTCGGGGGGCAGATTGGTCGTTTGGCCGAAAATCACGTGCCAGCCCCGCGGCGAGTTGACATACACATGCATAGTGCGGAACTGGCTACCGAGGTGTTGGCCATTGACGATAGACCGGGACGACCATAGGCAAGTCGCGACCGCGGTTTCTTGAAACACACGCACCTGAATGTCGGTAGCGATGAACGATTCACGCTTGACCTGGGGAGACTGAATTGTCGCAATCCACTGGTCCCTATTGATTCGCTGCCCGTGTGAGAGCGTGCCCTCGAAGTCATCACTGTACACGCGTTGAAAGAAAGTGCCATTGCCTAATAGGATGGCATGCGCAGCTTCTCTTTCGAGGCTAACAATCTCCTGCCTCTGCACTTCGGGGTCGCCAAGCTGGGGCTGAGCGAGGCATCGCTGGATGCACCCGCTCCGCCAGGAATCCTGGGCCTGCCATGAGGGGACAAGGAGCAGCCCGATTGCTAGTGCCAACGCACCCCTAATTTTGTTCATTGTTAAAAGCGCCTCCCTAAAGGAGTGACGGAATCCCGCCGGGGCGACCAAGAAAAGGGTTGCCGCTCACACCCATAGTACGGAATGAGGATTACGCATATCCATCACTTACATGGTTAGCGTGTTGTGAATGACAAGCTTTCGATCAGGCAAACGCTCAGGCAGAAACAGGCTGGGCAAGCGATGATGTCTTCCTTGCGCCGAGCTGTGGCTTGCGCCTTGGGTTAGGCATGCGGCGGGTTCTTTCATAGGAAAGCAAATCCACGTTTCTTTTTCCATCTGCTAGAATAACCTGCCCTCAACCAAGGTCATCTAGCGGAGTCTTGATTTAAGGGAGGATGTATGATCGAAGTATCGAATCGGTTCCGTGAAGTGGTCAATCCTGCACCGTTTTCCCGCCGGACCTTTCTAGCAAAGTCATCGTATTGGGGAGCTATGTATACAGCTGCTAAGTTGCTCCCGATGTCTGCGCTGGCAGCGGAGCTGGCGCGCGATTCGCGCGTATCGCAAACCCCGATTGTAGACAAAGGATTCGCGTCAGTCAGAAAAGTGGGTGAAGGGCTGTACGCCACCATTTCCGATCCCTCAAAAGGTTTCCAGACGGTTTGCAATGGAGGATTTCTGGTTGGCAAGGATGGCGCGTTGTTGATCGAAGGATTTATCAGCGTGGCCGGAGCTGGCTTTCAGATGGACGCTCTGCGGATGGTTAGCCAGGTTCCCGTGAAAGGCGCGCTGGACACGCACTATCACTTCGATCATTCCATGGGGAACGCATTCTTCGGGGCCAACGGGATTCCTTTGTGGGCGCATGTCAACACGGCGAAGCGCATCGTTGAAAGCTATGGGGCAATGCAGGGAACCGATAAGGCCGCCTTTCTGGGCCCCCTCGAGAAGGCGATCAAAGAGGCTAAAACAGAAACGGCGCGGAAACATCGTGAAGAATATCTGGCCAATGTAACAACTGTGTTCAACGTTTCAAACTCCACCGTTCTGGCCCTTCCGAATCGCCCAGTTGATCCATCCAAGCTGCCGATGAAGGTGGACTTGGGTGGAGTAACGGCGGTGATCGAGAATTATCCGGGGCACTCCGGGACGGACGTAATCGTGCGAGTTCCGGAACAGAATGTGGTCTATGCGGGCGATCTTCTGTTTTCCAACATGTACCCCGTCACCTTCGACACGCAAGCCACGGTGTCCGGTTGGAGGCAAACATTGAAGACATTCGCTTCTTGGGACAAGGACACGGTCTTTGTTCCCGGACACGGACCTATCTGCGGGCAGGAAGGAGTTACGCTCTCCCGGGCGCTCTTCGACGACATTGAAGACCAAGCGCAGAAACTGCACAAAGCAGGAGTGCCAGCGGCAGAGGCTGCTGATCTCTACGTTGTTCCGGAAAAATACAAGAACGTCGCCATTTTTGCATGGGACTTTTCCATCGGACCTACGATTACGAAGCTGTTTGCAGAATGGGGAGCAAAGTAGGGACTCCGCCGACGACGTGGCAAGTAGGCACTTCGACAGCGTGAGACGTTAGTCTGAAATCAGGTTGTCGAAACTGTGGATGGCTTCGCCCTGGCCGCTAGAGGACGCAGCTCGCGCGTCGCGCTCGCAGAGGAGCGCTTGCATCCCCGCCGACTGTGCAGCTTCGATTTCCTTTGCCGCATCGGAAATGAACAAGAAGTGCCGCGGCGCGCTTGAAAGGGAAGCGGCAATTTTCTTGTAGCTTTCTTGTTCGGTCTTGGCCCCCACGCGCGTATCGAAGAAAGCGGAGATATACGAAGTCAGATCGCCTGAGACCGTCGAGCGAAACAGGAGTTGCTGGGCAAGGACGCTCCCGGAGGAGTAGATACCGATAATTTTCCCCCGCTTCTGCCACCGTTCGAAAGCAACTGGAACGTCAGGAAAGACTTCGCCTCGTAATTCCCCGCTTGTGAATCCCTGCTGCCAGATCTTTCCCTGGAGTGATTTTAGCGGCGTGCACTTGCTGTCCCGCGCGATTAGCCATTGGCCGTACGCAATGCTCGAACGCAACCGCGCCTCTTCCGAATCACCCTTCCAATCAGGCGGTTGGAGCCCTTTGCGCTCATCCACTTCGTGTTGCGCGCGAAGATCACGAATCAAAGACTGAATTTCCGGATCTTGAGCGTATTTTCGAAGAAATGATTCCAGCTCGTGGCTCGCATAGGGAAAAAGCTTTTTATAAACAAAATCGATCGGCGTTGTGGTTCCTTCGATGTCGAGAAGAATGACGCGGATCTGCGATTCGTCGAGCGGAGACACGCCAGCTACTTGGCCGCCGTTTGCGGCGGAATGTATCTGGGGCCCAGGCAAACCGGCTCGTAATTTCGGTCCACGCCGCTGCTTGTGTAGTGCGGCGTCCAGCCAGACTTGTCCTGGAACAAGCGAATCGCGCGAATGCGGCGGTCTCCGCAAAGATCGAACCAATGCAGGGTTCCTCGCGGAACGCGAATCAGGTCGCCGGCCTCGACCTCGATCGCCACGACCGGACCCTG
>Ga0209648_10004542_pt1 | contig 11807 bp, 13 predicted proteins | sample GraSoi2013_115cm_FD_185830 | JGI IMG/M metagenome (GOLD analysis project Ga0209648, IMG submission 185830) | Grasslands soil microbial communities from the Angelo Coastal Reserve, California, USA - Sample 9_17_2013_115cm (SPAdes) (version 2) | ecosystem: Environmental > Terrestrial > Soil >...
AGGACGTTGCTGGGGATGCCCGGCAGGCCGGTGGCGAGGTCGCGGTAACGGCGCGGGCCGAAAGTCAGCTCCCGCACGAGCAGCAGGCTCCACCGTTCGCCGACGACGTCCAGGGCCCTGGCGATGGCGCATGCCTGCCCGTAACGCTTCATGAAAGTCAGCGTACACTTTGTTTTTACAAGTGTCTACTTCATGATCCGCCGTCCTTGAGATGGGCGGTCTGGCCGATGAGGAGTGCTCTGCGACTGGCCCGGCGCTCGACGGCTTGCTCGACGCGAGCGCCGTGGTTGCCGCCCCGGCCAAGCACCGGCCGGACGGTCGTCTTCGACAACGAGACGAGCACCGTAACGGTCACCTGAGTCGTCCCGGAGTGTCTGGAGAATCCCGCTGCCGGGAGGAACGATCAGACGGCACACGTCCGTCGAATTACTCGCCTAAGCTGCGCGCTCGGTCGGTGCGGATGGTCACGGAGCTGGCGCCGGACTATCCCCCGCAGTACGCCGGGATAGCTGACCCACCCGTCCTGGGAGTTCATCGAGCACGGCTACCAGGTCGACATCGCCAGCCCCGACGGCGGCGCGCTGCGCGCCGACTCCTGGAGCGACCCGCGCGACGAATCCGGCTACTCCGCCGAGGACCTGCTCAGCCTCGGATTCAGCACCTCCCCACCGGACGCCGCGCTCGTCCAGAAGTCCATCGCGCTAGCCGACGCCGACCTGGACTCCTTACGATGCGTTCTTCCTCGTCGGCGGCCAGGGCAAGATCACCGCTGTGGTCTGCCATGCCACGTGCATGGGACCACGCCGAACCGGCCGCAGGGCATCGTTGTCACCGATTTCCGGCGCCATCTTCCGCCTGCTGGCGGTAACCGGAGGTCTCGACGTTATGCGCAGCTGAGGGCGAGCGGCCCGCCTGGGCGTTCTCGGCGGTGCAGGGTTCCGCGCGACAGGGCCGGGCCCGGTGGGAAGCGAACGTGCGCCTTTCCGGCGCCTCGCCAGGGATCAGATGGCGGTGCGGCCGCCGTCGGCGGCGACGACCGCGCCAGTGATGTAGCTGGCCGCGGGTGACGCGCGCCATGAGCGTCGTCGCGCCGACGGCTTCGGTCACGCTGTCGGGCCGGATGCCGGTGTAGACAGGTCCAGAGACGACGGTGTTGACCCGGACGCCGGCGGGGCTGAACTCGGCCGCCCAGGAACGGGTCAGCGCCGCCAGCGCGCCCTTGGTGGCGCTGTCGGCGGCCAGGCCCGGCATGCCGATCTGCCCGGACTGGCTGCCGACGTTGATGATGCTGCCGCTCCCGCGGGCGGCCATCTTCGGGGCCAGCGCTGCGACCAGGAAGTAGGGCGCCCGGACGTTGGCGGTGTAGAGCCGGTCGAAGGTCGCCACGTCGAGTTCTGCGGTCGGCCCGATCCAGGAGAACCCGGCGTTGTTGACCAGGACGTCGACCGAACCGGCCTGCCGGACAAGGTCGTCGAGCTGAGCGGGGTCGCCGAGGTCGGCGGCGGCGAACCGGGCCGTGCCGCCCGCGGCGGTGATGGCGCCGGCCACCGCCCCGCCGCGGGCGGGGTCGCGCCCGTGCACGATGACGTCGGCGCCGTGCCGGCCGAGCTGCTCGGCGGCTGCTCTGCCGATTCCCGAGGTAGCGCCGGTGACCAGGGCCGTGACGCCCTCGAGCTCTCGCTGTTCGCTCATTGTTCTTGTCCTTCCTTGTCGAGACCTGCGTGCCGCTGGTCGGGCATCACTCGCTGCGCCGGCCGCCACATCGGCGGGCTCAGGCCAGCAGCGCCCGCCCCTGTTAAGATCAACTAAACGGGTTCCCGTCGGCGCGGTTCCTGCGGGCAGCCCGCCCTCGCGATGCGGTGACGCAGTCGGCGCCTGTGCTGGCGTGGCCATTGATACCCGATCCACCTTCAGGGGATTCGGTGATCAGGACCTGTGCGCCCGGCGTGGTCATGAGCCCGCAGTTGACAGGTCGCCGCGGTTCGAGCGGCGCCTGGCCGCTGACGTATCGGCCCGTCCTTCCGCGGCAGTACGTCAGTGCTGCTGGCATGCCCGCCACGCCGGGTTACATCACCCGGCGGAGCCATGGAATGAACACCCGAGCGAGTCCCCTGGGGTTGGGGGTATGGCATCTCTCGCGGGCTCGGAGGTACCGAACTCGCGCATCGAACCGTTTTGCGCCGAGGACCAGCCAGTTCCGGACGGTGGCGGTGGCGGCTAGTTCTTCGAAGCTGTGAGGAGAAACGCTGCTTGCCCGCCGTTTACCTGCTCGAAGACATCAATGATCCTACCTGGGGGAAGGTGACCATGACCAAGCCGGACGAGAAGGAGGCAGGGAATGCAGGTACGCCGGGTTATCACCGGCCACGACGCCGAGGGGTCGCGCTGTTTTTGTGCGTGACCAGCAAGTCGACGCGATTCCCATCCCTGGCCTAGGAGAGCTCGCCTTCCTCTGGAGTGCCGATGAGCCCGCAACCTACCCGAACGCGGGGGACAATCCGGCGGCGCCCGGTATATTCCCACCCGTAGGTGGCATCCGCTTCACCATGGCGACGTACTCGCCGGAGTTTGACGTGGTTGCAGCAGAAGCCACTCCCGAGATGCACGTCGAGGACGGCGACGAATCCGGCATGCACAGGACCGACACGACGGATTTCGGGGTCCTTCTCTCCGGCAACATCGTAGTCGAGGTCGACGATGGCGCGGAATTGTTGCTGTCTCCAGGCGATGTCGCGGTGCAGAACGGAACACGCCACCGTTGGCGCGCGGTTGGGGACCTGGCGGCCACCATGGCCACTTTCATGATCGGAGCCCACCACCTTTAGGATCCGGCCTGCACGGTGAGGTAGGTCGCGATTGCCATGCCTTTGGGGACGAGCGTCAACCGACGCGGGGTCGCAGAACCAGCGAAGCAGTCCAACACGATGGTTGGGTTTACGAACGTCGAACACGGGAGCATGTCATGAACCTACAAGACCAGCGGGTGCTGGTGACCGGCGCAACCGCCGGAATAGGCCGGCAAACCGCCACGCTGTTCGCCCGCCGCGGCGCGACCGTGGTCATCACCGGGCGCGACCCCGAACGAGGTGCGCAGACCGTCGCGGCGATCGAGGCCGAGGGTGGACGCGCCGAGTTCATCGTCGCCGACCTGAACGACATCGCATCGGTACGACGCCTGGCCGAACAGGCCGGTGAGGTCGACGTGCTGGTGAACAACGCGGCCGCGCACCATTACGCTCCGACACTGGAGCAGGACGTCGACTCGTTCGACATGACGTTCGACGTCACCGTTAGGGCGCCGTTCTTCCTCACCGCGGCGCTGCTGCCAAAAATGATCGCCCGCGGATCGGGTGTCATCGTCAACATCTCCGGCGCGTTGGCTTCGTCAGGCGACGTAGGCGGCGCGGTGGTCTCCGCCGCCGCCAAGGCGGCACTCGAATCATTCACCCGGTCCTGGGCCGTGGCCTTCGGCGCCCACGGGATTCGTGTCAACACCATCGCGCCCGGGTCGACCCGCACCGACTCGGTCATCGCTACACTCGGCGACAGGTTGGAGCAGCTGGGCTCCGCGACGCCGTTGGGCCGGACCGCTGACCCGAGCGAGATCGCCGAGGCTATCGTTTTCCTCGCGTCGCCACAAGCGAGCTACATCACCGGCGCGACCGTGATGGTGGACGGCGGCTACACCGCGATCTGACCAATGCTTGCGCGAGTGTTGCGCGCTCAGCCCACCGGCGGCGCGAGCTTCACCGTGACGAAGAGTAACGCCGAGGCCTGCTCGCCACAGTGCCAGAAGCGCCTACAACGCTCACGGACTTAAGGCACTCCCAATACACCGCGCGGCCTCCGCTCGAAAGAGGCTACCTCCTCCGAGGATAGGAGCAGCGCCCAGAAAGAGGTACGACATGACGCACGGCACAGCAGCAGACTTCGCCCGGCGACACGTGGAGGAAATCATCAATGGCCGCCGCCTGGATTCCGTAGACGAGCTCTACGCCCCAGACGCTGTGTACAACGACCCCGTTGCCCCAGGCGGCACGGCCCGGGGCCGCCATGAGATCAAGGCCTTCTTCTCGGCGATTTTCCAAGCGATGCCTGATGTCCGCTTCACCATCGAGGACAACTTCGGGACCGCGGACCGCGGCCTGTGCCGTGGCACCATCAGTGCAACCCTGCGCGGCGACTTCGGCCCTCTCCCCGCCACCGGAAAGTCCGCCACCGCTCCCATTGCCGAGATCGTTCGGATCGCGGACGGGCAGATCGTCGAGGTCTGCGTCTACCCCGATACGCTGAGCATTATGCAGTAATTCGGGCTTATCCCCAGCTCTGGCAGCGGGTAGCGCCGATCGCGAAGACCCGGTTCAGTTCTGCTCTGCGTGGTCGAGAAAGCGGAGGCAGATGAGCATGCAGGCGAGATGCAGGACCACCAGCACAGGCGCGGCCTGGCAGTCAAACCAGAGGGCCAGTGGCGGAACCGTCCCAGTCATGCCACGGTCGTAGCACGTCGCAGCTCGCGGGGCCCGCGGGGCAGTCCCGCCGCCTTCTCTCCTACCGGCGCCACGGGGGAGTCGCCTGGGCGATGGAGATCGACGGCACCCACAAGGCGATCTTCGAAAACGACCTGGACCTCGACCGTGCACACCCTCGCGCAGCCGGTGATCGTCGGCGGATGCCAGCTGGTCATCACCATGTCGCAGTCCGGTTACACCACGGGCGAGAAGGACCTGGGCAACAGCTACACCCAGTTGACCCAGGCGCTGTCCGGTATCGCGAACTCGACGGACCGCGCCGTCTCCCAGGTGTCGCTGCTCAACTTCACGAGCTCGACCTACTAAACCGAGCCACTCTCCCAGCTCACTACAGCCGCCCAAGGCAGATTCCGGCTGTAGTTCGTAAATCTGACAATCTCGCCGGGTCGAGGTCCGGGTCAGCGCCAATCCCGGCGAGGCTAGCGCTGAGCGTCGTGTCGTCAGCCCGGCGGGCGCGGGCGCGCCGCTTGCCCTCGTGCATCGCCTCTGCTGTGCAGCGTTGTACGGCCAAAATCAGGCCACCTCGCCTGTTGGGACGTCGCTCACCGGGGGCGCGGCCGCAGGATCATGGAAGGCTGATGGCGTGTCTAAGGTCGCGGTGCGGATCGAGCCGCTCACAAGGGCCGACGTCGCAGCTGCGGTCGACCTGGCCGTGCGTGTCCTTCGGGTGAAGCCCGGTGACCGCGGCGAGCAGTTCGCCGCGGACATCACCGGTGAGCAGCGCCAGATGTTCGTCGCCAAGGCCAACGACCAGGTAGTGGCCTATGGCCGGGTCATCGAACTGGCTGCCGATGAGGCGGCACCGGGGACTCCGGCTGGCTACTACCTCAGCGGCGTGCTGGTGGACCCAGCCTGGCGAGGCCGCGGTATTGCCACCGCGCTGACCCGGGCCCGCCTGCGCTGAGCCTTCGCCCGTACCCGCACTGTGTTCTATGTGACCGGGGCGGACAACGCCGCCTCACTGCATCTTTCACGCAGCTCTCGGTTTCCAGGAAATCCAGCGCTTCGAGAGCGAACGGGCCGCAGCTGGCGTGGACGTGCTGTCGCAACTGGCGAGCACGGCGGTCCTCACCGGCAACGAGTGACCGCACGCGTCGATCCACTCGCTGCCGCAGTCCCTTGGATCAGCCGGGCCTGGGGGCGGTTTACAGACCTCCGGCGATAACGTCGTGACCTGCGCGAACTTCAGAAGGAAGCGCCATTCGGGCACGCATTGGACATGATCACTTTCAAGCGGTAGGGCCAGGGCGGCACCTGGACAGTTAACAGGCTCCCTTGGCTCAGAGGGCAGGCGGGTGCTGGCCCCAGGTGCACTGCCAGCGCGGCAGTGTTGCTGTGCGCATGGGGTGTACGAGATCTTCCGGTAATCCGGCACGTCCTCGATGCGCCGGTAGCCCTTCAGCTCCGCCGTCGCCCAGGTCTGCAGCTGGGTTGCGCGGGTCCGGCCTGCGAGGATCACGCATGTGATCAGCAGGTCGGATACCGGTACAGTCCTGGCAGGGCGGGGCGGGGCGGAAGGCGGGCGGGCGGCAAGCAGGCAGCTCGTCTTCCAGCTTGGCCAAGAGATCAAGCCGCCTTTCGGTCACCCGCCGATTCTCCCCGATGACCCTCGGCTTTGCTGGGTTTCTGGCTGATCAGCGGCGTGTCGCAGCCGCAACGGCAGGCCGCTGAGTGGCTTGAAGACCATGGAGCACAGTGAAAGAGCGACGAGGCCGAGTTCACCGCGCCTGACGCTTTCGACCTCGACCGCGGCAGGAACCGCCACATCGCGTTCGGCGCAGGCCCGCACCGCTGCGTCGGCTCCGACACGCACGGCGTGCAGGATTCACCCAGGCACGCCACCCCGAACGGGCGGTCCCCCCTGCGCTGGGGCGTCTTGTCCCGGCCGGAGGCCAGTGATGTGCCAGCACGCGCCGCCGTGCCCGCCCGCGCACGCGCCCGGCCGTGAGGCGGCCCGCATCATCGCGGGGCACCCCGAGCGGGGCTGGAACCTGCTTTGCAACGGAATCGTGCTGTTCGAGGACACCGGGATGCTGCTTCCCGACGGCACCGTCCTCGAGCCTCACCGCGCAGCAGGCCGGACACCCGCCGATGGCCTGCCGCCGAACGGGGCACGTCCGCGCGGGCGCCCCCGTGCCGTACCGGCGTGCCCATGAGGAAGGGCCGCGCCGGACCCCGGTCACCGCCCAGCCCGGCGCGGCGCGGCCCGCAGGCTGCCCGGCACCGGGCCCGTCGCCGGCGCCTGCCGGGACGCGGCGCCGACCACCACCCAGGCCTGAGCCCGGCCCGTCCCGGCCCCCGCACGCATCCTCCCCGGCCTGGCCCATGAACCACCCGCCCAGCCGCGGCTACCCACAGTCACCGCCGCCCAGCCCGAAGATCACCGCGAAACTGTCAGCGCCACCGCCTAACCTGACGATGAAGCCGGAACCACGCCCGCCGATTTACCCCGGATTCAGTTAGGACACGCCCCGCGATGGGGATCGTTGTGTGGTTGCGGAACCCCTGGGCCCGGTCGTTCCGCCCCGGCGCTCCGTTGCTGGCGGCGGAGTCGGCCGCGTCTGTATGCGATTGCAAGATGTTGCCAGACGCGAATTCCTTGAGCCGGCGTGCGGGGCCAGATTGCCTGTCGGCGAGCCAGGGCTGAGCTGGGCGATCGGTGTAGGTTGATGCGGCGCTGCGGATTACGCGGACTGGCTGGTGCTGGTTTGCGAGCTGGGTAGCCATCGGCCGAGGTAGCGTGCCAGCTCTGTGGCGTCGGTACCGCCGGCACGGTAGCCGACGTGGCCGTCGGGGCGTACCAGGTACTGCGCGGTGTGCCGGGCGGTGAGGCCGAGGCGGCGCAGTGCCCGCCCGTCCGGGTCGTGCAGCGCGCCCGGTGTGCAGTGCACGGTGAGATGGTGCACGGTGACGAGGCTGGTGTAGCGCTCGGCGAGCTGTGTCATTGCCTGCGCGGGCCAGGCGTCAGGTGGTCCGCAGAGCAACAGGTGCCATCCGGCGGCGGCCAGGGCCCGGTGGAGCCTGGTTGGCTGTCCGTGGTGGACGATCCTCGCGTCGGGTAGCCGGTCACCGGCCTTGGGACCCTTGCGCGGCGGGTTCGGGACGTCAAGGGACAGGCGGCTGTGCCGGTAGCGGATGTCAAGCTGCGAGACGGTGCGGAAGGCGTAGCCCCGCGCCGTCCTGGCCTTCAGCGCGAGGGGGATCACGGCGGGCGCGAGCCGGGTCCGGGCGAGCCGCGCGATCGGGTTGGTGGAGGTGGCGATGGTGAAGGCCCGGTCGGTGAAGCGCAGCACCATCTTGCCGATGGGGGCCCGTTCAGCCTCGTAGGTGTCCAGCAGCGCTGGATCGGTGCCGCCGCGCAGGATCTGGGCGAGTTTCCAGCCGAGGTTGACCGCGTCCTGGATGCCGGTGTTCATGCCCTGGGCGCCGGCTGGGCTGTGGATGTGGGCGGCGTCGCCGGCGAGGAAGACGCGGCCCGCGCGGTAGTGGGTGGCGGCGCGGTGGTGCAGCCGGAAGTTGGTCATCCACACCGGATCGTGCAGCCGCACGGTGCCGCCGGTGTAGGCGCTGGCGAGGGCCTGCACCTCGTCGAGGACGACCGGTGCATCGGGTGGCGTGCGATCGGCGGGTGGCCGCATGGCCAGCAGCCGCCACGTGGCCGGCTTGCCGAGCGGGAAAAACAACAGCATCCCCCTCTCGGAGACGAAGACATGCGCCGCGCCGGGTTCCACGCCGTCGGCCTCGGTATCGGCGAGGACGAAGGTCTGCGGATAGGAGCTGCCCTCGAACCTGATCCCGGCCAGGCGGCGTACAGTGCTGTGCCCACCGTCGCAGCCGGCCACGTAGCGGGCGGACACAACCTCCTCGCGGCCGTCGCGGTGGCGCAGCGTCGCCGTAGCGGCGCCCGCGGCGTTGCTCAGGCCGGCCAGTTCAACCCCGCGTTCCACGGGGACCCCGGCCGCGGCCAGGTGCTCGCCGAGGACGCGTTCGGTCTCGGCCTGGGACAGGAACAGCAGGAATGGATAGGCGCTGTCATCCAGGCCCAGATCGAACATCGGCACCGTCAGAACCCGGCCGGGGACGTGCATGCGCAGCTGCACAGCCCGGCTTCCGCTGGCGATCAGCTCGCCGGTGACACCGAGGCCGGCCAGAACCTCCAGGGTGCGCGGCTGGATCGCCAGCGCGCGGGACTCGTGCACCCGGTCGAGGCCACGGTCGATGAGGCGGGCCCGGACACCGAAGGCGGCCAGCTCCGCAGCGAGGGCCAGCCCAGTCGGCCCGGCGCCGACCACGAGCACGTCGACCAGCCCGCCGGTCATGATGCCACCCTACGGTTCGCCACCGGCGCGGCCGCCGCGTACCTGACCACCGGCACCGTCTGCCCGGCGCTGCGGCACTCGGAGGCGCCACGCCCTGATCGCCGACCTCGACATCCGGGTCATAGCCCGCGACACCGGCGAGTTCCTGCGGCCCTGACCCTCGATCCCGCCAAGGACTACCAGCCACAGCCCAGGAACAGGAACGACGATGTCCCGCTGGGGGATTCGAACCCTCGCACCTATTGCCATTGCCCGAAATGGTTGACGTGGCCCGCCACGGGAAGGGTGTCAAGCGGAAGCACACTCGCGGAGGTTTCAATGTTCCGCACGAAAAGAAACGACGAGGCCGACACGGGCGCCAGCAGCGCGCGGGACGGCCTGCGCCAGGCGGCGGCTCAGGTCACGCCGGTTGCGGCTCGGATGAAGCCGCTTGCCAGGAGCACCGGACTAGCTGCCAGACGCGGCGCGCGCAGAACACGCGCCTGGGCGGCGCCACAGGTCGAGCGCACGGGGCAGGTCCTGCAAGATAGCGTCGCACCCAAGGTCTCGGCCCTGCTGTCCTCGGCCGCACAGCGGCTCGAGCCGGCGAAGCCACCGGGCCGGCGCTGGCGCAAGCTGGCCGGCATCTCGATGATCACGGCTGCCGCTAGCGCGGTAGCGGCTGTTGTCCGGAGCCGCAAGAAGCCGGACCTCACCACCGCGGCCGGCGCGGACGCGGACGACGAGACATCCGCCGCGGAGATGGGTAACGGGCAGGCGGGGACCAGCACCGCCGCTGACGCTGACGTGAACGGGCAGGCCGGCACGTCCTGACTGGCCTCGGGCAGAGATCGGTGGACGACCCGTGACATCGTCACGCGCGGATGGGGCCGGCCGTAGATCCGGCGGCCTGAATGCGCACCGGGGCGCGCCATCTACCTGTGCTCCTTACCTGCGCGAGTTCGTCAGGTCAACGCTTGCGGTTGTCCTCATCCCGGTCGATAAGCGCCATATCGGTGCCGGCGTAGCCGCCGGGCTGCGGCTGATGGATGTCGCCTGTGGCCAGGGCCGTGTCGCTCGCGAGCTGGCGAGCCGTGGTGCCCAGCTCACCGGGCTGGGCGTTTCGGCGGCACTTGTGGACAAAGCCTGGGCAACTGAGGCGCGCCAGCCCTCGGGCATCACCTATGTCCGCGCTGATGCGACCGTCCGGCCTCGTGCTGGACGGGCAAGCTTTCGACGGTGCCGTCTGCAAACTACGGCAGCACTGGTGCTGCTATACCTGGTCGCACGGTGCCGGGTGAGGTAACCGGCCCCGGCAAGCCGCAGGTGCCCACCTCCGCGCGAGCCTGGTCTCCCAGGGTGGAGCCGCCGTTCAGCCATCCTCAATGCCGCGAGGAAGCGCGGTTTCGGCCGCAGTTCATGGCGGCCCGCCTGAGCCCCCGGGTCAAAGGCTCGCACCCGCGCCTGCCACGGGGAAAGAAGGGAAAGACATTGGACAGCCAGTCGGTGATTTCGGTCCGGGGCGAGGCGGGGCTCGAGGTCGAGCCCGAGATCGCCCTGCTGGGCGTGACGGTCATGGCACAAGACAAGGACCGGCGCCAGGCCCTTGAGCTGCTGGCCAGGCGGACCCGCGCGGTGGCAGACCTGATCAACGGATACGGCGAGGCGGTGGAGAAGCTGGAAAGCGGCCCCGCGAGGGTGCATCCCGCCGTCAAGGACGGCAAGGGACGTGAGCGCGTCACAGGGTATGTGGCCCGGGCTGGCTTCAGCGTGACAGTCGGCGACTTCACCGTGCTCGGCGAGCTTGTGCCGAGGCTGGCCAGCGAGGAGATGGTCGCGGTGACCGGGCCGGCGTGGCGGCTGCGGCCGGGCAGCCAGGTATACCGCCAGGTGCGGCTCGCCGCCGCCCGGGATGCCACCCAGCGGGCGCGCGAGTATGCGGAGGCCTTCGGCGGCAGGGTCACCGCGCTGGTGGAGGCGGCCGACACGGGCCTGCTCGGGGCGGGAGGGGAGGGCGGTCCAGCATCCTTCCGCGCCATGGCCCGGGCGGGTGGAACGGAGGAGTCAGAACTTCCCGAGTTTGACTTCGAGCCGGCCAGGCAGACGGTGCACGCCCAGGCCGAGGCGCGGTTCACGATGACCGCGCCCCAGTTCGGCGAGTAACCGCGCGGCCTGGCCGGGGGGCCGGCGGGTGTTCCCCCACAGGCCGCTCCGCGGCGCTCCGGCGACAGGACAATCAGGCGCGGCGCCAGGTCCGGCCGCCCGAGAAGTAGAAGTTGACGCCGATGATCGCGCGCCCGGTCCATGCGGACGCGGGGCCGGCTTCGCCGAGCGGGCCCGCCGGGATCGCGGTGCGGCGAAGCGCCCGCGACTCCGGGAGGTGCCGGGTGCAGAACACGACCCCGCCCGCTGCCCTCGCCGCCGCCCTTAGCAGCGGGAAGAACGCCGGCCGGCACGTGCGGTGGTCACTGCGATGATGAGGAGCACCGCCCCGGCGATGATGCCCGCAAGGCCACCGCGCGTGTGCCGCCCCGTCAGGTGGCAGCGTGGCCCGGGACGAACGCCGGCGGAGACTTCGCGGGCTCGGCGAAGTAGATGATGCCCCCGGCTATGGCCAGGACGCCGAGCAGCACAAGGATCTCGGCCTCCCTCTCTGGCAGCCCAATGCCAGGCCTGTGTCCGGCGCGCCGGGGCTTAACCACCTGGCTGGGCTTGATTCCGACCTGCCGCCGCGTGGCCGGCCGCCCAGCGCCGGCCCGCGAAGGTTAAGACGCTGGCTGCGCCAGGACGTAGCGGGCGCTCATGCTGCGTGCCCCGCCGGAAGCCGCCCGATGCGCAGGGCCTGTTCGCCCGGCCTGAACACGCTGACCCCGGTGATGGCAGGTCTTGCGCCGGGCAGCCGGGCGTCCCCGGCCCACTTGACGGCGACCCTGTCGCACACCCGGGCAGGCTTCTCGGTGACCACGGCGTCGGTCTCCCA
>Ga0209648_10004543_pt1 | contig 11807 bp, 11 predicted proteins | sample GraSoi2013_115cm_FD_185830 | JGI IMG/M metagenome (GOLD analysis project Ga0209648, IMG submission 185830) | Grasslands soil microbial communities from the Angelo Coastal Reserve, California, USA - Sample 9_17_2013_115cm (SPAdes) (version 2) | ecosystem: Environmental > Terrestrial > Soil >...
GTGGTACCTGCTCACAGTGTGGGGCGAAAAACCAAAGTAAGTGCGCCTCTTGACGAACATACGTTTGTCTCGTACACTTCCTGCAACAGCTATATAGAACTGCATGCAAGGAGAGTTCGATGACAGCACGCGATGCAGACAAGCCCGGTACAGCGGCAGCAACCCGGGAGAAAAAACCGGGCTGTTTTCTCTGTGTACTCGATCCACATCCTTGTACGGAGATGCAGCTTGAAGGGCGCATCGTAGCCGCGCGCGAATACATCATCAATGGCGAAAAAACGCCCGTCATTACACTCGATTGTGGCACGTTCGTTGTCTCACTGGCCCTCACACGCTACTACCGCAGCCTGGTCAAAGAGCTGGCGGCCCTGGGCAGCGCTATTAGAAATCTCACCTTGCGCGTCTATCACCTCCCTGGCACACCTGGCATCGCTGAATACAAAGGTCGGCCGCTGCGGCGCTATCAAGCCAACTCTTATACCCTGGTCGTGCTGGAACCAGATACACTGCTTAATATTACCGATCTCAACCAGGCTGAATATTGCCCGCGACAGTACCTGCTGCGGCGCCTGGCCCCATCACCGACCTCGGCCGCCGCCATACGCGGCAACCTGGTACACGCGTGTTTCAAAGAACTGCTTAAAGAGCATGACCGGGGCGAGTTGATGGAAGGACGCACAGTCGGCAGCCAGGAGACGCCGCTGGCAGCACTGCACCGTTACCTGGAGCAGGCCCTGGCGCGCAGCAGCCTTGAACTGGCCCTGGCACATGTGTCAGCCGGGGCATTGCGCAGCGAGGGAGCCCCACATTTAGACAGCCTGGCAACCTGGTACCAGCATCAAAGCAGCATCCTGTGGGAGATGCCTGCGGCCCAAAGCCCCACATTTAGACAGCCTGGCAACCTGGTACCAGCATCAAAGCAGCAGCCTGTGGGATATGCCTGCGGCCCAACTCGATGATCGCAGCGCAGGAGGGGAGCAGCAGCGCAGCGAGAACCTGGTACGCGCCGAGACCTTCCTGCTGGCTCCAGAGATCGGCCTTAAAGGGCGGCTTGACCTGCTGTGGCAACAATCAGGCCGCCAGCGCTTGCTGGAATTGAAAACGGGCGGTAGCAAAGGCGCCCTACCCAGAAGTGAACACCGCTGGCAGGTGCATGGCTACAATGCGCTCCTGACGGTGCGCAGAGATTCCAGGATGAAGAAGGCCCCTGCTACACTACTCTACACCGGCACACCAGTAGAGGCCCAGGCGTTCAGCGTCCCTTTCACGGTGAGAGATCTGCAGCTTGTTAACGAGACGCGCAATATTCTCGTGCTCAGCCACGTGACCGGCATAGCGCCCGCTCCTCCGGGACCATCGCGCTGCACAAAGTGCGCTATGCTCAACCAATGCGAGCAGGTCTCCACTCTGCTCGACTGGCTGCCACCGCAGCCAGATGAGAGCGCAAAAGCCCAGGCCTCGCATATGCCAGCTCCGGGAAATGGCCATGCCACATTGCAACCGGCTGCGGGCAGGCGAGCAGCAGCAGGCCTTGCTATGGAAAACATCGCTGCCGGAGCGCGTCGAACGGGGAACGGCCATCAGCAACCTGCAACTGCTGGGCAAAGCCGAACCGACGGGCCAGGGCGAGTGGCTGCAAACGTTTGGCTGCGTGAATAACTCGGAGCTGCGCGAGGGCGAAGAAATCTTGCTCAGCGATGGCGACCCGGTCACCGGCGAGGTCGTGACGGGGACTATCGTCAGCATCAGCGCCGAGCAGGTCAAAGTGTGGACGCCCGAACTCATCGCTCATCCCACCTTGATCGATCGCTACTCTACCGACATTGTACACGTGCGCACTGTCCAGAACCTCTTGCGCTGGCTGCAGGCCACGCCGCATATGCGAGCACTGGTAGCGGGCAAGCGACAGCCACGGTTCAACAAGCTTACTGTTACGCCGCGCTTAAATTTTAATGTCGAGCAAAACTTTGCAGTCGAACGAGCCATACAGATGCAGGATTACCTGCTTATCCACGGCCCTCCGGGCACCGGCAAAACCAGTGTTATAGCTGAGATCGTCAAACGCCTCTGCCTGCAGGGGCAGCGCGTTATGCTGGCTGCCTTCACCAACCAGGCCGTTGATAACATGCTCAAGCGGCTCGACACAGAGGGGTTTCATGACTATGTACGCCTGCAGCGCGTCATGCTGGCAGCTTTCACCAACCAGGCCGTTGATAACATGCTCAAGCGGCTCGACACAGAGGGGTTTCATGACTATGTACGCCTGGGACATGACCGCAGCGTGGATAACGACGTGCAGAAGCGGCTGTTGAAAACGCTGGCGCTACAAAGCCAGGGCGACGGCGCTGCACAGGCTAGTCCCGCAGCAGCGCTATCCGAGCAGGAGCTCCGCGTCGATGAGATACTGCGGCAAGCCCCGGTGGTCGCTTCTACGACAGCAACCTGGTCGTCGGAGAAGTACACTCCTCCCTCTCTTAACGAGACAGAGAGCGACTACGAGGCCTCGCCACTGCACTTTGATGTCGCTATCATTGACGAAGCAGGGCAGCTCACCGTTCCGGCCATTTTAGGTGCGTTGCGCTTCGCCAAACGCTTCATCCTTGTGGGCGACGAAAAACAACTGCCCCCGCTAGTATTGAGTAGTGAGGCCGCAGAGGCTGGCCTCGCGCGCTCACTCTTCAGTATTTTAAAACAACAGGATGAAGACTATAAAAAGCTCAATTCTGCGACGGTCAGTGCTTGCGTACCCCTGCGCGTGCAATACCGCATGCACAAACAGATTTCAGATTTCGCTTCTCACACCTTTTACGATGGCCTCTTGATTCCTGATCGCTCAGTCGCCAGCCGCGTACTTGCCATTGCGAAACCCGGCATGCACAATGCTATGGATGCCTCCGCCATTAAGCGAGCTATACACCCGGGTCGTCCCATCGTCTTCGTGGATGTACGCGGCGCGCAGGAACACGCGAAGGCCAACGACGCCGAAGCGCGCACGGTACGTGCCATAGTGGCAGAGTTACTTACACATGGCATTCCCGAGGCCGGTATAGGCATCATCGCGCCCTACCGGGCACAGGTTGCCAACCTGCGCCGTCACCTGTTCAGCGACGACGCGGAAAGCGGCTGGCGCGGCCTCCCATCTTACTCACCGCTAAGCATCGATACGGTGGATCGTTTCCAGGGTGGCGAGCGCATGGTGATCATCATATCGTTCGCGACCGCCACGCCGCCTGCCGCCGAGAGCCTGCAGCGCGACTTTCTCACCAATCCGAATCGCTTAAATGTGGCTTTAACGCGTGCACAGCGCAAACTCATCCTGGTGGGATGCGCTCCTGCACTGGCAACATTGCCCACTTTTAAACGCCTGCTCGCCTACTGTCAGCGCTTGAACGCGCTGGTCTCTCACGTCCCGGCATTCGTCCCGTCGCAATAGGAGGAATATATGCCGAAAAATACTATGCTTGTCGTTGGCAGTCTCAACATGGACCAGGTCGTGCATGTTCCACGCATTCCTCTACTGGGTGAGACACTATTGAGCACGAGTTCGCTCAAACTGGTGCCAGGGGGAAAAGGAGCCAACCAGGCCGTAGCGATGGCACGGCTGGGTGCTCCGGTGGCGATGGCCGGGCGCCTGGGCAGTGATCCCTTCGGCGAAGCGCTCCTGCGCTCGCTGCGGGCCGACAACGTAAATACTGACCTCATCGTTGTCGACCAGGAGGAAAGCAGCGGCGTTGCGCTTATTTACCTTACTCCCGCTGGAGACAATGCCATCGTGGTAGCTTCTGGCGCTAATATGCGCGTGGGACAGGACAGGGCGCAGCTTTCAGCTATTTTCGAGGCCATTACCCAGGCCCGCGTGCTTTTGCTGCAACTGGAGATCCCGCTGGAGACCGTGGGTGCGTTGATCGCCTCCGGTCACAATGCCGGAACTCCAGTAGTGCTGAACCTCGCACCCGCGCAGGCGCTGCCATGGGAGACCCTGAAGCAGGTGCAGGTACTGGTTGTCAATGAAACGGAGATCGCCCTGCTCACAGGTCGGCAGGTAAATGAGGTAGAAGAAGCGCGTGCGGCAGCGCTGGCTCTCCACAAGCAAGGTATCGCCAGCATAGCCGTCACGCTGGGAGCGCAAGGAGCCATCCTCGTGACCGCCGGCGAGCATGGAGAGGCGCGCTTTATCTACCAGCCCGCGCCGGCGGTACAGGTCGTGGATACGACCGCCGCGGGCGATTGTTTCGCCGGCGCGTTGACGCTGGCTCTGACCGAGGGACAGGCGCCCGGGGACGCGCTGCGCTTCGCCGTGTATGCCAGCGCGTTGAAGGTGACAAAGTTCGGCGCGCAACCAGGGCTGCCTACAAGACAAGAAGTAGAAGCATTCAATCGCCTTGATTGAGCGGCCCGCATATGATACCATGTCGGTATACAGAACTTTGATATATTGCGCCTTCTACCCTTCTATTGTGAGATGAGAGGTTTGCAGGCGCTTTCGATAACACTTACTGCTTGGTGTAGAATCAAGGGACCGATCCAGGAAAGGGAGGTGCAGGAGGCGCAGCCTCCTGCCGGGGGCACACAGTTCCCTGAAAAACTCCCTTTTTAGACACCAGGCACATATAGGGAGGTGCAGGAGGCGCAGCCTCCTGCCGGGGGCGCGGGGGTGTCCCCCGAAATCTCCCCTTTTTATACGCTGGGCATATAGAAGGAGATACGAACAATGTCAGAAATTAACGAGGCTGAAGTCATGGATGCGTTGCATGAATGTTACGATCCAGAGATTCCAGTCAATATCGTCGATTTGGGCCTCGTTTACAATGTTGACCTCAATAATGAAACCGGTCACGTGGCAGTCACTATGACCCTTACGGCGCTGGGCTGCCCAATGGCAGGCGAAGTCATTGCCGAGGTCGAAATGCGCGTGGGAGAGGTCGAGAACGTCAAGTCTTGCAAATGCAATCTGACATTTGATCCTCCCTGGTCACCCGACCGCATGACGGAAGACGCCAAGTGGGAACTGGGCATGGTCTAGCACCCAAGATAAAGAGTTTTGCTCGCCGCATTGCTGACGAGCAAAAGTAAAAAGGTCCTCTTGGCGCAACTCTCTTCTTGGCATAGGTATAAATTCATGTTATGATAGCACTGCCTTGATGCCTGGCACTGCCTCTCATACTGATACCATACATGCGATAGGAGGGACGCTTATGATGCATTGTAGCTTTTGTGGTGCGGCGCTTCCTGTTGGAGCGGCTGCATGCCCTGCTTGTTCCACGCCTACACCCTATAATGTTCCATCTCCGGCTGTTGCTGATCCGGACTCCCCGACGATCTCTTCCTCCAGTTCTACACCTTATATGGCAAGCGCCCCTGCATATCCATACGGGACTCCACAGCAGAGCTTTTCCGCAACGACCCCGCCTCCACCATATGTAACGGGACCCGATTTTCCCGCCTATCCAGGTGTACAACCGTCCCCCTATCCTATGCCTTCCACTCCACCTGGGCAGGGCAGACCACCACAAGGTCGTCGTTCCCTGGGTTTCACGACAATCTTGCTTATCATAGTAGTGCTATTGGTCATGGCGAGTGGGGCTGGCCTCATCCTCTACTCGGCGGTGCTTCATCCCGCTCAGCTCCATGCCCAGGCCACCGCCACGGGGCAGGTAGTAGCCACGACACAGGCGCAGGCCACTGCTCTTGCCAACACCCAGGCCACAGGAACCGCCCTGGCCAACGCCAATGCCACCGCTACAGCACAGGCTGTCGCTACAGCGCAGGTGGTGGCAACGGCCACCGCGCTGCAGAATATCTACACCCAGGCAACCAGTGGCTCTCCGGACTTTAGCGACCCCATGAACGGCAGCAACGTCGGAAACTGGGAGTTAGGCAATGACGGGCAAGAAAGCTGTAGCTTCAGGGGAGGAGCCCTTCACGTAGTAGAGACGCTAAAAAATATTTCTTTGGCTTGTTTTGCCCAGAATACCTATTACAGCAATTTCGCCCTCCAGGCAAAAGTGACAATCATCAAAGGTGACGAGGGAGGCATTGTCTTTCGCGGGAGTATCGGAAACTCAAGGCTCTATACGTTCGGCATCACTCCTCAAGGAGAGTTCGAGCTTGTTGTCTATCGGGGCAGCGGGCCTGGTAAGCCACTGCTTGTTGGCCCTGGCGCCATTAAGACACAGCCAGGCCAGACTAACCTTCTCACGGTCGTAGCGCGGGGCAACCGTTTTTACCTGTACATCAATAAGCAGTATGTTGATAGTGTGCGCGATAGCTCCTTTAGCGCGGGTGCGATCGGTGTCTTTGCCGCCGTCAGTAAGCATCCCGCAGATGTCGCGTTCAGCAATGTACAGGTATGGAAGCTGTAAGTTGTGCTTGCAGTGCGTATATTTTAGGACAATTGCGTTACGTATATGTTCACGGAGGGTCCAATATGCAGTGTAAGTCATGTGGAGCACCACTAGAAGCCGGAGTAGTAACATGCCCTTCTTGCGGCACGCCTGTATCTCCTGACGCCTCTGACTTTGTTTCATACGAGTCCGGCGTTGGTACAGTACCTTATATTTCTTATGGCCCTTTCATGGAAACGTCTTCGCTGTCTTCCAGCCAGCAGTCGCGCCCAGGTCCACAGCCATATGCTCAACCACAGACCTACACCAACCCGCAGTTCTATATAGGGGTACAGCCACCTTCTGTCCCCAACATACAACCATTACCCGTGCAGCCGCAGCGCAGAAACCTCCCGGTAGTTATAGCCGTACTTCTCATCATGCTGGCATTGCTGGCAGGCAGCGGACTGACCTATTACTACGTCACGACGATAGCCCGCCCCGCTCAGCTCCAGACCCAGGCGACCACTGCCACAACACAAACGTTGACGAGCGTACAGAGCACCAGTACTATTACAGCCACCAATCCCCAGGACCTCTACACCCAGGCAACGAGCGGAACTCCTGCTTTGGACACCTCCACGGGCTCTCAAAGTGCCAGCGATTGGCAGGCGTCAAGTGGTAATGTCAGTTGCACATTCAGCGGAACGGCGTTGCGCGCTACTGCATCGCAGCAAGTCTCCCTTTGCCTTAACCGGTCTACAAGCTTTGACAACTTTGCATACCAGGCCCAGGCAACTATTACGCAAGGGTATATAATCGGACTTATCTTCCGTGCTGATACTATAAGCTCAAAGCTGTACGTTTTCGCTATCAGTTCTAATGGAGTTTATGTGCTTGAATCCGGGCAGAGCAGTGGCCTCAGTGGCAACAATGCTAAAATATTGGCAGGTGCAAGTAGTACAACAATCAATACAGGTTTGAACCAGTCTAACCTGCTTACTGTCATAGCGCGTGGCAATACTATCTACTTGTACGTAAACAAACAGTATCTCACTAGCGTGAGCGACAGTACTTCTAGCTCCGGTACGATTGGCGTGATGGGAGAAAACACACAAAACGGATCTGTGGATGTGGCTTTTAGCAACATTCAAGTATGGAAATTATGATAGGATAGAGAGCATGTGTGAAAGCATTGTCTTGGAACGTATATAAAACGGTACATACATCACTTTCACGGGGAGAGACCTGCCATGCAATGTAGCTCATGTGGAACCACTCTGCAGCCTGGAATGACGAGATGCCCTTCCTGCGGGGCACCTGTATCTACGGATACTTCCGATTCATCGCCGTACGAAGAACATGCAGGCGCGGTGCCCTATATTCCCTATACGCCTTTGAAGGAAAGGGAAGCCGCGCCTGCTGCCCCAATCGCCCAGGAGGGCTCGCGAAGTTCAGATTTGCTGGCGGGAGCACAGCCCCAACAGGCAGCGCCACCGGCGGTTAGTTTCGGTCCATTGGCGCAGCCTCCAGGAGCAGGGCAGCCATTTGCTATTCAGCAGGCGATACCAGTACAGCCAGCCGTTGCGCGGCAGCGCCAGGGACTATCGCCGTGGGCCATCAGGCTATCCGTCATCTTAGCTATCCTGATCATAGGAGGCGCGGGCGGCCTGATTTACTACGCGACAGGTCCCTATCCCGCCGAACAGCACGCCCAGGCCACAGCTGTTGTGCAGAATGTTTTGGCACAGCAGCAACAGGCAAATGCGCAAGCCACAGCCAACATCGCTGCGCTTACACCGCAGAAGCTCTACACTCAAGTAACCAGCGGGAAACCGGCGATCAGCGATCCGCTTGACAGCATAAACCACAGCCTTTTTGTCAGTTTAAGTAATCCCTCTTCCAGATGCGGCTTCACTGGAAGCGCCTATCATGCCAGCGCATCTGCCGGTTTCATAGGTCCTTGTCTTGCTCCGGCCGTCAGTGTTAGTAATTTCGCTTTTCAAGCACAGATGACTATCATCAAGGGAAACGCAGGTGGACTTATTTTCCGTTTGAATTTCGCTGCATCTTCTCTGAATAGCTATCTCTTCTTAATTGATCACCTTGGGGGTTATCGTCTTGTCGCTCTTCAGAATAATAACACTGTCATGCAGCTAGCCAATGGCGTTAGTTCTGCCGTCAACGTGGGTCTAAACCAGAGCAATCTGCTTACAGTCATAGCACGAGGTAACAATTTTTATCTGTATGTGAACAAGCAGTATATCACGAGTGCAAGAGACAATACCTTTAGCTCTGGCGTAGTTGGAGTATTCGCTTCCGGGGCGAATGCTACTGATGTTGTATTCAGCAATGCACAGGTATGGAAACTATGAAGTGAACCAAATGATAGCTTTCAGCACTATCCCTGGTCTATGCCGCGAGTAGGTTATGTCAGTACAGCTTTGCTGAAAACTTTCAACAAGCATACATCGTGAGGAGAAACTGAATATGCACTGTTTTAAATGTGGCACAACACTCCCGCTAGAAGCGGCAACATGCCCTGCCTGCGGCGCAGCCACGCCTTATAACGTTACTTCCTCAACGCCAGCAGCCTTCAGCGCCGGGCCCGATGCCCCAAATAATTCAGGTGAGGAGCAAACACCTCCTCCTGTAGTTTCAGAAGGAGAAGAGACACCTGCAGTTGAGCGAACTGTACTGCAACAGCCATCTCCGCCAGATATGCCTGCGCCTCAGGCCGTTGTCGAGCGCACAGTGCTACAGCAATCTCCTCAACCAGATGTGGCCCAATCTGCACCCCCACCGCAGCAGGGGGCGCCACAACCGACTCCACCCCCGTCATCCCCGGCCTGGCAGCAGCCAGGTCCATCCCAGCCGCCTGGACCTCAGGCACAGCCGGGATCGGCTCAACCGCCCCAAGGTCAACCGTGGCCCCAGCCGTTCCCGGGGCAGCAGCCACCACAACAGGGTCCATGGCAGCCTCAACCTGGCCCTTCTCAGCCCTTCCCCTGGCCGCAGCAGGGACCGCAGTCCTACCCGGCCTGGCAGCAGCCCCAACAACCGTGGCAGCAACCGTTTCCTGGACAGCAGCCGCAGCAGGGGCCGTGGCAACCTCAACCAGGTATGCCGCAGCCACCGCAACCGGGGCAGCCATGGGCGCAGCCTTTTCCTGGACAACAATCACCACAACAAGGACCATGGCAGCCTCAGCCGGGCGTGGCTCAACCCTTCCCGGGACAGCAGGCCTGGCCACAATCCTACCCGGCCTGGCAGCAGCCCCAGCCAGGCGCGGCACAAGCGCAACAGGGACAACCCTGGCCTCAGCCCTTCCCTGGACAGCCTCAACCTGGTGTCTCACAACCGCTCCAGGGGCAGTCCTGGTCCCAGCCATCGGCCGCGCAGCCGCAATTCCAGTCAAGCCCCGTTTGGCAACAACCTCAGATGGGTATGGTTCAGTCTGTCCCCACACAGCAGGCGTTTCAAGCAGCGCCCGCGTCTACTGCTCAAACTCTCCCCGAGCCGCAGCGCGGTCTCTCTCTTGAGAAGATTCTACTGCTTATTATCATCGCTCTCGTCGTTATCGGCGGCAGCGGGCTGATCTATTACAGGGCGGCCGCTCATCCAGCGAATCTGCACGCCCAGGCGACCAGCGTCGCGCAGGACTTCCTGACGGCGCAGGCCCGGTCCATGTCGCCGCAGGGCATCTATACCCAGGCAACCAGGGGGAAACCAGCGATCAACGACCCATTGAGTGGTGCGAACGGCAGCATCTGGAGCGAGTCCAGTCAAGGGAACAGCCGCTGTCTCTTTACCAATGGAGCATTTCATGCCCAATTACCTGGGAAAACCACCTCAATAGAATGTTTCGCCAATAGTGACAAACTGAGCAATTTCGCCTTCCAGGTACAAGTGACAATTGTTAACGGCCTTGAAGGTGGCCTTCTTTTCCGCGTAGGTAACACTCAGACCAGCTTCTACGGTTTTGTTGTCAGTTCAGACGGATTCTACCAACTCGCTACTATTAATGGCACTAACCTGCCTATAGCCCTGAACTACGCGCCTAGTCCGGCTATTAAGACTGGTTTGAATCAATCTAATTTACTCACAGTAATAGCACGTGGCAACGATATATACCTGTACATCAATAAGCAGTACGTCACCACTGTGAACGATAATACCTACACGTCTGGCGGGCTTGGATTGCTCGCTGTTAGTGGTGGTAGTCCTTCCGCTGATATAGCCTTCAACAATGCCCAGGTGTGGCAATTGTGATGAGGGCGTGATAGCCAACCATTCTCAAGCAGTTTGGTACGAGCGGGATTACATGCTATGCTAGTTGATGACCGGCCTTCATCTCGCGTCGAAATGCATCGTCTCAGAGATTTTCACCAGGAGGACATCGCCATGCATTGTATTTTCTGCGGAGCAGCTCTTCAACCTGGAATAACTACATGTCCCACTTGCGGCAAGCCAGCATCCGCTAACACCTCCGGCTCATCGCCGCACGAGTACAATGCAGACGCAGCTGCCTACGTCGAATACAGCTCCGCGTCGAAATCTTCTTCAGCAACTCCAGGTTTGCAACCGCAAGCGACCTTTCCAGGGCCATTTGTGGACCAGCCCCAGGGAGGAGAGTATAGCGCTCCCTCTTTGGCAACGACGCCACTACCTCTCCATGGAGCTCCGCCACATCAACCGCAGCGCCTTTCAACGGGCATGATTGTACTACTCATCATGCTGGCTTTGCTCGTTGTTGGCGAAGGTGGAGTAATCGCTTACTATACAGCAGTCTTACAACCAGCTCAGTTACATACCCAGGCTACGGCTGTGGTCAAGACATTGCTCACAACACAAGCCCAGCATGCTTTTGCTACTGCTACTGCCGCATCGCCTCAAAATACTTATAATGATGCTACCCGCGGTAAGCCAGCACTTAATGATCTGCTGGAATTTCAGAGCGCCAACGCCTGGGCGGTGAGTAACTTGAGCAACGGCAGTAGTTGCGCCTTTTCTGGTGGGGCGTATCACGTTAACGTACCGCGGGCGGGCGTCTACCAGTACTGCCCCTCCTCAAGTAGTAATTTCAGTAACTTCGCCTATCAGGTTCAGCTAACTATTGTCAAAGGAGACTTGGGCGGACTTCTCTTCCGCTACAATTCCTCCAGCCAGGAGACCTATGCTTTCATTATTGATGCGCTGGGGCATTACGCCCTCTACCTCTTTACAAGCTCCGGTATCTATAATGGCCAGGTACTGCGAAGTGACTCCAGCCTGGAAATCATAACAGGGCTGGGCCGGCCCAATTTACTTACAATCGTTGCTCGCGGCAGCGACATTTATATATATGCGAATATGCACTTTATTGCAAAAGTGAGCGACAGTACCTATAGCAGCGGCGAGATCGGTGTGATTGCGGCTTCTTTTTCGAGTCCGACGGATGTAGCTTTTAATAATGCAAAGGTCTGGAATTTGTGATTATCGCTA
>Ga0209648_10004544_pt1 | contig 11807 bp, 9 predicted proteins | sample GraSoi2013_115cm_FD_185830 | JGI IMG/M metagenome (GOLD analysis project Ga0209648, IMG submission 185830) | Grasslands soil microbial communities from the Angelo Coastal Reserve, California, USA - Sample 9_17_2013_115cm (SPAdes) (version 2) | ecosystem: Environmental > Terrestrial > Soil >...
CTGATCCTGACCGGTGTGGCCCGATTCCTGATCGAATTCATTCGCATCAACCCGCGATCGTTTTTCGGCCTTTCGAATGCGCAAGCGGCGAGTCTGCTGTCGATCGTCTTAGGCGTCATTTTATTCTGGCGGATCAAGAGCAACTCGACTCTGCAGGCGAATTCTGCATAATCTGCAGTTTGCGCAAACAAGAAGTGCCTGGACGGAGACTTCCAGGGCTTTCGGGCCAGGAAATTGGCCGGTGCTACAGCATCTGCCGCAAAACATACTGCAGAATGCCGCCATGATGGTAATAGGAAACTTCCTCTGGCGTATCCGCGCGCGCGACGACTGAAAAGGTCTTTACCTTTCCGTCCTCTGATTTAGCGCGCACCGTAATCGGTTTTTTTGGCGCCAGTGACGCTACGCCTTCGATCTCGAATATTTCACGACCCGTCAGGCCAAGCGTTTCTCGATTTTCTCCGTGCTTGAATTCCAGAGGAAGCACGCCCATTCCGACGAGGTTGCTGCGGTGAATGCGTTCGTAGCTTTCCGCGATGACCGCGCGCACGCCGAGCAGCCGCGTGCCTTTGGCCGCCCAATCGCGCGAAGAGCCGGATCCGTATTCTTTTCCCGCGATGACCACCAGCGGCACGCCCGCCTCACGATATTTCACCGCGGCGTCGTAGATGGACATCTTCTCGCCATCCGGAAGGAACAGGGTCCAGCCGCCTTCCGTGCCCGGGGCAAGCTGGTTGCGCAGGCGAATATTCCCAAACGTGCCGCGCATCATGACCTCGTGGTTGCCGCGGCGCGCGCCGTAGGAGTTGAATTCATGCGCCTTCACGCCGTTGGCGATGAGGTATTTGCCCGCGGGCGAATCCACGGGGATCGAGCCGGCCGGCGAAATGTGATCAGTGGTGACGCTGTCGCCGAGAATGGCCAGCACTTTGGCGCCATGAATGTCCGCGAGCGCCGGAGGCGTCTTCGGCATGTTCTCGAAAAACGGCGGCAGCTTGATGTAGGTGGATTTCGGGTCCCATTTGTAGAGATCGCCTTTTGGAATGGGCATGGACTTCCAGTGCGCATCGCCTTCGAACACTTCGCTGTATTGCTTGCTGTATTGCGATGAAGAGACAGAAGCACGAACGGTCGATTCGATTTCCTGCGGCGTCGGCCAGATGTCCTTCAGATAAACCGGTTTGCCCGCAGGATCGTTGCCGAGCGGTTCACTGGTAAGGTCCAGGTCCATGCGGCCCGCAAGAGCGTAAGCGACCACCAGCGGGGGCGATGCCAGATAATTGGCGCGAACCAGCGGATGAATGCGGCCTTCAAAGTTGCGATTGCCGCTCAGCACCGCAACGGCGATCAAATTGTTATCCTTGATGGCGGCGCCGATGGGTTCTGGTAATGGACCGCTGTTGCCGATGCAGGTGGTGCAGCCGTAGCCAACCAGGTGAAACTTCAGTTTCTCGAGATAAGGTGTCAAACCTGCGGCGAGCAGGTAATCGGTCACGACTTTCGAGCCGGGCGCCAAGCTGGTCTTAACCCAGGGCTTGACGCGCAAGCCGCGTTCGACGGCCTTTTTCGCCAGCAGGCCCGCGCCCAGCATGAGCGAGGGATTCGAAGTGTTGGTGCAACTGGTGATGGCGGCGATGACCACGGCGCCGCTGGAAAGATCAAACGAGTCGCCGTTGTTCCGAACGGCCACCCGCTTGTCCGGCGTTCCTTCCACGACCTTGGTAAACGAAGACTTGGCCTGGCGCAGCGCGACGCGATCCTGCGGACGCTTGGGACCGGCGACGGTGGGCTCGACAGTCGCCAGATCCAATTCCAGCGTGTCGTTGAAGAGCGGCGCCGGCGTCTGATCGTTTCGGAAGAGCATCTGCTCTTTGCAGTAGGCTTCGACAAGAGCGATTTGTTCGGCGGAACGCGAAGTGAATTGCAGATAAGCCAGCGTTTCCGCGTCAACTGGGAAGAAGCCCATCGTCGCGCCGTATTCGGGGGCCATGTTGGCAATCGTGGCCCGATCGGGAACGCTCAGAGTGGACAGACCCGAACCATAGAACTCTACGAATTTTCCGACCACGCCTTTCTTGCGCAACATTTCCGTTACCGTCAAAACGAGATCCGTGGCGGTCGCGCCTTCGCTCAAGCGGCCGTGCAGGCGGAAACCAATGACTTCTGGAATGAGCATTGAAGAGGGCTGGCCGAGCATCGCCGCCTCTGCTTCAATGCCGCCGACGCCCCAGCCGAAGACACCCAGGGAATTAACCATCGTGGTGTGTGAATCCGTGCCCACGACCGAATCGGGATAAGCCTCAAACCTGTTGCCGTAGGGCACCGCACAGACGACCCGCGCGAGGTACTCCAGGTTCACCTGGTGACAGATGCCGGTGTCCGGCGGAACGACCTTGAAATTCTGGAATGCCGTCTGCCCCCAGCGCAGGAACGCGTAGCGCTCCACGTTACGCTGAAATTCCAACTCAGCATTCAAGCCGAAGGCATTAACATTGCCAAAATTGTCGACCTGCACGGAATGGTCGATGACCAGCTCGGCGGGGAAGAGCGGATTGATTCGCTTGGGATCGCCACCCATGCGCCGCACGGCTTCACGCATCGTCGCGAGATCGACGATCGCTGGTACTCCGGTGAAGTCCTGCAGCAGGACCCGTGCGGGCATGAACGCGATCTCTTTTTCCGGAGCGCCGGGCCGCCATCTCCCCAGCGCCTGAATGTCCTCGGTATGGACAAACCGGCCATCCTCGCAGCGCACCAGGTTCTCCAGAAGGATGCGCAATGAAAAGGGGAGTTTTGCCAGGTCGGCGACGCCGTGCTTTTCAAGAAACTCGAGACGGTGAATTTCGAAGCTCTGAGCGCCGACATTCAGTTTGTCGCGTGTGCGGAAAGAATTGCCCGCATTGATGGCCATTTCAACAGTCCTTTCGCTGCGATACGCAGCCCTCTATCATAACCGAAATTGAATCCAATCGCCGCGCAGCTATACTGGTAGAGCCGTGAAGATAGTTCTCATTTCGACCTACGAACTGGGCAGGCAGCCGTTCGGGCTGGCGTCGCCCGCTGCATGGCTGCGCAAGCGCGGCCACAACGTCGTTGCTCTCGACCTGGCCCGCCAGTCGCTGGAGCAAGCCGCGATTTGCGACGCCGAGCTGATCGCCATCTATTTGCCCATGCATACGGCAACACGGCTCGCGGCACAACTCATTCCTTTGCTGCGGACACAGGTTCCCGGCGCTCATCTTTGCTGTTACGGCTTGTACGCGCCGATGAACGCTGGCTATCTTCGCGAGCTCGGCGTTTCCACAATTCTCGGCGGCGAATTCGAGGACGGGCTGACGAAACTCGCTGACAGGCTGAGCCCCGGTGGTGAAACGACGCCGCAAACGGAGCCGGCTGTCTCTCTTGAGCGCCAGACTTTTCAAGTGCCGGACCGAACGGGGATGGCGCCGCTTGAGAAATATGCCCATGTGGTGATGCCGGAGGGCCCCCATCGGGTTACGGGTTACACCGAGGCGAGCCGCGGCTGCAAACATCTCTGTCGTCACTGTCCGATTGTGCCGGTTTACAAGGGGATTTTCCGTGTGGTGGATCGCGAAGTGGTTCTGGCCGACATCCGCCAACAGGTTGTTGCGGGCGCGCAGCACATCACGTTCGGCGATCCAGACTTTTTCAACGGCATCGGCCATGCGATGGCGATTGTCCAAGCGCTGCACGGGGAATTCCCGGAGCTCACATACGACGTGACCATCAAAATCGAACATCTGCTCCAGCACGAAAGACAACTCAGCAAGCTGCGCGATACTAGGTGTTTGTTTGTGACCAGCGCCGTCGAGTCGCTGGACGATGAAGTCCTGGCCAAGCTCGACAAACGCCACACCCGCGCCGACTTTATCCACGTTGCAAGAACTTTCCGGGAAATTGGCTTGTTCCTTCAGCCGACCTTCATCCCCTTTTCGCCGTGGACTACATTCGAAAGCTATCTCGACCTGTTGCGCACACTCGCTGAGTTCGAACTGAGCGAAGCGGTCGCGCCCGTCCAGCTCGGCATCCGGCTGCTGATTCCAGCGGGCTCCCGCCTCTTGGAACTCCCGGAAATCCAACGAATCATTCAGCCATTTGACGAACAGGCGCTGGTCTATCCCTGGAAGCATGCTGATCCGCGAATCGACGAGCTTTGCGACGAAGTCCAGCAGATCGTAGCGTCCAGCGAAAAGCTGAAACGCTCGCGCGCGTCGACATTTGAAAAAATCTGGCGGGCCGCGAATGACGCGGCTGAGGTAGGTGCCGCGCCGCGCGTGCTTCCGATGCTGGCATCACGGGCTACCGTTCCGTACTTGAACGAGCCTTGGTATTGTTGAGCGGAGCCCACGCGGGACCAGTTGGTCCCCATCGCCAAGGCAAGAGAAGCGGTCCGCGAAGTGGAGTCCTTCGTTTGATCGATGACCTTGAATCCAAAGCCGCCCTCGAACAAGAAGCGCCTGCTGCTTTTCACCGCTAAGCTGGGCTACCAAACGCGTAGTTTTGAAGATGCCGCGCGCAAGTTGGGCGTGCAGCTTATCTACCTCACAGATCGTTGCCACCAGTTGGAAGATCCGTGGGGCGATCAGGCCATCGCCGTGCATTTCGAAACACCTGAGACGGCTGCCTACACGGTCATGGAAGCGCTTCGCGGCCAGGATGTCGGGGGGATTCTTGCACTTGGCGATCGGCCCGCCGCTGCCGCCGCTTATGCCGCGCGTGGTCTCGGAGTCCGCTACAACCATCCCGCGGCAGTGGAGGCCTGCCGGAGCAAGCTGCGCATGAAAGAAGTCTTTCGAGATGCTGGGCTGAGTGTCCCGTGGTTTCGGAAACTTCCCATCGATCCCGCGCCGGAGCCGGTGCTGCTGCGGATTTCCTATCCCTGTGTGCTGAAACCGCTTTCGCTTTCGGCGAGCCAGGGCGTCATGCGCGCGAACAATCGTGAAGAGTTTCTCACGGCTGCCGCGCGTGTCCGCCTGTTGCTCAAATCTCCGGAGATTCTTGCCACTCGCGAGCCGCATCTCGATCAGATGCTTGTGGAAGGTTACATACCGGGAAGGGAAGTCGCCGTAGAAGGACTTCTCACCGATGGCGCTCTGAGCGTGTTGGCGATCTTCGATAAGCCCGATCCGCTCGAAGGCCCATACTTTGAAGAGACGATCTACGTCACGCCTTCTCGGCTCCCCGACTCCGTGCAGCGTGCCATCGAGAAATGCGCGCGAGATGCGGTACGAGCTTTGGGTCTGTCGCACGGCCCAATCCACGCGGAGTTTCGCATCAACGAGGATGGCGTGTGGCCCTTGGAGGTTGCGCCTCGGCCGATCGGCGGTCTTTGCGCCCGGGCCCTGCGATTTTGCCTGGATAGCGAAAGTGAGCCAATCGGGCTCGAAGAGTTGCTTGTTCGCCACGCGCTGGAACTCCCCGGCTGCAATTCCCCACGCGAACGAAAGGCCTCCGGCGTCATGATGCTTCCCGTGCCAAAGAGCGGGATTCTGGAAGGTGTCGCTGGGGAAGAGGCCGCGCGTTCGATTCCGGGGATCACCGAACTGGCTATTACCGCCCGGCTGCGCGATGCCGTCGCCGCCTGGCCCGAAGGTTCTAGCTATCTTGGGTTTCTTTTCGCGCGTGGGGGCACTTCGGAAGAAGTCGAGCAGGCGCTCCGCGAGGCCCACGAAAAATTATCGTTTACGATCACGCCACGCCTGCCGGTCGAACATCCCGTGACGCGCCGGGTGACAAACCAGGGGAGCTAACCTTTTGCTTTGGGCGCGACGTATCCCTCGGGCAATTTCGCACCTTCGCCGAAGAAAAACTGTTCCATCTGCTCTCCCATGATCTTTTGCGAATTGGGATCGAGGGGATTCAGCCGGTACTCGTTCATGATCATTTTGGAATGTTCCAGCCAGAGCTTCCAGGCGTCCTTCGAAACGCTTTCGTAGACGCGCTTGCCCAGCTCTCCTTGCCACGGGATGCGATCCAGGCCGGGCAATTCTTTGCCAAATTTGACGCAGTGCACCATGCGTGTACCCGGTTTCACCGCTTCGCTGGGCGCCGGTGTTGGATCGCAAGATTCGTTCGCCATGCTCTTCTCCTCACGCGCGTTGTTCCTTCTCACCTTACTGCAACTTCCCGCAAATTCCTAGTTGCATGCGGCTTTGCGAATTGGTACGCGCCAGTCCCATCCGCTCGGAGACGCGGCCGGTTGTACTCCGTAAGGAAGCTGTGGAAATAGTGAAGTCGGCAAGACTAGAATGCTGACTCGCATGACTCCTGCACAACAGATCTTGACCCTGCCTGCGCAAGCGATATTTCCAGGTCTTCTGGAAAGCGCCTATCGCCGGGAGTTGCAGAATTTCTCTCTAAATAACGCCATCGCCCGGCTCTGGGCCAAAGACTCTTCCCTTTGGCCAACGGAGGAGTACCAGGCAGAGTCCGTGAAGCGCAATCTGCGTTGGCTCGATTTGCCCGACCAGCTAGAACCATTGCTCACCCGCGTGGCCGCTCGCGCCGCGATGATCGAACAGGCAGGCTTCGAGGATGTCGTCTTTGTCGGCATGGGAGACTCCCGCCTCGCTGCCAAAGCTGTTTTGCGCTTGTCTGCGGCAAGGCTCGGGAAGAGATCCTTCTGGCTCGACAGCATCGATCCTGATGCTGTCCGCGCGCTCGATGAAACGCTGCACTTCGATAGGACCCTCTTCATCTTTGCCAACAAGTCGGGCAACCAGATCGAGACCCATTCCCTGCTCTTGTATTTCCTGGGAAGACTTAAAATGCTGGGAATCCATTCTCCCGAGCGCCATTTTGTCATCCTGTCCGAAGAGAATTCGTACCTCGGCGAACTCACCGGGGAATATAACTTCCTTGATAGCTTTCTGGATCCCCCGGGGATTCATGGTCGCTATTCATCGCTGCTTCATTTCAATTTTTTTCTCGTTTGGCTTTCTCGTTTGGATGCGCGTGTTCTTCTCGAACGCGCGCAAGTGATGCGCCATGCCTGTGGTCCGTCTGCGCCACGGGAAACAAACCCTGCCCTGGCGCTTGCAGCCTTGCTGGCGGCCGCTGAAGTGGAGGGCCTGGACCGGTTTGTAATCTTCAGCACGGACAGCTTGAAGCCCGTAGCGCGCCGGATCGGATATTTGGCCGCGGCAAGCACCGGCAAGAAGGGCCGCGGAATCGTCCCGGTCTTCGATGGCCCGTCGTCCCGGATCGCGATGCTTCAGCGGGGCTGCTTCGTGGTCCTTCTCAAGATGACCGGGGAAGATGAGCCGGAACTCGGCAAGAGGTGCGATGAATTGCGCGCGGCCAGCGTGCCGGTCGTCACCATTGAATTGCATGGCCCCGAGGAACTAGCCGTGGAGCTTTTCAAGTGGGAGATTGCGACGGCGCTGGCTTGTTCGCGGCTCGGCGTCGATCCCTTCCATGATCCGGACATCCGGGAGAGCGGGACAAGAACGGCGCAGATCTTGGAGCACATGGCGGCCAGGCGCCTATCTGCTTCCCCGACGGTGCGTGTGCGAGAGGAAGATATCGAATTGTATGCCGAAGGCGAAACTCGCCGGCAAATCTCAACTCTGAATATGGCCGAGTCGCTGCATGGCTTTTTCGAGTTGCGGCATCCGGAAGGTTACATCGCTCTGCTTCCCTTTCTAAATTACGGGGAAGCTCAAAAAGTGATCTTCCGCCGGATTCGCGAGCGACTCGAATCCACGCTGGCTCTGCCGGTGCTGCTCACTCCCGGTCCCCGCTATCTTTCGGCCATCGGGCAGCTCTACATGGGCGGCCCTGCGAAAGGACTCTTCCTGTTGTTGACCGCGTCTCCGGTAAGGGATCTTTCCATTCCCGGTGCGGACTATTCCTTTGGGCAGTTGCAGCTCGCGCTGGCGCTGGCGGACTTTGAATCTCTTGGCCGCCGGCGGACACCTGTAATACGATTGCATCTCACAAACGGGCCCCAACGAGGTTTGTCTCATTTGGAAACAATTCTTGGCAACGCCCTCGGGAAAAGCCGTACTATTGCGGTGTAAAATTCACATCTTTTCTCCCACTCGTTCTTCGAATGGTACGGCCGGACGAGAAACGCTAGGATCGGAGGACCTGCTCCCTTGGCTAAGATCACCACGTTGTTCTGGGACATCGGCGGCGTCATCCTGACAAATGGCTGGGACCGCGGATCGCGAAAAGAAGCCGCAAACGCTTTCCACCTGGATGGGAAGGAATTTCATGACCGCCACGATCTCTCTTTCCCGGCCTTCGACTGCGGACAGATCACCTTGAATGAATATCTCGACCGGACCTTGTTCTATCGCCAGCTCAGCTTCACCCGCGAGGAGTTCACCGCCTTCATGTTCGCGCAGTCCAAAGAATACCCGGAGGCGCGCGCCATTCTGGACAAGGTTGCGAGCTACGGGAAATACTTTGTCGGCGCCATCAATAATGAGCCGCTGGAGCTCAACGAATACCGCATTAAGACCTTCGATCTTCGAAGAGACTTTCTGGTTTTCTTCAGCTCCTGTTACGTGCGCTCCCGCAAGCCCGAGGAGACGATCTTTCGCGTCGCGCTGGAAGTCACCCAGCGCCCCCCGGAGCAGTGTCTTTTCATTGACGACCGGCCTCTGAACCTGGATAGTCCGCGGCGCCTGGGGATGAATGCCATCCACTATCAGAACGCGGAGCAATTGCGTTCGGAGCTTGGAAATTATGGGATTGAGGTATAGTTTTGAACCCTGCATCAGGTATCTGACCAAGGCGCAACTTGCGGGAGGGTGAGACGATGGCTGGGAATACAAGTCGTTCCGGTTCAGTGTACGGTGGCGTGGTTGAGCCCTGCACCGTAGTTCTCTTCGGCGCTTCGGGAGACCTCGCGAAGCGCAAAGTCATTCCCGCGATGTACGACCTGGCGATTCACAGTGCGCTGGGCCCCCGCTACGCCATCGTGGGCTTTGCGCGCACGCCCATGCCCGAAGACGCCTTTCGCACCACTGTTGGCGACGCGGCCAAGAGCATCTCCGAGGTCGGACCCATCGATCCGAAGCAGTGGGCCGATTTCGCTTCCAACCTTTATTACCATGCCGGGGATTACGCCAATCCGGAAGCCTACGCGCAGCTGGCCAAACGCCTTGCGGAATTGGAATCCGCAAAGAAACTCGGCGGCAACCGTCTCTTTTACCTTTCCACGCCGCCGGAAGTTTATCGGGACATTATCGAGCAGCTCGGCCGCGCCGGGCTTTCTCGCCCGTCCTCCCCGAACTCCTGGGTGCACGTCATCATTGAGAAACCGTTCGGTCGGGATCTGGCTTCCGCCAAGGCCTTGAATCAGATTGTACTCAACGTTTTCGACGAGAAGCAGGTCTACCGCATCGATCACTACCTGGGCAAGGACACGGTGCAGAACCTGCTCGTGCTGCGCTTTGGTAACGGAATTTTCGAGCCTCTTTGGAATCGCAATTACGTTGATCACGTGCAAATCACCGCCTCGGAAACCCTCGGCGTCGAGCGCCGCGGCGGTTTCTATGAAACCGCGGGCGCCCTCCGCGACATGATTCAGAGCCACGTTCTCCAGCTCACCTCACTGGTGGCCGTCGAGCCTCCCGCTTCCTTCGATGCCACTTCCGTGCGCAATGAGAAACTCAAGGTGCTACAGTCCATCCGCCCCTTCAATTTGGAGATGGTCGCGCAAGCGGTCGTTCGCGGACAATATGCTCCCGGAAAACTCGGCGATAAGCCGCTGCCGGGCTACCGCGAAGAGCCCAACGTCAATTCAGCTTCCAAAACCGAAACCTTTGTCGCCGGCAGATTATTGATCGACAACTGGCGCTGGGCCGGCGTCCCCTTCTACCTTCGAACCGGCAAGCGCCTCGCCAAGCGCACCACCGAGATCATGATCCAATTTCACTGCGCTCCGCACATCGTGTTCCGCGAAAAAGAAATTGAGCCCAACCGCCTCGTCTTGAATATCCAACCCGACGAAGGCATTTCCGTCTCTTTCGGCGCAAAGCGCCCGGGAACCGAAATGAGCATCGGGAACGTCACCATGAATTTCAGCTATCGCGAGGGTTTCGGGGACGCCACGCGCAGCGCTTACGCGACACTCTTGAACGACTGCGTCCGCGGCGATGCCACCCTCTTTGATCGCGGCGACAGCGTCGAGGCCGCCTGGTCGCTCGTCGAACCCATCCTCGACGTCTGGAGTGCCGCCAAGAGCGCCCCCGTGCCGCAATATCCGGCAGGGAGTTGGGGCCCAAGAGAATCCGATCTTCTGCTCGAACGCGACGGCAGACGGTGGTACAACCCGTAGTCGCGATACCTGACGTGGAGAAGAAATCTGACGCAGGGCACGGAGGGAACCGGTGATCCTGGCAGGAGATGTTGGCGGGACGAAGTGTAATTTGGCGCTCTTCTCGGAAAAAGGTGGGACCCTCACGCCCGTCTTCAAGCAGCGCTTCGCCAGCAAGGAGTTCCCGCACTTCGAGCTCATCGTCAAGGAATTCTCGCGCCAGGCGGCCGGCCGCCTCGGAGGCGAACCCATTGCCGCCGCCGGGTTTGGCATTGCCGGACCGGTCATCAACGGCCGGGTGCGGGCGACAAATCTTCCTTGGATCGTGGAGACCCGCAACCTCATCAAGGAGCTGAGCGTTCAGCACGTTGTTCTTCTGAATGACCTCGGGGGTTGGGGCCACAGCCTCGAGCATCTTCCGCCCGAAGATTTTTGCGTGCTGAATCCTGGAACTCCGGAGCCGGGCGGAACCCGCGCGCTCCTCGCTGCGGGTACCGGGCTTGGAGAATCAATCCTCGCTTGGGACGGGGGGCGTTACCGTGTTGTGCCTTCCGAAGGCGGGCATTCGGACTTCGCTCCCCACACCGAGCAGCAGATCGAACTCCTGCGCTTCATGCGTCGCAGCTATCCTCTCGTGAGCTGGGAACTCATTCTCTCCGGTCGTGGCTTCCGCACCCTTCACGAATTCTTGGCCCCCAACGTGACTCACGCATCCTTCGAAGAGCCGGGTGGCGATCCCGCACCGGAGATCACCCGCCTCGGTTTGGACAAGTCCTGCCGCGCCTGTTCCGACACTTTAGATCTCTGGACCGCCATCTATGGCGCGGAAGCTGGAAATCTGGCGTTGAAAGTTCTGGCGCTCGGCGGTGTTTACGTCGCCGGCGGCATCGCCGTCAAAATTCTTGAAAAAATGAAAGACGGCAGTTTCTTCCAGGCCTTCAAGGACAAATGGAGATTCGAAGGCCTTCTCAGCACTATCCCCGTTTCCATCGTCCTCAATGAATCCGCTCCCCTCCTCGGCGCCGCCTACGAAGCTCTCGCCGCCATCGACAAGTAGCGTCAAAATCGCGCGTTGGCAAATCTTTTCAAAACTTCTTACTGACAACTGATTACTGATAACTGCCAAATGTGGTCCGTCTTAATTACCTCAATGCCGGAACAATGCTTCGATGTCACGGCTCCCGCGTATCACATGAAGAATCAGCACGTCCTCATCTTCAACGCGATAGATGATGACATATTCGCCCGCGGGGAAACTTCGCAAGCCGGGACGCAAATCCTGATCACGACGTCGTCCGACGTGCGGGTAATGGAAAGAAGGAAAAACCGCTCGGTGATGGAATCCACCACGCGGTCGGCGATCTCGGTGTTGCCGCTTTCTTTGGCTAGTTAATACCAGATGTCGTCAAGTTCGGCTTCGGCCCGCGGTGCGACACGGTGCGCCATCAGCGGTCAGGCGTCTGCTCCGCCGCCAGGCGGGCACGTCCGCGTCGCTTCACTTCCGCCGCAAGGCCCA
>Ga0209648_10004545_pt1 | contig 11806 bp, 10 predicted proteins | sample GraSoi2013_115cm_FD_185830 | JGI IMG/M metagenome (GOLD analysis project Ga0209648, IMG submission 185830) | Grasslands soil microbial communities from the Angelo Coastal Reserve, California, USA - Sample 9_17_2013_115cm (SPAdes) (version 2) | ecosystem: Environmental > Terrestrial > Soil >...
CTCGGCGCGAGTGACGGGATCAAGCGCGCCGAAGGGCTCATCCATGAGCAGGATGGGAGGATCGGCGGCGAGGGCACGAGCGACGCCGACGCGTTGGCGTTGGCCGCCGGAAAGCTCGCGAGGACGGCGATGCGCGAATTCGCGGGGATCGAGGCCGACAAGATGCAGCATTTCATCAACGCGGGCGGCGATGCGAGGGGCATCCCACTTTTCCAAAATGGGAACGAGAGCGACGTTTTCGGCAACGGTGAAATGGGGGAAGAGACCGGCATCCTGGATGACGTAACCGATGCCGCGGCGGAGGCGGATGAGATCCCAATCGCGGGTGGAACGATTCTGGACGAGGACTTCCCCTTGCGAGGGAAGTAACATTCCATTCATGAGGCGGAGGAGGGTGGTCTTGCCGCTGCCGCTGCGGCCGAGAAGGACGAGGGTCTCACCATGAGAAACGGCTAAAGAAATGCCAGAGACGATGGAGCGGGCAGGAATATCGTTTATGTGGAACGAAACTTCGCGAAACTGGATTGTTTCTTTGTCAGAAAGTGCGGGTTTCGTATTCATTTCGATTGACAGCAACAAATCCGGGAGGGACCATCTTAATCCACCTAGGCCCCGTGCGCTGAATTTTGGCGCATCCTTCGCGTGGAAGCCGCATCCAAGAGAAGGGGAAAAACGCCATGGGAGCTCTCGCGACGGCTGTCCGCATCCGACACGACCTTCACACCAAACTACTTGAGGCTCGCGCGCAAACCGACGAGGTATTTCGCGTGGTTCGCGAAGAAGCCATTTACGACCGGCCGATTCCGGAGAGACACCGCATTATCTTCTATGTGGGGCACGTTGAGGCGTTCGATTGGAATTTGCTGGCGCAGCGCGCGTTCGGGTTGCGCTCTTTTCAGCGGACCTTCGACCAGTTGTTTGCGTTTGGCATTGACCCCGTGGATGGGGGATTGCCGTCCGATACGCCGGCGGACTGGCCGACGCGCCAAGAAGTCGAACGCTATAACCGGCGTTTGCGCGAGGAGTTGGACCGCGCGATCGAGCATGCCTTGGAGCGGCCCGAGGAGGGCCACCCGCAATTGATCGCGATGCTTAAAGTGGCGATTGAGCACCGGCTGATGCATGCGGAGACGCTCGCGTACATGCTGCACCGGCTGCCGAGCGGCAGAAAGATTGGCGGACCGGAGATTGTGGCGTTGAAGGCGCATAGGGTGAAATCGCACTTGGTGGAAATACCGGCCGGAACCGCGACGCTGGGGATGGAGCGACATACGGAAGCTGAATTCGGATGGGACAACGAATTTGGCGCGCATGAAGTAGCGGTGAACAAGTTCGCGATCGACAACTACAACGTGACGAATCACGATTTTCTGCGATTTATACAGGCGGGGGGCTACGAGAATCGGGCACTGTGGAGCAACGAAGCCTGGGCCTGGAAAGCAAAGGAAGGCATCGAGCACCCGATGTTCTGGGGACGCGAAGGCAACCTGTGGATATACCGCACGATGTTTGGCGAGATTCGTTTGCCGCAGGAGTGGCCCGTTTACGTGAGCCACGCCGAGGCTACCGCGTATGCGAAATGGCTGGGACGCAAACTGCCGACCGAGGCGCAGTTTCACCGCGCCGCGTATGGGGCCCCGGAAGGCAGGAAAGAGCGGAGTTATCCCTGGGGCGAGGACGCGCCGAGCGCGTCCAGGGGAAACTTCGATTTCAAATCGTGGGATCCGTCGCCAGTGGGCGTGCATCCTGCGGGCGCGAGCGCTTTCGGGGTGCACGATCTTGTGGGGAACGGGTGGGAGTGGACGCGGACGGAGTTTGCGCCGTTTCCGGGTTTCACAGCGATGCCGTTCTATCCAAACTATTCTGCAAATTTTTTTGACGGCAAGCACTACGTGATGAAGGGTGGCTCGCCGCGCACCGCAGCGTGCATGCTGCGGCGGTCGTTCCGGAACTGGTTCCAGCCGCATTATCCGTACGTCTACGCAACGTTCCGTTGCGTCGAGGACTAATCAAGCACAAGCCCGGGAGATCCCATGGCGACGCCTGCACTGTCACTATCACTCCGGCACGTGTCTGCATTTGCAGCGGACGTGCGCGAAAGTCTTACCAAGCCTGGACAACGGGAACTTCCGTCAAAATATTTGTATGACGAAGTGGGCTCGGCGCTGTTCGAGACGATTTGTGTGTTACCGGAGTACGGACTTACCCGCGCGGACGCGCGGCTGCTGGAAAAGTTTGCGGGCGAGATTGTGGGGCGGCTGCCTTCGCCGATTCAGGTGGCGGAGCTTGGCAGCGGATCAGGAAAAAAGACGCGGTGGATCCTGGAGGCGCTGTCGCGGCGGCAAAAGACATATTACTACCCCATTGAAATTTCACCTTCGGCGCTGGCGGCGTTGGCGAAAGAACTCGGGCAGATTGATTTGGTCAGCATCGTTGGGTACGAACAGCCGTACCTGGAAGGATTGCGCGCTGTCGCGGAAGGGCGCGGTGGGCATGATCATTTGCTCGTGTTGTTCTTGGGGAGCACCATTGGCAATTTTGATCGCGATGCTGGGGAAAAATTTTTGAGGGAAATGAGAGCGATTCTCAAGTCCGGAGACGCGTTGCTTCTCGGGACGGACTTGGAGAAGAGCGTCGAACTGCAATTGCTGGCTTACGACGATCCCGCGGGCGTGACGGCGGCGTTCAATTTGAACTTGCTGGCGCGCATCAACCGCGAGTTGGGCGCGGATTTTGATTTGAGCTGCTTCCGGCACCAGGCGCGCTGGAACAGGATGGAACGGCGGATCGAAATGCATTTGCGTTCCACTTGCCGGCAAACGGTGCACGTTCCGGCCGCCAGTCTGCGGCTCATGCTAAACGAAGACGAAACGATCTGGACGGAAAGCTCGCACAAGTACCAAGCCGAAGAAATTCCAGAGATGGCGGCGCGCACGGGATTCCAGTGCGAAGGGCAGTGGATCGACGGCGAGTGGCCGTTCGCACAAAACCTCCTGATTGCGGGATAAACCGCGAAGTGAATGGCGACGGGTCGCGCGCGATTCGTGATCCGTGGTCAGTGTTCCGTGCACCGGAGCTCTGGATGATTGTTGCAAGCGTGTTAGCTCTCCAAGCAGGGGGCCGGAGGGGATCAATCCACTTCAACGAAATGTGATTAACCATAACACCCCCACCCCTATGTTTTTTGTAAGTGTTGCATCTAAAGGACTTAGAGTGTATGTAAGTGGTTTAGAATCAACACTTGTGGACATTTCTATAAGTGTTGATTCTAAAGGGGCTTACATTGCACCAAAATTGTGCAAAATGGAGGCATTTTGCAGTAGTGAAGAGTCTGAATAAGTCAGCGGAGGGCGGCTTTGCCGGCGGGCATGAGCGAAGGTGCCTTCAAGCCGATGAAACCCAGGGGTTTGATCGAAAATTGGTACCGCTGAAACAAAAAAGCGGCAGAGAAGCTGCCGCAATTGGAGAAGTTCCGCACTCTTACCCGATAACTATAGTAGCAGAGGATGCTTAGCCGGTCAAGATGTATTTTGGGCGTCCGTTTCCGAGTGGCCGACCACCCGGAAGTTGGCCAGACCGGTCAATACAAGGGCGTTTGTCGGTACTAATCCGACGGAGGAATCGATAGTTTCCGGCTTGCCCGTTATTCACTTGGAATCGCCAAAGTGGCAAGGCGAATCACACCCTCTTTCACGGGAGGGGCTGGGTTACGCGATAGAACTTGCGCCCTTCGCGCGCGATATAAACGAACTCAGCAGAGGTACCGCCGTCGGCACCAACCTCCCTATGAAAAACTCCGCCCAGCACACTGTCGTAAGGTCCGCCTTCCCGACCGTCGATGACCACCGTCGATTTGTCCTTCTTAAGGCCGCCGTGAACTATGTAAGCGACGTGGCGGCTGTCAGGGCTGAAGGTCAGGTTGATCCCATAGGCATCGTACAAATTGTGCTCGTGACCGTCGACCACGACGCGTCGCTTCGCACGCTTTGTTGCACCCTCCCAATAATTCTCGCCGCCCGAAACGACGACGTAGGCCAAACGCTGGCTGTCCGCACTAAACGTGATCTGCTCAGCGAAGTATTTGCCTAAAGAAAGAGTGTGGTAACCAGGGGCCTTAGACTCCGCGACGCTTTTGCCATCCAGTGTCCCCAGGAAACCTCCATTCGACCAGTCCACGTAAGCAATGTGTTGTCCGTCTGGACTGAACTCCGGCCCGGCGAGAAGCTCCTTAAACTCAAACCTCGGCTGTCCGTCTACGATCAGGACGTGCTCTTTCTTCTTTCCCTTGGCCCAATACGCCAGATGTATGCTGTCTGGGCTAAAGACAGGAGGTCCAACGGCATCGAACTCCGGTCCTTCCTTTCCGTCGGCAACGATCAGTTCACTGATGACATAGACTTCAGACCCACCCGTCCCTTTCTTCGTCTGGCGCTTCGCCCAATATGCCAAGCGCTTGCCGTCGGGGCTGAAGTAGGGTGGACTGATCTCCATAAATTTCGGTCCGGAGCCGGGTCCGTCGACCATCGCCCAGTGTTTTTCGGACTTGGCGGCATAGACTAGCCGCAGGCCATCCGGGCTGAACACAGGCGATCCGATTTCCTGAAAGCCAGGCCCTTCCACGTCGTCCGCAACGACCCGCCATTCCTTGTCACGTTTGGCAGCATAGGCCACTCGCTGCCCGTCGGGGCTGAAAGCCGGGCCGCCGACGTCCTCGAAACCTGGCCCTTCTTTACCGTCGATAATCATCAAAGAAGTTTTTCCACGGCGAATCCCATAGGCGTGCCGCTGAAGGGTATCGCCTTGCCAGAGCCAGAAGCTTCCTTGCATCTGTTTCGCAGCGTCCGTTGAGGTTGGCGCCACGTTTTGTCCGAACCTAGTCGAAATCATGGTGGAGAACATCCCAACAGCATCAAGCCCATTAAGGATTCCGCCTATACTACCCGGAGTGTAAGGGGCCGGCGTCCACAACGGTCCCGCCGAGAGGTGCGGGTTCCGCGACGGGTCTGGAACAGGGGCGTCGAATTGGGCCCCCAACTCTTTTCCGTCCATCATCTCCGTCCACTTGCCGCTGCGCTTGACGGCGTAGATGATGTGTCGAGCGCCGGACCGACTGAAGCTGATCCCAGCGAAGTCCTCGGACACCGGTCCCTCCTTTCCATCTACAACTAACACCCACTGTTTGCCGCGCTTGATTTTGGCGGCAAATCTCATCCCATCGTTACTCAAGACAACTTCTGCGACGTCCTTGGGTTCGTCGGATAATTCGCCGAGCAACTCCTCCCTTGCGGCGGGGAGTGCCACCGGTTGGTTCTTCTCTCCAGCGCCCGTTTGTTGTGGCGCGGCACCAGCAGATGAAGTGACAGGCATCAGCCAAACAAGCAAACCCATCAGCCCAAAACAGAAAATCCGCTTCTGTCGACGCATGGAATCCTCCTTCATCCCAGAATGGGCTACTTGCCGAGTCCGAGTGGAATGGGTGTAAAGCGCAGAATCAGCTCGCTCGTTTCAATCTGATCGAGCATTACAATTCCGTTCTGCTCTCGATAGGAAACGCTGGTAAGAACGCCTTCTAGACGGGTCCCTCCACGCTCAAATTTTGCCAGGGCCTGAATTCCCGTATCTAAATCGAGAGTGTCACGGATTGGAAAGAAATAGACCTCGGCGAAGCCCGTCACGTTGGGAATCTCATCCAGAACGGAGATTAGGCGAAATGTGCCTGTTGCGAGGCTGCCCCAACCAACATTCACCTTCCTTTTAATCACCACTACAGGGGCTCTGTAATACTGCTCCGTAATCAACTCCTTCCTTTTCCTCATCAATTCCTGAAGATCAACAACGTTTATTCCGGAAACCTTACTCACCTCAGCGAGAAGAGATTTAGCATCGCCAGCGCCAGCACTAAAGTATGCGCTCCGCATTACTCCGTCTTCCTGCCAGTAAATGTTCACGAAAGGATGGGTCGTCTTCACTGGCGCCAAGATTCCTTCGCCTGCCAGAAAAACGGGAGCGATCAATAGAGCCGCTCCACCACCACCATCGCCGCAGCATTGGGTGTCCCAGAAGTCTTCCCAGCCTGTTTTCGCTTTACGAATTTGGGTGCCAGAGGCGACAGTTGTTACCTTAGCTGCGGCCACGGAGAACGAGTCGGTTTTTGAAGCACGGACGGTAATCCATTCGTGATTCACGGTCAGCGTGACCGATGTGTCCTTGGGAATGCGCGTCATGCTTCCTGAAAGGTACTTCAACTTCCAAGACTTTCCCGTCTCCACGCCCGAATTAGCCGGGGTCGGCGGAGTGCCTTTGGCATCTTGAAACGAAGCTGGCAAAGGCCGCACTTCTCGGATGTGCTTGACGATCATCGCTGCCAATTGGGGAGCCGCAGTCTTTTCGACTGCCGCTGAAACTTTGCCAGTGCTGAGCACTGTACCTGTCGGCTGGTAAACCATCCGATAATTCCATTCCCAAGTCAGAAACGGCAGCGTAATCGTGATGACCACATCGGCGGCCTTCGCGTCCTCCGTTGCCGTCAGCTCCCAAGCGGAAAACTCCCCTCGCTTCTGTAATTCCTTCAGAAGCGTGTCTCGATGCAGGTAAATGGTGTCCGACTTGATGTAATAAGATTTGAAGCCGCGCAGAATGTCTTGGGATTCCGAGTCTTGGGCGGCCGCGGTCTTTTCGGGTCCTGACGCCGTGGACTCGAGGGCTCGACGGTCTAGGGCGGATTCTTGACCCAATGCCGACTCAACTGGAACGAAAACTAAGGCCAACAGAGCCGAGGCTATGAATTTCATGGCTCCCTCCGTATTTTTTTTGGCCCGGGATACTGTAAGGGAGTGGAAGCAACCGAGCTTCCAGAGTGTTGAAGGGAAAATACGCCAGATTTAAGGGACTTGCAATGAGAGCGTCAGCGCATAACGCTCGTCGCCTGCAAGGCAATCATGACACTCGCATCAAAACATTGCACCGAATGGCGCCTTGGTTCGTCACTCTTGTGGCCACCCGCACCTGGAATCTCGTTGGTCAAAGCTGCCAAGCCAGTGGCTCGTTGTTCAAGCGCAACTTCAGATGACGCTCGATACTCAGCTCTCCGGCCCCGCAAGGTAATACCCCGGCCGCGCCCGCACCTTCAGTCCTTCCTTCTTCACCGTCACTTTTATTTCGTGATACCCCGTCTCGTTCGTTCCCGTCGGGATATAGCTCACCGAATACTGCGAGTGCAGCTCGCCTCCAATTTCATCAATCGCGTTCTCTATCGAATGATTCTTGAATGTGGCAATGTGCTGTCCGCCGGTCGCCGTTGCCGCCAACTCCAGCGCATGATCCGTGATCTTATTCTTGATGTGTTGCACCGCCCACACCGCCACCGCCATCAAGTCCCCGCTTCCGTAAAGCGCGCCTTCCGACCCCGGCGTCTGCACCGACCCCGGGAACGGCGCGCGCCCAAACGTTCCTGGCGGCGTGACCTGCGGCGTCGTATCTTTCGGCGGGGCCTTCAGTTCCGCCATGGTGGTTGACAACCCCACGGAGTAGATCGTCACGTTCGCAAGCTGTGCCTGCCGCAGCACCGCCCCCAGCTTCGTCTCGCTGCCCGCGTCCGTTGCTTCGGACAAGATCAGCATGATTCGCCGCCGCCCAGGCGTATCCGCCGTCGGCATTGGCCGCCCGCTCAGCATCTCCACGCCTATGGCCATCGCGTCAAAGAGTTTCGAACCGCTCGTCACCGTGTTGAGTTTCGTGAACGTCTTCTCGATCGCATCCTGGTTCGTCGTGAAATCCTGCAGCTTGTCCACCGAATCGTTAAATCCGACCACCGCCGCTTCGCCATCCGGGCCCATCACGGTCACTGCCAGCACAATCCCCGCCTTGTTGATCTGTGGCAGCAGCGGCGCAATTCTCGAACTCGTTTCCACCAGAAACACCACGGAAAGCGGATCGCCGCCCAGGTCGAAGTGCGTTATCTGCTGCGGAACTCCGTTATCCGTGACCTGAAAATCCTTCGCATCCAGCGAATGAACCATGTGCCCGCTCGCGTCCCGCACCGTCACCGGCGTATTCACCAGCGATACGCGCGTCACGATTTTGGGAGGAGCCTGCTGTACAGGTGTGCCCGGCTGCGGCGTAATCGGCCCGGTAGGCGCCTGCGCGTAAACAAGCGCTGCGCCCGCTAAAACCGCGAGCAACGTCAGAAAAAATGGCGCTTTCTTCATGGCGGGCCTCCGTGCCCAGTGTATCCAATTCGACGCAACTCCGCCCTCAGACGTTGCCGTCGCTCCCCGCAATTCCTAGAATGGAGGCTCGCTCTTTTGGAGAAATCTCATGTCCCTAGGGCACGTCAAGCTCAAGCCCCAGCACGCACCCAAAGCTCCCCACCAGGATCCGAAATTTTTGGACAGTACCGCCGCGCGGCCCATCCGCATTTTGGCCGAATATTTGCATCCTCTGGTGCAGCTCAAAAACGAGGGCATCGGCGACACCATCGTCATGTTCGGGTCCGCGCGCATCGAATCCCACGAAACCGCGCAGGGCCGCCTGACGCGCCTGAAAAAAACTCCCGCATCAAAGCTGCCCGCCGCGCAACGCGCCAAGCACCGCGAAGCCATCCGTGAGGCAAAGAGCGCCTTGGAAATGTCGCGCTACTACGAGGAAGCGCGCGAACTTTCCCACCGCATCACCACCTGGGCGCTTACGCTCGGCCCGCGTCCGCGCCGCTTTGTGATTTGCTCCGGCGGCGGTCCCGGCATCATGGAAGCCGCCAACCGCGGCGCCTCCGAAGCCGGCGGAAAATCCATCGGCTTGTCCATCGAGCTGCCCCACGAGCAATTCGCCAACGCCTACATCAGCCCCGAGCTGAGCCTCAATTTTCACTACTTCTTCATGCGCAAACTTTGGTTCTCGCAAATCGCCAAAGCGCTCATCGTTTTTCCCGGCGGCTTCGGCACCATGGACGAACTCTGGGAGATGCTCACCCTGCTGCAAACCGGCAAGCTGCCGCGAAATAATCTGATTATTATTTACGGACGCAAATATTGGGATGAAGTGCTGAACTTCCGCGCCATGGTGCGCTGGGGCATGATCAATCCAGACGAGTACAAGATGCTCCAGTTCGCCGACACCGTAGACGAAGCTTTCAGTCGCATCCGCGAAGGCCTCGAGAAATACCACATGAAACTAGACTCCGACCTGTAATCCCCGCTGAATCTCAACTTCAACTCACTACAAAAACCGTCGTAATTCGACCGCCAGCCTCAACTGCGCCCGGAGCGCCTACAGGAATTCCCCCTGCTCATTTGCGGAACTTTTGGTATATCGCCTTGCCTTGCACCCTGCTAAATTTCTCAACCCCTGCCTTTAGGCCCCATTTCAAGATGGAGGAGAGAACTGGATGCAGACCAAACTTCAGTCGAGAATTCTTGGAGTCGGGAAAATAATGCTGGCGGGTGCCGCGCTGGCGGGCTTTCTGCTCTTCACTGGCGCACCGCGTTTGCGCGCCGATGACGACGCTTGCCAGAAACGCATCTCCAGGGCCGATCATCGTCTTCATGAAGCCATCGAGCATCACGGCCGCGAAAGCAAACAAGCGGATCATGCGCGGCATGAATTGCACGAAGCGCGCGAGTATTGCTGGAACCGCGCCCATCGCTGGTGGGATGAACACGAGCATCGTTGGCACTCCGACCGCGATTGGGACGACCACGACCACGATCGTGACCGCGATCGCGATCATCCGTAGCGCTAACTTCAACAACGATATTTTGTCTTAACTTTTCAGGGGCGCGGCGCGCGAGCACTGCGCCCCTTTTTTATCCTGTGCTTCGTTGCTTCCTGGCTTCGCCGCTTTCTTGCTTCGCTATTCGCGCGACATTTTTTCTGCGATGGGGTTTCACTTGCAGGACGCACAAACCCCAACCAGCACAGGGCAGCGCCCTCGGGAGGACGTTCTATGCCTTTGCGTGAGCATTTGCAGTCATCGCTATTCGGCAAAAAGCTGTCTAGCAGGGCACTGTTTGGCCAGGCCGCGCTCGCTACTGCGGCGCTTGGTGGATTCTTTCTTTTTGCCGGTGCACCCAGTGCCAAGGCCGATAATTGCCAGCATCGCATCGCCCATGCCGAACATGAACTGGGCGAAGCTATCGAGGACCACGGCTACTACAGCCGCCAGGCCGATCATTGGCGCCATAAACGTCACGAAGCCTACGAAGCGTGCACGCGCTATCCCGGCTATTACCGGGACCGGGACGGCTACTATCGCGACGAGCGCGGCAATTACTACCGTTACGATGTCGACCGTGACCGTTATTATCGCGATTCTGACCGCGAGCGCTACAACCGCCGCGATCGCGATTGGGACCGCGATCGGTACTAACGGCTCCTTCTTAACAATGCTGCGAAGGCCTGAAATAATTCCGGCCGCTTAATTTTTTCGGAGCTGCTTGCGTTGCTCGCTAGCCGGGTTGAAACCCGACCTCTACAAAACGGGGCGCCCACTAAGTCGAAAGCAAGACCGGCCTGAAGGCCACGGACGCGATGAAGCGCGCCCCTACAACAATCAATCTCACTCAGGCGGCGGATTTGTGCAGGTCGGCGGGGAGCTCGTCGGAGAAGACGGCCTCGAAGCGCCGGGTTTCGTCCTGATCGTGCAGCATGACAATGGGCACTACGCGCAGGGACTGGCCGCAGGCGCGGCAGTTGGCGACTTCGCCCTGCAGATCCTGCAAAAAGCCGTCTGTAAAATGATATTGCGTCCGCTCGCGGCGGGCATTCTTCTGTCCCCGTTTGCCGCAGTGTGGACAGACGTACTCGACGGTGTCCTTCTGCGGATCGCGGTCCAGAGCGGCCCAGCCGGTGCGGCGCACGCCGACCACTTCCGGGTATCGCCGTTCCATGGGTTTTTTCTCCTTGGGATCCACGTCCACGATAATGTGATGCGGAGGGATGGGTGTACGATACAAGCTCCTAACATTTTTCTTTTCCATCACTTACGAAATCTTCGCCATTTCCGGCCCTCCCCTTCCACCCTGCTTCCCCTAACAAAATCCTGAGGAACGTCTCACGGCGTCGTTACGCGTCGCGAATAGAACTGGTGTTCCCATGCAGTTAGGCGTATTCATATCGTTGGCCTTGCTGGGCTGCGCTTCCCTGATCTACATGCTCGCGCAGTGGCTGCGGGAACCGCCGTCCGGCAAGAAACGATTCCGGCCCTATAGTCGCTACTTCTAGAACAGGGGCGAAAGCATGCCCACCTTTCCCGTTCCCGAAGGCCGCCGCTTGCGGCGGATTGCGGCGAAGAAGCGCGCCAGCCTGGTCATCAACCTCGAACGAAACCAGACGAGAATTCCCTGTCTGGTCGTGGATGCGTCGGACCGCGGGTTCCGGCTGCACGGAAATTTCCGGCTGAGACGCGGGCAAACGGTCGAGCTCATCCTTGACGAGGACCCGCTTAGCGCCGTGCGATGCAGCGTGGTATGGATCGGCAAAGCTGGCTCCAAGCAAGAAGGCGAGGCCGGCCTGGAAACGGTGTAGTTCATCAGCCCGCCTTGCTCCCGAACTAGGCATTTTCACACTGCTGACCCCCCACCCCCGGGCAATGTGGATGGTTTTGAAAAGAAAGGGGTTGCGGGAAACAATTCGTAAGAATATGAAAACAAAGGGGCGACAAAAAGTAGGCTAAGCCGATCTAAGATTCGCCCGCTTGAAAGCACTGCCAACTTGAGTCGCTCCCTTCTCACCTACGAGCAGATTTCAGTTGACACTATGGCGTGCACCGATATAGTGTGGGGCGACGTAATAAGAAAGGGCCGAAAAGCAT
>Ga0209648_10004546_pt1 | contig 11804 bp, 6 predicted proteins | sample GraSoi2013_115cm_FD_185830 | JGI IMG/M metagenome (GOLD analysis project Ga0209648, IMG submission 185830) | Grasslands soil microbial communities from the Angelo Coastal Reserve, California, USA - Sample 9_17_2013_115cm (SPAdes) (version 2) | ecosystem: Environmental > Terrestrial > Soil >...
CGGCCGCCGCGCTGGCCGCGATCGCGGCCGCGGCGGCCTTCCGCTCCCGCCTGGCGGCCTTGCGCGCCCGCTTCCCCGGCAGCTCGCGGGCTCCCCGGGCATGCCTGGCGGCCTTGCGAGCCCTGGCGCGCGCTTTGCGGGCCTTGCCGCGGCGGCGTTCCTGCAGCTTCGCCGGGGACAGGACCTCGCACACGGCGGCTAGCCCGGCCGCGTGCCCGCACAGCAGGTCATCGGCCAGGTCATGATCTATCAGCCCGGCGAGCCGCCGTATCGTCTTCTCCGACGGGGCGACGCGGACCCCTGCCCGCTTGCTCAGCGGGCAGCCCAGGGCTTTGAGCACCCGCTGCGGGCGGCTCGCCGCCCACTCCCCGGCCGCGGTGAACGAGTCGCATCCGGCCAGCCGCGCGGCTATCGCGATCGCGATCACGCACGCCACGCTGAACCGCACGCCCCGCCGGTCCCGCGGGTCCGGCAGCCGCGCCAGCCACTGCCACAGCGAGCCGCGAACGCCAGGATCAGGCGAGAGCATCTGAGCAGCAGTGACAGACTGGACGGGCAACGGAGCCACCTTCCGGACGGAGACATCAGCAATCCCTGTCCTACCGGGGCTCCGTTGCATATCACCGGCACGACATGCCGCAAATCCGCCAGATTCCCCTCTTTTATCCCGCCGTGCACCCAGACCCCGCTAGCAGGCACCCGCCACGCCCGCCCCGGGCCCGCCAGACGCCGCAAATCCCGGCCGTCGGCCACCACAAGACACCCTGGACGCCAGTCACGTAACGTGACCGACTCTGGAGCCTCGTTAATCACTCACCGTCACATTACTTTGCCGGGACCCTGTGGACAAAGGTAGGCCGCGGTGGCCCCGGAAGCTGAATGCGGCACGGTCGCGGCGTGTACGCGCTTTGCGGTGATCTATCGAAGCCCGGAGGGTTTCGACATTGCCGAGTACCGGAGCTGCTGCGTGGGACACCAGCCGCCTGAGATGGTGATCCTCCTTGACGGTCATCAGGGATTCCATACAGCAACAAGGAGCCGCCCCGTGCTTTCGGGAAATCGGTGAAGCCGTGGGCCTGAGCAGTAAATCAAGCGTGAGCTATCAGATATCCAGGTTGCAAGAACTGGGTTACCTACGTCGCTCGACTGGCACCCGTCAGCCGCTCAGGCTCGCTGACTGGCCGGAGGCGGTTGGGCTGGCCAGGTGCGGGGTGGACTGTTCTTGACAGATGCCATTACGGTGTCGATCACCGTGGTGAAGACCACCAGGCCCGCCGCCAGCAACGCATTCTTGGCGCCGGCCCGTGTCGCCACCTGGCCGATGTCGGACAGGCTGCGCTGATCTCGAACGTCGCCGAGATCAGCGGTGCGACGACCCGGTAGGCGACGGAAGACGCGTACCGCCGGTTCGAAGCCGGGCTCAGCCTGCCGCCCGGCCTCGACGCATAGCGAAAGGCCACCACGTGGACATCGAGCTATCCGCATGGCAGCACGCACTGCTCGCCAGGAGTTGGAACGGGGTGCGGGCCACCACCGGCCGGACGGCGCACCGCACGCCGGGCCGGTCTGGCCCTGTGGGACGGCGCCGAGACCCGCATCAGCACGCCAGCTATACCATCTCGGCGGCGATCTGGTTCGGCCCCACTACCGGCTACCTGAGGCTAACCGGCAGGTACAGCATCCCCCGCAAGTTCCTGCTCCGCCACCACGCGGACTAGGCAGATCACTAGAACACGCACACGCTTAGCATTACTCACAATTTCGCCAGCGGTTCCGAACCCGCAGGATGGCAGCGGAGCCTGGGCCTTGCGGCGGGCGGTCCGCCCGTGCTCGACTACGAGCGGACGCCGCCGCCGACACTCATTAGGAGCGACACCATGGGCATTGCGGCAGAGCACAAGGACCCGGACGCACTCGCGATCACCACGATCCGCACGCTATGCATGGACGCGGTCGAGGCGGCGAAATCCGGCCACCCGGGAACGCCCATGGCGATGGCACCGGTGGCGTACACGCTGTGGCAGCGCTTCTTGCGCTTCGACCCCGCCGACCCCATCTGGCCGAATCGCGACCGGTTCGTCTTGTCCGCGGGACACGCCTCGACGCTGCTGTACTCGCTGCTCCACCTGGCCCGCGTCATGGCGGTGAACCCGGAGTACGAGAGGGTCGGCACCCCGTCGGTGACGCTGGATGACATCGAGCACTTCCGGCAGCTGGGCTCGAAATGCCCGGGCCACCCCGAGTACCGGCTGACGTCGGGGGTCGAGGCGACGACCGGGCCGCTCGGCACCGGGGCGGCCACCTCCGTCGGCATGGCCGTGGCCGCCGGCTGGATGGCGGCCCATTTCAACCGTCCCGGTTACACGATGTTCGACTACGACGTCTACGCCCTGTGCGGCGACGGCGACCTCATGGAAGGCGTCTCGGCCGAGGCGGCGTCGCTCGCGGGTCACCTGCAGCTGTCCAATCTCTGCTGGATCTACGACAACAACCACATCACCATCGAGGGCAGCACCTCGCTGGCGTTCACCGAGGACGTGGCCACCCGGTTCATCGGCTACGGCTGGAACGTCACCCGGGTCGGCGACGCCAACGACATCGAGATGCTGACCCGGGCGTTCGAGGTGTTCCACCGCGAGCGCGCCCGGCCCACGCTGATCATCGTGGACAGCCACATCGCCTACGGAGCGCCCACCAAGGAAGGCACGTCCAAGGCCCACGGAGAGCCGCTCGGGCCGGAGGAGGTGCGCGCCACCAAGCGTGTCTACGGCTGGCCGGAGGACGCCACGTTCTACGTCCCCGAAGAGGTGTACGGCACCTTCGCCGACGGCATCGGCCAGCGGGGCGGGGCCCTGCGCGCGGCCTGGATGACCGCCTTCGAGCGCTACAGCCGTGAATACCCAGACCTCGCCGACCAGCTCTACCGGATGCAGCACCGGCAGCTGCCCGACGGCTGGGACGCCGACATGCCGCAGTTCCCGGCCGACGCCGCGGGCATCGCCACCCGGGACTCCAACAGCAAGGTCCTCACCGCCCTCGGCCAGCGGATACCCTGGCTGCTCGGCGGGTCGGCCGACCTGACCCCCTCGACGAAGACACGGCTCGCCTTCGACGGCGCCGGGGACGTCGGACCAGGCAGCTTCGCCGGGCGCAACCTTCACTTCGGCGTGCGGGAATTCGCCTCCGCGGCCATCTCCAACGGCCTGTCGCTGTCCAAGGTCCGGCCGTACTGGTCGACCTTCCTCATCTTCTCCGACTTCGCCCGGGGGGCGATCCGGCTTTCCGCGCTCATGGAGCTCCCCGTCATCCACATCTTCACCCACGACTCCATCGGGGTCGGCGAAGACGGCCCCACCCACCAGCCGGTCGAGCAGCTCATCTCGCTGCGCGCCATCCCGGGCCTGCTCGTGTTCCGCCCCGGCGACGCCAGCGAGGTCGCGGAGATGTGGCGGACCGTCATGCCGATGCGGCACGCGCCCGTCGCCATCGCCCTCACCCGGCAGGCCGTGCCCACCCTCGACCGGTCACGCTACGCCTCGGCCTCCGGTGTCGCCCGGGGCGGCTACGTCCTGGCCGACAGCGACGGCGTCCCCGAGGTCATCCTCCTGGCGACCGGCAGCGAGGTCCAGCTCGCCGTGGCCGCCTACGAGCAGCTCACCGCGGACGGCGTCCGCGCCCGGGTGGTCAGCATGCCCTGCTGGGAGCTGTTCGACCGGCAGCCCGCCGAGTACCGCGACGAGGTGCTGATCCCGTCGGTGACCGCCCGGGTGGCCGTCGAGCAGGCCTCGACGCTCGGCTGGGACCGGTACGTCGGCATCGAAGGCGCCGTGATCGGCATGCGCACGTTCGGCGCGTCGGCGCCGCTCAAGACGCTGGCGGCCGAGTTCGGTTTCACGCCCGACGCGGTGATAAGCGCCGCCAGGGACCGGATCGCGGCGGTGGCCGCCCGAGGATGACGCAGCGCTAGGCCGCCGAGTCCTGGGACTACACCACGTGGCTGAACATCGTCTTCCTGGCCCTCGCGGCCGCGCTGATCACGCGGTTCGCCCGCACCGGCGGGCTCGCTATGCTGCGCATGATGGGCGGTTCGCCCGACGGCCACCAACATGACCACTAGGAAGGACCTGCCCGATGGACCCAGAGCGCGCACGCAGCCTGCTCATCGCCGAGCGCGACGAGGTGCTGGGCCTGCTGAAGGACGCCGAGGCGGCGGGACTCCAGGACCGCCAGGCCGAGGTCGACAGCGAGGCGGAAGACAACGCCGATGCCGCTCTAGCGCTCACAGAAGAGGGGCAGGACGATGCCGTCGCCGAGAGCCTGCGCAACCGGCTGGACGCCATCGAGCGCGCCCTGCACCGGCTGGACGCCGGCACCTACGGCCGTTCGGTCCGCAGCGGCCAGCCGATCCCCGACGAGCGCCTCGAAGCCGACCCCGCCGCCGAGCTCACTATCGAAGAAGCCCGGGCCGCCGAACGCGGCTGACCCGGGTTACGCCCCGGGAGGGCCCTGGGGACCGCGGGGAGCCTGGGCATCACGGGAGGGCTGGGAGGCGCGCTGGACGGGCTTCTTGCGGTCGGCTTTCTTGTCCGCGGGCGGCCAGTCGGGGCCTTCCGGCCACGATGCGACCCGGACAGGGGTGTCCGAATGCGGGTTGCGGCCCCGGGCGACGAAGCGCTCCATCCTGGTCGCGCCCGGCAGCTCCACCCGGGCCGAGACCAGCTCGGCCTTCCCGGCGGCGAGTTCCACCCAGCAGATCTGCTGGTTCCTGACGTACGCCGGGGGCAGGCCGAACCGCCCGCCGATCCCCTCCACCACCGACGTGCACGAGCCCGAGTTGGCGTAGAAGCCGGTGGCGGTGACGGCCAGCTCAGGGTGGTGCGTATGCCCGGAGATGAACCCGTGGTAGCCGTCCGCGACCAGGTCGGCGGCGCGCTGGCGGGCGGCGTGGTTCTGCCCGTAGCCCCGTTCGTCCAGGGCCAGCGCGCTGATCGCAACCCAGGCGCGCCTGGCCAGTATGGCGACCACCGCGGCGAGCATGACCAGGTCGGCGATCGCGCCGGAGCCGACGATCTCGCCCCGGTGCACCCACACGTCCGTGTCCGGGTAGCGGGACCGGAACGAGGTGATCACGGGGACCCGGACCACGATCAGGATAACCAGCGGGATCGCGATCAGCCACCACAGGCGGCGGCCCAGCTTGCGGTAGACCATGCGGGAGGCGACGAACGAGGGGAAGTCGGTCGGGTCCGCCATCTCGTGCGCGCCGTCGACCCAGCCCCGGCCCAGCCACTCGATCCTGGGGATGACCTCCCGGACGATGTGATGCCCGATCGGGGTGTCAAGCGCGTTGCGCGGGTCGTGGAAGCAGTTGTACGGGTCGAGCTGGTGGCCGTGCTCCACCCGGATCTTGCGGCCGTCGTCCAGGATCAGGTCCGCGGACAGGCACAGCCTGGCCCCGGTCATCTCCCGCACCGCGTCCGCGGCCTTGACGTCCCAGGCCAGGTCGGCGTCGTGGTTGCCGATCGCGTAGATGACCTGGCCGCCCCGCGTGGTCACCGCCAGCAGCGCCGCGCACAGGTCCTCGTGCGCGCGCATGATGTCCGTCGCCGTCGCCTCGGGGGAGCCGAGCAGTTCCACCACGTCGCCCGCGAGCACGACGATGGTCCCGTCCGGCTCCTCGGCCAGGTGCCGCGCCAGCGTCTCGCACGACCGCCCGGACACGTCGGTGCGGACCGGCGGCAGGTGCAGGTCGCTGACGGTGACCACCTTCCCGCCGGGCGGGATGGCCACCTCGAGCAGGTCGGCGATGTCGGGTCGCGGCGCGGGCATGGACGACTTGGCTTCCTTCTGGCCGGTTTCTACCGGGTTCTTTCCCCCGGCACCTAGCAATGATGCCCCAGGAGGGTTCGGCTGGAGTGGCGCGCCACGCGCTGCCCGCGGGCGCTATAGGTAAGGACGCGCCAGCCTGCCGGGCGGTTCTCCAGGCGGGCGCACGAAGGACCCGGCCCGTTCGGTAAAAAAGAATTTAAGAAGCGGTCGGTGAGCGGCTACCTTCCCTTCGTATGGAACTCGGCGAGTATGACCACCGGGCGCTGGAGGCCGCCGCCCGGGAGCTGTGGGAGACGCACGACGTCTACAGGTACGACGCCGGCGGGCGGGGGCCCGTCTTCAGCGTGGACACGCCGCCGGCCTACGTATCGGCGGCGCACCTGCACGTCGGTCACGCGATGAGCTACTCGCAGCCGGATTTCGTCGTCCGCTACCGGCGGATGCGCGGGGACCGGGTGTTCTACCCGATCGGGTTCGACGACAACGGGCTGCCGACCGAACGGTACGTGGAGCAGGCCCGCGGGGTCAGGGCCGTGGACATGCCGCGGGCCGAGTTCGTCGCGCTGTGCCTGGCCGAAACCGGACGGGTAGCCGCGCAGTACGAGGACCTGTGGCGGCGGCTCGGGCTGTCGCTGGACTGGTCGCTGCGCTACTCCACCATCGACGCGCGCTGCCAGCGGACGGCCCAGACCGCCTTCGTCACGTTGTACGAGGCGGGGCACTTGCGGCGGGCCGAGGACCCGATCCTGTGGTGCCCCGAGGACCAGACCTCGCTGGCTCAGGCCGACGTGGAGGACCTGGAACGGACCAGCCGCCTGCACACCATCCGCTTTGGCCCGGACCTGCTCATCGCGACCACGCGGCCCGAGCTGCTGCCGGCCTGCGTGGCGCTGTACCACCACCCGGCCGACGCCCGTTACGCCGGGCTGCGCACCGCCACGGTGCCGCTGTCCGGCCAGGAGGTGCCGGTACTCACCGACGAGTCCGTGGACCCGGAGTACGGCACAGGGCTGATGATGGTGTGCACGTTCGGCGACAGCGAGGACGTGCTCAGGTGGCGGCGGGACGAGCTGGCGCTGCGCCTGGTGGTGGAGCCGGACGGGCGGCTCGGGCCGCTGGCCCTCGAGTTCGCCGGGCTGACGCTGACCCAGGCGCGTTCGGCCATCGTGAAGGCGCTCGGCGACGCCGGGCTGCTGGCGGACAGCGTGCCGGTGCGGCAGGTGGTCGGGGTGCACGAGCGGTGCCAGACCCCGGTCGAGTTCCAGATCAGGCCGCAGTGGTTCATCGCGGTGCGCGAGCACGCGGACCGGTTCCGGGCCCGGGCGGCCGAGCTCGAGTGGATCCCGCCGTTCATGCGGCGCCGGCTGGAAGACTGGATCGACGGGCTCAAGTGGGACTGGAACATCACCAGGCAGCGGCATTACGGGGTGCCGTTCCCCGTCTGGTTCTGCTCCTCGTGCCGGCACCCGGTGCTGGCCCGGCTCGAGGACCTGCCGGTGGACCCGCTGGCGGACAAGCCGCCGGTGAGCTCTTGCCCGTCGTGCGGCTCCGGCGAGCTGGTGCCCGATCCTGACGTGATGGACACCTGGATGACGTCGTCGCTGACGCCGCAGGTCAACGACGGCTGGGCGGGGCAAGGGACCGATCCCGCGCTGGCGCCGATGTCGATGCGGGTGCAGGCGTTCGAGATCATCAGGACCTGGCTGTTCTACTCGGTGGTGCAGTCCGAGCTGCTCTTCGGCCGGCTGCCGTGGCGCACCGCGATGATCTCGGGCTGGGGGCTGAGCGAGCAGGGCAAGAAGCTGTCCAAGCGCGATCTCGCTAAATCGACAGAGCCGGACGGCTACAACCGGTACGTGCCGGACGACGTGGTGGCCAAGTACGGCGCCGACGCGCTGCGGCTGTGGGCCACCAAAGGCCGCATCGGCACCGACCTGCGGTACAACGAGAAGGACATCAGGACCGGCCGCAAGTTCGCGGTCAAGCTCTGGAACGTCGGCCGGTTCCTGGCCATGAACCTCGGCGACCTGGACGTGTCCCCCCCGGCGCCGGGGGAGCGCGACATCGTGGACCGCTGGCTGCTCTCGCACCTGGCCGACACGGTGGCCGAGACCACCGCGGCGTTCGAGAGCCACGACTACATGCAGGCGCACCTGGCCGCCTCGCGGATGTTCTGGTCGGTCTACTGCGACCGCTACCTGGAGATGATCAAGGACCGGCTGGGCAGCGGCGGCGCGGACGGGGACAGCGCCCGGTGGACCCTGCGGGAGTCGTTCCGGGTGCTGCTCGGGCTGTTCGCGCCCTTCGCGCCGTTCCTGACCGAACACATGTACCAGCAGTTCTACCGCGCGCACGAGGGCGCGGTCTCGCTGCACCTGACCCGCTGGCCCGTGGCGGACGAGCGCTGGCGCGCCGACCGTTCGGCGGTCGACCAGCTCGCCGTGATCCTGGACGCCACCCGGGTGCTGCGCAGCAGCCAGCGGCTCGGCAACTCGGTCCCGCTCAGCCACCTGATCGTGCAGGCGCACGACGCCGCGGCCGAGACGCTGCTCGACCAGATCGCCGAACCGCTGCGGATCGCCGCCCGGGCCAGGGCCGTGATCCGCGGCCAGGCCGGGCACCCCAGCGGCGTGGCCGGGATCACGGTCGGGATCGCGGTATGAAAGCCGGCCAGGGTCATGAAAAGGCACATAACCAGCACAGGAAGCCCGGCCGTCCCGATGACTGGCACAATGACCGGGGTGCGAACGATCGCGCTCGAAGAGCACTTCTGGACGCCCGAACTCGCCGCGCCCCCGGGCACCGGGCCGCTGGCCGTGTGGGGCCAGCGGGTCGATGACCAGCTGCGCGATCTCGGCCGGGCCCGGCTGGCCGACATGGACGCCCACGGCATCGACGTGCAGGTCATCTCGCACGTGGCGCCGGCCGCGCAGGGACTGCCGGGGGCCGAGGGGCCGGCCCGGGCCCGCGAGGCCAACGACCGGCTGGCCGCCGCCGTGCGCGCGCACCCGGAGCGGTTCGCCGGCTTCGCCACCCTGCCCACCGCGGACCCGCGGGCCGCAGCCGACGAGCTGGATAGGGCCGTCCACGATCTCGGCCTGATCGGCGCGCTGGTCAACAGCACCCTGGGCTCGAACGGCGCCTTCCTCGACGACGCCAGGTTCGCCCCGCTGCTCGACCGCTTCGAGCGGCTCGACGTGCCGCTGTACCTGCACCCCGCGCCGCCGTCGGCGGCCCTGCGCGACGCGCTGTACCACGGGCTGCCCCCGGCGGTGGCGGGCAGGCTGGCCACCGGCGCCTGGGGCTGGCACGCCGAAGCCGGCCTGCACGTGCTGCGGCTGATCGCCACCGGCGTGTTCGACCGGCATCCCGCGCTGCGCCTGATCGTCGGGCACTGCGGCGAGATGGTGCCGTTCATGCTGGACAGGATCGACGTGATGCTCAGCCCGGCCAGGCTGGGCCCGGACGGCATCGCGCTGAAGCCGTCTGAGTACTTCCTCCGGAACATCTGGGTCACCACCAGCGGCCTGTTCAGCCTGCCGCCGGTGCTGTGCACGGTGCAGGTGCTCGGCGTGGACCGGGTGCTGTTCAGCGTGGACTACCCGTTCGGCGACAATGCGGCGGGCCGTGCCCTGCTGGACGCGCTGCCGCTGGCCCCGGCGGACAAGGCGAAGATCGCCGGCGGCAACGCCGAGCGGATGCTGCGGCTGAAGGGGCCAGCCGGCGAGGCCTCGGCCGGCGAGGCCTCGGCCGGCGAGGCCCGGCCGGCGTGATTTACGTCACGTTGATGTTGCAAAAAGTTTGCATCAGCCGGACGATTTACGGCACAATGATGTTGTGAAAAACGTCGGAGCAGCTGACGCCCCCGGCCGGGGGCCGGCCGGCGCTGCCCCCGTACGGGGACTGGGCGCCGCTCCCACCCGGGGGCAGGTGGCGCGGCTGATCCTCGAGCTCGGGCCGTCCACCGCCGCCACCCTCGGCGGCCGGCTCGGGCTCACGCCTGCCGCGATCCGGCGTCACCTCGACAACCTGCTCGCCGACGGCTTGATCGAGACCAGGACGGCCAGGACCTACGGGAACCGCGGCCGGGGCCGCCCGGCCAAGGTCTTCGTCATCACCGACGCGGGGAGCAGCGAATTCGAGCACGCCTACGACGACCTGGCCAGCAACGCGCTGCGCTTCCTGGCCGAGACGGCGGGCCCTGAGGCGGTCGCGGAGTTCGCCCGCAGGCAGCTGTCCGACCTGGAGCGCAGGTACGCGCCGGCGGTGGCCAGGGGCGACCTGCCCAGCCGGGTCCAGGCGCTGGCCGTGGCGCTGTCCGCCGACGGCTACGCCGCCTCCGCGGGGCCGGCGCCGGCCATCGGCCGGATCGAGAGCGGCGAGCAACTCTGCCAGCACCACTGCCCGGTCGCGCACGTGGCGGCCGAGTTCCCGCAGCTGTGCGAGGCCGAAACCGAGGCGTTCGGCAGGCTGCTCGGCACGCCGGTGCAGCGGCTCGCTACCATCGCGCACGGCGACGGCATCTGCACCACGCACGTCACCAGCGTCGGGAAGGCCGGCAAGGCAGGGAGTGTTGTAACACCCGTAACCAATGAAGTCACCGCAGAGTCCGGAGGGCTCTTGATATGACGACCACCGCGCAAGACCAGCTCGAAGGGCTGGGCACGTATAAATTCGGCTGGGCCGACTCCGACGTGGCGGGTGCGTCCGCGCGCCGCGGCCTGTCCGAAGAGGTGGTCCGCGACATCTCGGCGCGGAAGAACGAGCCGGAGTGGATGCTCGACATGCGGCTCAAGGGGCTGAAGTACTTCGGCCGCAAGCCCATGCCCAACTGGGGTGCCGACTTGTCCGGCATCGACTTCGACAACATCAAGTACTTCGTCCGCTCCACCGAGAAGCAGGCGGCGAGCTGGGACGAGCTGCCGGCCGATATCAAGAACACCTACGACCGGCTCGGCATCCCCGAGGCGGAAAAGCAGCGCCTCATCGCGGGCGTCGCCGCCCAGTACGAGTCCGAGGTCGTTTACCACAAGATCAGGGAAGACCTCGAGGAGAAGGGTGTCCTCTTCCTCGACACGGACACCGCGCTGCGGGAGCAGCCGGATCTGTTCAAGGAGTACTTCGGCACCGTGATTCCGCCGGGCGACAACAAGTTCGCCGCGCTGAACACCGCGGTATGGTCCGGCGGCTCGTTCATTTACGTGCCGAAGAACGTAAAAGTGGAAATCCCGCTGCAGGCCTATTTCCGTATCAACACGGAGAACATGGGACAGTTCGAGCGGACCCTGATCATCGTGGACGAAGGCGCCTATGTCCACTACGTGGAAGGCTGCACCGCGCCCATTTACAAGTCGGACTCGCTGCATTCCGCGGTGGTCGAGATCATCGTGAAGAAGGACGCGCGCTGCCGGTACACCACGATCCAGAACTGGTCGAACAATGTGTACAACCTGGTGACCAAGCGCGCCGTCGCCCAGCAGGGCGCGACCATGGAGTGGATCGACGGCAACATCGGCTCCAAGGTCACGATGAAGTACCCGGCGGTCTACCTGATGGGCGAGCACGCCAGGGGCGAGACGCTCTCCGTCGCGTTCGCCGGCGAGGGCCAGCACCAGGACGCGGGCGCCAAGATGGTGCACTGCGCGCCGAACACCTCCTCCACCATCGTCTCCAAGTCGGTGGCCAGGGCGGGCGGCCGGACCTCCTACCGCGGCCTGGTCAACGTGCAGGAAGGCGCCGAGCACTCCAGGTCCAACGTCAAGTGCGACGCGCTGCTGGTGGACACGGTGAGCCGCAGCGACACCTACCCCTACGTGGACGTCCGCGAGGACGACGTGGAGATGGCCCACGAGGCGACGGTCTCCAAGATCTCCGAGGATCAGCTGTTCTACCTGATGAGCCGCGGCATGACCGAGGACGAGGCGATGGCCACGATCGTCCGCGGGCTCGTCGAGCCGATCGCCCGCGAGCTCCCG
>Ga0209648_10004547_pt1 | contig 11803 bp, 11 predicted proteins | sample GraSoi2013_115cm_FD_185830 | JGI IMG/M metagenome (GOLD analysis project Ga0209648, IMG submission 185830) | Grasslands soil microbial communities from the Angelo Coastal Reserve, California, USA - Sample 9_17_2013_115cm (SPAdes) (version 2) | ecosystem: Environmental > Terrestrial > Soil >...
GATAACGTTAAGAAGATACCCATTGAAATTATCGATTCGCAAAGTATAAGTGTAGGTATGTCTCGGGCAATTATCCTGGCAGCGCAAGATGCTCGTGAGGGCCTGGGGCTTCCGCAGATTAAAGCGCACATACTTGATGAACTGGCTCGCACTCGTATTCTTGCCGTCCTTGATACACTGGAGTATGTGAGACGCGGCGGTCGCATTGGCGGTGCCAGGGCTATGCTGGGGAATATGTTAAGCGTCAAGCCGATCGTCTCATTGAAAGACGGCGAAGTAATCCCTATAGAGCAACCACGCACACGCAGCAAGGCCTACGCACGGATCGCGCAATTGCTGCAAGAAATGGGTAAGGTAGAACATATCTCTATTGCCGAGTCAAGCGAGGAGGTTGGTCAGCAGCTTGCGGAGGTAATCAAAACAGTTTATTCCGGTGATCTTCCCATCTACCAGCTTGGTGCCGTACTGGGCACTCACACCGGCCCCGGCACGGCGGCTATTGCCGCTGTTATCGCAAAGCAGGACTGAACAATTTAACCATTGACGTTTCACCATGTGTCAAGTTACAATATATATATGGGATGTTAGAAGTCACTCAGGCTTCTTTGCCCATACCGAAACTATCCATCGGAGCTAGACGTGACCTATGTAGGAGGTATTCGCAAGAAAGGTAGTACCGGGTGCTGTTTACCACGTAGTTCGTTTTTTTGTAATGGCCTGTTGTTCGTTAGAAACCATCTCTAGAGGTGCCCCTGGTGGGTATCCGTGGGTAGCCATCTTTTCGAGCATGTCGGGATGTCCCTGGCGGATGCCCGGCGGTTGGCTATGACTATGAAGGAGGAACGACTGTGGGAATGTTACGGGTGATGTCACGACGCGGTGATGACCGAGTTACCTGGGATGAGCAGAAAGTTTTGGCAGGCGATCCCGAATCAACTGCCGCTATTCGTGAAGCGGAACGTATCTTTGCACAGGAACGAGCCAAAGGTGCAACAGCCTTCCGCATGGATCCCGGTAAACCGGCGCAGCGCATCGATGAATTTGACCGAACAGCCGAGCAGATTGTCCTTGTCCCGCGAGTCGTTGGCGGATGATCTTAATCACTCAGCAGGTGCTTACCACCCTGGGTTGGATTGTCTTAGCGCTGGCGATATCTCCGATGGTATGGTTGATCTTCCAACCATATTTCAAAAGTTTGTCGCCTGCTGAACGAAGGGCGAATGGGCTTCTGCATGATGTACTGACTCCTGAGCAATGCCGTCAACTTATGTGGCGTGGATATTTGGAAGTTCCAAGTCCTACAACCGCCCAGCGTGTATATCATGTGCCGCGTGCCAGGGGCTATGTTCAGGTCATCGAGAATGGCCGAGCGGTGATGCGTTTGTGCGTTCAGCCTGTAGAATGTCTGCCCGACGCCGATATCGTTGTGCTGCATAAGCTGATGATAGAAGCTAACGAAGAGCATTATCTACAAAAGGCGAATAAGTACCTCTGTACCGAGTAAATGAGTAGGGGCCAGATTTATCGCGCCCCACGGGGGAAGGCAGCGAGTCCCCCCAGGGCGACCGCAAGGGTCCCCACCCCGCTCCACACCGCCCCCGCCCTTACTATGATAACGAAAGGATCGTAACTCGCGGCGGATCATAGTAAGGGCGGGGGCGGTGTGGAGCGGGGTGGGGACCCTTGCGGTCGCCCTGGGGGGACTCGACGCTCCCTGCTCCCTCTCCTCTCCGAAACCTTGTCAACCACGACCAAAAAGTGTCAGGCAGGTCCTCTACTCTTCGTCTTCGGTACCCTCTATTTCATCTTCCAGTATTTGCGCTAATTCGCGGTGACCATTCTGTTTGACACAAGCGTGAGGTCCTCCATCCAGTGGTGTGTGGCAAAGCGGACAGACGGGTCTTCCACTGTTGACCAGTACCGTAATCATGCTGCTTAAGTGGTGCGCCTGCTCTATTGTAAAGCGGAAGGAGAGGCCATCGTCTTCACGGAGGATAAGCTGAGGTTCCTGACCAGGTTCCAATAATATTTCTAGCGGAACACCGATCAGTATCAATAAATCGCGCCTCTCATCGTAACTGATGCGCAGTTGACCCACCTGGAACTCAAAATCGGGCTTGGCCGGAAAGTTAGCCGGCGCTCCCTCAGGAGGCGGCAGAGGGTCAGCTTGAGCCTCTACGCGCAGGATTTGACCCTCAGAAAGTTGAGCTAATATGCGGTCGAGTGCTATTGAGAGGGTATGGAGTTGCTCCTTCTCCATCCAAATGGCGACCGAGATAGCACGCACTAATACGAATATACGAAAACGACGTTGACCGGGTTGGCCTATGGCCTCGGCGCCAACCATATCCACGCGGCCCAGGTCTCTTATCATGTCAAACCTCCATCCCTGGCTGGTGAGGGCACATTCAAGGCTATCCCTCTAACCAATGGGAGTGAAATTGCTACTATCCTAGCTACTAATACCCTCGTGAAGGATCGTACTGGTTCTGCAACGGCTGACCGGCACGATAACGCCGCAGATTATCAGCAAACAATGCAGCAAGACGAGTTTCATAATAAACGCTGTTACCGGCAATATGAGGCGTCAGAATCACGTTCGGCATCGCGTATAAAGGGCTTTCAGGGGGCAGCGGCTCCTCTTCCGTTACATCGAGTCCTGCACCTGCAATCCATCCTTCGTGCAGCGCACGCACCAGCGCTTGCTCGTCAATGACGCGCCCGCGGGCAATATTCACCAGGTAAGCGTTGTGGCGCATAACCCGTAATTCAGCTTCACCGATTAACTTCTCAGTTTCTTGTGTCAATGGTACTGAGATAACCACGTAATCACTCTGGCGTAACAGTTCGTGTAACTGTTCTGGAGGAAAAGTCTGATCCACATGCGGATCCTGAATTCCCTGGGCATGCATCGAGTGCCGGGTACCCAGCACGTGCATACCAAAAGCGCGTCCAAGTTGTGCAATTCGCCGGCCAATGTGGCCAAGCCCGACAATGCCGAGGGTTTGTCCTTCTAATTCACGCCCTCCAAGATTGTACCAGATAGCGCTGCGCGCCCATACATGCCCGTCCTGAAGGCGTACCATCTGTGGCCAGTTCCAATTAAACATCAGCATACTGCCGAAAACGTACTCGCTTATAATAGTCGCGTGAATGCCTGACGCTGTAGTCACAATCACACCGCTGTCAGCTTCGAGCAGTCCACTCGACCTGAGGGAATCAACACCTGCGCCTGGAAATTGCAGCCAGCGCAGCCTGGGCGCCAGTGCACGCAAGTTAGCAGGGATAGTAGGACTACATAAGACCTCTGCATCGGACAAGTAGACAGAAAGTCCATCAGAAGTAGTTACAACTACCGCCTCGCTGGCAGCAGCCTCCTTGAGAACTTGCTGCGATGCCGACGTGAAAGGAAATGTACTCACGACTTTCAGACTGCTAGACACTTCACGCCCTGCCTTTCAAAATGTAGTCAACAAATTCGATTAGCGAACAAACACAACTTGCCATAGTTAGTTGTAGTTGTAGTCTATACGATGCAAAGCATTGTGACAAGGGTGTTTATTGGCAAGCAAATAGCCTGATCTGGTTGACAATTGTCCTAAAGAAATTCACTTTAGTGTAGATATGTATTTTCAAGCGTTTGAACAGTTAGAAGTCCAGTTGCATCTGAGTTCTGGTAGGGGTATGCCTCGCAGCTACATCCTACATACTCGGGCAACCTCTCTGGTTGTCCCTACTTAGGGAGTCGGTAGTATGCAGTTCAATAACGACGCGAATCGGAGGAGTTGGCCGGAGGTATCCCCGGCCCCTACTGTTCCATATAATAATGGACAGATGGGTCCTGCCCAGGGCTGGAAGGAATTTCCAACACAGGGAACACCCCCTCCTCGGAGGCCAAAAGGGAGAGGCCGCCGTCGTCTATTGACTCTTCTCAGCATAGTTTTGCTTGTGATGTTGATTATTGCCGCTGTACGCGTGACAGCCTTAGCAAGCGGCAACGATGACCAGTTAGTGCTAAAGATAGGAGATCAACAACAGGCTCTGATTGATCTGCGCCAGAGTCTTCCGATCAGCCCCTATCTTTACGGTGTTAATGTATTTCCTGAATCCGGCACAGTCTCCATAGATAACTTCTATTCGGGTTTCATGAACTATGGCCCTGAGATAGTTAACGAAATGAAAAGCGCGGGCATCAGGCTGCTGCGCTTTCCGGGTGGAAACTGGGGAGAGGGTCGTATCCTCTCCTATGAGCAGCTCGACCATTTTAGCACGCTGCTTTACAAGGTAGGGGCCGATGGTATGATCCAGGCTCGTCTTTCAAACCCAATCGACCTTTCCGGCAAGCCTGCCAGCTTGCCAGCCAGAGCCAACCTGGCAGCTCAGTGGGTAGACTTCATGAACCACCCCTACAGCGCCTTGCGTACAGGAATATATAAGACTGAGCAGATCCATCCCATTAAATTCTGGTCTATAGGCAATGAGCCTAATCGACTCATTAATCCCGATACAGGGAAAACGTTCACAGTTGCAGAGTATGTTGATGCCTTTATTCAGTACTCTATCGCCATGCATAAAAAGGATCCAACCATCCAGATCTTTGGCCCGGAGATTAGCCAGTTCTTTGGAGCTGGCGTAGGTCCAAGGGATTTAGATGGACATGGTACACTCTGGATGGAGGGGTTCTTGCAAGGCGTGGCTGCATATGAGAAAGCCCATCCTGAACTATTAACTAAATATAAATTTCACCTGCTGGATGGAGTCTCATTTCATCGTTACCAATTCAACGATGCTAGCAGCGCTCCCTACCTGTTAATGAGCAGCACGGATGAATGGAATTACCTGCTTCCATCACTGCGCCAGCTCATCAGGCAGACCCTTGGGCGCGATATACCGGTTGCTGTAACGGAGATCAACACGAATCCAAATGCCCAGTCACCTACACACGGGCAGGCCGCGCTCTGGTGGGCCGATACGCTCGGCACGCTGATGAACCAGCAGGCAGACTTCGTGTCCTATTTCTCGGCAGAGGGTGTGGATCAACCTTATCCGCTGTTCACCTCTGATGCCTCGCACAAACCCACGTCAATGTTTTGGGTAATGCAGTTGTTTGCACACCTGCAGCAAAATCTTGTTCCATTGCAGATACAGCGCGATCCGGTGAGCGTCTATGCCACGCAAGATGACGCACACCAGGACGTCAGTCTCTTGTTCATTAATAAATCGGGCGAGAATCAGTATGCGGAGGTGAGTGCTCAGAACCAGTTATTTGGTTTCAGCCCCTGGCAAAGCCAGGGTATCAGTATTGCAGCCTACAGCATGGTGCTGATTACGTTGCATCGTGGAGGCGGGGCGCAAGCCTATAGCTTCACTGTGTCGACCACTGTCGATCAAGATCCCAGTGGCAGTCCTTTGATACTTACTACATGTGGCAATAAAACGGATCCACTTAGCTACAACATTCCGTGTTAGAAGTCTTTTTGTACAGCCGCAATAGGGGGAATAGTGTCATTAACCTTTATTAATCAATTCTTTTTAATACTCTACTTGCTTGTCATAGCGCTGATGGTTTTTCAGGCTATCTTCAATATACGTTTGCGCCTCTTCATCTGGGAGAAGCCGGAGCATGCGTGGCTCAGTCATGCGCCGACCATCTATCGCGACCCCTGCCTCTCCTTTACTATTCTCTTACCTGCCAGGAATGAAGAGGATGTATTTCGAGAGACTATTCAAAAAGTTTATGATCTCAACTATCCCATAGAACTGATGCAAATCATTGCCATCTGTCGCGTGGATGATCCTGGTACCATTGCCGAGGCCCAGGCCAAAATAAGCGAACTTGGCGATCAAAACGTACAATTGCTTATCTATAATGACTACCCCATCAGTAAGCCTCATGGATTGAACTTGGGCTTGCAGGTGGCGCGTGGCGATATTGTCACCATCTTCGATGCAGAGGACGAACCACATCCCGATATCCTCAATATTGTCAATACGACTATGCTCAATGAGGATGTGGACGTGGTGCAGAGCGGCGTGCAGCTCATGAACCATAATACAAAATGGTTCTGCTTCCTGAATGTACTGGAATATTTCTTCTGGTATAAATCATCCATGCACTTCTTCGCGCGCATCGGCATAACTCCGCTTGGTGGAAATACCGTCTTTGTGCGGCGAGAGTTGATGGAGCAACTGGGTGGCTGGGATGAGTATTGCCTTACTGAAGATGCAGATCTCGGCATTCGTCTTAGCCTCGCGCATGCTCGTATGCGCATCATCTACGAGGATGAATATGTTACTCGCGAGGAGACGCCGTATACTATTGCACAGTTCATCAGACAGCGCACGCGCTGGAATCAGGGCTTCATTCAAATTCTCTTCAAGGGCGAATGGCTGAAGCTGCAAAAGTTTTCCCAGCGCTTACTGGCATTCTATGTACTCATCTTACCAGAAGTGCAGGCATTGTTTGCACTTCTGGTGCCTGTTGCAATCGTGATGTTCTTTTTAGTCAAGTTCCCTGTCTGGCTTGCCATGTTCACCTTCTTCCCGCTGTATTGTTTTGTCCTGGGAGTGTGCTTAGACCTGGCAGGGCTACACGAGTTCCTGAAGGTGCATAAGCGCAAGTGGAGATGGCGCGAGGCGCTGATTTTGGTGCTGGCCTTTTTCCCTTATCAATGGATACTGAGTATGGGTGCTCTACGAGCGTTATACCGCGCAATGAAAGGCACATCCAACTGGGAGAAAACCGTGCACATCGGACAGCACCGCGGCAGGATCACAGCGTGAAGCAAAACTCTCAAGAACCAGAACCGCAGCATCCAGGCGATCAGCAACCGTGGGGACCTGTAGCCGGGCCACAAGGGGAACCTGTGTGGTATCCGCAGCAATCACCGGTAATGATACAGCGCAAAGTTGTTGGGCAACCCAATGCAAATGCTCCTGGGGGGCTTGCAGGCAATATCCAACCGGGAAGTTACGGCCAGGTAAGGCCTAATGATATGGGCCCTTACTCCGCACCTCCTGGTGCCTCAAATGGGAGCCCAGTACAACCATACCCCCCTTCTGCACCACCAGCTCCATTTATCCAGTCCGCCATGCCTATGCCTCCCCAGGGGCAGGCGGTACAACCTGTGGGTACGAACGGCGCTGATTGGCGAAGAAATAGTGCAGGAGCTGCCCCAGGTGGGTCTGCCTTTATCGCTCAAGGAGTCTCTCCGCAAGCAACAAATATCCAAAGTGGACCTCCGCCACAGATTTACAACGGCAATATCATTCTGTTTCGCAGTCCAAATTTCTTCTTGAGCACTGTGTATCGTCCTGGGCAAAGACAGGATCCTATACGCAAACCTACTGGGCACACTGTGATGACGCCAAAAGTGAACCCGCAGCAAGTGAACCGTGTGGCGATCAGCGAAACGCTCCTGATGCCAAACGTTACGCTGCATACTACCAAACAGACAAGGGCCATTCCTTTGCCTGCGTGGTTGGAAGCGATAATTGTCTTTTTAAGCCTTGCCGTTACATTCGTGGCTCACGCGTATAACTTGTTCAATTTCCCACGCTACGAGCTGGATGAAGGCACTTACATGTCGAATGCCTGGGCAATTACGCAGGGGCTTATTTCACCATACCCCTATGGTTATGGACACTCGCCACTGGGCTGGATGCAAATCGCTGCCTGGACACAACTCACCGGGGGCATCTTTGCCTTCGGCAATGCCCTCAATAGCGGTCGTGTCCTCATGGTCTTCTATGCGGTTGGCTGTGCGTTGCTGGTGTACCTGATTATGCGCCGTTTAAGTGGAAGTCTCGGCGCCGCACTGTTAGCGCTGGTGCTCTTCTCACTCTCACCACTCAGCATCACTTATCAACGCGAGATATACTTAGACAACATCGCTACGTTCTGGCTATTGCTCTCGATCTATCTGCTGGTGATCAGTAATAGTCGCTTGCTCTATATCGTAATGGCGGCTATCGCTTTTGGAATCTGCTTCCTTTCGAAAGAAGTGTTCCTGGTCGTTTTGCCTGCGATGATCTACGCTGCATGGCTGCATTCGACCAAATTCCAGCGCAAATTCACCATTGTAGCGTTCATCTATATCGTACTAGCCATTTGTTCAACCTTTGTCCTCCTGGCAATTTTGAAGGACGAGTTATTTCCATATTCTTGGCATCTTCCTTGGGATACGCATAACCACTTGAGTATGTGGGATACCTTTCTCCAGCAGGCCCAACGCGGCCAGAAATATGGCAGCTTCATTAACAGTTGGTTAGTATGGAGCCACGATACTGTATTCGTCATTAGCAGTGTTGCCGCTCCACTCTTTAACCTGGCCTATGGCTTGTGGAACCGCAAGCATTTACTGTTCTCGCTACCTCCATTCAAATTCTTGAATAGGAGGTTGCGCAATGCCACACCAGTGCCAGACAGGCACCTGATGCTCTCGCTGCTTGCAATTTGTTTCTGGCTGTTGTTAGTGCGTGGTGGACAGGTATACCCGTTCTATGTCATTCCGTTGATCGCCCTGATCGCGCTCAACGCTGCCATTGCTCTCAATACTATCCTGGGATGGGTGGTAAAACTGGTGCGTTTCGACGTTGTGCGCGCCACCTTGCTTGTAGTGGCTATAGCGACTATTATTGCCTACGACATACCGTCGGCAGAGATCCTCTTTAATCAAGACCCCGCTTTGGCACAACAACAGGCGCTAGTATGGGTACGCACGCATGTGCCGCACAATGCTTTTATAGTCATAAATAGCTACATGTACGTGGATTTACGCGTGCCCGGGGGCCAGGGAGTTGGGAATGGAGCGCCTTTTCCTCATGCAGAGGTGTACTGGAATGTAGCTACTGATCCAGAACTGTACTCCCAGACTCTCGGGAATAACTGTGACCGTATCGACTATATCGTGATCGATTCAGAGATGGGGACAGACATTAAAACCAATGAAGATCATATGTGGTTAATTAGCGCAGCGTTAACCCTCTCGGTTAAACGTGCAGAATTTATATCAGGCGGCTCTACTGACTCGTTTGACGTTCAGGTCTGGCAGGTGATTCATAAAAATCCAGTGCCGCGTAGCTGTACTGCGCCAGTATCCAGCACTGGCACAATGGACCGGTAGAAGAAGAGAGGATGCATGCGATTCGATCAGGTTAATCCACAACCACCGCCTATCCGCCCCCGTCCATCACGGACGCGCCTGGTAGGAATGGGTGATGGAAATACCGATACGCCCCCACCCCAGACTCCAGTGGTAATGCCTATAGTAACAGCAGGGAAAGCGAAACAGCAGCCAGCCTGGAAAATGTTTCTGAACAGTCCTGCTGCTAAAGTGGCGATTGGCCTGATTATTGGTATTGGCCTGCTGCTGCTGGTTGCGCGTTTCGTGGATCTTTCTGCAACCATTCAGGTGCTGAAACAGAGACTGACGAAGCCTCCTGGAATCGCCTTTGCCCTACTATCAGGTGTAGCCTTCCTGTTCGCGTGGTCCGTTCGCGGAGTGCGCTGGAAGCTCTTCTTAAATCCCATCGGCAGGGTCAGCACCATCAAAGCTATTCAACTATACATGGTCGGTATTTTCTTAAATTTCTTACTGCCCATACGTGGTGGCGAAGTGGCGAAAAGTCTCATGCTCAAACGTAGCTCTGGAATACCTGTGAGTAAATCGCTTCCGACAGTAGCGATGGACAAAGCGCTGGATTTGATGCCTGCGCTCTTCATCATGGCAATTGTGCCGCTGCTCGGCGTGCAGATGGACATCAAGCTCTGGCTGGCGCTGGCGTTCGTAGGCGGAATACTTGTCTGCCTGATGTTCTTTGTGTTACTGGCAGCCTGGAAACGCGACTCCGCAATTGCCCTGCTGCAAAAGCTGACGGGCCTGTTTCCCAAAGCCATTGCTGGCAAAATCGAAGGCTTCGCTACAGGCTTTGTTGATTCACTATTGATGGGTGCAAGGCAACCAAGAATTTTTATCCCCGCGATACTGCTCACGTGTGTAGCCGTGATTGGCGACGGCCTCTTTGCCATGCTCGCATTCTGGACCATTGGCTTCCCCATCCCCTTCGGGACAGCCATTTTCGGCTACACCGTCTACAACGTGTTCTATATCCTGCCAACGCCTCCCGGACAGGTCGGCAGCAACGAGGCGGTAGGTCTGCTTGTGTTTGGGGGATTACTGCATCTCCCCCCGTTCCAGGTTACTGCAATGTTCATTTTCTCGCATCCATGGGCCGCTCTACTCATGTGTGTAACAGGCCTGACCTGCCTCAGCTCGCTAGGATTGACCATTTCAAGCGCGATGAAAGGGGAGACGATTCCGTAGGGACAGGGGTGGTGTGGTGCAGGGCTGGGCCCCTTGTGGGTGTCCGCCGTGGGTGTCCGTCGTGGGGGTATACTATCGATATCCATCAATTTTTATCACGTTGTTAGGGGGGGATCAACAGGAAACATGCATGAAGAACAACCAGACTTTCCAAACAGACGATCTACACGGTTGCCAGCCTACGATTATACCTCGGCAGGAGCTTATTTTATCACAATCTGCGTAGAGAAACGCAAACGCCTTTTCGATCAACCAGAACTCCAGCAATGTCTTTTAACGATCTGGCAGAATCTTCCCAAGCAATTTCCAGATATCACCTTGGACGAATTTGTAATTATGCCCGATCATATCCATTTCATCATTTGGTTAACTGGGACAGGAGAGAATCCACTACTTTTGAGCCAGGTAGTAGGTGCCTATAAATCGTTGACGACCGTTGCATGGATCAAATATAACAAGGCGCGTGATACCGTCTGTTCACAGCATCTCTGGCAGACTAGATATTACGATCACGTTATTCGTAACGATGAGGACTTGGAGCTGACACGTCAGTATATCCGTGACAATCCAAGAAGGAAGCAAGAGGGTTAAGTCATGCTGTAGAGCATCTATTTTTTCTGTTCATTTTATGGTCCAGATAGGAAACCTACCCCTGAAAGGTGGTGCGGACGCGGGTGAGGGCGTTTTTAATAGAGTGAGTCCCCCTCACCAATCTTTACTCAAGCAGCTACATCGATGATAATAGCCTGTGGATGCTCACGTTCCTGAGGTACAGGTTCACCTTCAGCGATGAGCGCCTCGACATGGAGACGAATAGCATCTTTAGCCATTGCGATAGCCTCTTCGATGGTTTCTCCTTGTGTTACACATCCAGGAAGAGCAGGCACAGTAACCGTATAGCCTCCCTCTTCAGGGTCAGGATGTAGGATGATAGTATATTGGTAATTGCTCATTGTTTCATCCTTCAGATTCAAAGCAGTTCTCTCAGTTCATCTTTAGTGAGCCCTGCTTGTTCTAAGATCGACTCCAACGTTTTAGGCTTAAGTATTATACTGGCATGTTTAGGTACTGTAACTTGACCTCGCTTTGTAGGATGTCTCAATGCAACATGGCTTCCACTCTGACGTACCTGCTCCCAGCCGTCACGTCTCAAAGCTCGTAACAGTTGGACTGCAGTAATGCGCGGTAACTTAGGACTCATAGACTACCTTACACTCTTAATCTTACTGAGCGGAAGGCACAGAATACTTGCTAATATTCTAACGAAAGCGAGTGTATATAGACACAGACCTCTTGCAGATTTGTATCCATAGGCATTGGCGCCTTCCTCATCAGTGCCCAGTATATCATAAAACCACCAAAAGAGTGGGAGCTCTTAAATCTTTTAAATCTGGTTCCGTAGGGACAGGGGTGGTGAGGTGTGGTGTGGGGCCCCTTGTGGGTGTCCGGTTCCGTAGGGACAGGGGTGGTGAGGTGTG
>Ga0209648_10004548_pt1 | contig 11801 bp, 12 predicted proteins | sample GraSoi2013_115cm_FD_185830 | JGI IMG/M metagenome (GOLD analysis project Ga0209648, IMG submission 185830) | Grasslands soil microbial communities from the Angelo Coastal Reserve, California, USA - Sample 9_17_2013_115cm (SPAdes) (version 2) | ecosystem: Environmental > Terrestrial > Soil >...
TGTTGGTGGCGATGGTGATGGCGCCCGGCCGGCCGGCCTGGGCCACGATCTGCGCTTCCTGGTCGTGGAAGCGCGCATTCAGCACGTTGTGCGGGATCTTGGCTTTCTTCAGCTCCTCCGACAGCGACTCCGACTTTTCGATCGACACCGTGCCGACCAGCATCGGCTGCTGGCGCTGGCGGCAGTCCTCGATCAGCTTGACGATGGCGCGCGTCTTGTCGGAAAGCGTGCGGTAGATCTCGTCGTCGGCGTCCTTGCGGGCCACCGCCACGTTGGTCGGGATCTCGACGACCTCGAGCCTGTAGATTTCTCCGAACTCACCCGCCTCCGTCATCGCCGTGCCGGTCATGCCGGCCAGCTTGGGATACATGCGGAACAGGTTCTGGAAGGTGATCGAGGCCAGCGTCTGGTTCTCGCGCTGGATCTCGACATTCTCCTTGGCCTCGAGCGCCTGGTGCAGGCCCTCGGAGTAGCGCCGGCCGGCCATCATGCGGCCGGTGAACTCGTCGATGATGACGACCTGGCCGTCCTTCACGATATAGTCGACGTCGCGGGCGAACAGCTTGTGGGCCCTGAGCGCCTGCGTGACGTGATGCAGCACCGAGACCTGGGTTGGTGCGTAAAGGCTGATGCCCTCGGGCAGCAGGCCGTCGCCGCGCAGGATATCCTCCACCGCCTCAACGCCTGAATCGGTCAGAACGACCGTGCGGTTCTTCTCGTCCTTCTCGAAATGGTCGGCCTGCAGGCGCGGGATCACGGTATCGGCGCGGCGGTAGAGTTCCGACGAATCCTCGGCCGGGCCGGAGATGATCAGCGGCGTGCGCGCCTCGTCGATCAGGATCGAATCGACCTCGTCGACGATCGCGTAGTTGAAGGGCCGCTGGGCCATGGCGTCGAGCCGGTACTTCATGTTGTCGCGCAGGTAGTCGAAGCCCAGCTCGTTGTTGGTGCCGTAGGTGACGTCGCAGGCGTAGGCCGCCTTGCGCTCCTCGTCGGTCAGCTCGTGCACGATCACGCCGACGCTGAGGCCGAGAAACTTGTAGATCTGGCCCATCCACTCGGAGTCGCGCTTGGCGAGATAGTCGTTCACCGTCACGACGTGCACGCCCTTGCCTTCGAGGGCGTTGAGATAGACCGGCAGGGTGGCGACCAGCGTCTTGCCTTCGCCGGTCTTCATCTCGGCGATCTTGCCCTGGTGAAGCACCATGCCGCCCTTGAGCTGGACGTCGAAATGGCGTTGGCCGAGCGTGCGCTTGGCCGCCTCGCGCACCGTCGCGAAGGCTTCGACCAGCAGGTCGTCCACGGTCTCGCCCTTGGCCAGGCGCTCGCGGAACTCGGTTGTCTTGGCGTGCAGCTGCTCGTCGGACAGCTTGGCGAGCTCCGGCTCGAGGGCATTGATCTTCGCCACCGGCTTGTCGAAGCCTTTGACGACGCGATCATTGGCTGTGCCGAACAGGCCTCGGGCGAGCGCCCCCAGCATGAAAACCTCGATATTGTAACGACTTAGGCGGGCACTCCGGCCCGCCGTCCCAGCCAGAGATAGAGAGCGCATCCGCAAGTGTCAACGCGCGGCCAAACGCCATGACCGCCGTCATCAAGCCGGCTGGCCGCGGGGGCCGCATCGTCGCCACCGTGCTCACGAAAAAGTGCCGCAATCCACTGCCATCCCGACTTTTGCCGGGGAGGCAAAGCTTGCTTGGCCCGAGCGGGCCTGTGTAAACCGATTGCGCTGCTTTTCGTTCCCCAATTCCTCCTCAAGCCAAGTTTCTGGAGCCTGTCATGAGTCATCGCTTGCACCCCCTGCGCTCGATCGCCCTGTTCTGCGCAGCCGCCGCGATGGCAGGGCCCGTCGCCGCCCAGCAGCCCGCGGCGCCTCAGGCCGCGCCGCCGCCCGCCGCCCAGGCGCCCGCGGCGCAAGGCGCCCCAGCGCCGGCGCAGAAGCCCCCGGCCAAGCCGCCGGCGACGGTGGCAGCGCCGGCCGCTCAACCGCTCAAGGATCCGGTGGTCGCCACGGTCAACGGCCAGTCCATCCGGTTGTCGGAGCTCGAGATCGCCCAGCAGGCGCTGCCGCAACAATATCGCAACATGCCGCTGCAGGCGGTGTTCCCCGCGCTGCTCGATCGCATCGTCGACAGCAAGCTCGTGGTCCAGGAGGGCAAGAAGGGCAAGGTCACCGACGATCCCGCCTTCAAGAAGCGCATGGCCTTCGTCGAAGACCAGGTGCTGCAGGATTTCTGGATCCAGCGCGAGGTCGCCCGCAAGGTGACGCCGGAGAAGCTCCAGCAGCGTTACGAGGAGCGCCTGAAGTCGATGCCCTCCGAGGAGGAAGTGCACGCGCGGCACATCCTGGTTTCGACCGAGGATGAGGCCAAGGCGATCATCGCCGACCTCAAGAAAGGCGTGGCCTTCGACAAGCTCGCCAAGGACAAGTCGACCGACAAGGCCTCCGGCGCGGAGGGCGGCGATCTCGGCTGGTTCAAGAAGTCCGACATGGTGAAGGAATTCGCCGATGCGGCCTTCGCGCTGAAGAAGGACGAGCTGACCGAGACGCCGGTCAAGACGCAGTTCGGCTACCACGTCATCAAGGTCGAAGACCGCCGCAAGGCGCCGCCGCCGGCGTTCGAGGAGCTCGCCGACCAGCTTCGCGAAGAAATGGCCCGCGAGGCCGTGACGGCGCAGCTCGACCAGCTGCGGTCCGGCGCCAAGATCGAGAAGTTCAACATGGATGGCAGCAAGGCAGAGGCGGCTCCGGCCAAGCCGGCAGCGCCTGGCCGTCCGCCGGCCGCAGCGCCCGTCACGCCGCCCGCCGCGCCTAAGTAAAACTCCCGTTTTTGGGCATTTCTGGTGTAGGCTCCCCCGTTCGGAGCGGCCGGATTCATCTCGGCTGCCCGCAAGGGGAGTCCTATGGTCGTCAAGCCCGCCCAATCGCCGCTCGCGCCTAAAACGACGCCGACGCTGCCGCGTGTCGCCGGCGTCAAGCTCGGGGCGGCGCGATCCGGCGTGCGTTACAAGGACCGCGACGACATCATGTTGGCGGTCGTGCCGGCGGGCGCCACCATCGCGGGCGTGCTGACGCGGTCCAAGACGTCCTCGGCGCCGGTCGACTGGTGCCGCAAGAACTTGGCGCGCGGCAAGGTGCGCGCCATCGTCGTCAATGCCGGCAACGCCAACGCCTTCACCGGCAAGGCCGGCGACAAGGCGGTCGAGGAGAGTACACGCGCCATCGCCCAGGCGCTGGGCTGCCCACGCAACGAGGTATTCATGGCCTCGACGGGCGTCATCGGCCAGCCGCTCGACTGGGAAAAGATCGCCGCGGTCGTGCCCGCGCTCATCAAGTCGGGACGCGAGGACGGCTGGGCGGCGGCCGCCGGCGCGATCATGACCACCGACACCTTCCCCAAGCTCGCCACGCGCCAAGCCAAGATCGGCGAGAGAACCGTGACCATCAACGGTTTCCTCAAAGGCTCGGGCATGATCGCGCCCGACATGGCGACCATGCTGGCCTTCGTCTTCACCGACGCCAAGGTGCCGAGCGGCGTGCTGCAGAAGCTGTTGGCCGACACCGCCGACAAGTCGCTGAACTGCGTTACCGTCGACGGCGACACCTCGACCAGCGACACGCTGCTGATGGTCGCCACGGGGGTGGCCCGCCACGCGCCGATCGAGGAGGCGGACGATCCCGTCCTGGTCGATTTCAAGCGCGCGCTCGACGAGGTGCTGATCGACCTGGCGCAGCTTCTGGCGCGCGACGGCGAGGGCGCCAGCAAGTTCGTGACCATCAATGTGGGCGGCGCCTCGTCGAACGGCGCGGCACGCAAGATCGGGCTGTCGGTCGCCAATTCGCCGCTGGTCAAGACCGCGATCGCCGGCGAAGACGCCAACTGGGGCCGCATCGTCATGGCGGTCGGCAAGTCGGGCGAGCGCGCCGACCGCGACAAGCTCCGAATCTCGATCGGCGGCATCCGCATCACCGACGGCGGCCAGGTCCTGCCCAACTATGACGAGGCGCCGGTCGCCAAGCACATCAAGGGCACCGACATCGTGATCGACATCGATCTCGGCATCGGTCGCGGCCGCGCCACGGTCTGGACCTGCGATCTGACGCACGGCTACATCGACATCAACGGCAGCTATCGTTCTTGAGTCCCGCCTTCGATGAGGAGTGCCCGGGAAGCCTGCCGCCGCTGGGCGACCGGCCGCTCGTGCTGGTCGCGGCGGTCGCGCTGGTCGATGTCGATGGGCGTGTCCTGATCGCCCAGCGGCCCGCCGGCAAGTCGATGGCCGGGCTTTGGGAATTCCCCGGCGGCAAGGTCGATCCCGGCGAGACCCCGGAACAGGCGCTGGTGCGTGAGCTGCAGGAAGAGCTCGGCATCGAGACGGCGACGAGCTGCCTGGCGCCGATCGCGTTCGCGAGCCACGGCTACGAAAAGTTCCATCTGCTGATGCCGGTCTTCGCCTGCCGCAAATGGATCGGCACGCCGCGGCCGCGCGAAGGCCAGGCGCTGAAATGGGTCATGCCGGGCGAGCTCGGGCGTTTCCCCATGCCGCCGGCGGACCTGCCTCTGGTCGGGATGCTGCGCGACCTTCTATGACGGCAAAAGCGCGGGCAGGGTGCTGCCTTCGCGCCAGTCGAGCAGCCGGCGGAAGATGACGGCCTGAACGGTCGCCGCGAGGCCGGCAGCGCCATAGGAAACCAGGATCGCCGCCGTCCAGGTGATGATTACGGCGGCCTCCTGGGCGCCGAGCACGCCCCGCGCCAGAGCGAGCACGAGCAGGGTCGCCACGGCGGTGACGATGGCGCCCACCAAGAAGGTGAGGAAAAGGGTGCCGATGATGGTCCAGGTGTTGCCGCGGCCATAGGCCCAGGCAAGACGCGGCGAGAAGGGTACATCGACGGCGGTGGCGGCGAGGCCGTAGCAGACGCGCAGCGCCAGCAGCATCGACACGATGAATCCGACGATCAACGGCGCCGCCATCGCCTGGTGGCGCACCAGCTCGGGATCGAGGGGTGCGCCGACGCCGATCGTGCCGGGATCGAGGGAACCCACGGTGAACATCAGGGCCGACATCAGCACGAAGGTGATGCCAAAGACCTTGATCAGATGCAGGAGATAGGCCGTTTCGCGCGATGACCAGCCAAGACCCGGCAAGTGGTCTCCGGGACGGGGGCCCAGCAAAACCACTCTCTGCCAGCCCACCACGAACATCACGGTCGGGATCACATCGGCCATCTTTTCCGCCAGCATCGCGACCAGGGAATCCTGGCCGATCGTCGCTCCGACGATGCGGATGCCGATCGAGATGATCCATGGAACGGTAACAATGTGAAAGAAGAGGCGAAAGTTGGCGAAGAAGAAGCCGAAGCTCTCCGTCAGCAGGTCGCCGAACGGCAATTTCACGACAGGCACGATCTAGCTCCGCTCCACCTTCTCGCCGGCGCTCTGCTCGGCGGTGCCCAGGGCAGCGGCCAGCCGCCGGGCGGCGCTGCCCGGCTTGAGCGGTTTGGGCTGCGAGTCATGCGGTGCCCAGCCGTGCAGGAAAAGCACCTCGAAGCTCGCCGCGACCCGGCCGGACGCAAGCGCGAAGCGCTCGCCGTAGATTTCCGCGGCGCGCAGCAACGTGGCGCGACGCGCGAGCCCGCGGCGGCGTTCGACGACGAGGTTGCTCTCGCCCATGGCGCCCAAGTCGCGCATCAGGGCGAGCGCACTCTCGTATTCGACCTCGATCGTCTCGCTGTCGGCCACCGGCAAGGCAAAGCCTGCGCGCTGCAGCAGGCCCGCGGCATCCGCCAAGTCGGCGAAGGGCGAGACACGCGGGCTGAGGCCGCCTTCGACCTCGCTTTCCGCCGCGGCCAGCGCCTGGCGCAACTGCCACAAGGTGGCACCGCCCAGCATGGCGCCCAGCAGAAGCCCGTCGGGCTTCAGGATGCGGCCGATCTGGATCAAGGCACCGGGCAGGTCGTTGACCCAATGGAGGTCCAACGCACTCACGACCAGGTCGAAGCTCTCGGCCGCGAACGGCAGGAACTCCTCGTCGGCCACCACCGCCGGGCCGCGCGCGCGGCGGGCGAAGCCCTCGCCCAGGTCGGCACGCACCAGGCAGCCCACGGTCTTGCGTTCGCCCAGCGCCGAGGCGATTTCGTCGCCCTGCGAGCCGAGGTCGAGGGCCAGTGGAAAAGTGCGGCGCACATCGTCCAGGCGCTCGACCAGGCGTGCGGCGATCTCGCGCTTGAGGAAAGCCTGATGGTTCCAGTCGCGCGCCGCACGCTCGCGCCGCCGGCGCAGCATGGCGCGGTCGAAGACCAGAAGGGGGTCGGGGGCCGTCACAGCCCGTATGTAGGGCGAAAGCACGATGGCCGGTAGTAGGGGCCGGTAGGGGAGGCGCCATCCTGTCGGCGCATTTTGACGGTCGTATGCGAGCATGTTGCCCGCCGGATTGAGCCCCACTCGATTGGGAAATGCCTGTGCGCATGCTGCTCGCATGCTGCTCGATTCCGTGCTGCCGCCGCTTTGCCTGGGATGCAACGAAATCGTCGCGACGCCGGGCGCGTTGTGCGCGCCGTGCTGGCAGAACTTCTCCTTCGTGGCGCCGCCCTATTGCGCGCGCTGCGCCGCTCCCTTCGCCGAGGATCCGGGCCGCGGCGCGCTCTGCGGCGCTTGCCTCGCCCGGCCGCCGCGCTATCGCCGCGCCCGCGCCGCGCTGATCTACGACACGCGGAGCCGTCGTCTGCTCCTGCCCTTCAAGCACGGTGATCGGACCGACATTGCCCGTGCCTGCGGCCGCTGGATGGCACGCGCCGGCAGCGAGCTTCTGGCCGAGGCCGACCTGGTCGCGCCGGTGCCGCTCCATTGGCGCCGGCTGTTCACACGCCGCTACAATCAGGCGCAGCTGCTGGCGCGCGTCGCCGTACGCGAGGCCGCCGTCGGCGCCCGACCTCGGCTGGCCCCTGATTTGCTTCGTCGGCGGCGATGGACAGGCTCGCAGAGCGGCCTCCGCGCCCAGGAACGGCGGGGCAATGTCCGGCAGGCCTTCGATATCCACCCGCGCTGGGTCGCCGAGGTGGCCGGCAAAACCGTGCTGCTGGTCGACGATGTGCTGACGACCGGGGCGACGGTCGAGGCCTGCACCCGCGTTTTGCTGCGCGGCGGGGCTCGCCACGTTGATGTGCTGACGCTGGCGCGGGTCGTCCGCCCGGCGGTATAGTTCGCCAAAGAGGTTCACTATGGCCAAGATCGAAATGTACACCACACCCTTCTGCGGCTACTGCGCGCGGGCCAAAAGCCTGCTTGAGAAGAAGGGCGCGGCCTACGAGGAAATGGACGTGATGATGGACGAGAAGAAGCGGACCGAGATGCGCGAGCGCGCCAGGCGCTCGACGGTGCCGCAGATCTTCATCAACGGCCAGTATGTCGGCGGCTCCGACGAGCTGGCCGCCCTCGAGCAGGCGGGCAAGCTCGACGCGCTGCTCGCCCAACCGGGCTGAGGGAGCTTCCCCGATGGCGACCGCGTTCAAGGCCGGTCTGATCCAGACCAACGTCAGCAACGAGATGGCCGAGAACGTGGCGTTCGTGCGCGAGCAGGCACGGCTCGCCCGCGGAGCCGGCGCCGACTTCATCATGACGCCGGAGAATACCGGCCTGATCGGCGCCAACCGCGCCGAGACCCTCGAAAAAGCCCAGACCGAAGAGACCCACGCGATGCTGGCCGCTTGCCGCGCCAGCGCGCGCGAGACCGCTGCCTGGTTCCTGCTGGGCTCCATCCATGTTCGCGTGCCGGGCGAGGAACAGATCCGCAATCGCTCCTACCTGATCGACTCTTCCGGCGGCATCGTGGCGAGCTACGACAAGATCCACATGTTCGATGTCCAGCTGGCGGGCGGCGAGAGCTATCGCGAATCCTCGACCTTCAAGCCGGGTGAGACGTCCGTGCTGGCCGAAACGCCGTGGGGCGTGCTCGGCATGACGATCTGCTACGACCTGCGTTTTCCCTATCTCTACCGCGACCTGGCGCACGCCGGCGCCACCATGCTGTCGATCCCGTCGTCCTTCACGGTTCCGACCGGGCAGGCGCATTGGCACGTGCTGATGCGCGCCCGGGCCATCGAGACGGGCTGCTTCGTGTTCGCACCGGCCCAGGTCGGCACGCACAAGGGTTCCAACCGCAAGACCTACGGCCATTCGGTTGCCGTGGCGCCGTGGGGCGAGGTGCTGGCCGATGCGGGCGGGGAGAAGGCGGGCTTCGTCGTGGCCGAGGTCGACCTCGGCAAGGTCGCCGACGCGCGCAAGATGGTGCCGTCGCTGACGCACGACCGGAGCTACACGACGCCGGTGCTGCACAAGGCGGCGATCGCCAAGGCTGCCGAGTAGATCAAGGCCGTCGCGCGGCGATCCGCTGCACCATCGCCATTTTCGGCTCGCTGATCGTCCGCGCCTCATAGGCCGTCACCGAAAGACGGCCACGCGCCAGGTCGAGCAGTTCGCCGTCCTTCAGCAGGAATTCCGGCCGGCTCGGCCGTCCGAAGCGCTCGTTGCCTGCCATGAAGGTCTCGTAAAGCAGCACGCCTCCCGACGCGAGGGCGTCCAGCAGCATGGGAAAGAGCGGGCGATGCAGGTAGTTGGTCACGACCACCGCGCCGAAGGTGCAGCCGGGGAGGGGCCATGGCGATCCATCTTCGAGGTCGGCCTGGACGATTTCGATGCCGGAATAGGCTGCGAGCGCCCCGGTGTCACGGTCGAGCGCCGTCACCCTGTGCCCGCGGTCGGCGAAGAACCGGCTGTGGCGACCACCTCCAGCCGCGACATCAAGGACGGCGACCCCCGGGGCGACCAGGCCCGCCCATTGCACGATCCAGGACGATGGTGTCCCTCTTGCGTCAGCCACAATCGCACCCCATCATCTTTGGCACTCCCCGGTTGGGAGCGCCAACAGCGGAATTTCCTGTAATTTCATGATCCTATATCGATTGCGCTGCTCCAAAGGCCACGAGTTCGAAAGCTGGTTCAAGGACAGCAAGACCTACGAACGCCAGGAAAAGAAGTCCCTGATCGGCTGCGCCGTGTGCGGCGACGCCAAGGTCGCGCGTGCCCTGATGGCGCCGCGCCTCGGCAAAGGCAGCAAGAAGCCGGACGTCGAAATGCCGGCCGCTGCCGCTCCGACGCCAGCTCCCCCGCCGGAGCAGCAGCAGATGGCAGCCATGGCCAGGCACATGCCGAAGGAGCTGCGCGAAGCCCTGCTCAAGGTGCGCGAGCAGGTCGAGAAGAACTGCGAGCATGTCGGCGACAAGTTCGCCGATGAGGCGCGCAAGATCCACTACGGCGAGAGCGACAAGCGCGGCATCTATGGCGAGACCAGCGACGAGGAGGCCGACGCGCTGGCCGATGAGGGCATCGAGTTCGGCCGCCTGCCCTGGATCCCGCGCGGGAATTGATCCTTCCTGTCATCCCGAGCGAAGCCGCCAGCCTGCCCCGAGCGAAGTCGAGGGGGGCGGCGTAGTCGAGGGACCTTCTCTTGTCGGCGCGACAACAGAAAAGGTCCCTCCACTACGCCTCGTTGCGCTCGGCTTCGGTCGGGATGACGGGTCTAGTGCCATACAGCATGTAGTTCACGTCGAGGTCGCTCTTGCTGAGCGACCAGGCGCGGCTGAGCGGGCTGTAGACCACGCCCACGATCTCCTGCGCCGCGATGCCTGCGGCGTCGAGGCCGTTCACGACTTCCGAAGGTTTCAGGAACTTCTTCCAGTCGTGCGTGCCGCGCGGCAGCCAGCGCAGGATGTATTCCCCGCCGGCGATGGCCAGTGCCCAGGCCTTGGCGGTGCGATTGAGCGTCGACAGGAAGAGCAGGCCGCCGGGCTTCACCATGCGGCCGCAGGATTTTAGGAACAGCTCGACGTCGGCCACGTGCTCGACGATCTCCAGCGCCAGCACGATGTCGAATTGGATGCCGGATTCGGCCAGCGCCTCGGCCGCGCCCTGGCGATAGTCGATATCCAGCCCCTGCTTCTCGGCATGCTGGGCCGCGACCCGGATGTTCCGGGCGGCCGCGTCGACGCCCGTGACGCGGCCGCCCAGCCGGGCCATCGGCTCGCTGAGCAGGCCGCCGCCGCAGCCGATGTCGAGCAGGCTGAGGCCCTGCAGCGGCACGCCCGACAGAGCATCGCGTTGCCAGTGCTGCGCGGCGCGGTCGCGGATGTAGCCGATGCGCAGCGGGTTCAGCCGGTGCAGCGGCGCGAACTTGCCGGCGGGGTCCCACCACTCCCCGGCGATGCGCGAAAAGCGCTCGATCTCGGCCGGATCGACGGTGGTATGCGCTGAATCGGCCATGGCTGCCCTTGACCCCTACGGTGCTCACGGTGTCTATACCCCGCTTTCGAGCAGGTCCATGGCGCGCATCGTTCTCAAATTCGGCGGTACCTCGGTCGGCGACATCGACCGCATCAGGAATGCCGCGCGCAAGGTCAAGGCCGAGGTCGACCGCGGCAACGAGGTCGCCGTGGTGACGTCGGCCATGTCGGGCGCCACCAACCAGCTCGTGAAGTGGGTCAACGAGATCGCGCCGCTGCACGATGCCCGCGAGTACGACGTCGTGGTGGCGACGGGCGAGCAGGTGACGATCGGCCTGCTGGCCATGGCGTTGCAACAGCAGGGCGTGAAGGCGCGCTCCTGGATGTCGTGGCAGATCCCCATCCGCACCGATGCGGCCCACACCAAGGCGCGCATCGTCGACATCGAGACGGCCGACATGGCACGCGCCATGAAAGCCGGCGAGGTGCCGATCGTGCCGGGCTTCCAGGGCCTGTCGCCCGAGGGCCACGTGACGACGCTGGGCCGCGGCGGCTCCGACACCTCGGCGGTGGCGCTGGCGGCCGCCCTCAAGGCCGACCGCTGCGACATCTATACCGACGTCGACGGCGTCTACACGACCGATCCCCGGATCGTCGAGAAGGCGCGCAAGATCGACCAGGTGACCTACGAGGAAATGCTCGAGATGGCGTCGCAGGGCTCCAAGGTGCTGCAGACGCGCTCGGTCGAGCTGGCGATGAATCATCACGTGCGCGTGCAGGTGCTGTCGTCGTTCGATGAGGCACTGGGCAGCGACCTGCCCGGCACGATGGTTGTGGACGAGGAAGAGATCATGGCCCAGGGGCTCGAGAAATCCGTCGTGAGCGGCATCGCCTTCTCCAAGGACGAGGCCAAGATCACGGTGACGCGCGTGGCCGACCGGCCGGGCGTCGCCGCGGCGATCTTCGGTCCGCTGGCCGACACCAACATCAACGTCGACATGATCGTGCAGAACGTGTCGCTCGACGGCAGCTCGACCGACATCACCTTCACCGTGCAGCGCGCCGACCTCGCGCGGGCGGTCGAGCGGCTGGAGCGCGCCAAGGCGGACCTCAAGTTCGCCGAGATCAAGGCTGACATCAACGTCGCCAAGGTCTCGGTGATCGGCGTCGGCATGCGCAGCCATACCGGCGTTGCGCTCAGGATGTTCGAGACCCTGGCCGCCAAGGGGATAAACATCCAGGTGATCTCCACATCGGAGATCAAGATCAGCGTGCTGGTGGCCGCCGAGTACACCGAGCTCGCCGTCCGCGCCTTGCATACGGCTTACGAACTCGACGCCTGACCGCGCCGGTTTCCTTCTCGCTTGTGCGAAGAAGGCTGTGCGAACAAGCGGGTAGGCAGTTCGGCGCGGGTCTTGCTATAAGCACGCCATGCGCGCCGACCACTTCCATATGGCCTGCCAAAAAGCCTGCCTGACCCCCAGTCTGATTCAGGGGTCTGCGACGGCATGGCGCGTCTGCG
>Ga0209648_10004549_pt1 | contig 11800 bp, 12 predicted proteins | sample GraSoi2013_115cm_FD_185830 | JGI IMG/M metagenome (GOLD analysis project Ga0209648, IMG submission 185830) | Grasslands soil microbial communities from the Angelo Coastal Reserve, California, USA - Sample 9_17_2013_115cm (SPAdes) (version 2) | ecosystem: Environmental > Terrestrial > Soil >...
ACCCTCATTTTGGCGGGCAACACCTTCGCTCAGGCCCCCGGAAACTCACCTTGGGAGAATGCCGTAAACGTTTTGCAGACGGCCTTCACCGGTCCCATCGCCAAAGGTCTTGCGCTAGTCGCCATCGTTGTAGGTGGCCTGACGTTCGCCTTCGGCGAAGGCGGAGGAAAGAAAACCTTCGCAGGCATCGTCTTCGGTCTGGGGATGGCCGTCCTGGCCGTGAATTTCCTCACTTGGCTGTTCGGGGTTTAGTCCTCCCGAGGCAATCACGATGCAGACTAACCCCGTCTTTCGGTCATTGAATCGCCCGCTCACGATCCTGGGAGCCGAACGAAAGCTGTTCTTCTTCGCACTCGTAATGGGTGCGTGCGTATTCAATCTGTTGAATAGTCTAGCCGGGGGAGTGGGCATGTTTTTCGCATTGTATCTCTTCGCGCGATGGGCGACGCGGACCGACCCGCAAATCCTCCGGTTCTTGCTGAACTCCACGAAGATTCGCACGCAGTACGACCCAATGAAATTCGAGCCTGTGCAAGTGCGGAGGCTCCGCCGTGTTTAAGCTGAACCGAATCACAAAAGACTACCGCGAAGCAGCCGCGCTTTGCTCGCAAGTGAATCTGTTCGGCTTTGTGGACGATGAAATCTTCCTCACGAAAAGTGGGGATGTAGGAATCGTCCTGAGCATCGATGGCGTGGACCACGAATGCCTGGACACGAACACCATCGACAACCTAACGCAAAGGCTGACGGGCGCGTTTCGAGTTTTCGATGAGAAATGCCGCGTTTACCAGTATTTGTTCAAACGCAATCGGGAAAACATCCCGTTCCAGACCTACCAGAATCCGATTGTGAACGCAGCGATCAGGAATCGCATCGAGTATCTCAAGACCAAAGCCGAATCCCTCTATTCGTTTCAGATTTGCTATGTCGTCCTCTGTGAAGGCTTCCGCTACAACGTCTCCATTCTAAATAGTCTCGCCAAAATCGTTTCCCAGCCTGGAGACGCGATCCATGAGTTGCAGGCATTGGTTGCCACCCGCAAACAAGTGGTGTTGATTGACGGGGAGCTACAGCAATCGTTGTCGGCGCTGCGAGCCAAAGCACGGAGCTTTGTCGGACAGATTAGCGACTTTGTGGGCACGCGGATTCTATCGAAGGACGAAGCGTTCCGGGTTTTGAAACAAATCCTGAATTTCTCACCGTTGAAGATTGAAAATGCGCGTCTAAAACGGGACACATTCCTTGACTACTACCTCTGCGAATCCCACGTCGAGTGCCACAGAGGATTTCTTCGTGTTGACGATTATTACGTCAAGGTTCTGTCGCTGAAAGACCCCTCCGCTCAGAGCTTCCCCCTGATCTTCAAGCGGCTTCTCGAAGTCGAGGCCAACTACTTCATTTGCAGCGAGTGGCAAAAGCAGGACCCCGCCAAGAGCCGGAGCTTTATTCATTCGCGCCGCCGGCACTTTCACAATACAAAACGCTCGCTCGCAAGTTACGTCACCACGTCGGACCAGCCGCAGCGGAGCGATGATGTTCTCGTGGACGAGTCCAAGGAAGCGCAGATTCACGATTTGGGCGAGGCGCTCAAGGAGCTGGAAATCAAGGGCAACTATTTTGGGAACTATTCACTGACCATCGTGGTCTACGACCAAGATCTGGCAAAAGTGGAATCGGCGTGCGCCGATTTTTACAAAGCCTTCAACGTTCACGACGCCCAGCTCTACGAAGAGAAATACAACCTGTTCAACGCGTATCTTGCGACCGTTCCCGGCAACTACGCCTTCAATCTCCGCTCCATGCTCATCCTCAACACGAACTACGCCGACTACTCCCTGCTCTTTACCTTGCACTCTGGGCACCAGGTAAACAGTCATCTGAACCAGGAGTATCTGGCGGTGCTCGAAACCAATCACCGCACGCCTTACTACTTGAACCTGCATTGCAAGGATACGGCGCATACCGTGATCCTTGGACGCACCGGCTCCGGTAAGTCGTTTACACTCAACTTTCTGATCACCAACCTACAGAAATACGATCCGTACACGTTTATTTTCGATCTTGGCGGCAGCTTTGAACATCTGACCCGATTGTTTGAAGGCAGCTACGTCAAAGTTGGCCCGCACAGTGCGGCGTTCAAAATCAATCCGTTTTGCCTTCCCAAAACAAAATCCAATCTGGATTTTCTGGCGCTCTTCGTCCAAGTCCTTGCCGACAATCACGGCGGCGAAAGGCTGTCGCTTGAAGAGGAGCAGGAGCTGTATCAGCAAATCGAGAATCTCTATAGCGTTGACCCCGAGCTGCGCACGCTGGGCGTGCTGGCGAATACGCTGCCGCGCAGCCTGTCATTGAAGCTTCAAAAATGGACGATGGGTGGGCAATTCGGCTTCCTCTTCGACAACGCCGAAGACACGGTAAGTTTTTCGCGCTTTCAGTGCTTCGATTTTCAGGGCATGGAGCAATATCCGCAGATTCTTGAGCCGCTCCTTTTCTACATCCTTCATCGCGCGAATCACGTCATCACCAACCGCGAGATCACGCACATTTTCAAAGCATTTTTCATCGATGAAGCCTGGACGTTCTTTCGAAATCCGCGCATCAAGGGGTACATCGTGGAAGCGCTCAAGACCTGGCGCAAACAGAATGCCGCGATGATTCTGTCCACCCAATCGCTCGACGAGCTGCGGAAGTCGGACATTATTGACGTGATTATCGAAACCTGTGCCACGAAGATTTTCCTCGCCAACCCGGACATGGACCGCGAGCTGTACCGGAACCAGTTCCATTTGAATGAGACGGAAATCAATCTGATTGCCTCGCTGATTCCCAAGCGGCAATTTCTGATCAAGAACCATGAGATCGCCAAGGTCGCGAACCTGGAAGTGGACCCGAAAAGCTACTGGCTGTACACGAACGATCCGTTTGACAACCGGAGGCGGGCCGAGGCTTTCGAGAAGCACGGCTTTGAAAAGGGACTTGAGGTCCTGGCGGGAGAGCAACGATGAGCCAAAGGCCGACCGGTTTCGAGCTCTGCATCCCAGGAATCGTAGCGGGTCTGATCCTGGCAGCAGTGGTGCTAGCGACGGGCGAAGCCGTATTTCCCGGTCCCTTCCGGGAAATATTCCAACACCAAACATTCGTGGTTTGGCCCGTCGCCATCGGCGCGGCCAGCGCCGTCGGGCTGATGAGTCTCTTCTTTCACTCCCGAGGGGACGAAGAAAAACCCCTGCAGCATATTCCGTCAAACGATTCGAAAAACAAGAATAGCCTTCCCTCAGGAGGAACCGATGCTCTCTAGAATCCCTGGTTTTGCAGTGCTTGCCTCTCTTCTCTTCAGTTGTGCCACGGTGTTGGCATGGGCCCAGCCGATCCACGCGGATTCTGGCGCTAGGACCGTCAAATACGCCGAGACCGACATCATCCCAATTCACGCCAAGATTCGATTCTCGACGCTCATCGTACTGCCCGTGAACGAGGAGATTCTAGACGCGACCACGGGAGACAAGGAATTCTGGATCATCAATGGCGCTCACAACCTTTGCTATCTCCATCCGGCCCAGCAAGGAATTCGCAGCAACCTGAATCTCATTACCTCGACGGGGCACGTGTATTCGTTCCTGCTGACGGAAATCAGCAGTACGCCGAATGCGGAGCCGGATCTGAAGATCTTCGTCGAGCGCAAAGAGGAATCGACGATCAATGGAACCGCTGGCGTGCCACCGCTGGCTCGGGCTTCGGAAGTGCAAGCGTACAAAACGGCCGTAGACGCGGCACGGGCAGAGTCGGCGCAGGCAGTGCAGGCGGCCCAGGAGCGCGCACAACGAGAAATCAGCCAGTACCGCCAGCAATACGCCGGAAAGTTGCAGTTTGATTACATCTACAACGCGAAAGCGGCGCGGCCCCCCTTTTCGGTCACTGCCATCTATCACGACGACAGATTCACTTACATCAAGTGCACTGCCCAAGAGAAGCCCACGATTTATGAAGTCAAAGATGGCAAGCCGAATCTCATCAATTTCGAGCTGGTCAACGGCGTCTACGTGATTCCAAAGATTGTGGACCAAGGCTATTTGACGCTTGGCAAGAAGAAGCTGAATTTTGAGCGCGCGGCGCGCAGCGCCGCGTCCTGAAATCCGTGCAGGAGAATTCGATGCCCGACGAACAGGCTCAAAGCAGTACGCAGTTGCGCGGCACGGTGGAAAATAAAAATCCCAAACCAGCTGGGCTCCTTCCGAAGAACACGCAGCAACTGGTGATTCTGGGAGTTGCCGTTGTAATGGTGCTGATCATGTGGCTGACGGGCAGCGGGAAGCGCAGAGCGACTTCCAGCACGGCTCCGCCAGCAGGAGCGCGTATCCAGCCTCCGAACGCTGCAACTGTCGAAGATTTCAAACAAACAATCCAACAGGAACAGGCAGCAACGCGGCAGCCGATTTCTCCGACCAACCTTGCACGACTTAAGGCGATGGGCCTTGCCGGGGACGTACCGCCAGGCGGCGCAGGGGTACTTCCAGATGGAACAATGCCCCAACCGGGCGGAATCGTTGGCGGCGGCGCAGGGGCGCAATCGCCTCCGCCGCCCGATCCCGTCAAAGAAGACAAGAAGAAGCGGGAATACCTTTCCTTGTTTGCGCCGAATGTCGCCTTTACGTATCGAAAGCCGCAGGAAGCCGAGCAACTCGTGGGATCACACGGGGTAAGCAATGCTTTAGCACAGAACACCCCGCAAATGCTCGCGACAACAGACTTGGACGCTGAAGTCCGTCAGGCAGAAGCACAGCTTGTGGCAGCGGGGCAAACAGCAGCACGCGAGGCCAGGGGCGTGACGCCCGCCACTAACGACCAGCAGAAGCCGCCTGCTACCGAGCCAGAGCCATTAAGCCCGGACGCGTCTCGGCCCGGAGCCTTCAACGCGTTCACCGGGAAAAGATACGTGGTCTTCGAAGGCACGATCCTTGAAACATTGCTCATCAACCGCCTGAATGGAACGTTTGCCGGGCCGGTCGATTGTCTTGTGACGACGGACATCTACTCTCACGACCTTCAGCAAATCCTCATCCCTGCTGGTACGAAAGTGCTTGGAGAAGCCAAAAAAATCGAAGCGTTCGGCCAGCAACGCCTGGCCGTTTTCTTTCACCGGCTCATCATGCCGGACGGTTACTCCGTCAGCCTCGACCAGTTCAAGGGTTTGAATCAGATCGGAGAAACAGCTCTTCGCGACAAGGTGAACAACCATTATCTTCAAATCTTCGGCGCATCGTTGGCGGTGGGGATTCTCGGCGGCATTTCCGAGGCCGGAACTGGCAACGTATTCACGAACTCGCCGCTCGACCGTGCCCGCGCAGGACTAGGTTCGAGCCTTGCGAACTCCTCGACGCAGATTCTGGACCGTTTCCTAAACATCCTGCCCACCGTGACGATCCGCGAGGGCAACCGCGTGAAGATTTATCTGTCGGGCGATTTGCTATTACCGGACTACGCCCGGCACACCATGCAGTCTGATCTCTGATTGGAGGGAGTCGAATGAAACCTCTCACAGTAGTTGTGCTTCTTGTGCTGACGCTCGCGGCGTGCAGCAAGAAGGAGGAAGAAACGGAAGTCATTCCTCCAGGCTTTTGCAAGACCGAAGCCGAGTGCCAGCCAATGGCGGACCGGCAAAACGCCTATCAAGAAGAATTGCGTCAAAAGCTCCTCGCACAAGGGGTCCACGAACAATATCTACCCTGCGGGAAGTACAAAACGGCCAAAGCACCGAACAGCTATTGGAACGTAATCCGCGACACCACAGGATGCCCCTACACTGCCAGCCAACAAGACCCGCATCCCGATCTTGGCAAAGCCAAGAAGTCCGCAAAGTAGAAAGGAGTCTCCATGAAATACCTCACCAGGAAGAGTGCCGCGATGCTCGTTGTCGCGGCGCTGCTTCTCGTTCCCGCCGTCTCCGAAGCACAATTCGGCGGCATCGTCTATGACCCAACCAACTACAGCAACGCCGTGTTGCGGTACGCCCAACTGCAACAGCACCTGGCTCAGCTCATAAAGACCTATCAGCAGGTCTGGAACCACTACCAGCTCGCGCTCCAAATGTCGCGAAACCTCGAAAACATGCCGGCCCGGTATCGCGCCACGTTCTCACAGTGGCGCAATTTCACCGCAAACGACTTGTACGGAAACACGACGGGATGGGTCGGCGCAGTAAACGGAGGTGGGGCTCAGAGCGTGAGCCCCGCCTATCAGCGGGCAACAATTCCTCTGCTGACTTACAGCCAGGCAGACCTCAGCGCTATCAATGCGACGGACGCCCAGAACCTAAAATCCGCGTATGCGTCGCTCGAACTTACCGATGGCGCAAACGTGTCGGCATTGACGACCGTTGGAAACATTCGCGCTAACTCGCAGACCGTCCAGCAGCAAATCGCCAATCTCGAACAAGACTCTCTTTCCGGCGATGCCGCGCTCAACACCGAAGTCAGCGTGCTCAACAAGATCAATGCGAGCAACGTGCTGACACTGCGCACGCTTCAGGACGCAAACAATCTGAGAGTTGCCGCTTTGGAGCAACAGGTTCTCCAGGCCAAACAGCAACGAGACACTGACGTCGCGAACCTCAACTTCGCCATCCAGATGCGGCAACAAGCGACCCAGAATCTCGCTCCCTTCAACAGCAACTTGACGCAGAGCCTCGCCAGTTACCGGCTCCCGTAGAAACATACAGCCCGGAACGGAGAACCACGGAGAGACCATGAACTTCTTCGACGCAGTGTTGCAGGCGGTCAATGCGCTGGTGCAGCAGAACCTTGGGATCTTCGACGGGATGGGGCAAAACCTGTTCCGGGCCTTCGCCACCATCCTGGTGGTTTGGTACGGCATCAAAGCGGCTTTGGCCGCCGGCGAACACCGCGGCGGCTTCCACTTCGCCAACTTTGTGACCCTCATCTTGATGATCAGCTTTGGTTTCGCGATGGTGAATTACTACGATGCGCCGATCCCAGGCTTTGGCCGCGACTTCCACCACTTGATCACCGACGAAGCGGCCACCCTTTCGAATCAAATCGGCCAGGCCAATGCGCAGCGGATCGCGGATGACACGCAGTATGTCTTGAGCAATCTCGAAGCACCGGGAATCACCCAGCCGATTGCAACCTTCCTCTATGCGTTGCTGTGGCTGGCAGCAGTCGTCACCGAGGGACTGGCCTTGATTGTTGTGGCATTCGGCGTTGTCGCGACAGCGGTTTGCATCCTTCTTGGACCGGTCTTTATTCCGTTCTTTATAGTTCCGCAATTGGACTGGCTCTTCTGGGGCTGGCTCAAGGCTGTCATTCAGTATTCGTTCTATCAAGTTGTCGCCGCAGGCGTCCTTTACATCGTCAGCCAGTTCACTTTTGGCATCATCCACGCCCAAATAACGGGACTCATTTCGCCGACAGACCTCATACGAATCTCGCCCGTAATGGTGGTCATGTACCTGGCTGCAATCTACGCGATTATCAAGGTTCCGATGCTCACGAGCCACATCTTCAGCGGCACCTCGGGCGGCTCGGCAATGGTGATTTTTGACAAGGTCGCAAGTGCGCTCGGAGCTGGAGCATGAAGGACAACACCTTCAACGAAGCGAAGCAGCTTTACCTTGAACAGTACGCTTCCGCGATTGTCACGAGCGGCTATCTGAAGATTGCGGTGACGCTGCTGTCGCTCGTGGTCTTGGGGCTGGTCTTAATGAATCTGATGATCGTCCGCACGCTGGAAAGCTTCAAGCCGATGGTCATTCGGATTGACGAAATTGGCCGGGCGCAGGCAGTTGCCTACGAGAGTCTGGTGTACAAGCCGGAATACAAAGAGACGAAATACTTCCTCACGCGCTTCTGCCAGCTCTATTACCGCCGCAATCGCTCGACGATCAACGACGACTTCAGCCAGGCGCTGTACTTCCTGGACGGGAGACTCGCCGGCGACACCATTCAAGGGTTCAAGCAGAAGAACATCATCAAGACATTTCTTTCCGACAGCCTCGCGTCGGAGAAGGATATCGACGTGCAGCAGGTAGTGATCGAGCCGATGGACAAGGCACCTTACAAAGCTACGGTGGACTTTTTCGAAATCGAATATTCGCCCGCTGACCATTCGGTGACGAAGCGGAGGTTGTATACGGCGAGCTTTCTGTTTTCGTTCCGGGATCACATTCCGAATGCGGACATTCTGACCAATCCGCTGGGGCTGACGATCACCTATTTCCGGGAAGACGAGGCGTTCATAAAGTGATTCGCAACTCTCTATTTATATCGGCAACAGCGCTCATTCTGGTGCTGTTTGCGCTCATGAGCCGCCTCAATTTCCTGGCCGGATCGAAGAAGGCTTTGTTCGTTCACTGTGGTGCAAGCATGGCCGTTTTCATCGGCATTTTGGGTCTGAATCTGTTTGCGGCGGCACTGGCGATAAACCGCAAAATCCTGCTCAAAGATACCGGCAGGAAGCTATCGCATTTCGACAACCAGATGCAGGCGGAGAGCCTCGAAGGTCTCCCACCGTTCCTGGCGGAGAGGCGGTAGCGATGGCCCGTTGGGACATTCTAAATCGCGATAACGTGCGTGACGCCGAGCCGAGGCCCGCAAACGAAAGCCGGTCGCAACAGACAAATGGCTCGACTCCTTCGGTTGGGCGGGGGTCTACGGAATCTTCTTCAACAACGACGCCCGAAAGACCCGGGAGGCCAGGGCAAAGCTCACGCGAGCGGTCTCCAGATCGGAGATCCCAATATCGGCAAGGAGGCCGAACTTTTTCTCTGCGTAGCTCAGAAATCGCGGCCATGCGGGACATCGGAACATTCCGGACCGTAGACGCTCGCGATTTAGCTCGATTCGTTTATGGCGGTGATGAGGCGCGTGTGAAGTACGACCTCGAAAGCCTTCGGGCGCAAGGATTGGTGGAGGAAAAGACGGTGTTCCGGGCGCACAAAAGTGCCCGGAAGCTGGTCGCCCTGACCGCAGAAGGCCAGCGGCTCATCAGGAAAGCGAGTGGTCTTCCCGAGGAGCAAAGGATTTATCACGGGTTCGTTAAGCCCAAGGAGTTCGACCACGACGCCGACCTTTATAAGGTCTACCAGAAAGCCGGCGAAGAGATTCGCGAGAAAGGCGGAAAACCGGTGCGTGTGAGGCTCGATTTCGAACTGAAGGAATCGATCAATCGCGCAAAGGAAGCTGCTCGGTACCTCACGGAAGGCGAGCGGCGAAGATTGCTAACAGCGGTGGCAGAAGAGCACGGATTGACGATTGACGGGACGACCATCCACCTTCCCGACATCCAGGTTGAGTATGAAACGCGGGATGGCGAAGTCGCGAGACAGAATTTAGAGCTTCTCTCCCAGAACTACCGGGAAGAAGGCATTCGGGGCAAAGCGGCAGCAGGTTTCAAGATCTATGCGAGAACCGGGGACGCTAACCGCATCCGTCGTGCGTTGCACGACACCGGCATGCTTCGGGAGGTTTTGTCAGTATGACAATGACAGCATTCCAGCGCGAAGGGCTTCACCTTCTCGGCTATACGAAGCGCGAGGGTGAGTTTCTTTTCCTTGTGGCCACGCACTCCGGCTACTTCACAAACCGCCAGTTCAAATTGTTTGCGCAAACCGAATCGGGATCGGTGTCGCATGCGTTTATTCGCAAGCTTCTGGATCGCAAGCACGCAAGTTATCACGCGTACCGGTCGGGCGGACGTGTCTATCACCTTTTCGCCCGGAAGGTATACCAGGCCATCGAACGAGAGAATCTGCGAACGCGCAAAAAGCACGAACTGGAGTACGTGAAGACGCGGTTGGTCGCCTTGGACTTCGTTCTCGGGCACCCGCAATATCGCTATCTCGAAACGGAGGCGGAGAAGGTCGCGTTCTTTGAGAAGGAATGGAACGTGAGCAGGGAAACTCTTCCGGTCAAGCAATATCGGGCCAGAAGGTCCGCCGAAATTACGCCCCGCTATTTCGTGGATCGGTTTCCGATGTTTGTGGACCGTCTGGCCTCGCCCCCTGTGGTCACCTTCACGTATGTAGATGCGGGAGCGATAACGCTCGAAGCCTTTGGCACGCACTTGCGCGCCTATCTTGGGTTATTCCAGGCGCTTCCGAAGTTGGAGTTCATCTATCTCGCTCCAACGGTGCGATTGTTCCAGGCAGCGGAGACAGAGTTCTACCACGTGCTGTACGGAGTGCGCGACCACGCCAAATCCGTGAACGTTTTGTATTACTTCCGGGTGCGGAAGGCATGGGAGGCAAAGGAACGTGTGGCGAGTGCTGACGTGGTTTTGCTGAAAGAAGCGCAGGCGCGTTACGCAGGCCGCGAGTTCGAGGAGTTGTACGAAAAGTGGCGCAAAGGCGCTGTCGCAGACAGCGAAGTGACGCGACATGCGGAGCAAGTTGAGGCATCACTGAATGGTGGTTTTCGAACGATGGCATGCGGCTCATCGCTGTCGGTCTTTAGTGACCCGCGCGGTAATGGTGCGGAAAACTGTGCGGAGAACGTGATCGCTGATGGCTTACCCCAGGTTTCCAGCACCCGATCTTTGCAGATTTCTGGAACGTGACGAGCGAACTGCCATGTATTCAAGGATATTGAAGCACCGAGTGACAACTTTCGAAGCGGTGCAAAAGGATGCTTCCGGGACGGTCCAAGGCACCGAAAGGGCTTTTCCAGTGGATTTGCGGCCAGATTTCCGGTGGCCGCAACTAGAAGTGGCAGGAAAAGAAAGAGATGAGCGGCGACGGAGCATCGGAACGGAGAGAGGAGAAGACCAAATTTTGGGCGGTAGCGACCCCACTTTGAGCGGCTTGGGAGCCGCCCAACGCCTCCGGCGCCGGGGGTCGCTACCGCCCAAGTTATCCAGCAGATTTCCTCGCTCCGTCGCCGGCAGAATTGCAGGAGAAGCAGTCAGGAACTCCGAATCACATCAGCAACAGGAGGGCAGAATATGGCCCTGATTCCGAAGGTTGAACCCAAGCAAGAAAAGAAAGTAGTTTCGGCACGTCTCGACGAGGAAGCGCACACAATGCTTCAACGGTATGCGGCCTTTCTCGGAGGTGCTACGCACGAGTACATCATCGGCGAATCATTGAAGCGCCTGTTCCGCCGAGACAAAGAGTTCAACCAGTGGCTCGAAAAGAATCATGCACGTTCGACTGCCACTTCTGGCACACCTCAATCCACAAGTCCAACTCCTAAGAACACAACAAGGACAGCACCAACGGCAGCATGATTCAACGCATCCTCAATTCGAAAAACTTCCTTGCTGTGCTGCTCGCGCTGGTGACCGGGACAGCGCTGTACTTGAAGATGCCCTGGCCCATGACTGCTTCGCTGGCTCCTCAGGCCTGGAACGAGTACTTCCTTCGATTGATCGCCCTTCGAGACCCTTGGACGTATGCGGGGCTGAAGGCTTCCTATCATGTGATGCTGTTCACCACGCCCTACATCGGCTATTCCTTTTTGCTGTCAGCGCTTTACATTTTCACGCTGAAGCCCAGGCGGGCAGGAAAGCCACAAGCGTTGCCGCCATATCCACCGATTCACAGACGAAACGAGCTTTATGTTGTTATCGGCGAAATCCACGATCCACGCCAATTCGTTGCTGCTGAAAACCCTTACTGGTTGACCATTCCAGCGCGCGGCTTGTTCACCGGCACCATCATCATTGGCGCAACCGGCGCCGGGAAAACGGCCTGCTCCATGTACCCCTTCACGGACCAGCTTCTCGGGTACAAAGCAGAAATTCCCGACGAACGCTTGAGCGGCATCGTTCTCGAAGTCAAAGGCGATTT
>Ga0209648_10004550_pt1 | contig 11798 bp, 13 predicted proteins | sample GraSoi2013_115cm_FD_185830 | JGI IMG/M metagenome (GOLD analysis project Ga0209648, IMG submission 185830) | Grasslands soil microbial communities from the Angelo Coastal Reserve, California, USA - Sample 9_17_2013_115cm (SPAdes) (version 2) | ecosystem: Environmental > Terrestrial > Soil >...
ACGCATGGATTGGACGATCAACAGCAAACACACCGCCTATCTTTCGGTCGCCACGCAGGCGAATAACAGCCTCAACGACCAGAGCAACGGTAACTTCGATCTGACGGAAGGCAACTTCACCAAGAATCACTTGCAGATTGCCAACCTCACCGTGAACTCTGCGTTCACGCCTACCCTGCTCAACCAATTCACAGTCGGTTGGCAGTATTGGAACAACTTAATTGATAGCACGACGCGGACTCCGCTCGTCACCTTTTCCAACGCCCAATTCCAATTCGGCACCAACACCAACGTTCCCCAGGAGTCAATCCAGCGCAAGTGGCAGTTCAAGGACGACCTGAGCAAGACAGTCGGCAAGCACACCTTCAAGGCCGGATTTGATTACATCTGGACTCCGTATATGGGTGGCTTTTTCGAGTTCAACCCGACCCTGGAGATCGACTTCACCGCGAGCCCAAGCTGCATCCTCGGCGTGGCACCAGACACGACAACAACCGGGTGTGGCGCGACAGCTTTCCCGAATGGCTTTGCAAATGCAGGCGCCGTCAGTTCGATGAGCATCGCGGTCGGCGATCCCTACTTCATCATCAGGGATGCAAAGCAGCTCGGATTGTATCTCCAGGACGATTGGAAAATGTCCCGCCGCTTGACCGTGAACCTTGGGCTTCGTTGGGACAAGGATTACGATTTCGTGGGTGGATCGGATATTGCCAACAGCCGCACCTTCCAGGAACTCCAGGCGGCTGCCCCTTTCAGCCCCCTGGCGGCGTCTCTAGTCGCCAAGAAGGCGAGCGATTACAACAAAAACTTCAGCCCGCGCGTAGGGCTCGCTTATGATCTGACCGGCCGCGGCAATCATGTCCTCCGCGCCGGTTACGGAATCTACTACGGCAATACCTTCCAGAACATCCCGTTGTTCATGGAACAGCAGAGCAACGCGACCATCTTTCAGACGGCGTTCTCTATCAGCGGCAGCGACCCCGTGCCGGGAGTAGCCTCTTGCGGCTCTCCAGCAGTTTCGCCCTGCACATTGAACGTCTGGCGTTATGGCAAGGATCCACTGCCAACCATTCCACCTCCGTCTGCCACCCTGAACGGCGGCGCCACTGGCCGCATCATGGACCCGAAGTATCGCAACCCGGTCACCGAGGAATGGAACGGCGGGTATACCTGGTCGATCACCTCAAAATCCGTAATCGAGGCGGAATACGTCCACGTACTCAGCTTGCACGAGAACAAGACGATCAATCTTGATCCTAAGATCCCCATCAATCCTACGAACATAACAACACGGAGCGTGACGGAGAACGCCGCGGGAGCCCCGGTCTGTTCGGCGTCATCGTGTGGTTTCTTCCGGCCGCTCGATGCCGCGTTCACGTCAGCGGGCGTGTCAGTATTGGGCAGCCTTCGTGACGATAAATCGATCGGGCGTTCGCGCTACGATGGCATGAACATCAGCTATCGCCAGCGTGGATTCCACAAAGTCGATCTGATCGCGAATTACACACTAGGCCGTGCTGTAGGCTACGACCAAGACGGGGGTTCATTCCGCTACTATCCGCGCGACCCGCAGAACCCGTTCTCGCCGAATGAATTCGGGCCCTCCTTAAACGACGAGCGGCACCACGTCACTATTGCGGGCACCGTTAACCTGCCGTTGGGAATGGTGTTTTCTCCGATCTTGCAAGCAGGCTCGGCGCGGCCCTATCTAGTGACCTCGTCTTTCAATGAGCTCAATCTGAGTGGTGGCAGCTCCGCAGGCGCGGTCCTCGTGCCGAACAGCGATCCGACGAATCTCACCGCGATGGCGGGTACAAGCGGTGCAGCGAAGTTGGCTGCGGTCCAGTGCTATTACTCCGGCAACTGCCACATCGTTCCGTACAACTCCATGCGTGGCGACCCGTACTTCAACATGGACGTCCGCCTTGCCAAGAACATCAAACTGGGCGAGGGGCGCAACTTGCAGCTCGCGTTCCAAGGTTTCAACCTCTTCAACCATGCCAATTACGGCAACAACTTCGACAACGTGGTCCAGGACTCCACATTCGGTAAGGCTATTGGGTTCATCAATCCCACGAGCAGCGTGCTGCCGCGGGCGTTCACGGCCGAGTTCGGAGCCCGCTTTACGTTCTAAGCGGACCGCCCTAGCAAAAAACAACAACAAAGACCGGGGCTGACTCAGACGAGTCAGCCCCGGTTTTTGTTTCACACATAACCCCAATATATCCGCTTTGGTCGCCGCTATTCTCGGCAATCGCCTTTCTCAAGGTGTCTCTGTTGTCGCCGGGAGATTTTGCCTGTCAGCTTGACCGGAATCGCGTTGCCCCGTAGAATTGAAGATTCACGGTGATGCATTTTTTCAATTTGATGAGATTATTTGACGGCCCAGCGGGCACCCGCTGGGCTGCGCTGCTTTATGGCGCCGGTTGGCGCGCGCCCAATTTTACGTGAGGCTGGAATGATGGATAGCGTGATTCCCGAAGGTCTTACCTTTGACGACGTGCTGCTCTTGCCGGGGCGGTCGGCGGTGCTGCCAACCGAGGTGGACACCACCACGCACTTCGCGCGCAAGCTGCCGGTAAACATCCCGCTGGCCTCCGCGGCCATGGACACGGTGACGGAATCGCGGCTGGCCATCGCCATTGCGAGGCAGGGCGGCATCGGAATGGTGCACCGCAACATGCCCATTGACCGCCAGGGCGAAGAGGTGGACCGGGTGAAGCGCTCGGAAAGCGGCATGATCGTTGACCCGGTGACGATTTCGCCGGACATCACGCTGCGGCAGGCGCTGGAGATCATGACGAAATACAAGATCTCGGGATTGCCGGTGACGCGCGGCTCGCGCCTGACGGGAATCCTGACCAACCGCGACCTGCGATTCGAGAAGAATCATTCGCAACTGGTTAGTTCGGTGATGACGAAAGACAATCTCGTGACCGTGCCGGTGGGCACGACCCTCGAGGAAGCCGAGCGCATCCTGCAAAAGCACCGCATCGAGAAGCTGCTGGTTGTGGACCAGGACTTCAACCTGAAGGGTCTGATCACCGTCAAGGACATCCAGAAGAAACTGGAGTATCCCCGTGCGGCGAAAGATGAGCACGGGCGATTGCGCGTGGGCGCTGCCGTCGGCGCGACCGGCGATTTCCTCGAGCGGGCCGTGGAAATATCAAAAGCGAAAGCCGACGTGCTGGCCATCGACACGGCGCACGGGCACTCCGAGCGAGTGATGGAGGCGATCAAGGCGATTCGGCGGCGGTTGCCGGAAATGCAGCTCGTCGCCGGGAACGTAGCTACGTATGAGGGCGCGAAGGAATTGATTTCGCTGGGCATCGACGGGCTAAAAGTGGGCATCGGACCGGGGTCGATCTGCACGACGCGCGTGGTCACCGGCGCCGGGGTGCCACAACTGACCGCGATCATGGAAGCTGCTAGAGCCGCCAAGGGCACGGACGTGGCCATCATTGCCGACGGTGGCATCAAGTATTCGGGCGACATTTCGAAAGCGCTTGCAGCGGGCGCATCGTGCGTGATGATCGGCAGCCTTTTTGCGGGCACCGAAGAATCTCCCGGAGAAACCATTCTTTACCAGGGCCGTACGTTCAAGTCCTACCGCGGGATGGGTTCGACCGGGGCGATGGAGTCGGGCTCCGCTGACCGTTACTCGCAGGAAAGTGCGGAACGGGGCAAATCCGTTCCGGAAGGCGTGGAAGGCCGCGTGCCCTATAAGGGCCAGTTGGGAGCGCTGACTGACCAACTCGTCGGCGGACTCAAGAGCGGCATGGGCTACGTGGGAGCGGGCACGCTGAAAGAATTCAGCGAGAAAAGCCGATTTGTTCGAGTTACCGCTGCGGGCTTGCGCGAGAGCCACGTTCACGACGTTATCATCACGAAAGAAGCGCCGAACTATCGTATGGAATAGGGCGCATGGAATAGCGGCGCACGGAGGATCGTGAGAAAAGAGATGGAAGGAGCCGATCCTTAGTGCCGGAACCCCAGCCGTGGCGCAACCCGCGCCCTGCTCCCCATTTGCCGGAGATTCAAGCGCGCTTGCGGCCGCCGAGAGTGCCCGCGTGGCTGCGCGCCTGGTGGCCGGCGCTCTTCTGGGCAGGCGTCATCTTCTCGCTGTCCACGGATGCGTTTTCCGCCGAGCACACCGGCTCGGTGATCGAACCCATTCTTCGCTGGCTAGTTCCTTCGCTTACTAAAGATCAATTTTTGGCGATCCACTATTTCATTCGAAAGTGCGCGCACTTCATGGAATATTTTATCTTTTGCCTGTTGCTGTATCGCGGAGTGCGCGGCGACCGCAAAGGGTGGCGCTGGACGTGGGGCCTCGCGGCACTTTTTTGCGCCGCGGGATATTCCGTCCTGGATGAAATTCACCAGGCGTTCGTCGCCAGCCGCACCGCATCGGCTTACGATTCGCTGCTCGACTCGATCGGCGCTTTCGCCGCTTTCGGCGTGTTGTGGATGTGGTTCCGCTGGAGGCGGTCCGCAGGCGAAAAGGAAATATCGGCAAGCGACGTTCCTTCTTCCTGATGCAAGACTCAGCAGCGGGCAAGGCACAAACAAGAAGCCCGTTCCAGTTCCTGGACCGGGCTTCTGAAACTGCATGAGAAAGGACCCTTAGCTCTTTACTTCGGCCGCTTCTTCCTTCTTCGGCTTTTCTTTCTTTTCCTTAAGCTTGAACTCGTAGCCGATGAGCTCGAGGATAGCCACCTTGGCGTTGTCGCCCACGCGATTACCGGCGTGGATGATGCGGGTGTAGCCGCCGGCGCGATCCGCGAATTTCGGCGCGATCTCGCTGAACAGCTTCTGGGTGACGGCAGGCAGCATGATGTAGGAAGCCGCCTGACGGCGCGATTGCAGCGTGTCGCGCTTGCCGAGGGTGATCATTTTCTCCGCCACCGGGCGCGCTGCTTTGGCGCGGGTCAGCGTGGTGGTGATCCGCCCGTGTTCAAACAGATTGGTGACGAGGCTGCGCAGCACCGCGCGGCGATGGGCCGGCTGCTTTCCGAGTTTTGAACCTGAGTTGAGGTGTCGCATCGCTTATTTTGTCCCTTGTCGCCTTACAGTCCGACGGTGTCTTCCGATGTCGGTGCGGCGGTTTGGCTTGGGAGCGGCGGCCATATGATGCGGCCGTGCTCGTCGAACTTCATGCCCAGCGCGAGGCCCATCTTCACCAGTATATCTTTGATCTCATTGAGTGACTTGCGGCCGAAGTTTTTGGTCTTCAGCATTTCGTTTTCGCTCTTTTGAACGAGTTCGCGGATGGTCTGGATGTTCGCGTTCTTCAGGCAGTTATAGGAGCGCACGGATAGCTCGAGCTCTTCCACCGAGCGATCCAAGTGTTCAAGGCGCGGATCGTGAGCGGTATCCTGCGGCGCTTCGATGGTCTCAACCGGCTCTTCGAAATTGATGAAAATGCTCATGTGGTCCTTAACGAGCTTGGCGGCGAGGCCGATGGAGTCCTGCGGCGTGATCGCGCCGTTGGTCCACACTTCGATCATCAGCTTTTCATAGTCCGTCATCTGGCCGAGGCGCGCGGCTTCTACGGCGTAATTGACCTTGCGCACCGGCGAGTGAACGCTGTCGACCGGGATGTAGCCGATAGGCAGATCTTCGTCATAGTTGCGGTCGGCGGCCACATAGCCGCGGCCGTTCTTGGCGCGCATCTCGATCTGGAGTTTGCCGCCTTCGCTGACCGTGGCGATGTAAACGCTCTTATCAAGCACGGCAAAGTCCGCGTCTTCCTCGATTTGGGCCGAGGTGACCGGACCAGCCTGCTCGATGTTGACGTAAATCGTCTTCGGCAGGTCGGTATTGAGCTTGATGGGCACCTGCTTGAGGTTGAGGATGATGTCCGTGGCATCCTCGACCACCCCGGGGATCGAAGAAAATTCGTGCAGCACGCCTTCGATCTTCACGGCGGTGATGGCCGCGCCCTCAATCGAGCTGAGCAGCGCGCGACGCAGCGCGTTTCCTACGGTCGTGCCCCAGCCGCGCTCAAAAGGCTGCGCGGAAAACCGCCCGTACTTCTCGGTGAGCGATTCCAGCTCGGACGCAAGACGCTTCGGCTTCTGAAAACCCTTCCACATCGTGTTCCTTCCTTCTGTCCGACCGAGTCGGACTAAAACCTAATCCCTTGCCCGGTCCGCCGGGCGCGCTGGCGCTGGCCGCGCCATTGTGAGTCTTACTTCGAGTACAGTTCGACGATAAGCTGCTCGTTGATCGGCGGCGTCTGCACGTCATCGCGCTTCGGCAGGGCCACGACTTTGGCCTTGAACTGTTCGCGCTCCTGTTCGAGCCACGGCACAGCGTTCTGGCTCTGCGCGACGTTGCGGGCCTCCAGCACCATGGCGTTCTGGTGCATTTTCTCCTTGATGGCGATTTCCTCGCCCACGCTGATGAGGTAGGACGGAATGTTAACCTTCTTCCCGTTCACGCGGACGTGGCCGTGCAGCACGAGCTGCCGCGCCTGCGAACGCGAGGACGCCAGACCCGCGCGCCATACCACGTTATCCAGACGGCGCTCGAGCATGATGATGAGGTTCTCACCGGTCGGCCCCTTGGCGCGCGCGGCCTTCTCAAAATAATTGCGGAACTGCCGCTCCAGCAGCCCGTAAGTGCGCTTGACCTTCTGCTTCTCGCGCAATTGCAGGCCGTATCCGGCGACTTTCGGGCGCCGTGACTGCCCGTGCTGCCCCGGCACGAAGTTGCGCTTCTCAATGGCGCACTTCTCCGTAAAGCAACGCAAGCCTTTCAAAAACAGCTTCTGCCCTTCCCGGCGGCACAGGCGGCAGACTGCATCTCGGTGTCTTGCCAACTTCTATTCTCCCTTCCCAAAACTCTCGGAATCTTTTCTCATAGCCATCAAACGCGGCGGCGCTTTGGCGGACGGCAGCCGTTGTGCGGGATCGGCGTGACGTCGCGAATCACCACGATGTGGAGCCCGGCAGCGGCTAGCGCGCGCACGGCGGACTCGCGTCCGGAGCCGGGACCCTTAACGCGGACTTCCACGCTCTTCATCCCGTACTGGTCGCGCGCCACACCCGCGGCGGCCAGCGAGGCTTGCTGTGCGGCGTACGGCGTGCCTTTGCGCGAACCCTTGAAGCCGATCGCGCCCGCAGAGGACCAGCACACAACTCGTCCATCCGTGTCCGTGATGGAGATCTGCGTGTTGTTGAACGACGCGGCGACGTAGACCACGCCGTGCGGAATGACGCGGCGCTCGCGCTTCTTCTTGAATTCCTTTTTGCGTTTCGCCGCCGCTGCCGGTTTTCCCGTTGTTACTGCCGCGTCCGGCGCTGCATTTTTTTGCTGCTCTTTTGGCACGATTCACTCCATTTCTTCTAATGCCGATTCTAAAAAGCCTTGCCAAGCTGGGGCACGCGTACTGCGCCCCTGCAAATAAAACTATTAGCCCTTCTTGCCCATGACCTTCTTCTTCGCCGCAACCGCACCGCGCCGCGGACCCTTGCGGGTACGCGCGTTAGTGTGCGTGCGCTGCCCGCGCACCGGCAGATTCCGGCGGTGCCGGATCCCGCGGTAGGCCTGAATTTCAATCAGCCGGCGGATGTTCATCTGAATCTCCTTGCGGAGATCGCCCTCCACGCGGCCTTCTTTTTCGATTTCCTGGCGGAGATGATTGATTTCATCTTCCGTCAGGTCGCGAATCTTCTTCGTGTGATCGACATTCGCCTTGGCGGCGAGTTTCTTCGCGCGCTCCTGCCCGATGCCATAGATCGAAGTCAGCCCGACCCAAAGGCGCTTCTGCGGCGGAAGATCTACACCTGCGATACGTGCCATGCCATTCTCCTCAAGAAATCCTTATCCCTGGCGCTGCTTGTGCTTCGGGTTGACGCAAATTACCCGCACCACACCGCGCCGGTGGATCACCTTGCACTTGTCACAAATCTTTTTAACCGATGCCCGAACTTTCATAATCCTTGTTCCTCACTCGCCAAACTACTTATAGCGGTACACAATCCGGCCGCGCGTCAAATCGTAAGGCGAGAGCTCCACCGCAACTTTGTCTCCCGCCAGAATCCGGATGAAATTCTTGCGCATCTTGCCGGAAACGTGCGCCAGAACCTGGTGCTTGTTTTCCAGCTCAACGCGGAACATCGCGTTCGGCAGCGGCTCGATCACCGTTGCCATAACTTCAATGGCGTCCTCCTTGGAATTTCCGGAGTCGCCTTTCTTTTTTTCCTCGCGAATCGGTCTCGCCATAGTCTCCCGTGTTTCAACTGGCCGGGCTAAAGTCCGGCCACTACAAGTTTACCAGGACGGCCCGGTCATCTCTTTCGGCCGCGTCAGGATCCACGGCCCGTTGGCGGTAACCGCCACGGTGTGCTCGAAATGCGCCGAGGGGCTGCCGTCCGCCGTTTCCGCCACCCATTCATCCCGCATGCGAACTTCCGGGCTGCCGGCATTCACCATCGGCTCGACGGCGATAACCATGCCCTCTTGCAGCCGCGCGCCGCGTCCCTCGTCACCATAGTTCGGCAGGTTGGGCTCGTCGTGCATCTTCGTTCCGATCCCGTGCCCAACGAACTCACGCACCACCGAAAAGCCGTTCTGCTCCACCCAGCTCTGCACCGCGTGGCCGACATCGCCGAGCCGGTTGCCCGCGCGCATCTTGTCGATCGCGCGGTCCAGCGATTCGCGGGTCACATCCAACAGCTTCTGGACTTCCGGCCGAATCCGCCCCACCGGGACAGTGACCGCCGAATCCGCGTAATAACCGTCCACTTCCATTCCGAAGTCGAGCGAGACGATATCGCCTTCGCGCAGCTTCCGCTTCGGTGATGGAATCCCGTGAACGATCTCACTGTTCACCGAAGTGCACAGCACGCAGGGATAACCGCGATATCCCTTGAACGCCGCCTTGCCCGGTCTTCCGGCGATTTTCTCCTCGGCAAGCTTCTCGAGGTCCATCGTCGATATTCCCGGCTTTACCGCGCTTCGCAGCGCGGCCAGGACTTCGTGCACGAAAAGCCCGGCGCGATGCATCTTTTCAAGCTCTTCCGCGCTCCGGAGGTGAATCGCCATCGATCTTTCTCCGGGGTCCTGTCCGGACCCAATTCCGGGGCCCTTACCGAGGCCATTTCCACGGACTCTATCGCGCCCCGCGCACGCTCTGGACGCTTTGCAGCACCTGGCGGCCCACTTCTTCCACGCACTTCGCCGCATCGATGCCGCGCAGCAAACCCAGGCGTCCGTAATACGCCACGAGCGGCGCCGTCTGCCTCTCATACGCCTGCAAACGCGGGCCGATGACTTCTTCGCGATCGTCCGGACGCTGTATCAACTCGCCGCCGTCGGCGTCGCAGATTCCTTCGACCTTGGGCGGGCGCTCGTAAATATTGTAAATCTCGCCGCCCACTTTGCAGGTCCTTCGCCCGGTCAGCCTTCGCAACAAGATCGAAGGATCGATGGCCAGGTGAATCACGAACGGGCGCTTGTAACCATGATGCTTCAACAACTCGCCCAGGTACTTCGCCTGAGCCACCGTTCGCGGAAACCCGTCGAACACAAAACCATGCGAGCAATCCGCCCGCTCGATGCGCTCCCTGATCATCTGTAGCACCAGGGAGTCGGGAACCAGTTCGCCGCGCTCCATGATCGGCTTGGCCTTCACGCCGAGCGGTGTGCCCTTGCTGACGTGCTCGCGGAGCATATCGCCGGTCGAGAGATGCGGCACACCATACTTCCTGGCCAATTCCTTTGCCTGCGTGCCTTTCCCCGCGCCTGGAGGCCCGAGAAAAATCACTGCGCGGTCCAGCTTATCGGGGTGCCGTGTATCCGGAGCCACCCAGGTTCTCTCCCGTTACCGCCGACCGCGCAACCGGCCCTTTCGAGCGAACCCTTCGTAGTTCCGCATGACCAATTGTGCCTCCAACTGCTGCACCGTATCCATGGCCACGCCTACTACGATCAATAGAGATGTTCCACCAAAATAAAAGTTGACCTGCAAACCTTTCAAAAACCAGACAGGAAAATGACGGTCAAACCAAGACCCGATTCCCCAGCCGAGATGGTCGAGGTGAATGCCCGCGATCATCCATTCCGGAAGCAAGCAAACGAGCGCCAGGTACACCGCACCGATAAACGTCAACCTCTTCAGAATCTTGCTGACATGCTCGGAAGTGGTGCGGCCGGGCCGGATGCCGGGAATGAACCCTCCGTTTTTCCGCATGTTGTCAGCGAGTTCCGTCGGGTTGAATACGATGCCGACATAGAAGAACGCGAACAGCAAAATCAGCGTCACGTAAATCAAGGTGTACAGCGGCTCGCCCCACCTCAGTGCGTCCGCGATGTTTTTCACGAACGGCCAGCGCGTCCCAAAAATCAGCGCGGCGGTAGCCGGAAACGCCAGTAGCGAGCTTGCAAAAATCGGCGGAATGACGCCGCCGGAGTTCACGCGCAGCGGCAAATAGGACGATTGCCCGCCCATCACCCGGCGCCCTACAACGCGCTTGGCATACTGCACGGGAATGCGGCGCTGCCCGCCTTCCACGAATACGATGAACGCGATCACCGCGATCATCAGGGCGATCAGGAGGATCAGCGCTAGCGGTGTAAAGGGCCCCCAAGCTTGTGTCCTGGCCTTCTCATACAAGTCCACCACGGCGCGGGGAAGACCGACCACGATGCCGACGAAGATGATCAGCGACATTCCATTGCCGATGCCGCGTTCGCTGATCTGTTCGCCGAGCCACATGATGAACGCCGAACCCGTCGTCAGCGTCAGGATGGTCATCAACGTAAAACCAAACCCTGGGTGATAAACCATGGACTGGCCGTTGGGGCCAGCCGCTGTCTGCAGAGTCTGGGCGATCGTGAACGACTGGATGACGCTCAAAACGATTGTCAGGTAGCGCGTGTACTGCGTGATTTTGCGCCGGCCGAGCTCGCCTTCCTTCTGCAAGCGCTCGAGATACGGAAAAACCACGGTCATCAACTGCAGGATAATCGAGGAGGTGATGTACGGCATGATGCCGAGGGCAAAAATCGTCAGCTTGCGAAAGTTGCCGCCGCTGAACAGATCGAAGATGCCGAGAACCGAACCCGCCGACTGCTGAAACATTTGTTCCAGTACAGCCGCGTTGATTCCCGGCGTGGGAATGTGCGCGCCGATGCGATAGACCCCCAAAAGGGCCAGCGTGAACAGCACACGGTTCCGCAAGTCTTCGATGCGGAACATGTTCTTCACGGCTTCGATGAATCGGTTCATGCCCGTTTCCTGCGATTCCTCTTACGCTACAACCTCGAACGTACCACCCGCCTTGGTAATTTTCTCTCTTGCCGACGCGCTGAAGGCCTGCGCGTGAATCGCCAGCTTGGTTGTCAGCTCGCCGTCGCCGAGAACCTTGATGGGGTCGGTGGCGCGGCGCACAAAACCGTGCGCGCGGAGCAACTCCGGAGTCACGGTTTCACCGGCTGGAAATACGTTCAATTCCGCTAGGTTCACGATCGAGTACGTCACGCCAAACGGGTTGTGAAAACCGCGCTTCGGCATGCGCCGATGCAGCGGCATCTGCCCGCCTTCAAAGCCGCGGCGGCGCGAATAGCCTCGGCGCGACTTCTGTCCCTTGTTGCCGGAGCCCGCGGTCCTGCCAAGTTTTGAACCCATGCCGCGGCCGACGCGCACTTTGCGCTTGCGGGAGCCCGCGGGAGGCTGCAAATTCGCGAGCGTGAAGGAGCGGCGCTCCTTCGGCGCCGGCTTTGCCGGCTTGTGCTGACCACGCTTGCGGACTCCTCTCGGGCCGCTTGAACTTTTTCTTGCCATCGCT
>Ga0209648_10004551_pt1 | contig 11795 bp, 9 predicted proteins | sample GraSoi2013_115cm_FD_185830 | JGI IMG/M metagenome (GOLD analysis project Ga0209648, IMG submission 185830) | Grasslands soil microbial communities from the Angelo Coastal Reserve, California, USA - Sample 9_17_2013_115cm (SPAdes) (version 2) | ecosystem: Environmental > Terrestrial > Soil >...
CTCACGACGAGAACCCTCCTTGGAGAAAAGTATCAATCTGACATGCTGCCAAACCACCCTTCCACCTTAGAGCCAGTTCGCCAGCGCTATGCACGTGCAGAGAGCGACGTGATCGTGTCTGAACAGATGCAAGAGCAGCGGGTGACCCCCTCCTGGCGGAAACACCGGCGGCACACCGACCTGTTGAAGGACGATCATCCCACGAGTTGGATGGAGTAGAAACAGAAGAGCAGCTCATCGCATTGCGCGATGATGATTAATGCCGCACGCCGGTAAACCCCCTACGTATGTGCCGCTGCAGCGGGCTCTTCGGCTGGCGGCAATTGGGACGTGCAGTAAGCGCAGCGCGTAGCCTTGATCGGAACTGTGCTCAGGCAGAAAGGACATTCGCGCGTGGTAGCTGGCCCTGCATCTTTTGGCTTGAAACGAGCCGTCAATGCATTCACAGGTTTCACTACGAAGAAGTAGACGATCAACGCGACAATCAGAAAGCTGATCACCGAATTGATGAAGGCTCCAATCAGAATCCCTTTGCTGAAAGGGAGGGGAATTATTAAACCTGCAAGGCCGTTATTGCTGATAGGAATGAGGGGGTTGATGAAGTCGCTGACGAACCCAGTGACAACGCTGGTAAAGGCTGCACCTATAACGATGCCAACCGCCAGGTCCACCACATTACCACGCAGGATAAACGTCTTGAAATCATTCAAGGTACCTAGCGCTCGTTTCCCTACTCCTGACGAAGTTACGTTATTCCAGGTATCCATAGTAAATTCCTCCTCTATATTGAAATAGCAGACGCGGCCAGGAGAAATACACCCGGCTCTATCTATTCACGCTTATAGTATCATAATCGGATACTGAGCAGGTAGATAATCTTTCTCTACCCAACAAACTGGTAAGCCCTCACCCCTCATTGTGTTGTGCTAAAACCCCTGTTCCCAGGTGCAGAATCAAGGGGCCGATTCGAGGGTGTCCGCCGGAAATCTCCCCTTCTTAAACGCTAGTGTGGCCGCAAAGAGAAAATTAAGATGCCGAGAAAGATACCCGCGAAAACCAGGATGAGGTACAGCACTACGAACGCCGCGTACGGAAGAAGCACCACGGCTGTCGCCTTGCCCCCGCTCAGCCGGTGCGTGGCTATGATCGTAAAGATTTGCAACACGATCTGGTAGATCCCTAGTGCCAGGCCAAACAGCACAATGCATGCTATCCCAATAAACAGTCCAGACGGGACCAGCGCGCTCACCAGCAATGCTAGACTGGTAAGTATGGTGCCGATGAGAGCCAGGGGAGTTTGAAACAAGAGTGTGGTATAAGCCTGGGCCAGGAATGTTCCCGTTCCACGAAACGCCTTCGCCAACAAGTAGTAGATGCCCTGCCCTATGAAAAAAGACGTTGGTACGCTCGCTATCGAGGAGGAGATGGAGTTCGTAAGGGACGACTGCAGCTGCTTAAGCGCTGTAGGAGGCAATGCAGTAGCTCCCTGGGGCATGGCTATCAACTGCAAGAAGCGCTGTAGAAGCAGAGGATACACGGGGATGAGGAGCAGTGAAATCAATAAGGAAAAGAGAGCAATACCAAGCAGTTGCACCCACAGCATGCCCCAACTTGCTTTGTTCATCTCCTCGGCAAACGTTGCCGCCGATGGCCTGGTAATGGCTTTGATATATTGGCGAGGGAGCTGGCGCAAGGCCTCCCGGAAAGGGAGGGGTGTGACCGGCGGACTATCGTAGCCACGGTTGGGAGGAATACCATCAGGGCCGCCTGGAGTACCGGTATAGACGGGAGGATATTCCTGATATTTATCGTTAAATTGATCGTCGGACATACAAGACCTCCTTCATTGTCTATAGGGTCTTATGCGGTTTCACAAACTAATCCGGGCATCTGTAGGGGCCGATTTTGAACTTTCACACCCAACATCGGTACCGTGTTGTCACCCTGAGCGCAGCGAAGGGTCTCTCTCGATGGGCAGAGAGATGCTTCCCCTTCGCGGAGTTTACCCTTGAGCGAAGCGAAGGGCTCAGGGCTTCGGCTCACTCGCTCAGCAAGACAGTACCGACCCTGAATATGAAACTTCATTATCGGCCCTCGGTGGCTGTTCCGCAATCCACATTATTTCGTTGAAATTCATCATACCACTGTTCCTGAGCTCGCTGCCGACAAGTAACATATGGGAACGTCCGGTATTCCTGAAAGCTTGCTCTAATGTGGTACTTGCAATACTGTTGAGAGAATGAAAAAAACGATGACGAAGGCTAAAATGCAAGAGAGGACCAGCAACGCTGCCAATGGAATAAGCACAGTGGCGGCTGCCCTACCCCCACTCAGCCGGTGTACGGCCATGATTGCAAAGATTTGCAACACGATGATGTAGATGCTGAGCGCTGAACTAAACAACGAGCCAAGGTACTGGACTGGAGGAGCCAGAATAAAAAGAGCCAGGGTAAGTACACCGATAACAAGGCTAACAATAGTCAATGGCGTTTGAAACAGGAGCGTGGTATAACCCTGAGCCAGGAAGGTACCCTGCCCGCCAAAGGCCCTGGCGAGCAGGTAATAAATGCCCTGACCGATAAAGAAAAAGATTGGAACAAGAACAACGGAGGCGAAGATGATATTTTGTGTAACTCCCTGGATCGCCTGGGTCATCTGGACCATTTCAGGACTCAAGGAATTAGAGCCGGCCGTGCTATTCTGCAGGCTGGTTTGCAGGAGACGGGGAATTAACGGCATTTCTAGCAATCCAAACAAGATGCTAAGAATGGTAATGCTAAGCAATTGCACCCAGAAAACATCCCATCTCGCTTTACCCACCTCCTCGGCAAAAGTCGCCGCCGATGGCCTGGTCACTACCTTCACGTACTGGCGCGGTAATTGCCGTATCGCCTCCCCCAGTGTGAGCGGCGTTACCGGCGGACCATCGTAGCCGGGATTGGGAGGCATACCAGAAGAACCTCCAGGAGGCGGAGTAGTATCGCCGGGGGGAGGTTCCTCATTTGCATCGTAAGACATACCAGTTCCTCTCTTCTCTCGTAGTTCCTCAATAGTATACGATTACTTTAGAGCGTGTCTGATTCTCAGAGTCTTCGCCCTCTCGCGCCGGGTGCTCACGCGGCTTCGCCGCGCAAAAAACTTATTGTGTTGTGTGGAAAATGCGCGAAGCGCATTTTCCACACAACACAATAAATCAGGCGAGCGCCGCAGGCGCGAGCAAGCGATCGTGATGGGAATCAGACATACTCTTACCCCTACGCGCTCAACTTCACAATAGTCACACCGTCACCGCCCTCCTGGGCTGGAGCAGACGTAAATGACTTTACTAATGGGTGATGTGCCAATCGTTCCCTCATGGCAGCCCGCAGCGCACCCGTTCCCTTGCCATGCAGGATGCGCACCGAGGACATGCCCGACATCGCGGCGTCATTCAGGTAAGTATCCAACTCATCCAGCGCGGCTTCCACGCGCCAGCCGCGCATATCGAGCTGCGTCTCAACCTCCGGGCGATCCTCGTAGCGCGGCACCACCACCGCTGCCTGCGCCTTTGCCGCTTCTTTGCTCGCAGGCGATTTTCCACCGGCCTCCGCTGCTGCCTGCCGCTTGCTGACGCGTTCGATGTCATCCACGCTCACGCGGAAGCGCATCGATCCCATCTGCACTTCTGCCTCGCTGCGGTCGGCGGAAAGCCCGAGCAATTCCGCGTTCTGGCCGAAGCTGAGCACGCGCACGATATCGCCAATCTGCAGCGGCCCCTGGTTGTCGTCAGATAATGCCTCTCCCTGTGGCGCACCGGCCTGTTTGCGTGAGCGGCGGGGCTCCTGGAGAGGAGCAACCTTCTCTTCCAGCTCGTGTGCCTGCTGTCGTGCCTCGCCCAGGCGAGCGCGAGATATCGTGTTGCGGCCTGCGTCAACTTTGATCTTCGCCAGCACCACCTGCACCTCGTCCAGTTCCCGCCTGGCCTGGGCGCGGGCCTCGTTGAGGATCTGCACTCGTTGCTCTTCTAGCTTGTGTCGTTCCTGCTCAAGCTGCTTGCGTTGATATTCAAACTCGGCGCGTTCCATGCTCAGGTGGAACCTCTCGTCCTCCGCGCCCTTGCGTTCGGCCTGCAATTCCTCCAGCAGGTTCTCCATGCGCACACCGGCGCTGCCCAGAAACTCGCGTGCGCGCTCAATAATGCCCACATCCAGTCCCAGGCGGCTGGCGATCGCCAGGGCGTTACTGCGGCCTGGCAGACCGATACTCAGGCGGTACGTCGGCGACAGCGTCTCAACGTCGAACTCGACCGAGGCGTTGGCGACACCCGGCTGCTCGTGCGCAAAAGCCTTGAGTTCGGAGTAGTGCGTTGTAGCAACGGTTGTGACTTGCCGTTCGAGCAGGTAGGTAAGGATAGCCCGTGCCAGCGCCGAACCTTCGCTGGGGTCGGTGCCCGCACCCAGTTCGTCCAAAAGCACCAGCGCTCGTAACTGGCGGCTCTCCTGTTTCCCCACCAGGGATTCCGACAGCTTGCCGCGTATCTCGGGCGTTGTGCTCTTTACCTCTTCCTCGATGCTCCGCAGGATCTCTATAATACGGCTCATATGCGAAGAGAAAGTGCTCAGGCTCTGCTCGATGCTTTGCTCATCGCCAATGTCGGCAAACACCTCCTCGAAGACGGCTATCTCCGAATGCTCCTCGGCTGGAATGTGCAGTCCCGCCTGCGCCATCAATGTCAGCAGGCCCACCGTCTTGAGCGCAACCGTTTTACCACCCGTATTCGGACCCGTAATCACCACCATGAAGAATTCGCGGCCCAGGTGAAAATTGATCGGTACCACCTTGCCCGTGAGCAAAGGATGGCGCGCGTTGCGCAGGTCGATCCGTCCCTGGTCGTTCAGTTGCGGCTCCGAGCAGCGCATCAGGCGCGCATAGCGTGCCTTCGCCAGGTGTAGATCCACCTCTGCAACTAGTTCCACCGCCGCTTTAAGCGCTTCTGCCTCGTGGCCAATCTCGCCAGAAAGCGTGCGCAGGATGCGCTCGATTTCCTGCTGCTCTTCGATCTGTAACTGGCGCAGTGTATTATTCAGTTCCACCACCACCATTGGCTCAACAAAAACCGTCGCGCCGCTGGCCGACTGGTCATGTACAATGCCGCGCACCTGTCCACGACTCTCAGACCTCACAGGGATCACGTAGCGGTCGTTGCGCATAGTCACTATCGGCTCTTGCAGCGCATGACCGAATTCGCTCACCAGCCTGCGTAGGCGATCCTGTAAGCGCTGGTTGGCCCCCCTGATATCGAAGCGCAGCTTGCGCAGCGTAGAACTGGCCGTATCCAGCACCTCACCCTCTTCGCTGATGGTCTCCTCGATACGCCGGGCGATGTGAGGTCGTTGCGGGATATCCGCGCCCAGGCTTTGCAGCAGTGGAAACTTCTCCGGGTCAAGTTTCTCCAGCAGTCGTGCGACATGCATGGCGCTGCGGGTAGTCGCCAGCACCTCGAGCAGGTCACTTGGGAGTAACATGCCCTCGCGGGCGGCACGCGCCAGCAAAGGGCGGATATCACGCGCGCCCTGTACGCTCGCGTTATTGTACAGCTCGAGCAGCTGGTGTGCTTCTGTTGTATAGGCGAGGCGACGCCGCGCCGCGCTTATGTCCGGTGTGGGCTCTAGCTCCATCACCAGCTCTTTACTGGCAGAAAAAGCAGCTTCTTTCGCCACCCTCTCCAGTATCTTGGGGTACTCCAGCGTGAGTATACTTTTATGATGCATGATAGTTCTTAATAAGTTCTTCGAATTAAAAGGGAGTGTATTACAAACAGTTACAATCGGTTTTCCCAAATGGAACGTTTTCTTGCGTTCCATACCATTTTATGCCACCTTCTCCCATACCACGGTGCGCCTACGTTCGAGCAACTGACAATCCTGCGGACGTGCTGCTGGCGGCTGCCCTTTGACTCGTTTGAAGGCCAGTCGGCCGTTCCCATAGATCGCATTAACTTGCTTGACCCAGCGCCCCTTAACGCGCACGATATCACCCTTGTGGAAGCCTTCTACATCTTCATACACCTGATAGCGCACCCGCCCCTGCCCTTTGCGTGGGCGCGAGTGATACAGCTTGCGAGTCTGCCGAGGGCGAAAGGTAATCGTATAGACATTCTCGCTCTGGTGCGGCACTGCCTCACCCGTGTGCAGTGTAGCCACACAGAGTGCATCTACAACATGCATCTTGGGCAACCCTCTGGCTTGGCGATATGCCGACGTTTCATAGCCGAAGACGGTGGAAAGTCGCGCCTGCTTTCTGAGCGTCGCATAGAGGTAATTCTTTCCTTGTATGGTACGTTGTGCGATCACGTCTAGTTGCCCGCTCACCCCTGTCATAGTGAGTGTGAGCTTGCCCTGATGGACCTTGCTATGGCACACCTCACAGAGGGTGAGCAGGTTGGCGAGAGTATCTTTCCCCCCGTGCTTGCGGTAGACCAGGTGATGGCATTGCAGGCGGCAATTCCGTTTGCCGCACTGCTGACAGGTATACTTATCGCGCATCAGACAGGCGATGCGCAGGTTCTCATCCAGACGAGTTGGGTCCTGGTACTGTGTTCCATGCAGGATCGGATTGTTCAGGCGGGCTATGTCTACCTGCACATCCTCGACCACGATATGGCTGATGGGCAAAGGCAGTTGCTTTACTACTCGAATCACTTCCTCCACATTTGCCTTGATCGAGGGTGGCAAGCGACCACTGCGCCGACTCGACGAACGGTTGGCAAACCGCTTGGGGCGATACCATTTTCTGGTGCGGCGACTCCTGCGGTGGGCGCGACGCGCGTCCATCTTCGCCTTCACGTCACGACGATGATGCAGCTCTGCCGATAGCTGTAGCTCTCCATTGCCCACACAGGCAATGCCCGTGATGTGGCTCCCTTTGTCCACCCCAAGAGTCACGTCCTGCACATGTCCCTCACAGTCCCACAACAATTGTATAGTAAACGGGCACCGTTCTACCACCTTGGCCTTGCCAGCCCGCAAGAGCTTGCGTGCCTTTGCAGGCGTACAAGGCATCAGAGGAATTCTGTCTTGATTGCGTACATAAACCTTCATGGTGTCTTTAAGACCTCCTTGTGGGAGTAACATCCTCCTCGCGGTGGTTGGATTCGCTTTTTCCAGCACGCACACCTTCGCCTTTCGACTACCCTTAATGCGTGCTGACAGTTGCACCCGACTGGAAGCACATCTGGTGGTGTCATGACGAACCCAACTGCTGCCTCGCGGCCCGCTGGTAGCTCCTTGTCATCACTCACGATGATTTTAGGAACTATACTTTTCTCGTGCATGATGATGTCTATGAAATCCTTTGATTAGTGCGTATAAATCAATGAGCATTTGGAGACATGTCATTCTGCTGTAAGATACCATATTTCTCCAAAGAATGAAATAGAGCCTGGAGTCGGTGACAATGGGAGTACACCTTACTTACCATCCAACAGGAAACTGAGAAAATAGCATTCATGTCGTAAAATGGATGAAACTAGAGATGATACCTTAAAGCGGATCCCAGTACAGAAGTAGAGGAAGTAACCGATGATTCTCCATCTTGGCGAGCGCGTCTATTGGGGCGCGCCCGAAGTCATCTACCTGGAAGGAACAATCACACAACTGGACGAGGCCACGCAATCGGTCGTGGTCCATATTGAACGTGCAACGCCTAACTCAGCGCACCTCATCGGTACAGATACAGCGTTTTTCGCGGACGGGTTAACCTCGCTGAAGGGCAATAGCCCACCGGGAGTTACCAACCAGCGCAGCGAACAGCGCCAGCCAGCGCCCCGGCTGACCGATGAAGAAAAAGTTCGCAGCGCCGCCTCCGCCGCCGTCCACCAACAATACGGCTACGAGCTGCCGCCAGAACAGGAGCGTTCGCTCATCGACCAGGTGGCACAAGTAATCAATGCCGACCCGGCAATGCGCGCTCGCGTCATCGCCTCTATGAATCAGTTACTCTCCCGCGAAATGTAACCAGGTTCTCAAGTTTCACAAATTGGCGTATACTAGTAAGTGAAACACTCACCAGGAAGCGTACTGCGCAATAGGGAGGTCATCATGAACTGTACACGCTGTGGCATGCCTCTAGAAACGAACGCCCGTTTTTGCCGGAACTGCGGTCAACCAGCCCCGGCCATTACTCCGGGCAGTGTTGCATCCAAGCCTGTGAAGCCCTACCAGCCAATCTCTCCGCAGGCGCATGTAACGGACAGCAGTCCGACCAACCCTATGGAACCCAGGCAGGAGCCACCCGCCCAACCAACGATGTATCCCCAGCCACAAATGCCATACTATCAACCGACTCAGCCTGCCCTTCAGCCAAACCGGCCCGCAACGCCCTTACCAGGCACTATGCCGAGCGCTGGGCGAGCCATGCGCCCGGGAACGCTTGCCGCAGCCGGTAAAACTCCCCGTCGCCGCAGGGGGCGCGCCATTGGATGCCTGCTTACCTTGCTCGTATTGGCTTTGGTTATTGGAGCCGGCTGGGTTTTTGCGCTGCGCCCTTTCCTTAACTCGCTTGCCCAGGCCCAGATTGACCAGGTTCTGACAGCCGCCGTGAACCAGATGCCGCCAGCAGCAACCCAGTTACCCCCCGGAACGGTGCATGTGCAAGAGAACGCCATAGACAATCTGATCGTCCTCAATTCCGCGCCGTCTGACCCGGTGCAGCAAGCCCAGGTACACATCACGCCCAATCTTGTGCGGCTGGATTTTCAGGTTTACGGCCTGCCCTGCGCGGTAACCGGAGTGCCAGAAGTAGTCGGTAGCCAGCCCAATGGCCGGCTCGTCATGAGCAATGTGACCGTCGAAGGCATTCTCGCCCTCATAATGTCCCCCGACGAAGTGACGAGCCTGGTGAATAGACATCTAGCGGATGCGCAGGCACGCTTCGCGCACCCGATCATCCAGGTCTCCCTCAAGAACCACGAGTTAGATCTGCTGGTGGGTCCGCCGCTCTCTCCAGGAGTCCCTATCGCGCCCTGATCCCTTCCCGCGTCGTCGTGAGCATATCAGCAGCATGCCCGACATAAAAAGAAGTAGCACTCCGTCCGCGTCAATTGTGCTGCCCCGGTACTGCGTGTTCGGCGCTACCCCCGTTTGATGCACCTTATCGAAGACAGAGGACACATTTGGTACGAGTCCGTCATTGTCCTCCCCGAATGGCCAGTACACAATTGCAGCACGTCCGAGGATATTAGCACGCGGCACGAAGCCCCAGTTGCGCGAGTCAGAACTGATGATGCGATTATCACCAAGCACGAAGTAATCATTAGCAGGCACAACCAGGTTATTGATCTCTTTATACTGGTAGGAATTGCCCTGCCGCCTGGGGTCAACGTAGGTCTCTTGTAAGGTGACGCCGTCGACAATAACAGTGGTGTCGTTGATGGTAATCACATCCCCTGGTATGCCGACTATACGTTTGACATAGTCCTGTGAAGGCTCAGGTGGAGCTATAAATATGATAATGTCGCCGCGCGCCGGGGGATGGAATAAATAGGTCCACTTATCTATCAGGATGCGTTCCTGGTTGTGCAGGTTTGGCTCCATGCTCACGCCGTCGACGTAGTAATTCTGCACGGCGAAGCGGATAACTAAGAACATCAGCACCGTGAGAATAATCGTCTCAATGACCTCACGTACCAGCCTGTAGCGCTTTTCAAAATCAAGTTCCGGATTCACAATGTCACCCATCTATTTTGCTCTACATCTCTATCTGAACTGTACCAGATAGAGCCCCCGCTAGGCAAGACCCCCGAAACTTCTCAAATGAGCGTACAATTTCTACCTAAGCCAGGCGATGTCACCCATTCTAATCGAGTCGCGTGGCAGGGTCTGCTCACATAGGAAATAAAGGCTAGAGAATCGGTGTTTTATTCTATGGAGGTTTAAACATCTACCCGCCCTGCCGCCTCTCGGAGTCATTACAACACTTGACAGCGATTGTATAGTAGTGTCATATCGAACGTTTGTCTCAATATGTTCGGGTGGATGATTCAATTCAATGTCTCAAGACAAAATTGTAATACGTGGTGCTCGCGAGCACAACCTTAAAAACATAGATGTAACCATACCTCGTGACAAGCTCGTTGTAATCACCGGTCTTTCCGGTTCAGGTAAGAGCAGCCTGGCCTTTGACACCATCTTTGCCGAAGGCCAGCGTCGCTATATCGAGTCCCTCTCGGCCTATGCGCGCCAGTTTCTCGATAAGATGGAGAAGCCCGATGTTGATCACATCGACGGCCTATCGCCTGCCATCTCTATTGACCAGAAAGGTACTACTCATAACCCGCGCTCAACGGTTGGCACCGTTACTGAGATCTATGACTACTTGCGCCTGCTGTATGCCCGCGTTGGCCATCCGCATTGTCCCAGGTGTGGGCGCGAGGTCAGTCGGCAAACCGTGCAGCAGATCGTCGATGCTGTACTCAATCTACCCGAGGGATCGCGCATCATGTTACTCGCCCCGCTCATACAGGGCCGTAAGGGTGAGTATAAAAGTATCTTTGAGGAAATGCGCCGGGCCGGTTATGTGCGCGTGCGCGTCGACGGAAAAATCTTCGACCTGAGCGACGAAATTGACCTGGACAAACAGAAGAAGCATACCATAGAGGTTGTGGTTGACCGCTTGGTGATCCGCAATCGCCAGGCAGCTCTACCTCGGCCAGAGTCGGATGGACAATTGTCTCCCCTGCGTTTCCCTGCGCCCGCCGATAATACCCACCAGCAGCCTCCCTTAAAGCGTGTGGCCGAGCGGCCGGCCTTGTATGATGTCAATGCTGAGAAGAGGTCACAGGAAGCCGCGGAGATGCAGGCAGAGCCTCAACAGGAGAACTACGACTCCGCTTTCCGGCAGCGGCTGGCCGATTCTCTGGAAACGACGCTCAAGCTGGGTAGCGGGGTGGTACTTGTTTCAATCATTGATGGTGAGGAAATCCTTTATTCGGAGAAACTTGCCTGTGTTTACTGCGGCATCAGCCTACCAGAAATTGCCCCACGTACCTTTAGCTTCAATAGCCCGCATGGTGCATGCCCAACCTGCACGGGCCTTGGTACGCAGCAGGAGATCGATGCGGAACTCATCGTGACCCATCCTGAGTTGAGCCTGCTTGGGGGAGCTATCGCTCCGTGGAGCAAGGTTGTCAATGGCAGCCAGTGGCACGCCGCCATTCTGGAGGCGTTGGCGAAAGAGTACGACTTCAGCCTGCATACGCCCTGGCGTGACCTGACCGATGAGCAGCGTCAGAAGGTGTTGTACGGTACGCCCGAGCAGTTGACCATTCGCTACACGCCGCAGCATGGGCGCACGCACAACTATACCACCAACTTTGAGGGCGTCATCCCCAACCTCGAGCAACGCTACAAAAACACCCAGAGCGAAGGCGTCCGCGAGGACATCGAGGGCTACATGTCGGCACGTCTCTGTCCCGACTGTCACGGCGCCAGGCTTAAGCCGGAGGTGCTGGCCGTTACCGTGGGCAGCCGTAATATCGTGCAGGTGACAAACCTTTCCATCGTGTTAGCTCAGCGCTTTTTCAAGGAACTTGAGGCGGAGCTGCCGCAAACGCCGTCCCTTCCTGTTAATGGGAATGGTCGCACAAAAAAGAAGAATGGCAACGGGACCGTTTCGAGTTCGCTCCTGGGCGATCCCCTGGCGAAAATAGATCCCCACGGGCCGCTTGTCGAGCAGACATTGACCGAGCGCGAGCGCTTCATTGCGCGACAGATACTCAAAGAGATCCGAGCACGCCTGCAGTTCCTGGTGGATGTAGG
>Ga0209648_10004552_pt1 | contig 11794 bp, 8 predicted proteins | sample GraSoi2013_115cm_FD_185830 | JGI IMG/M metagenome (GOLD analysis project Ga0209648, IMG submission 185830) | Grasslands soil microbial communities from the Angelo Coastal Reserve, California, USA - Sample 9_17_2013_115cm (SPAdes) (version 2) | ecosystem: Environmental > Terrestrial > Soil >...
TCACTGACGGCCGCGTTCTGGTCAAACAGGTGCAGCGCGGCCGCGCCGAGGGCCTCTACACGCTGCATTCCGCCATCGAGAAGCCGATCACCGACGTCGCGATCGAATGGGCGGCGCGGGTGAACAGTATTTCCCGCGGCAGCTGAATTTGATCATTTCGCGCGGCAGCTGAATTTGATCCAGCATTACTACAAAATGTAGTTGACAAGTGTAACTACATAATGTAGCTACATTCCCGCAGCCGGAAGAGGGCTGTCGGGAAACAGAATGACACCGAAACAGCAAGGCCAGGCCTGGACGCGGGGAGTCCACCATCCACCGGATCGCGCAACTCGTTTCATAGCCCGCGTCGATGCCCACCTGCCTACCTTGGCGGATGACGGGGAGCGCCGTGCCTTCCTCGACCACCAGCTCGACGGATGGGAGCACCGCTACGCCTGCTTCATCGCGACGGAGGGAGCGTCAGAGTTCACCCGCAACCGTGCCGATCCCCCGCAGGCCGCCGACTTCCTCCTCACCATCACGAGCCTGGCGGCACGGCGTGTCGCGCTCGGCCGGGATGCGTAAGCAGCCCATCATGGCTGACGACAACAGAGCCCTCAGCAGCGCGATTCTGTCGCTTTTGGTCGCCGCCGACCAACGCTGTCCCGCAATCATCGGCCAAGCGCATCTTCTCTATCATTCCCGCTCGAGCTTGCAACCGGCGACTGCCGCGAAGACACTCGCGCAATTGAAGCGAGATGCCGATGACCTCATTCGAGCCATCGCCAATGTCGAAGCCGCGATGAAACGAACAGGATTGGACCCGAGGTGACTATCTCGTGGCCGGTCAGACCAATCCGGCTCGCGGCGCCGAGTGTGGCAACGAGGAGACATTGGGCAACGCGATCAAAGCATCAAATCCTTGTTCTCGAGGCCGAACATCACGCCGCCCCAGCTGCTGCCGACATGTTCGTATTGATTGGAAATGTGCTGACGCCCGGCCATGAGGTCCGTCAAAATTCCACCGAACGGCAGCCCCTCCGCCAGGCCGGCGGCGCCGGTTGCCTTGAAGATGCGCGCGGCAAGCAGCGTGCAGCGCTCCGTGACCTCGGTCGACTGGAACTTGTAGCGCAGGCGCTCTTCGAGCGGCGGCGCCTCGCCGCGTCGGGCATACGCGTGCAAATTTCGGAAGTTACGGTGGAGCGTGTTCGTCATCTCGTCGATGGCGGCCGCCGTTTCGGCGCAAAGCAGCTGAACGAAAGGATTTTCCGCCGATCGCCCGCCCGCCCGCGTCACGCGGGTTTTGCCGTAGTCCAGGAATGCATTGAGCATGCCCTGCAAGGCGCCGAGCGCAGCAGTCGAAATGCCACGCACGAAAATCTGCCCGAAGGGCAGCCGATAGAGGCTCGAGGTATTGAGCGCCTGTCCAGGACCCTTCAGCAGGAAGTTGTCGAGCATGCTCTGCGATCGATGGGCCGGCACGAACACGTCTTCCACGCTCACGTCCCAGCTTCCCGTTGCCTGCAGGCCGGACACCTGCCAGGTATCGATAGTCCCATAGTCCTTCCGCGGCAGAAGAAAGATCCGCCCCTCGGGCGGCCCGCCGTTGCTGGTGGCGACCATGGCCCCGAGCAGCGCCCAGTCGCAATGCTCGCAACAACTCGCGTATCTCCAGCGTCCGCTCAGGCGGTAGCCGCCCTCGGCAGGCGTCGCCCTGCCGGCGGGCATCAGCGACGAGCAGATCAGAGCGGACGTATCGCTGTGCCAGACTTCTTGCGCGGCGCGATCGTCGAGCAACGCCATGAACCAGGGATGCACGCCCGACACGCCATAAATCCAAGCGGTCGACATGTCTCCTTCGGCGAGCGCGAGCTGGATCTCGTAGAAGGTATGGAGGTCCATTTCGTAGCCGCCCCAACGCTTGGGCTGCAGCACGCGGAAAAAGCCGGCGCGCTGCATGTCGGCGATGGTCTCATCCGGAGTTCGGCGCTGGCGCCGGCCTTCGAGCGAGCGTTGGGCAAGCGTAGGGATCATCGCCCGTGCACGGGCAATGATCTCCGTCGGCTCAGGCGCGCCAGTTGCGATATGTCTCGCCGGCTCCATGGCGCCATCAGCCGCCGATGTAGCCCACTGCTATTCAGCCGCGGCCAGATTCCTCTTGGCGTTGCGCGCGAGCCACGTGATCAGCATGTCGGTCGATGCGATATCGCCGAACATGAGGTAGAACGCGCGGAGCGAACCGTTATGGTCCTCATCGGTCACGGCGGCGTTGCCATCGGTTACCATGATCGTCTTGAAATTGAGCATCATGGCGTCACGCGCCGTCGACTCGCAGCACACGTTGGTCACCGTGCCGGTGATAAGAATAGTGTCGATGCCGCGTGCGCGCAGGACTTCGGCCAGATTCGACGAGCCCTGAATAAAGGCGCTGAAGCGGTTCTTCTCGACGATCACGTCCTCCGCCCGCACGTCGAGATCGGCCCAAAGCTGATGTCCTTTGCTATCGGCCGTGAGCGCTTCGATGCGTTTGGCGCTCTGTTGCGGCGTCACCATCTCGAAATAGGTCGACCAGTTTTGCCGCGCATCGTCCTTGAAGGTGGTTTTGATCCAGACCACCGTTCCGCCGGTCTCGCGCACCGCCTGAGCGAGACGGTTGATATTGGGCACGATCTTTTCCGCCATCGGACAGAGCGCGTGCGCAACGCCCGGCAGCATGAAGGCGTTCTGCATGTCGACGACGACCAGGGCGGTCTTGGCCGGATCGAGATCCTCGTAGACATGCTCGCGGCCGCGGCGTTCGACGACGCGGTCGACAACCGATTGCGGGATGGACAGCGTATGCATCGAAGCCTCCGCTCGTAGGATAGGGATGAGATTATCATGCCGAGCGCGGCAGAGAGCAACCGTGCCGCCGGCCGACAAAGGCGTCCGCGATGAAGGCATGGGCAAGCGCATAGCCATGGCGGGTGGTAGGCTCGTCGTAGACGGCTACGCCGGCCGTGTTGGCCTGCGGGTCGGTAAAGGCATGGTATACGTCGCCGAATGTGAGCAGCGCCCAGCAGGCTCCGGCCTCCGTCATCTCGGCCTCGAAGGCGTCGCGCTCGGCCTTCGGCGCGACCGGATCAGCGGCGCCGTGCACGGCCAGGACCGCGGCTTTGATGTCGCCGCGCTTGGCGGGTTGCAGCGTCGCCAGCGTCCCGTGCATGGATACGACCGCCTGCACATCTGCGCCGGTGCGGGCGAGATCGAGGACATTGAGCCCGCCAAAGCAGAAGCCGATCGCAGCCCGCCGGCTGATATCGCCGATGGCGCGCCGATCGGCTTCCCGCGTCAGCGTGTCGAGGGCGGCGACGATGCGCCGGCGCATTCCTGCCACGTCGGACATGAACGGCCGCAGAAACTCCATCGGGTTTTCCGTCCCGACCGGCCCGTTACCTTCGCCGAACATGTCGGCGACGAAGACGACATAACCCTCGCCCGCGAGCATCTGACCGGTTTCGATGGCCGGCTTGATGACCCCCCTCCAATTGGGCGCCATCAACAAAAGCGGACGCGGCGCTTTGACCCCCTCGTCCCAGATCAGAGCACCGCGACAACTCATGCCGGCTACGGAGTAGAAGATGCTCTCGACGGCCATCGGCGTCCTCCCCTGTGGCATGCAACAATATAACGGGCTCGAGCAGCGGGTGAAATTCTGTCAATCACGGCACTGCTTATGCGATGAGACAGGGCCGACATAGTCCATAACACCGCTCAGCATGTAAGTTCCCATCAGCCGGCACCGACCGCCGGCCGCAGGAAGGCGAAGTCGCAGCCGTCGTCGGCGCCGAGAATTTCCTGCGCATAGAGCTTGGCATAGCCGCGCTCAGGCTTCATCTGCGTGGGCTTGATCGCCGCGGCGCGCCCCTTCAATTCGACCTCTTCGACCAGGAGGTCGATACGACGTTCCTTCACCGAAAGGCGGATACGGTCGCCGCTGCGGACGAGGCCGAGGGGGCCGCCGGACGCCGAATCCGGGGTCACATGCAGTACTATCGTCCCGAACGCGGTGCCGCTCATCCGTGCGTCCGAGACTCGGATCATATCCTTGACCCCCCTTTGGGCGAGTTTCTTCGGGATCGGGAGGTAACCCGCCTCGGGCATGCATTCGCTCGCATGGGGGCCGGCATTCTGCAGCACCAGCACGTCCTGCGGAGTGACGTCGAGCGCCGGGTCGTCGATGCGTGCGGCAAGATCGGCAAGGGAGGAGAAAACCACTGCCCTGCCCGTGTGTTCGAACAGTTTTGCATCGGCTGCCGAGCGCTTGAGAATGGCGCCCTTGGGAGCGAGGTTTCCAAACAAGGCAACGAGCCCCCCTTGCGGTTCGAAAGGTTGGTCGCGGCCGGCAACAATCGACCGGTCGACATAACAGGCAACATCGGACGCAAGGCGCTCGCCCAGCGTCTCGCCGGTCACCGTCATGCAATCAAGGTGGAGCAGCGGCTTGAGCTCGCGCAAAAGCGCGCCCATCCCGCCGGAGGCGAAAAAATCCTCCATATAGCCGTTGCCGACCGGTTTGAGATTGACCAGTACCGGCGTCGTGTCCGAGAGCTTATTGAGCTGCTCGAGCGGAACCCTCACACCGACCCGACCGGCGATCGCGGCGAGGTGGATCACCGCGTTGGTCGAGCCGCCGAGCGCAAGAAGGGCACGCAGCGCATTCTCGACCGACTTCGCGTTGACGATCTGGTCGGGCGTGCGCTTCGAGCCGATGAGTCTTGCGGCCGCAGCGCCGGTTGCCTCCGCCGCGCGCAGCCGGTCGGCGTGCACCGCCGGGATTGCGGCGGTGCCCGGCAGGACAAGACCGAGCGCCTCGGCGATACAGGCCATGGTGGAGGCCGTGCCCATCACCGCGCAGGTCCCAGCGGTGACTGCAAGCTGTCCTTCGACCTGCGATATTTCCTCCTCGGTGACATCACCCGCGCGATAACGCGCCCAAAAACGACGACAATCGGTGCAGGCGCCGAGTCGCTCGCCGCGATGGCGGCCCGTCATCATGGGGCCAGCCACCAGCATGACCGCCGGCCGGCCGGCGGACACTGCGCCCATGAGCTGCGCCGGCACGGTCTTGTCGCAGCCGCCCATGAGCACGACCGCGTCCATCGGCTGCGCCCGGATCATTTCCTCCGTGTCGATCGCCATCAGGTTGCGGTATTTGAGGCTCGTGGGGCTGAGAAAGACTTCGCCCAGCGAGATCGTGGGGAAGGCGACCGGCAGCGCGCCGGCCGCGAGCACCCCGCGCTTGACCGCGTCCAGCAGTTCGGGGAAGTGGCGGTGGCAATTGTTGAAACCGGACGGCGTATAAGCGATGCCGACCACGGGCTTCGATAACATGGCACGCGAGTAGCCCATGGACTGCGCGAAGGAGCGGCGGAGATAGAGCGAGAAATCGCGGTCGCCGTAATTGGTGAGGCCATGCTCCAGCCCGTGCGTGCGTTCGGTCACCCTCATACCCTCGCCAAATCACCGCATGCGGCTTGGCTCACCGGCCAGCGCAGGCGCGCTGAAATGTTAGTTTAGTCACAGGGCCGGCGCTACTTTTGATCAGAGCCCGCATTTGGTCCCCTGATGATCGCGAAGGGGTCGCGATAAAATCGCCCGCGCGGGTTTTTTCCGCTTTTTTGCTCGCGGAGCCCAAGACCCGCGGCGTTGGGCCACGCTCATTATCGCCTCGACAAGAGCCCTGGAACGCCTCTAAAAAGAGCTTGAAACGTTCCAAAGCGAGGCTCTCCTTGCCGGGAGACGCGCAATCCATGAATTACGAGGCGTATTTTACAGATGCCCTTGCCCGGCTCAGGGACGAGCGCCGCTACCGGGTTTTTGCCGACCTCGAGCGGCTCGCCGGCCGCTTCCCGCACGCGATATGGCATTCCCCGCAAGGGCCGCGCGACGTGATCGTGTGGTGCTCCAATGACTATCTCGGAATGGCCCAGCATCCCAAAGTGATCGGGGCGATGGTCGAAACCGCGACCCGCATGGGCACAGGCGCGGGCGGCACCCGTAACATCGCCGGCACCAATCACCCGCTGGTCGATCTCGAACGTGAACTTGCCGACCTTCATCGCAAGGAGACGGCCCTCGTCTTCACCTCGGGCTACGTGTCCAACGAAACCGGCATCTCCACCATTGCCAAGCTGCTGTCGAACTGTCTCATCCTGTCGGACGCATCAAACCACAATTCCATGATCGAGGGCGTGCGCCAGTCGAAGTGCGAGAAACAAATCTTCCGCCATAACGACATGGCGCATCTGGAGGAGTTGTTGCGGGCAGCCGATCCGAACCGGCCGAAGTTGATCGTATTCGAGACGCTTTATTCCATGGACGGCGATGTGGCACCGATCAACCGCATCTGTGACCTCGCCGAGCGTTACCACGCCATGACTTATGCCGACGAGGTGCACGCGGTCGGCATGTACGGCGTGCGCGGCGGCGGTCAAGCGGAGCACCAGGGCGCGATGGCCCGCATCGACGTGATCGAGGGCACGCTCGCCAAGGCGTTCGGGTGTCTCGGGGGCTATATCGCGGCGAGCGCGGTGCTCTGCGACGCGGTACGCAGCTACGCACCCGGCTTCATCTTCACCACCGCGCTTCCACCCGCGATCTGCGCCGCAGCAACGGCTGCCATCCGGCATCTGAAGACCTCGAGCTTCGAGCGCGAACGCCATCAAGATCGCGCGGCACGCGTTAAAGCCGTGCTCAACGCCGCCGGGTTGCCGGTCATGCCGAACGGTACGCACATCGTGCCCGTAGTCGTGGGCGAGCCCGAGAAATGCAAGACGGCAACCGATCTGCTGCTCGCGGACCACGGCATCTACATTCAGCCGATCAACTATCCGACCGTGCCGAGGGGCACGGAGCGGTTACGCATCACCCCCACGCCCTACCACGAGGATGCGCTGATTGATGCGCTGGCCGAGGCGCTGCTCGATGTCTGGGAGCGGCTCGACCTGCCCCTTGGGAAGCGCGCGGTGGCGGCGGAGTGATATCAAGCGCTGCCGAATTCGACGCGCATAACCGGCGAACTCCCGCTCATAAGCGTCGAGCGCGTGTAGGCACCTTCGCGCTACGCGGGCGCCGACTGATGGTAGAGCGACTCGTTCATGCGCGACGTCACGCCCTCATTGCGCAGCGTTTCTTCGTATTCCTTGCGCAGAAAGGGATCCTCCAGCCAATATGGAATGGCGGTACCGCCCTCGGTCACGTCGATCGCGCCCTCGTCGGTATCTTTCTCGCCCGGCACCCCCGCCTTGTCCTTGCGATGGTTGTTGGGACCGTACCAGCCGATGAGACGCAGCGGCTCTTTGCTAGTGCCGAAATGCGCATGGAACCAATCGCCGCCATAGGGCGCGGCGGTGACGAGGCCGACCGGCTCGTAATCCTGCCGGTAAACTTGATCGCTCTTGCCGTCCTTCCAGGGCGTCATCCCGATCGCCCGCGGCCAAGTATAGGTGTAGCCCTTGCCTTTGATGCAGACCAGCACCGCCGAGGACATGTGCGCGTGGGCCTTAGAGTAACGGCCGGTAACGTGCTCACCGATAAATCCATAGAACACGTTGCCTGCCATATTCGGTTCCATCCGCTTGTATCCAGGCGAGCGGCGGTTATCGAGATAGAGCTCGGCATTGAAAACGTCGGGGATAAGATTGGTCTTGCGCATGGCGAGTCCGCGTAGCGGATCGGGCATGATGTCGTCCTGAGGCTTGAAATAGCTTTCGCTGCCGTCGTAGCGGGATGGAAAAGTGACTGGACAATTGAAAATCCAATGGCTGTCACGGAACAGATTCATCACGTTAGGCGCTGTCGATGCCACAAGGATCAGTGCCGGACTGGAAGCTGCGTTCACGATGCGGTGCCAGGTGTTGAGCGGAACCGCGAACATAGAGCCGCGCTGCCACTCGAAGCTGTGCGCTTTCTTCTGATCGTCGGTCCAGATCTCGGTCGTGCCACGACCTTCGACGACCACCATGATCTCCTCGTACATATGACGCTCGGGATTGAGCGCGCCCGCGCCGGGCACCTCGACCACGCAGCAGCCCCAACGGCCCTCGGTACCATAGAGCTGGATGAACGTTCCGTTGCCACCCATGCGGTTCCAACGCTTGAGCGGCAAGTCCTGGACCCGCCGCACTCCGATGCCGCGATAAATGGGAATCCCCTGCGCCTCCATGTAGTCGTCGTACGGCGTGTTGGGCCGCTTCCAAGCGCCATATCCCGCGTTCTTCAGCCCTTCCGGCTCGTGCCAGTGGCTGCCATCGGTTGTATCGTGCATGTTGTTTCTCCGTCAGACGCGGCGTGTGGGCAGTCCGGATGATCCGCGCAATGATAAGTGCTTGCCGGAACGTTCGGAAGCCAAGACACGGCGCGCGGGGGGCCGCGGTCAGCGTGGCTTGCGGTCAGTCATCAAACGTCCCCTGCCCCGGACGCCTCCACTGCTTGCGCGGCCGCGTGGGCTCGCGGCTGATGAGGCGCCGCGCCACCACAGCGACCGAAAAGCTGACAGCCAGGAACCGCGCGAGATGGTGCGCCCCGACATAGACAGGGTCGAGGTGCATCGCGAGAGCGAGCACCATCATCGTGTCCTGCGCGCCCGGCGCGAAAGCAACAATCACGTCGGCGATTCGAAACGGAAGCAGCGCTACGACGACCAGAGCGAACGACGCAGCAACCGCGACGGCGACCGCAAACGAGCCAAAGGCCGCCGCCAGATAGCTCAGCAGTATTTTGGGGCTCGTATTTGCGAACCTTGCGCCTGCGACCGCGCCCAGCGTGAGCACGGCGGCGCTGCCGGCCCACCACGGCAGCGAAACATGGATCAAACCCGTCCCGTGTAGAAATGCAGAGCCGGCCATGGCACCGAACAAGAGGCCGCCCGGAAATCTTATGCGCAGCATGGCGAGTGCCGAAAGGCCCGACGCCGTTAGGAGGATCGCAAGTTCGACGAGCGAGGGTTCTGTTGCGCCCCGCGTCGACACGACGGGCTCCACGGTCGAGCCGAACAGCGCAAGTCCCGCGGGCAGGCCGAGCACGATCAACAGCACGCGCATCACGTGCACGATCGCGATCCCCCGCACATCGGCACCGAACTCGGCCGACAACGCCATCACTTGCGCCATCGAGCCCGGGCTCGCGCCGAGCAATGCCGACAAGCCGTCCCAGCCATGTGCCAAGCGCAGGTAACAGGCGGTGGCAGCCATCATGCAGACGGCCGCCACGACGAGCAGCGCGACGCTCAGCGGCCAAGTCGCGACCCCCTTGAGCGTGTCTGGTGTGACCACCGCCCCCAGCAGAATACCAACCAGGACAAAGCACAGGCGCGCGAGCGGCGGCGGTACCTTCACGGCTTGGCCCGCGAGCGCGGCGACGGCCACCGTCAGCATCGAGCCCGAGACCAGTCCACCTGGAAAGCCGATCAGCTGGAAGCCTATCCCGCCCACCGCGGCAATGAGCAACGTCCCCATAACCTGCATAAGCTCGCGCAGTGGGGAAACAGGAAGCGGCATCGATTTGTCCCGGACGCTCGGGTCGCCGGGCAAGGTGCGTCCCGCGGTGCGCTCTTAATCCCCGATCAATGCCGCCTGCGGCGCGCCGCGTCAAATGGCGGCCCATCTGCCGAGTCGCATGCAAAACTCCCATGGACACCGGGGAGTGTTACCAAGCTGCCAGCGATATTCTCGCTCCCCCATTCGTGCGGTAGAATGCATCGGCGGGCTTCGCGCCCAAGGACCGCGGAACCATCATGCTGCAAGGCTGGATCGTTATCGCCTTCGCACTCGGCTATATCGGCCTCTTGTTCGTGGTTGCGAGCTACGGGGACCGGACTCGGCGGTTCGGGCGCGAAGGCGGTTGGCGCCACTTCATCTATCCGCTCTCGCTCGCGATCTACTGCACCTCCTGGACGTTCTTTGGCTCGGTGGGGCTCGCATCGCGCACCGGCTTCGACTTTCTGACCATCTATGTCGGGCCCATCCTATTGGTCGGGTTGTGCTCGCCGCTGATCATGCGCATCGTACGGCTGGCCAAGGCACAGAACATCACGTCGATTGCCGACTTCATTGCCGCCCGTTACGGCAAGGCCCAGACCGTCGCCGCCACCGTAGCGCTCATCGCCATCATCGGCACCATCCCCTACATCGCGCTTCAGCTTAAAGCGGTGTCGTCTTCGCTGACCACGATCCTCGTGCATATCGGACCCGCGAGCGGCGCGATGCAGCCGGTGTTGGGTGACATTGCGCTCTACGTCGCGCTGGCAATGGCGATCTTCGCCGTCCTGTTTGGCACGCGCCATATCGATGCCACGGAGCATCAGGATGGATTGATGCTGGCGATCGCAACCGAGTCGATCGTCAAGCTTGTTGCTTTCGTCGGCGTCGGCGTATTCGTCACGTTCTGGATGTTCGACGGACCGCGGGTACTCTTTGCCCAAGCCCTGGAGCGGCCAGACACCGCGGCCGTGCTCACCCGCGATCCGGCGCCCGGTACGCTGCTCGCAATGACGCTGCTGTCGCTGTTCGCCATCGTACTGCTACCACGTCAGTTCCACGTCACTGTGGTCGAGAACAACAGCGAGGACGAGATCAGGCGCGCTTCTTGGCTGTTCCCGCTCTATCTCGTACTGATCAATCTGTTCGTCGTACCGATCGCATTGGCCGGCCTGCTGACGTTCAAGCCGGGGCAGGTCGACAGCGACATGTTCGTCCTGGCCCTACCGCTCGCCGCGCATTCCGACCTGTTTACGATCGCAGCCTTCGTCGGCGGCCTCTCGGCGGCGACCGCGATGGTGATCGTGGAATCGGTCGCGCTCGCGATCATGGTGTCGAACGACATCGTTATGCCATTCGTGCTGCAGCGGCGCGAGGCACTGATCACCGGGCGGGACAATATCGGTGGTTTGCTGCTCACCGTGCGGCGAATGGCGATCTTCGTCATCCTGTTTCTCGCCTACGTGTACTATCGTTTGGCGGGCGACGCGCAGCTTGCCTCGATCGGCCTGTTGTCTTTTGCGGCGGTTGCGCAGCTCGCGCCTGCCTTTTTCGGCGGACTGATCTGGCGACGGGCTACCGCACGCGGCGCGTTGGCGGGGATGACCGTCGGAATCCTAGCCTGGGCCTACACGCTGCTGCTGCCGAGCTTGGCGGACGCCGGCATCGTCGGTCAGAGCCTGCTCTCCCAGGGTCCGTGGGGAATCGCGCTGCTGCGCCCGCAGGCGCTCATCGGGCTCGATCTGCCACCGCTCGCCCACGGCGTAATCTGGAGCCTTTCGCTCAATGCTCTTGCCTATGCGGTGTTCTCGCTCGGACGGGCGCCGGCCTCGATCGAACGACTGCAGGCCGACCTCTTCGTCCCCTCCGACCTGACTCCGATCCCGCCGAGCCTTCGGTTGTGGCGCTCCTCGGTAACGGTCGAGGAGCTGACCACGACCGTCTCCCGCTACCTCGGCGAGGAGCGCACTCGCACCTCCTTCGACAGCTATGCCTTGACACGCGGCATCAGCCTCGATCCAAAGGCCGAGGCGGACTTCCAGCTCCTGCGTTATGCCGAGCATCTGCTCGCGTCCGCGATCGGCGCGGCATCGTCCCGCCTCGTGCTCTCGCTTCTCCTGCGCAAGCGTACGGTCTCGACCAAGGCCGCGCTCAAGCTTCTCGACGACGCCAACGCCGCCATCCATTACAATCGTGAGATTTTACAGACCGCGCTCGACCATGTTCGCCAGGGCATCGCGGTATTCGACAAGGAGTTGCACCTCGTCTGCTGGAATCGTCAGTTCGGCGAGATC
>Ga0209648_10004554_pt1 | contig 11790 bp, 14 predicted proteins | sample GraSoi2013_115cm_FD_185830 | JGI IMG/M metagenome (GOLD analysis project Ga0209648, IMG submission 185830) | Grasslands soil microbial communities from the Angelo Coastal Reserve, California, USA - Sample 9_17_2013_115cm (SPAdes) (version 2) | ecosystem: Environmental > Terrestrial > Soil >...
AGTTTAAGCCGTAGTCTGATTGGTCAGATGCTGGCGAGGCGTAGACGCAGCCAGCAATCGGGGGCTTAGCTTGACACGGATATTACTCCATGTAACACGTGTAACATACATTCCTTTATAACTAAAGAGTCCCCATGAAGTGTCAATCTTTTCCTTTGTTCACAATATCCAGTACAACGAGCCTCTGTGTTGTCCTTCTTTTTTGCTCCAGCCCGATTGGTCTCGCCGCCGAAAGCGGCCTGGACACAGCAAAGATCGAATCCATCACTGGCCTTAAGGGCGTGCTGAACGAAAAGGAGAATACCTTTAAGATCAGCAAACCCCGGAATGATGTTGCTATTACCGTTGAGCAAGTCCGGCTTGCCCCCTTTATGGGGTTTACCTCGTGGGCGGCCTTTACGGCAGGAATGAAGGACGGCGTCATGGTGATGGGCGACATCGTCCTCTTCGAGGATGAAGTGAACCCAGTGATGAGCGCGGCGTTGGACCGGGGTCTAGAGGTAACCGCACTGCATAACCACTTCTTCTTCGACGAGCCGAAGGTTTATTTCATGCACATCGGCGGTGAAGGCGCCGTAGATAAGTTGGCGGAAGGCGTGCGCGCGATCTTTGATAAAGTAAAAGAAATCCGGACAGCGAATCCTCAGCTGGCAAAATCTTTCGGCTTGAGCCAGCTGCCCGAGAAGAGCTCGATTGAGGGCGAAGCCATTAGCCAGGTTTTTGCCCAAAAGGGCGATGCGAAGGATGGCATGTATAAGGTGACGATCGGGCGCGAGACAAAAATGGCGTGCGGATGCACCGTTGGAAATACGATGGGAATCAACACCTGGGCGGCATTCGCTGGTACATCTGACGACGCGCTCGTTGTTGGCGATTTTGTTATGTTTGAAAACGAGCTTCAGACGGTTCTCAAAACGCTTCGCGGCAACGGGATTAACATCGTCGCCATCCACCAGCACATGATTGGAGAGAACCCGCGGATGATCTTCCTTCACTACTACGGCCGAGGAAAAGCGTTGGCCTTAGCGCAAGCCGTCAAGGCAGCTATCAACACTCAGCCCTTAGCCGTCAACAACTAAGAATGGATTGGTGGCCATAGCCGATTTACGCAAAAGCTCGCGGCGATAATTCGAGCCGGAGATTGCGAAGAGGTGCAAAGATCAACCCAGTGAATGCTTCCAGCCGGGCAAGAATTCTGTTGATCGAGGATGAGGCAAAAACCGCTCGCGCCGTACTAAATAGCTTGAAAGCGGAAGGCTTCGCTCCCGTCTGGGTGGAAACCGGCGAAGATGGTTTTTTCGTGTTAAGCAGTCAGCACTTTGATGCCGTTGTACTTGACTGGATGTTACCAGGCCGAAGCGGTTTGGAAGTTTTGAAGACAGTGCGTGCCAGGGACGCCAAAACGCCCGTTCTCTTGTTGACGGCCCGCGACGCTCTCGAAGATCGAATCGCAGGGTTGGACAGCGGTGCCGATGATTATCTAGTCAAGCCATTTGCTCTAGCGGAGTTGGGCGCTAGGATTCGAGCACTTTTACGACGAGCAACCGCCGATTCTTCGGTCGAAGAAAAACCTACCCGCTGGCGTCTAGCGGACCTGGAGATAGACTTAACTTTGCGCCGGGTAACCCGAGCCGGAAGCGTTATTGAGCTGACACCGCGAGAGTTTGACCTATTGATTCAATTGTTCCGGAATGCGGGGCGAATCGTTAGTCGTGAAACAATCGCCAGGGAGGTTTGGCAAGAGGTTCGCAGAGCTACGCCGCTCGATAACGTAATCGATGTTCACATCGCCCGCTTGCGGCGGAAGATCGACGACGGATTTGCGTGTCGGCTAATCCAAACCGTTCGAGGTCTGGGCTTCGTGCTGCGGAAGGAGCCCGACCCATGAGACAATGGTGGCAGCGACGTTCACTGCGCCTTAGGTTAACATTTTGGTACGCCCTCACATCGACGGTCATTCTCTTGGCGCTCGGTGGGTTGATGTTTCTCGTTGTGCGTGGACGGCTGTTGTCGCAGTTGGATCGCCAACTACGCGGCGACTTCGAGATGATCGAATCAAGGGTCGTGCGCGATCCCGCAGGCAACCTTCGTTGGCTTGGCTACGGTCATGACAAAGACGAGGTGGAATGGGAGAAGGAAGCAGGCCCTTGGTTCGAGATCTTGTCGCCCAACGGTTCAATCTTGTTGCGTGAAGGGCTATCGAGCGACTGGAAACCTCTTTCCCCATTAATGCCTCGGGTAGGCGCGGCCACATCATTTTCGGCCGAACTGCAGGGACATCTCCACGTGCGTGCTCTAGCCAACAATACGCTGATCGCAGGTGAGCCTATGCTGTTGCGGGTCTTTCGGTCTGAGGCAGAGCTTCGGCGAGCTATGGCGGAATTTGGCGTCGTTCTTGGTTTCGGGTTGCCGTTGGGCGTGGCTCTCTCCGCGGTTGGCGGCTACCTCATCACTCACCGTTCTCTTTCGCCGGTGAGCCAGATAGCCGCCCGTGCTCGACAGATAACGGCTGAGTCGTTGGAAGGACGGCTCCCGGTGCCTAATCCCTACGATGAACTTGGTCAGTTGGCGACCGTCTTTAACGCAACCCTTGCCCGACTGGAGAACTCCTTTGGGGAACTTCGCCGTTTCACAGCTGACGCTTCGCACGAGTTGCGCACCCCGTTAACAGCTCTGCGGGCCGTCGGTGAAGCCGCGCTGCGATCAGAGGCCGAAGATACAAAAGGTCTGCGAGAAGCACTCTTAAGTATGCTCGAAGAAGCGCGTCGATTGGGCGATGTGGTAGATGCACTACTTCTACTTGCTCGAGCAGACACCGGCGGACTCTCTCCCTCTTTGCAGCAGGTCGACCTTGCAGGTCTTTTGAATGAAGTTCGAGAGACGCTCCTAGTCTTGGCGGAGGAAAAGAGCCAACAGATCGAAATAGCGGCCGAACAGATAACCGTTTGGGCAGATCGCGAGCTGCTCCATCTTGCCTTACTGAACCTCGTGCATAACGCAATTCGTTACAGCGGCGAAGGGTTGACGATCAGCCTACAGATCCGACGAGACGATGCAAACGTCGTGTTAGAAGTCGCCGACCAAGGTCCAGGAATCGCTCCGGAACACCGGGAAAAAATATTTGAGCGGTTTTATCGGGTCGACAAGGCGCGATCGCGTGCTAGCGGAGGTGCTGGTCTGGGTCTGGCCATCGCACGCTGGGCTATTGAACGGCAAGGGGGGCAGATCGAATTGGAGAGTGAACTCGGTCGCGGAAGTCTTTTCCGCGTCGTGATGCGCAGATAGTCAAACCGTCCGTTGGCTTTCGGCAGCCGGGAAGGAATTGGTGGAGTCCGGCGTGTACAACAAGGAGACCGCTCTGGCGTATTTCTATTTCGCACAGAGAACCTCTGAGCCTTCTGAAAAATTCTTAAGGATCTCTTCAGTAACGTTCCGTCACATGCCGCTTTACGCTTGTTCATCTCGCAAGAATTAAATGCGAAACGATCGAAGGATAACAAAAATGAAAATACATCAGAGGATATTAACAGGGATATTATTGGGAGTAGCTGTGAGCGCTCGCGCTGATGCGAGCAAAGCGGGAGATCAACTGGCCGGCGAGGCACGCGCGGCAATGGCCGATCGGCCGATCGTTTTTGACGCAATCATTGGAGACCAAGCTTCTTGCCAGGAGGTCAGCACTGCAGAACTTCAAGCGGCGCTAAATACGGCGAGTGCTGTGGTCCTTGACGCCAGGCCTTTCGAGGAATACGCCGTGAGCCATATTCCCGGCGCGAGGACGGTCCCGGGAAAGCCGGGGACCACTCCGGCCCTGTACGTCGCGGATGTTAATTCGATCCTGAGCACTATTCCCGACAAAAATACGCCGCTGATCCTGTACTGTAACGGGCTCAATTGCGGAAGGAGTAAACGATTTGGGGATGAGCTACTCAAGGCAGGGTATCAGAACCTGCGGAGATATCAGTTAGGAGCTCCGATGTGGCGCGCATTGGGCGGACTGATGCAGGTGGAAAAACAAGCGCTGGTAGAGCTGTTGGCTCAAGATTCGACGGCGGTGTTGATCGATGCAAGGGAAACGGCGAGTGCCCGCCCGCGGCTGCGGAGCGCGAAGTGGATACCTCTACGCGATGCTGCCAAAGCCAAGGATGATGGACGTCTACCCATGGCCGATCACAACACGCGCATATTCGTCGTTGGCGACAACGGCGCCCAATCTCGCGCGGTCGGTGAAGCGATCGTTCATGATGCGTTCCACAACGTCTCTTTTTTTGACGGCGCAGTCGCGGAATTGGACGTCTTGTGGGTAACCTCGAGCACGCCGTCTCCGCGAGACCTTTGATACGAAATCTAGCGCCTCCTGAACAATTCTTAAGGATATCTTCAGTACTGTTCCACTGAGTCCCCTCTTATCGTTGGCTTGTCTCGAACGCGAAAATCGCAGCTAAAAAGAGAGCCAAGCCAATGAATACAAAAACTATCGTAGTGACCGCCATCCTTGGAATCGTCGCAATTGGCGTCCTGGTCTATGCAGGCAACGGGGAAAACGAAAACAAGCGGAAAGTAGCGCTGACCGAAATGCCAGGCGCCGTGCAAAAAACTATCCAAGATAATCTTGGTGGAGGAACGATCATCGAAACAGCTAAAGAAATCAAAGGGGGCAAGACCTATTACGATGCTCGAGTCCAGAAGTCTGGCGGCGCAAAAGTTGAGATCAAGGTCGAGCCGAACGGCAACCTCATCGGCGTCGGGAAGGAAGAGGACGATGATGACTAAAGTGAACATCCGTTTCGATAAGCCCGAGACACGACTCGGAGCCAACACTTCGATATTCCGGTGAGAATTTCAGAAAAATTAAGCGCTCGATGACCAATCTCTGGGTCATGACTACAAGTATCGCCGCGCTGCTGGCAATCTCACTTGTGACGACGAGGGCAGAAGACGACGCAGCCTTGCTCAAACGAGCGCAAGAACTCTTTCAGCCACTTCCCAAGGACATGGCAACGCCAGAATCTCCAATCACTAAAGAACGCGTGGATCTCGGGCGGATGCTGTTTTTTGATCCACGGCTGACGGTAGATAGTAACATGAGTTGTGCGAGCTGCCATCAGCCCGCCTTATACGGAACGGATGCTCTTCCGACATCGATTGGCGTCAAACAGCGGCTGCACCCGCGCAACGCCCCGACGAACCTCAACTCGGCGTTGAACATTATTCACTGGCGAGGCGATCGCGAGAGCGTCGAGGACCAGGTGATAAAGGCACTGATCTCGCCGATCACTTCCGGCCAGCCCGACCTGAAGGCGGTAGAGGATCGGCTCGACCGCATTCCTGGCTATGCGCCCCTGTTCAAGGCAGCATTCGCCGATGACGCAAATCCGATGACCGCACAGAATGTGGCGAAGGCGATTGGCTCCTACGAGCGGACCCTGGCGACACCCTCGCCGTTTGATACCTATCTGAACGGCCAGTCCGACGCCCTCTCCTCGACTGCGCGCACGGGGCTGAAAAAATTCATCAACACCGGTTGCGTGATGTGCCACGGCGGCGTCGGCGTCGGAGGTGGCATGTACCAAAAATTCGGCGTGGTCGAGGACTATTGGTTGGCGACGGGCAGCACCAACATTGACAAGGGCCGCATCGACGTGACCAAGGACCCTGCCGACCTCTATGTCTTCCGGGTTCCAAGCCTGCGCAACGTCGCTATGACAGCGCCCTACTTCCACGACGGGTCGGTGAGTACCCTTCCGGAGGCAGTGAGGGTCATGGCGCGGGTGCAGTTGGGTATTACACTCAGCGACGCGGATACCGGCGATATCGTCGCATTCCTCGAGAGCCTGACGGGCGATCTGCCTGCCAACTTTGCCACCGCTCCGACTCTCCCTCCCGGATCGTTTGTCCCGAAACAAAAATAGCGTTTTGCCGCTCCATGACTGGGAGATGGATGCGGACGGAGCCGGTCGGTCAGCCTGCTGCTGGTTATTCAGGAGTCTGTGCGAACGACTCACAAGCAACCCGGAAAAGAAGGAGACTAATTAGATGCTAAAGACCGTTAGTTCAATTGCTCTTGCCGTCACTTGTTTCGTGGCGTTCCCGGTCCGTGCCGATGAGCTCCAGGTGAAGGAGCTGAACCGCGGCCCCACGGGCTTTTTCGTGTTTGACCCCGAGCTGGTGCGCGTCAAGCCCGGCGACTCGATCGTCTTCATCGCCTCCGATAAAGGACATGATGTCCACTCCGTCAACGGCATGGTCCCGGACGGCGCACAGCCCATCGATGGCAAGACGAACCAGGATACGAAGGTGACGTTCAACCAACCCGGCGTCTACGTGATCACTTGCAGGATTCACACGCTGATGGGCATGATGTGCGTTGTTGTCGTCGGCGATCCGGTGAACATCGACAAGATCGATCCGTCGGCGTTACCCGCCAAGGCTAAAGCCAAGATCCTGACCCTGCTCAACCAGATCAAGAATGGGTGACGTTAACGTCCGTTTCTTTTCATGTTGTCGATTCCCTGGGATAAACTTCACGCGGGCATGGCTTTAGCCTCTGGGTTCATCGCTGCCGCAGGATACTTCGGCGGGGAGCTACTCCTCAATGCCGGGAGTTAAACCATCATGACCCCTCTTAAAATCAGAGACGTGAAGCGAATACCGATCACGTCGATGAGCGTCCTGGTTTATGCAGGCAACGAAGAAAACGAAAACAAGCAGATCTGATAGCAAATGAGAATTCGCCTCCGCGTTTCCTTCATCGCGATCGCTCTTCAGTGGTATGTTCATGGGCTAGGCGCTGAGGAGGTTGTTGTGTATTGTTCAGTGAAGGACCTCCTTACCCGATCTGTGACCGAGCGCTTCGAAAGAGAGATTGGTAGCGCGGTCCGGCTAGTGCCAGAGAACCGTCGAGCAGAGGGTGCAGAGCTTTCCGATCGCTTGATTGCGGAAGGAAATCGTCCGCAAGCTGATGTACTTTGGAGCAACGATCCAGTGAGCGCGGTAATGCTGAAATCCGAGCGCCTATCGGCGCCTTACGAATCGCCGAATGCGAAAAACCTACCGAAACCGTACAGCGATCCCGAACATCATTGGATCGGCTTCCCGGCTCGCGTAGTAGCGATTCTCTACAACAAGGACTTACTTTGTGATCCCGACGCGGTTCCGACTTCTGTCCTGGACATGATGAACCCGAGATTTAGCGGAAAAGCGTGCGTAGCAAATCCATTATTTGGGATAACATCCAAGTACGCAGTGGCACTCTTCGAGGTGCTCGGCACGGACTTCGCGGAGGCTTTTTTTAACAGCCTAAAGACCAACAAAGTTGCGCTGCTTTCCTCAACCAGCGAAGTAAGGCGCCAGGTGGCCGCCGGTGAGTGTGCTTTTGGTATCGCAGACACAGACGATTTCTACACGGCGGTCAAAGAAGGCGAACCAGTCGGTGCCGTCTTTCCAGATCAAAAAACGTTCGGGACACTCGTAATCCCAAATGCTTTGGTATTGATCGCTAAGGGACCACATCCAGACCAGGGTAAACAATTCATCGATTTCTTGCTCCAACCCGAGATTCAAAAAGCGCTTGCGGCAAGCGATGCTGGCCAGATGCCGGTTGGGCTAGAGACTTCTATGCGCGAAGCGATTCCGCCGCTTAACATCGTCAAGTCAATGGAGGTGGACTACGGTAAACTCACATCCAAATCAAAAGGGCTCTCGCAAGGGTTCCTTAAAGAACGGATGAAGAAAGAAATATGATTTCCTGCACCGCTACCCCGAACAGGGCGCGATCTTCTTTACCGAACCAATGCCTACATTTTCGTTCTCCTTGAATATGCCAATCCGCTTCCTATTGAGCAAAATAGTGTTCCTTCTCGCGCTTCTAAGTGCAGTTTCAGCCACTGGAGAAGAGGGCGGAGCACTGCGGCGAGAAAAAGAAATTCCATTGTCAGGCGTCGAAGGACGGATTGACCACTTCTCGGCCGATGAGGGCGGACAACGCTTATTTATTGCCGCTCTTGGTAATGGTTCTGTCGAAATCGTCGACATCCGAAAAGGAGAGCGGACCTCCGAGATCAAAGGTCTCAAAGAACCACAAGGCGTCTACTACGATCCTAAAACTGACCGGCTCTACGTTGCTACGGCACGAGACGGCGAGCTTCGAATCTACGACGGAAAATCGTTCGCTCTGCAAGGGACGCTAGAGTTTGGTAGTGACGCGGACAACGTGCGGTACGATCGAAAAACCGGCGATATCTGGGTCGGCTATGGGCATGGCGGACTCGCAATCGTCAATTCGACCGGACAAAAGATTGGATCGGTCTCGCTCGGGAGTCATCCCGAATCGTTCCTCTTCGAAGCCGCCGGAGATCGCGTTTATGCAAACGTTCCTAAGCAGCTAGGGATCGCGGTAATTGATCGAGAGAAACGCGCAGTTATTGACAAATGGGGATTGGGTGGAGCGCTAGCAAACTATCCAATGGCTTTAGATGATGTGGACAAACGGCTTTTCGCCGGATGCCGGGTACCGGCCAGGCTGGTTGTTCTGGATACAAGTTCGGGACGAATCGTTGGCACGTTGCCCACTGTCGGTGATACCGACGACGTTTTCTATAACACCGTTAGGCGACTGGTGTATGTCATTGGTGGGGAAGGCGCGGTAGAGGTTTTTCGGCAACGTGATCCGGATCATTATGAAAGTGTGGGAAGGATCACGACCGCGGTCGGAGCACGCACTGGCCTCTTCCTGCAAAATTCCAACCGCCTCTATGTGGCCGTGCCCCATCGTGGACCGCAGGCAGCCAAGGTCTTGGTTTATAGTCTTGATCGGTAGGGCAAAGCGGCAAGGAATGGTAGGGCGATACACGGCGTCGAGCAACAGCGAGATAAGCTGTGTGAGCCGAACCATGGGCGGTACGAGGCTCACAGTCCGGCGCTTCCCCGAATTCTACTACCCGTGCCGTCTGCCGGACTGTATCGCCCTACCCGCGTAGGGCTGCGGCTCGTCTTGAGAAGTGGTCCCGCACGAACAATCCCTGGTGATGGATGGCGTTACGGAGATCGATAGACGTTGATTCCTTCAGCGAGTCATCGCTTCCCAGCCGAAGTTCAGGAACGGGAGACCGATCCGCGCGAACGCAACCAATTCCTTTGGCAGCGTCTTGGATTGCACTGTCTGGTTGGGGAGCGGTCGTCTGATGTAAAACGATTTATATTTCAGATACCCGGCGGTTGGTAAATCGGCGAATTCTTCGAATCCGCGGGGAACGCGTTTAAGGATTTCTTCGCAGGTCAGCTCGAGTCCCGACCGTTCTAGCTGAGCAAGAAGCTGGAGAAAGATTTTTTGCCGATCGACGATCGATTCCCGAATCTTTGTTAGCTCAGGGACGGAGGGCTGATGAAAGCCAATTACCGCAAAGCTTTCGTCCGGAACAATGTGGACGTAGAGAATGCCATCGGTTTTCCTTTGAGCGGTTCGATCGAAGACAGCGCTTACGTGGGTTTTGTAAGGGCTTTTGTCGGGCGAGAATCGGGTGTCGCGGTAAAGCCGAAAAACCGAGCGTTTCGGATCGGCGCGCAGAGGAATTCTCGCCTTTCGGAGCAGATCGGTAGTGGTTAGGACCAGCTGGGTCAACGGCTCCTGCAGATCGCGCCGAAAGGCTTCCTTACGTGGATTGAACCAATCGCGCTCGTTGTGGACGGCCAGATCTCGAAGAAACTGGATGGCCTGGTTGGAGAATCCGGTGAAGGAAGTATCACTCATAATTAAGGGATGGGTGTCTCACAATCTGAGTTTCAGGCTCTGTGGCGCAAATGGCCTAGCAAATTAGAGCGAAGGCTTGTACGAGGGTCAATGTGTAACCGAGCCGTGAAAGCGCGGAGGACAGCACGCTCAACCGGATTTGCGTACTACGATGACGTGCGCCATTTCGGTCCGCGTGTTGGTGTTTGTTACCCTGAAGGGGTACCAGACGCCGGGTTTGTTCCCGGGCGTTGCACTTGTCCCGCCGAAGCGTTGGCGAAGTAGGAAGCAACGCGCTTTCGGCGCGATGGGAGACACCACGCCGATTTGTTCTCCGAAGCTTTAGCGAAGGAGGAAGCTTCTGGAGTTTCAGACGACAAGGCGACTTGGATAGGTCGCCCAACCGCGACAACGCGATTTGTGTCTTAGAACATCCGCGGTATAATTCCTCGTGTCTTGATGGAGAAACTCGGTTCCAGCGTACGGATCTGGTTAGCGCTACTGCTGACAGCCGCTTTACCTTTGGGCAGCCGAGCAGTCGAGGTTCGCTCCTCTTGTCACATGGCCTGCGCCAAAACCGCCAAGGCTTGCCATTCTTGTTGTGAGAATAAACCGAGCTGTCATTTGACCTCTGCGAGGACGCTCCCGATTGCGCGTAGCACATCGAGTGCGCCAAATTCGCAAGCCGATTTATTGCTGTTGGCGCTGCCTATCGCGGTTCCATCGTTGGCCACTCTTTCGGATTCGACATCTGGGGCCGAGTTCATTCATGAACGCGGGTCACCGCCGCGCGAGCAGTTAGCGCAAGATTGTATTCTTCTCCTTTGAGAGCTGATCCGCGGTCACTCTTGGTGGCGTCCTAGCCACTAAGGTAACCCGCATCTCCGCGTAGTTACGACGATTCATCGTCGCTCTGCTTCGCTTCTATCAGCTTTCACTCCATGAAATATTCTTTGCCCGCCGGGGCCGATCCTGACGCCGAGCTAATGCTTCGCCTGAAAGATGGCGAAGATCTGATGCTGAACGAGCTGATGAGTCGTTGGCAGCAGCCCCTCGTCGCCTTCATCTACCGGTACGTAGGTCATCAGGCCGATGCGCTCGACCTTGCTCAGGAAACATTTGTTCGAGTGTACCAGGCCCGCGCGCGCTACACGGCCCGCGCGAAATTCGCCAGTTGGCTTTTCGCAATCGCGGCTAACCTGTGCCGAAACTATATGCGCCGATGGGCGCGAGGAGCTGGGACTGCGGTGGAATCTTTGGACCCAAATTCCGCAGATATCTCTCAATGGATTCTGAGCTCGGATGATTCTCCTGACCAAGCAGTGATCAAGTCGGAACTCATTGCGAGCGTCAAAGAGGCAATCAGTAAGCTACCGCACGATTTAGAAACGGCCATCCTACTTTATCAATACGAGGACCTGTCGTATGAAGAGATTTCGCCCGTGCTTGGATGCAGTATCAAAGCGGTTGAGATGAAACTTTACCGCGCGAGAAAGTTGTTAAGAGAGCTGCTATCGCGCGCCGATCTCCGTGATCAAGACGCGCGAGTAGAACAGCGTTCTTGAGCGCCACTGTTTTTGCAGCGACGCTTCAATTTGAACCGTTATGTTAGGAGTTCTTTTTCGTCGAGTGAACGGGTTGTGTGCGCTTTTTCCCAGTCTTGGATGTTTGCTTCTGTTCTCCAACGCCCTGTCCCGACTTACTGACAGCGATGGTCGCTGGTTTCTCGCTTTCTTTTTGCGCGAAGTAAGCTCCGGGAATCGGAAGTCCGTGTCTCGTGAAAGTGTCCGGCGTTTCGGCTTTGCCAGGTAAGGTGGCCGCCCAAAACGCTCCTGCGGCGAGTGCCGCCAGTCCAAATTTACCGATGGTTTTCATTTTGTATGTTTTGTGATCTAAGCGCGACTCGCGCTCACAAGTAAAACCTCGGTAACGGCCAAAACCCTCAAGAAAAATCAGCGTCCTGGTTTTGGAAGCCAGGTCGCCAAGCTTTGTGTTCCTGTCATGACGCTGAACGCCCGGGAGTTGGTTATTTTGAGCCATGAACAGTGGCTAATAGTGAGCAG
>Ga0209648_10004556_pt1 | contig 11788 bp, 11 predicted proteins | sample GraSoi2013_115cm_FD_185830 | JGI IMG/M metagenome (GOLD analysis project Ga0209648, IMG submission 185830) | Grasslands soil microbial communities from the Angelo Coastal Reserve, California, USA - Sample 9_17_2013_115cm (SPAdes) (version 2) | ecosystem: Environmental > Terrestrial > Soil >...
GGAGGGAGGCGAGTGGCACGTACTGGTTGCTCCTCTGCCAACAGTTCAGTGCCGTCGGCAGTGTTGGAAAAACTGATGAGCCCCTCTGGAGAGATGCTGGCGGTTAGAGCGCCATTGCGTATGATCGCACCTTCTGCCCCAATGGTGATCTGTGCGTCCGTCTCAGCAGGAGGAAGTAGGACGCTCACCAGGTCATCGCGAATCCCCGCACTGATAGTTGCACGCACTCGCAGGCTATCGCGCCCCCAAGGCTCGATTTGCATCAGCTCGTGGTTCTGTTCCCACAGTAACATGTTATTTTGTTGACGAAATCCCTGCATAAATAACCTCTTGAGCGTCTCTCTTATCGCTAATCCATTGGATAAAGACTGCAACCGCCGTCGATCAACAATACTGAACCAGTCATGTAGTTCGCCATGTCAGAGCAGAGAAAGAGGAACCCGTGTGCCACACTCTCTGGGGGCTGCATAAAGCCCAGGGGAATAGCTTTACTTGCACGAGCACGATAACCAGGGTCAGTGTCCCATTGACGTTTCGCCAGGCCGACGGCAACGATACCAGGAGCAATAGCATTGGCACGGATGTTTTTGGTACTCAACTCACGAGCGAAGCCACGCATCATCGCTTTCATCCCGGATTTACTGATCGCGTATGGCGTTATCTCCGGCCAGGGCACATCTTGAACCCAGGAGGTCGTGAAGATAAGATGTCCTGCTATGTTGTTCTCGATCCAAGAGCGGGCCGCTGTCTGGGCCACGATATACGCTGATCGCAAGTTCAGGTTGAGCAGTTTATCGAATTCCTCCAAAGGGTAGTGCTCAACAGGGTAAGACTCGATCATACCGGCATGGCAACAGACCACGTTGGGGAACTCCCAGGTGTCTCGCACCTCTTTAAACAGCGCATCTACGGATTGCTGCTGTGTGACATCAGCCCTGAAGTAGGCAACATTGGGTCCAGTCGCCTTGGCTGCAACTAATACCTGGGTAGCTTCATCTTCAGGGATAATATCGTTCACTGCCACCCTGGCTCCATGTTCAACCAGGACCCGCACAACAGTGCGGCCAATTGCTCCACACCCACCCGTGATCAGGATGGTTTTGCCAGTGAGATCAAGGACGTTCATTGCTTGCGCTGCTCCTTTTCAAACTACATCCAACTCGATTTCTTGTAAGCACATAGCATATTTGCTCCCCGGAGGATCAGCGGGGAAATTCGTACCCAAATAGGGATTAGTAAAGTTTGCCGAGTAGCACAGCCACATGCTTGTCCCGCTGGAGCTGATGAATTTCGATGGAATATTCACGAAATAGCCCTGCGCCCCGAATTTTTCCATGAACGTGACGAGTTTCCACGGACCGGTGATGGTACCGGATTCCAGAATATACGTGTTCATGGTGCTGATAGTTGGCCAGCCATCGGTCACACATAGGAGGTATTTCTTCAAAGCGGGATGATAGGTCATAGTTGCATGGCCAACGCGCCCGTTCCATTCTATCAATGGCTTGATACGGCTGAAATCGCTGGTCCAGATGGGCTCCCCCTGAGTGGTGTGGCCGCCGAAGAACTCGTACTTTGAAGCATCGTTCATACTTTGGAGCGAAGGCGTTACCCGGATGAGATAGGCCTGGTCTCCAGCAATCCAGCCCAGGTTCGCATCCGGGCGGCTAGCTCCATGTCCGACAAGATATGCCTTGCCATCTGGCGAATATTGCAGCTCTTTGCCAAAATCCACGAAGTGAGGCGCGCCGATCTTCACTTTCCGGCCATCCTTGCCGGATTCTCCGAAGATCGGCTCGGCCGGAGTATGCGGAGTATCCACCCAGGTTTTTCCATAATCCGTTGAAATACGGAAGCCTACGAAAGGACCTAAGATATCCCAGTTGAGCCCCCGGTCGGATTCGTCTAAACAATACGTGCCATAGTACCACACGCCAGCATGAACCAGGCTCCCGCAGGGATAGCGACCGCCATAGGGAGCAGTGGGAGCATAGTGGATGCTCAGCGGCTCAATCTTCAAGTTGAGAGGATCATTCCCGATGATCCTGGCCTGCCCGGTTCCTGATTTGCCACCTCGTCCTGCATTGACAGGATTTCTGGAATCCGATGAGCACTCAATTTCACTGAGCGGCGCCCCCTCTCCACGCAGTTGACTGACATTCCCGTCGGTCCAGGGAGAGTACATCGTATCGTCAGCAGCCCACGAGGGGTACCATGTATCTGCTTCTGTATAGGCCACATGTCTACCCGTAAAGATCAGTCCGACAATCTCCTTTGATGGTTCAAAGGGACAATCGATTGGCGGCTGTGATGGCCATTTTCCCTTATCCATTGGCATGAGCTCCTTCTACCATACAAAAAGACAACGTCATCAGGCAAAGGGAGTTCTCGTGAGATTGATCCACTTGAACTCCCTCTACCAGCCGCCGATTCATTTTTTATGATGAGGACTGTACAACCTATGGGTAACCAATGAGAGCACAATCACGATACCATAGATAAACTGCGTCCAGTAACCAGTGAGACCAGCAGCCACGATGCCAGACTCAATGAAACCAACCGTGAAGGCCCCAATGATACCTCCTGCAACGGTGCCGATACCCCCAATCCCAGGGGTGCCCCCCACAAAGATTGCTGCCAGCACCGTCAACAGATAGCCGTCTCCGACTGTGGGGTAAAAGTTGTTATTGATCAGAATCGCCAGAACACCCACCAGGCCCGAGGCGAGCCCGACATACACGAAACTGACCACTTTGACCAGGCGGACGTTGATACCCATCTCCTGAGCCGATTGCGAGTTGTCGCCGACAAAGCGGACGTATGCGCCGAATTTGTGGTAGGTGAAGAGCACTATGCCGATGATGGCAAAGCCGGCTGCCCAGAGCATCTGCACCGGGATGATGCCGACCTGTCCCACGAACACATTATGGAATGAGGTATTCTCCAGGAATGCCAGGGGAGCGCCACTACCATTGGTGATAATCTGGATGAAGCCGCGCCAGAAAAAGTTCATACCCAGGGTGACGATCAGCGCCGAGAGCCCAAAATAGGTCACCAGAATGCCGTTGATGAGCCCGGCAATGCCGCCGGCTAGAATCGCCAGCACCAGGCACAGGTAGGGGTTCCAGCCGACCAGGACGAACTCGCTGAACACCAGGGCTGCCACGCCTACGACCGAGGCGAATGAGAGATCGATTTCGCCCGCCACGACCACGAACACCAACGGAACAACGAGGATGATATAGATCGGTAAGGAGACAAAGACCGCAGTATAGGACAGGCTGTTGAGCCACACTGAGGGGCTGGCGATGGTGAACACCAGCATCATGAGCACGAAGAAAGCCAGGGCACTGGCCAGCTCCCGGTGCTGACTGAGGAATGACACCACTCCCCCTGGGCGACGAGTCAGCTGTTCCTGCGGCGGAGCCTTCTGGTCAGTAATCACGCAAGTGACCTCCTGTCTGTTTGCGATGAGGTTATCTCGCTTGTCTCCTCCAGTGAGATGGCATCGCCCTTACGTGCGAGAACCTCTCTTCCCTTGGCCAGGTCCTGCATCAGCTCCGTTAGTTCGATGGCGGAAATATCCTTCTTACCCATTTGGGCCGCAATCCGCCCGCGATCCACAATTACAATGCGATCAGCGACCCGGTGCGAATGGAAGATGTTGTGTGAGATGAACAGGACTGTGGAGCCTTCCTGGCGGGCTCTCTCCACGAAATTAAGCACCTCCTGTGATTGAGTGAGAGACAGCGCCGTAGTGGGCTCGTCAAGAATGATGAGGTCGGCTTTGAAGAACATGGATCGTGCGATAGCTACCCCTTCGCGCTCGCCGCCGGACAGGCTCGATACGACCGAATTGGGCGACATGACCTTGGAGGTGAAGCCGATGCGGCGCATGAGCGCTTCGGCCTCCTGGCGTTGCCTCTTGCCGTTGATGAATCCTAGCCAGGTGGCGATCTCCCTGCCCATAAAGATATTACTGATCACATTCTGATGTTCTGCCAGGGCCTTGTCCTGGTAGACCGTCTCGATGCCCATGAGACGAGCCCTGGCAGCATTCCAATGCACGACCTTATTCCCTTTGATATACAGCTCACCTTCGTCGGGGGAGTGCACGCCCGAGATAATCTTGGTGAGGGTCGACTTACCGGCACCATTGTCGCCCAGCAGAGAGACAATCTCTTTTTCATGAAGAGCGAGGGTGACATCCCGCAGAGCGTAGACGCTTCCAAAGGACTTGGAGACGTGGCGGAGTTCTACTAGGGGTACAGCCATGACTAGATAGCCTCCAGTAACTGTATCATTTGACATGATTATCGGCGCGTCTGACAGATAATATGCCGACCAATTTCCTGGCTTTAGGCAAGCAGCCAGTGCCACTGATCAAGTCAAACCACAAATAGAGTAAGTTTCATCGTATGCCTTCCTTCACGAATTCGGTAAAGGGTTGATAATTTTTGTTGGTCACGAACGAGGCGGACGTATCGTAGCTCAGGGGAGCAAACAGCCACTTTTTCGTGAGGCAGAGGCTCAGGATCGGCAGATAGCCTTGCAAGAATGGCTGCTGATCAGATGTAAGCTGAACGTACCCGCTCTTGATAGCGTCAAGAACGGAGGGGTTGAGGTCAAAACCGATGTTGTAGACCTGGCCAGGCCCCTTGCCAATCGCCTGCATATATTGCTGAGTAGCTGCCAACGTCTGTCCGCCTGCCTGTACGATCAATTTGGTGTCAGGGCTGCGCCTGAAGGCACTGGAGAGGATTGGCGTGAGCGTGTTAGGGTCGGAGCCAGCAGCCGGTGGCGACACGATCCGCGTGACAATCAGCCCTGCCGCCTCCAGCGCTCTGGCTGTCCCCTCCTCACGAATGTAGCGGCCGGGCTGTCCCCATGCTCCGAACACGATGGCCTTGTCACCGGCCTTAAGTCCAAGCATACTGATGGCTTGCTGACCTAAAGCCGCCCCCTGAGCGGCAAGATTAGCGCCAATGTACCCTCCACCGAATTGGCTGCGTACCTGCGGGACATCGACATTTTGATACTCCATCACGACCCCCAGGCTGTGCGCTTGCTGGGCCAGGGGCAAAATCGCTGTGTCGCCTGGGTGGCCCATCATAGCAATAGCATCGGGACGGGCTGCGACGGCCTCGCGCAGCTGGTTGGTCATCGTCTCGACGTCCCAGCCTGAGAAGATATAGTCGACCGTTGGGCCCAGGTCAGCCTGGGCCCGCTTGGCCCCGTTGAGCACAATCGAGGCAAAGGCATCCCCTGGGTTTCCCCCAACGAAGAAGCGAATGTGAATGCCCTTCGCCCATCCAGAGCTACTCGATTGATTGGAAGTGGAAGTTTGGCCTATTGTCCCGCAACTAGCGAGTGCTGCCGTCACACCAGCCAGTCCGGCGATCTCAAAAAAACGACGACGATGAAATACGGGGAAGACCTGGTCAGCGGCCTGCTGGGGGGGCCGCTCTTCCCTTTGACCCTCTTGTGTCATGAGCATTTCCTCCAAGACTCTGAACTGCCGATACATTATCTGGCACTAGCCAGTGAACAAGCGCGCCTATGCGAGGGATTCACTCTTCACAACTGGACGTAGAGAGGATCCTCTTAGGGCAATGCGTTAAACACAACTTCAAACCGAGATCATTCCCTGGTTCAATCGATCCCGGTGATCCGGTGATGACCCAGTGGGGTAACTGCTCTATGGGTCCTCGTGGTCCTATCGGACTGTCCCGGCTCTCACCAGTTTAGCCAGGCTGCTCAGGTGCTGATGGAAATCGTCCCTGTATAGGGACAGAGGAATGTCAGGCACATGAACACAACGATAAGTTTGGGGATGTAATTCATCCTTTCCTGGTGGCAAATGGTACTCAACAAATATCTTTCCTTAGTATACATTAAGTCATCTGATAAATCAAGTGGTCATCTGATGATTTAATACCTAAATTCTGTTTGCAGGCTTCTCTCTCCTTGCTCCGCTACCTCTTTATCTTCTGAGGTAGGAGGAGTATACAGGCGCCTGAATACTGCTACATTATCGTCCATATGTTCTTGCATCAGCACCCGTGCTAACATCGGTTTGTGCTCATCTATAGCTGAAGCAATAAGGAGATGGAAGCGACAGGCGCGTTCACTGACCTGGTGATCACGCATAGTCTGGCGTCGACTATCAACTAAAAGATCGTTGACCCGCTGCAGCATGCCCTCAAGGACCGAGTTGTTCGCCGCCTCGTAGATAGCTGCGTGAAAGCCAAGGTCAGCCTCCATCCAATCGCGCCCTGCACGGAAGTTCCGATTCATGCGCTCGGCATAGTCTTCAATGCGCTTGACCTGGTCCAGAGAAGCTCGTTCCGCAGCAAGAGCAGCAAGTTCAGGTTCGATTATACGGCGAGCCTCCATAAGTTGTCCGAGCGAAGCTACTTCCGTCGTTGTAAAACGCTTACGCAGTTCATCTGGCTGTGGAGGCTGTGGACTCACGAACACACCACTGCCCTGCGCGATCCGTACCACGCCGGCAGAGGCTAGCACGCGGAGCGCTTCGCGAACCGAAGATATTCCAACATGTAATTCTTTTGAGAGCTGCTGATTACTAGGCAATCGTTGCCCTGGGCGCAACTCAGCATCAGCGATGCGGCGTTTAATCTCATCAAGCACCACTTCATAGATCAACATCTGCTTTGGCATACTGCAACTTTCTTACTAGTTTTGTAACAAGGAGGAACAAAGAGCTTCTTCCATTGTAGCTGTCCTCGTTCGAGGCGTGCAGAAACATGAAAGCCGCTATCGTATTTCCTCTCGCTCCCAGTGGTCACCCATAGCCCGCCGCCCAACGGCGAGCCCTGGCCCCTCGGAGACCTGGCGGCTCAAGTCAGCTCGAGAGAGCACTTCTTCCCGTAAGCACACACCGAGCCCTGGGCCACCTGGCACCGCGAAGTGACCATCTTCTAGCTGCGGCGTATAATCGGAGAGCACCGGAAAGTAGGTCTGATAGAATGCTCGCACGGACTCAACAAATGCGAGGTTGGGCAGGTGTGCCCCAAGGTGCAGGGCTGCTGCATGGCAGAAGGGACCAGCTACGTTATGCAGAATAATCGGCGTACCGAATGCCTCCGCCATATTTGCCATCTTGCGTGTCTCACCAATGCCTCCGCTCCATACAGGATCAGTCATCAAGAACTGTGAGACATGCTTTTCAAGCCATTCACGCACCTGCCAGCGGGTCATCAAGAGTTCAGAACCAACGAGAGGAATGCGGATACGCTGAGATAAGGCTTTGATCTCATCAAGATTGACCGCCGCCAGCGGGTCCTCCAGAAAGAGAATATTGTAGGGCTCCAATGCATGCGCAATACGTTCTGCACTGCTACGATTCCAACGGAAGTGACACTCTATTGCGATCTCCATCTTTTCACCCACAGCGTCACGAATTTGCTTGACAGGGCGCAGACCCGTCTCCAGGTCGGCAGGCGCAATGTATTGACCAAGTGAACGCTCTGAGTAGGGGTCAAAGGGCCATATTTTCATCACGCTAATACCATCAGCAAGGAGACTCTTTGCAAGTGCTCCTGCATCACGGTCGTGATCGTGCCATGCCCGATAATCATCGACACCAGGAGTGCCTATGCAGGTGTTATAGGTAGGAATCCACTCGCGGGTGCGCCCTCCTAGCAGGTGAAAGAGTGGTGCCCCATAATGCTGCCCTAGCACATCCCAGAGCGCTATCTCGATAGCCGAAAGGGCACGCAATTCAGCACCACTATATCCATGATACATGAGGTTATCGAACACAAAGTGCCAATTTCCCTCGATATCGAGAGGATCCTGGCCCAGCAGCAGTGGTGCAATGGTGCCATGAAGGGCTCCGAGGGTCCCCGGAATTTTGTCCACTGTCTCACCAACGCCAATCAGCCCTGTATCTGTATGGACGCGCACAAGAAGCAAGCGTTGATAGGCCTCCAGACGCAAACTTTCAATGGCAGTGATATGCATGTATAGCCCTCATCCAAGAACGAGCGCACTTGCTAGACATCCGTCCGCAGCTCTACTCAATTACCTAAGAGAACTTGGCCAGCCCTCCAGAGGTATCGCTTGGGAAACAGGACCATGTAAAATCGGACATGGCAGCCGCAAGGCTGCTAGTGTCCCATGGTCTTGCTGACACCGGCAACCCTTGCGGTGGCCTTGTCCGACGCGAAGAGAGCTCGGCTAGCTTGAGAAAAGATGCTCCTTGAATACAAGGACGTTATCAGGTATGATAAAGGTGATAAGATGATATACTGAACACACTACGTTGTCATCAGATGACTTTGTTAGTGTAAGTATACCCTGGTGAAGAAGTGAAGTCAAGAGGCTGTAGAACGTATGCTCTTGGAATAAAGAGCCACGAAGCGTATTCTGCTCGTTACCATGAACAGATGAGGAAGAGGAGGACAGCATGGAAATTGTCCCTGGTATCCATCGCTTGGAACCATATATTGGGAAAAAGCTGGTTGCCCATCACCTGATCATAGGAGAGCGCTCATTACTCATTGATGCTGGAACGCCAGAATTGGCACGAGAGGCATTACTCCCCTGGCTTACTGAAGTGCTTGGTGATCCGGCGAACCTCGACATGATTCTGATTACCCATGCCGATGTCGACCATTACGGGGGCCTGGACGTTCTGCGCACAGCATGTCCTCATGCAACTATTCTAGCTCCAGCGCAGGATCGACGCTGGATAGAGAATCCAGATGCTATCTTCGCCGAACGCTACGATGCCTATCATGCTGAACATGGTCTTACCTATGAGCCATCCTTGACACAGTTGCTCCATGCCTGGCATGGTCCTCCTGTTTCGGTTGATCTTGGTTTAGTTGGAGGAGAGGACGTGCATTGTGGCCAGGAACTTCTCTTGCAGGTCCTTCATGTGCCTGGTCACACTCCAGGGCATCTGATGCTGTGGGAACCACGAATGCGAGTAGCGATCATTGGTGACGCTCTCAACGGCACGACACAAGTTGACCGCGATGGCCGCTGGACTGCTCCTCCACCATACACAGATCGCGACCTCTACTTAATGTCTATTCAAACGCTACAGACACTTGATCCCGCTCTACTCCTGACCGGACATTATCCGATCATGCGAGGTAGAGAGATTTCATCATTCATACAAGCAAGCCGAGATTTCGTTCTCCGTACTGATGCGGTCCTCACTCGCGTTCTACAAGAGTCCACCGCACCATTGACACTGGCTCAACTCATTGAACTAGCAAATCCACTGCTTGGTCCTTTCGATTTCCCTCCCGATCTCCAGTTTGCTCTAGAAGCTCACCTTGCCTGGTTGGAACGCCAGCATAAGATACGTCGCCTGCATCGAAATGGCATTGCCGCATGGGAGCTGGCATGACTTCTCTTCATGGATCATTCTTCTGGTTCAATCTATCCGTGCTGAGAAAGCTCTCTGCTGGTCCACTGTGTCGTGTTGCAGCGCAGCATCTTTGTCTGCTGAAGTGCGCATACAGCACACGGCGACGAGCGCCAAACCACACAAGATCGCCGCTGCGAGCATGACGTTGGCAAACCCCTGGACAATCGCCTGTCCCGCGATGCGCTGGCTTGCTCCCGCTCCCCGTACCAAAAACTGCTCCGCCGCTGCTCTCACCAACGCTACCTGATGTGCCGGTAGGAAGCGGAGGCGGTCTGCAAGCGTGCGCTCTACCTGGTCAAGAAAGACCTGGCCGAGCATGGCCACACCCAGTGCTGTCCCGATATTGCGCGCCATGCCGAGCGTTCCTGCTGCCAAACCGGACTTGCCCGCGGATACCGCACCCATGACGGCCAGCGTCGCACAGGCAGAAAAGAGTGGGATGCCAATGCCACGCACAAGCAATGCAGGAAGGAAACTGTTGGTATAGGTGCCTTGCGGGCTGACCGTCCAGGCAACATACAAGGAACTCAGGCCCATCGCGAGCAGACCACAGGCCGCAACGAGGCGGAGCCGTGAACCTGCTCGCTGTCCGATGATCCCCGCAACCGGCGTCAGGGCAGCGATCAGCCCCTGCGGATGCGTTGACTTGACGATTAGCTGCCGATGAGGTACACTCTCCTGGTAATAACTGTTTGCATGGCATGGAACAGGTTGCTCGCATCTCCTGTTCCGCGGTAAAGACGCTAAAGAGCGCTGAGCAATCCTCTCTAGAATCACCCCTTCCTGCACGCATGTTCGTACCTGAGATCAGCAGAGCCGGCATTGCTCCCGTATCCTACGGCCTGCTCCTGGTATTCCCTCTCGGCACAGTGCCGAGAGGGGAGATGTACCGCGCCCGTAAAGGGCGTATTGACCGAGAGGATTTTTTCATGCTATCTTTTCATGACTTCCATTTGCAACCCGCGACGCGCGCGGTGCTGGCAGAGATGGAGATTACAGAGCCGACGCCTATTCAGGCCGAGGCAATTCCAGCGCTGATGGCCGGGCGTGACCTGGTGGGGCAATCAGCCACCGGATCGGGTAAGACGCTCGCCTATGGCATCCCCCTGGTCGAAAGGGTAGCGAGGAATGTACGTGTCGTCCAGGCGCTGGTACTCGTGCCAACGCGCGAGCTGGCCATCCAGGTACACGCTGTGCTGGGCGCACTGGCTGCCAGCCGACGGCTTTCGATGGCGCTGCTGGTAGGAGGACGGCCCTATGGTGGTCAAATAGGAGCGCTGCGCTATGGCGCGCAAATTGTCGTCGGCACACCAGGACGGGTGAAGGATCATCTCGATCGAGGCACTCTGGTGCTGGACGAAGTGCGGATGTGCGTGCTGGACGAGGCAGACCAGATGCTGGATAGCGGTTTCGCACCAGTCGTTGAAGAGATCCTGGCAACCACGACGAACACGCGACAAACAGCACTCTTTTCCGCGACCATGCCGGACTGGGTTGCGACGCTCCAGCAAAAATTCCTCAACAACCCGGTCACCGTTACCATAACTCCGGCCATGGGTGTACAAAGCACCATCGAACAGATTGCCTACCAGGTCCCACAGGAGCAGAAAATGGCAGCACTCTGTACGCTCTTGCATGCCACGGAGGGAGAAAGCAGCCTCATCTTTGGCAGGACGAAGCACGGGGTCGAAAAGTTAGGGAAACAGCTGAGCAAGCTCGGGTTTACGGTGGGGACCTTGCACGGCAATAAGAGCCAGCGCGCGCGTGAGGCGGCGCTGAATGCATTCCGCCTCGGGCAGGTGCAGACGCTGCTTGCCACCAATGTAGCCGCACGCGGGCTGGACATCACCGGGATCGATCAGGTCATCAATTACGAACTTCCCGAATCGAGCGAGCTATTTACGCACCGGGTTGGCCGCACGGGTAGAATGGGGCGACAGGGCAAGGCAATCACGCTGCTGGCGCCATCAGAGGTACCCCAATGGCGGCGTATGGCGCGCAGTTTAGGGCAGCCCGAGGCATTGCAGCGGCTCGCTCTTGACGAGGAAGCCATTGGTACACTTCCGCTTGCAAAGGCTGCGGCAGCGCAAGAGCACGAGCAGAGCGGCGAGCAGCGGCCGGTACGGAGCCGCACACATGTCTCACCGAATCAGGAGCTCGGCAGACATGCTCGACCAAAACATGACAGCCATCCGGCATCTGGCGGGAAACGGCGACAGCAAAAGCGCGTCACCAACGGTACCCCAGTGCGCACGCCTTTGAGGCAGTCAGCAGGCTTTCCTTTGTCTGAACGCCTTCGTTCCAGCAAGGCCGGGGACGGCCGGAGAGGAAATGGTAGATAATTCGATATACTACCTCCCTTGCCTTTTCCGCAGGCTTCGA
>Ga0209648_10004559_pt1 | contig 11787 bp, 11 predicted proteins | sample GraSoi2013_115cm_FD_185830 | JGI IMG/M metagenome (GOLD analysis project Ga0209648, IMG submission 185830) | Grasslands soil microbial communities from the Angelo Coastal Reserve, California, USA - Sample 9_17_2013_115cm (SPAdes) (version 2) | ecosystem: Environmental > Terrestrial > Soil >...
CATGAATCATTGGTTCCTCCTTGGAAGGGGTAGTAGAGTTCATTTGGTTCTACCATACCTTCCAGGGAGTTCTTTGGCAATCCCTTTCACACTGTCAAGTTCTTTCGTTCCTTTTTGAACCTTGCCTTATCTTGAAAAGGCTTTGAAAGATGGCTATATTCAACTCACTGGCGAAGGCAACCAGCAGAAAATAGTTTACCTCCCTATGCATCATACTGAGCGTTTTTCTGATCCAGAAGAGAAAGTCCGAGCGGAGTTCTGGGCGGAAATGGTATACCTATATGGTTACGAACCTTTGCGTATTGGTGTCGAGGTAAGAGTTCCTGATCGGACACCTTCTGATAGTGCCGATTTAGTTATTTTTCAAGATAACGAACGAAAACGCCCCTTTGCTGTCATTGAATGTAAAAGAGACGATATTAGCGATGCTGAATTTAATCAAGCTGTCGAACAAGCTTGTGGCAATGGTACTTGGGCTAAATTACGTGCAAACTACGTTGGTGTAGTTGCCGGTACTACTCGTCGCTTCCTGGACTTTTCTTCTAGATACGCTATCCTCGAACGTGAAGCAAATATTATTGCTGACCTTCCCAAACAATACGGAAAGCCAGAGGAATATAAATATCGTAAAGGCGGTACTTTAGATATTCACCCAGTCAGTAGAGAAGTCCTGATCTCTACTATTCTGAAGTGCCACCAAACATTATGGGGAGGTGGCAGACTTTCACCCCCTGCTGCCTTTGGTGAACTGTGCAAGGTGATTTTTGTCAAGATCAGTGACGAGCAAGCACCCCGCAGGATAGGCGAACCCTACGAGTTCCAAATTAAGACATATGAGTCGAGCCGCCGCTTGGCAGAACGCATTCGAACATTGTATGAGAGGCAAAAAACGAAAGACCCAGAAGTTTTTACAGATACGATCAAAGTTGATGATCTTATGCTACGTACCCTTGTCTCGCATTTAGAGAGCATCAATCTAAGCGCAACTGATTTCGATATAAAGGGTGTTGCCTTTGAAAAATTTATGGATGGCTTTTTCAAAGGTGACTTTGGTCAATATTTTACACCTCGCAAAATCATTGAGTTTGTAGTGAAGATGCTCCCTCCCCAGGTTGATGATCTAGTCCTTGACCCTGCATGTGGTTCTGGAGGCTTTTTGCTTTATGCATTAGATGCTATTCGTACTGAGGCGAGAGAATACTATTCAGAAGGAACTTCTAGATATGATAGGTATTGGCATGACTTTGCAAGGGAACACTTATTTGGGATTGAAATTAACGATGAGATAACTCGTGTAGCTAAGATGAACATGATTTTACATGATGATGGGCATAGTAATGTTATAGGTGCTGATGCATTGGATCGTAGTGGGCGGCTTTATGAGAAAAATCGTGGCTTTCAACCAAACCGATTTGATTTGGTTTTGACCAATCCTCCCTTTGGTGCGCAAGTAGCGTTAGACGAACGGCCATACTTGACTGACTATGAACTGGGAAACCAAATTAATGCAAAAGGGAAAAAGATACCGCGTAAAAATCAAGAGACAGAAATTTTATTCCTCGAACGCATTTGGCAATTTTTGAAGCCAATGACAGGACATGCTGCAATAGTCTTGCCTGATAGCGTATTGACAACTGCAAAGTCGCAGTATGTGCGTGACTGGGTACTAGAACACTTTCAATTATTAGCAGTGGTTAGTTTACCGCAATTCGCATTTGCCCACTATGGAGCAGGTGTCAAAGCTAGCATAGTTTTTCTGCGCAAAAGAGCTGAGGGCGAAATTCCCAATGATAAAGAAGCTATCTTTATGGCCGTTGCAGAAACAATTGGGTATGATACTACTGGGCGTGAATTGGATGATAACCAGTTACCTGGAATCGTTGAACAATATCGAAAGTTTCAAAAAGAACCTGACTCTTTTTTCGTGTAGGCCCCGCTACTCAAAGTCTGTTGAAATGCTTTGCAGTTAGGCGGGGCGAAACAAAAGATCGCCTTGATCCCAAGTTCATTCTATATGGCGGTCATCAAACGTTATTGAATGTTCAGACGGTTACTTTAGGGAGTCTTACAGTTTCTGAACCTGAATACGGATCAGGCTCTCGTGCTGTACCAATGCTTTCACCGAACGATATAAAGTACATTCGTATCACTGATTTCAATGATGATGGCATACCACTTGGACATGAGTTTGTAACCGCAGAAGTGATAGAAGAAAAGTATACCCTTGAAAATGAGGACGTACTTTTTGCACGAAGTGGTGCGACTGCTGGAAAAACGCTAATATATACTAATGATATTGGCTGAGCTATCTTCGCAGGTTATTGTATACGGTTTCGTTTTAATCGTGAGAAAGTTCTTCCCTGGTTCGTATACCTCTATACCAAAACCGCACGATATCAAGCGTGGGTAAAATCAATACAGCGTCCTTCAGGGCAGCCGAACATTAACAAGGAAGAGTTCAAATCATTTACAATTCCCCTTCCTACACTGGATATTCAGAACATACTAGTCACAGAGGTGAAAGCAGCACGAGATGTATGGAAAAAGAAGCTTGTACAAGCGGATGCTTTGCAAAATGGCCTTCATATCTTCGTGCTTGACCAACTTGGCCTTACTCTTCCTTTGAATTTCAAACGTACTGCTTTCGCAGTCAAGCTTAACGATGCGCGAACCCGATTTGACTACGATTATCATACACCACTATTCCGAAGTCTTCGTATGATGATAGAAGATGGACATTATCGCGTAAAGAGTGTTGGAGATATTTGTACAACAATTGAAGCTGGCTTTGCGGCAGGACGAGGAGATCAAGTCTATGATGGAGAAGGTATACCGCATGTGCGCCCTTTCAATATCACTCCCTCCGGTGAGTTTAGCTTAGAAAGTATCAAATATGTTCCTCGTGAGACGACCAATAAGGCGAAGCTTCTGACAAAAGGTGAACTCCTATTTAACAACACGAATTCTACTGACTGGGTTGGGAAAACAGCAGTCTTTGACAGCAACGAGGTTTGCACCTACTCAAATCATATTACCAAATTAGTTTTGAAAGAAGATGTCGCAGAACCTTACTTTATTGCTGCGTTGTTTAATGCTCTTAGGGCAATTGGACTCTTTGGATTACTCTCTACTAACTTTAACAATCAGGCGGGTATTAGTACCCAAACTCTATCCACTTTGAGAATTCCATTACCCTCTCTTGAACAACAGATGGCAATTGCAGCAGAGTTAAAATCGCGTCGCGAGGCTGCAAGCCAATTGCGGAACGAAGCAGTAACAGAGTGGGAAACAGCAAAAGCTCGATTTGAGCAGAACCTTCTTAATACAGGGGTGTAAAAGATGAGCCAGCTTACTTACCTCATTGATGAAATTTGCGCTGGATTGGAAATCTACTATACAGGTCGTCAAGGAGGGCAATACCTTAAAACTGCTTTTATTTTATGCGATGACTACACAGAACTTACATCAAAGCTATATCTCCTAACAGATAATCCAAATTGGTCTGAAACAAAAGCAAATGGTCATTGGAAAAATTACCGTGATATTCAGCAGGATGTCGTAGATGTAATTACCGGCAAAAGACCTACTGAACTTGCAAATTTGCAAGCTCTACATAACAATATGAAAATACGTCGTGATCGACGTAATGATTTCTTTCACTCCACACATCTGCTTGATTTAAGTGTGATGTCACGAAATTGCGTTGATGCATTTTGCGATTTACTCGATTATGGAAGGGTGCTCTTTGGCAGAGATTGGACTGACGAAGTTACGTCAAGACGAAGCTTAGAGATACTACAGCTTTTACTCATTTTAGAAAAAAAGAATTTTAATGATCCATCGATTTGGCCTAAGGTAAACAACTTACTACGCAGTTGGCCCTGCAATACATCAAGCCGTTCAGCTAGGGGTGCTTATATAACAGTTCACCCTGAAGACTTGCATTTAAGGCTTTGCGTAAGAGATGGTGGTATGGAACTTCGAGATAAACTTGCTGTTTTGTTATAAGAACGTCGGCAATACTCTCAGCCTGTTGAAAAACTCTATTGCAGAGCTTTACGAAGAAGAAAAACGCCGCAACATCCTCTCCAATGATCTTAATTCGCACAATTTTGACAGCGTTGGCGAATTGCTCTTTTTTTTCGTCTTCATACTGCGCTTGTTTGATCTCAAGCCCTATGAAGAGCGATTCACTACCAGCATACTCCTCGCGTGAGTCCAGCACTGAGCACTTCCCATCTTTGGCAAGAGGCATTATGCTTCGTTCTTTACAAATAAAGAGTAACAGGGGAAGCAATTTTGTGGCTGATGAGCTAGAATGAAGCAAATAATGATACAGAGAGAGAGCAATTCGCTATGGAACCGCCACGCAAACTCACAAAAGCACAGCTAGAGCAAGCCGTCCAACAAGGTGAGCAACTAAACGGAACCGACCTCAGCGGAGCACAGCTAGATGGAGCCAACCTCAGAAGAGCACAGCTAGATGGAGCCAACCTCAGCAGGGCACAGCTAGATGGAGCCAACCTCAGCAGGGCACAGCTAGATGGAGCCAACCTCAGCAGGGCACAGCTAAAGAGTGCCAACCTCATCGGAGCACAGCTAAAGGGTGCCGACCTTAGCGATGCACAGCTAGAGAGAGCCACCCTCGGAGGAGCACAGCTAGAGGGAGCCGACCTCATCGGAGCACAGCTAAAGGGAGCCGACCTCATCAGAGCACAGCTAGGGGTAGGCGTGACACACCTAAAGGGAGCCAACCTCAGCTTCGCACAGCTAAAGGGAGCCACCCTCATCGGAGCACAGCTAGAGGGAGCCAACCTCAGCAGGGCACGGCTAGAGGGAGCCGACCTCAGAGAAGCACAGCTAGAGGGAGTCAACCTCAGAGATGCGACACTTGGCAATGAGCACCATATTGGCCCTCGCCTCGCTGATGCACAATGGGGTACGATTAACCTTGCCGTTGTGGATTGGTCGCACGTGAGCAAACTTGGTGATGAATGGGAAGCCGTGCAGAAGATGACACGTAGCGGGAAGAAAGAGAAGCATGAACGTCTGAATGACTACAGGGCAGCAGTGCGAGCGAACCGTCAATTAGCTGTGGCTTTGCAAGCACAAGGACTCAGCGAGGAAGCGGCACGTTTCGCCTATCGTGCTCAACGACTTCAGTGCATCGTTTTACGACGGCAAAAGAAGCTCGGACAATACCTTTTCTACACATTCCTTGAGACACTGGCAGGCTACGGCTATCGGCCTATACGTACTGTCTTGTGGTACCTGGGTATCATCTCCCTGTTTGCCCTTGCCTATCATTTCTTCGGAGGCCTCTCGCTCTACCCCCCTGACGCCTTTGTCTACAGCCTGACCTCATTTCATGGACGCGGCTTCTTCCCCGGACTCAACGCCAGGCCCTCGCTGCATGACCCGCTCATTATGTTAGCTGCCCTCGAAGCGGTGATCGGCTTGTTTATCGAAATCAGCTTCATTGCTACTTTCACCCAACGGTTCTTTGGGAAGTAAAGAGCTATCAACTGCTCTGATGAGTGCTTGGCTGAAAGGGCCTATGCAACTCATTCGCCGCTCAGCAAAGCTGATCTCCTTATTCGCCAACGCTGTCAATTTTGTCAGCAAAACATGGTATTTCTTACTCTTCAAAACTCATCAGTTGAGATTTTCAACAGGCTGCTCTATTCTGCGAAGTAACTATCTCCACATTCAAACCAAGTATGGAATACAGTTTATAACTGAACTTTATGAAGAACCTCTACTCAGAAGTAAGCTGTACAGCAAATCATGAACTGTGTAAGCAATTCTTAACTGATATTACCAACATCATAGGCTTTTAGTCCATATGCCTGGTATTAGTCTCTCCATTGATGTAAAGTACAGCTAAATAGGAAGATAATAGTGAGTTAAAGAAATGAAACGATAAATTACAAATATGTCTCATTTCTCTGTTAGAGGTATCTGATGGTTCAACAAACCCCGCTTTTTGATGAGTTCAACGATACAGCCTCTTCTCAATTACCTCCTGCTGATATTAAGACAATGGTAAATGTCGGAGTACGCGAAGCATTTGGTTTAGGATATAGAGACCCCGATAGAGTCACTTATATTGAATCAACTGTCATTTGTCAGATACTGCTTCCGAGTCTATTTGGCGACGACGTGATTTTTAAGCCTTCTCAAGTATCCTATAATATCCTGGTTACTCTTTACGAGGAGCGGGCAAAAGCTCAAAGCCTAATTCGGAAAAAGAAAGTCACAGCAATTATGCTGGTAGATGAATATATAGCGGCCATAGACCAAGAAATAACGGCAAATCCCAATGGGAAAACACTCCAGGCTGAACTAAAGAAGATGCAAGGTCTACGGCGGAAGCTCAAAGGAGAGAAATATACTGAGCCAGAAGTGCTTGAGAGAGATGTCTTTCTGCGGAGAAACTATACTCATTCATGGAATGGAAAAGGATATGTAGCATTTGGACTACCACACAAGCGCGTTTTGCGTTTAGCACTATTTCATCCAAATCCGCCAGAGCACTCAACAGGAGTCGATATTTTGTATGAGCATCACTGCGTCGAAAAGAAATTGGTACGTATAGCTGGTCTTCAATACAAGATGTCAGAATGTGGTGTATTATCTATATCTCCTGAAAAGGAACGGATAAGGGTTGAAAAGCAGCTAGATAGAATGAAACAGACATTTTGTGATGCTTCCTACTGCACTTCACCTGATGGGGACAATAAAGAAAGATGGTTTTGTTCTCATTACTGTTCAGTTTTTATGCGCCCCACCGACCGACAACAGGAAGCTGATACACGCTACACTTCAATTGGATACCATATACCTATATGCAGGTTCCGCGATTTATGGAATGCGTCCAAAACAAAGCGGTTCAGCATACAAGATTTTGAGGGAAAATCTATCAAATCGCAGGCATTTGAGGAACTTTTCAACATGAATGAACTTGGCTCCAGGTGGCTAACATATGAAGAGCTAGAGGAATTCCACAGAAAGCACAAAGTGTTGGAGCCTGGCGATCATATTGTTATCCACGCGCGAGAGTTTGTCGGAATCTAAGATGGCATACTAGAAAAGACATTTCACTCAAGTTAAATTGGCAAACATCATTGTTATGTTTGTGTACCCATAACTCTGGATTATTGGCCCCAGGTCATCGGTTTAACCTCGAAACCCCGAAACCCCGCTCCACGTCGTAAACTTGGACAGCCTATGCTATAATTGCCACTGAAAAACTACAGGATAGAGTGAAGGTAGACTGATGATTGACCCATTTAGCACGGTTAGTATAGCGAGTTCTGGAATAACGATTACAACATCCCCTGATTATCTGCTTGACGCTCTAACAGCATGTTATGTGTTATTAACCCTTGCCCTTGCTTTTATCGCATTTAGGTCGCTTCGTCAAACCCAATCTTCCCTTGACCTTACTCGTCAGCAGATAGAATTAAACAAACAGCAATCACAAAAGGCGTCGGCAGCAAGTGAAAGGCATTCACAGGCTACTATTGATGCTGTAAAAAGACAGATAGAAGCAAGTGAGCGTCAGGCACAAGAAGCATTATACAATCAACAAAAACCTGTTCTTGTTCCTGTAGGGGATTTAGAGAAAATTATTGACAGATCAGCCGGGAAATATCACATAAAATGGGAATATCAAAATCAGGAGATTGATGGACTGAAGAATATTGGAGTAGGGCCAGCCTTTACTATTTACGGTATCCTTTTTGGCCCACCAGTAAACTCACAGCTACCGCGAATGTGGTATGTTGTTTGGAACTACCCCGCTCTTACCCCTGGTGTCTCAGGAGACAAAATAACACTCTCACTAGGGAGCCATATCAGCAGCGATACAGAAATAAAGGGGTATACCCTCTACATTCCAGATGATGAAGACCATGTAGGGGTACTCGCTCGTTTCACGCTCACCTATCATGACGTGTTTGGAAGAAAACACGCGAGCATTTATGACTATCATTCCCAAATTGGATGGATGAGCAGAGGTCACTTCTCAGATATTGAGTATGATATCTATGAGCTTGACCAGCAGACACCAGGGGCGAAGCAGTCAAAACAGTTTTTCTATGGAGTAAGCAAAATAGCGCAACCATGAATAGGCGCAACGGGTACAACAGACAGAGGCACTACAGGGAGAGCTAGGCTTATCGACAGGGTAGCAGTTACCAAGCAGTAAAGGTCTTTAGATGGAGTCGAAATCAAATAAGCAGTTCGTTGAGCCGCTTCTTAAAACGCTAAGAGCATTTCAAGGAAATAACCGTTGTCTTTATCCTGGTTGCTCAAAAAAACCTATTCGTTCCCATGTCATTGCAGAGTCAATACTTGAGCAAATTGCTGATAGTGAAGCAAAAGTTATGACATGGAATCCATCTGCTAATGATAGCGTCAAGCACGTTGTGCAAGATCACAAGTGGGAGCAGGTTTACGAAAAACCGATAAAGGTTGGCATTCGTCAAGAAACAACTTACCCGATCTTCTGCAATGAGCATGACAACGATATATTTGCTGAGTTGGAAGATCATGGGTTTTCTTTTGGTCGTCGGCATGTCGCGCTTCTGGCTTATCGTGCTTTATGTTATAAAACATGGAACCCCAACTTAGAACAGATGTCAGAGTTCCTGCTTTCCAATAAGGATGCCGATACTAAATTGCAGCAGGAACGAATATTATCAATCAAGACGATGATAGCGGCACGGCAAAAGTTTGAAAATATGCTTACAACACAAGATTTTAGAGAACTTTGTTGGATATCGAGAATTATTCATGTTGACCCCTTTCTTGTCTGTACGGATGCGACTATTCCCTATGAGGGAGAAGAGGATACTAAAAATATTGCCAATGGGAGCATAACTCTTACTCCAGAGGATGTTATAACATTTTCCCTTTTTCCAGAAAGAAAACGAAATGCTAGTATCTGCGTTATTACATGGTTTAGAAATAATAGTAGAGGAATGAGGGTCATAAATGATCTTGAATGGGAAACACTCCCTGAGAAAGATATTATAGATGATATCATTTTTAAGGCTCTGGGAATGGCTCTTGTCTATGTGTCACCGGCTTGGTGGTATTCACTCACTCCTGAACAACAAGATGACATTTGGGAGTTACGATTGAGTATTAACGAATTTCTTCCGCATATATAAGATTCTATGATCCTTATTTATGAGTATTACAAACGATTATGTCACCAGCCATCACTTACGCTAATAAAGCCCAAACGTCGCCCAAACTCTATTCTGCGTCGTAACCGTAAAATTATAGGATGCACTGGCTCCTACGTTCACCAAGTATGGAATATAATTAAGAAACTGAACTTGATGAAAAAGCCCCTTTACAGGAGGTGAGCTTAATGGCAAACCAAGAACATCTGGATATTCTCATGCAAGGTGTGGATGTTTGGAATGAATGGAGAAAAGAGCACCCAGATATACAGCCAGACCTTAGCTTTGCACTTCTCATTGGAGCCAACCTTAGTGAAGCCGATTTTCATAATGCTTATCTACGCGAGACAACTTTTAGTAGACCTGTTCTCAATTGGGCTATCATCTTAGACGACCTTCACATGGCACATGAGTATCTCAGCGGAGCTAACCTTAGCAGAGCTAACCTCAGTGGAGCTGACCTTCGCAATGCACATCTTAGCGGTGTAGACCTAACACGAGCAGACCTTAGCTTTGCACTTCTCATTGGAGCAAACCTCCAATTTGGGCAACTTTATGAGGCAGACCTCCATGAGACAGCCCTCCGTTTTGCTAACCTTAGCGGAGCTAACCTTAGCAGAGCTAACCTCAGTAAGTCACATCTCGATAGTGCTACTTTAATCAAGACAAACCTAGAGCAGGCAAACCTCACTGATAGTTCTGTTTATGGGATTTCGGCTTGGAATATTGAGTTAAAGGAAACTATCCAATCGAACCTCATTATTACAGATAGCCATGAACCTATGATTACCCTCGATAATCTTGAAGTTGCCCAGTTCATCTACTTACTGCTCAACAATAAAAAAATCCGCGATGTGATTGATACCATTACTTCTAAAGTCGTCCTGATCTTAGGCCGCTTCACACCTGAGCGGAAGATTGTTCTGGACGCTATCAGAGATGAACTCCGCAAGCGGAACTACTTACCTATTTTGTTCGATTTTGAAAAACCAGTAAACCGAGACTTAACAGAAACAGTAAGCACGCTTGCACACTTAGCACGCTTCATCATTGTTGATCTGACTGATCCGAGTAGCGCGCCTCACGAGGTAGCAACCATTATTCCTCAGACTGTGGTGCCTGTACAACCGCTACTGTTAAGAGAGCCGCTTATGATTGATGGGAAAGTAGTGGAGCGCCGGGAATATGCGATGTTTGAGGATTTGAGACAACGATACTCCTGGGTACTGCCGACAGTTCGTTACCAGGATGCCACCAACCTTTTTACATTGCTGAAAGAACAAATCATCGACCCCGCCGAACGTAAGGCACAGGAATTAGCAAAGCGGTAGTATCAGGAGGTAAGCTCTATGGCAAATCAGGAACATCTCGATAAACTCAAACAAGGAGTAGAAGTATGGAACCAGTGGAAAAGAGAGTATTTCGATGAAAATGCAGACAAGCGGGCATATTTTTTCGACGCAGACCTCAGCGGAATGAACCTTGAAGGTGTATATCTTGAAGAGGTAAGTCTTCGGTACGCCAATCTCAGCGGGGCTAAGCTAAAAGGGGCGGATCTCAGCGTGAGCAGTCTCGTCGGTGCTGATCTTAGCGGTGCAGACCTCAGCGGGGCAACACTGGAAGGGACAGACTTTAGCATTGCCGATCTTAGCGGCGCAAATCTCAGCGGGGCCAACTTGAGTATGGCAGACCTTAGCAGAGCCAACCTCAGCCAAGCTAACCTCAGTGGGGCTGAGTTGAGGGGCACTATCTTAGGAGATGTTGACTTGAGTGTAGCAAAGGGACTTGAGACGGTGAACCATGATGGGCCATCGACCATCGGCATTGATACCATTATCAAGTCTCAAGGCAAAATACCAGAAATCTTCCTTCGTGGCGCTGGTGTTCCTCCCTCCATCATCGAAGCGATCCCTTCACTCGTCGACTCTCTCAAGCCCATCGATTTCTACTCCTGCTTTATCTCTCACTCAAGTAGAGACCAAGAGTTTGCTGAACAGCTACGTACGAATTTACGAAATAAAGGGGTACGCTGCTGGTATGCACCTGAAAATTTGAAAATCGGCGATAGGATTAGAGACCGTATTGACGAGGCCATTCATCTTTACGATAAGCTTCTGCTTATCCTCTCAGAACATTCTGTGAATAGCGAGTGGGTAGAAGACGAGGTAGAAGCGGCAATGGAAAGGGAACGGATTGAAGAACACACAATACTGTTTCCTGTTCGTCTGGATGATGCTGTCAAAACGACGAGCAAGGCTTGGGCCGCGAAACTACGCAGGCAACGGAACATTGGAGACTTTACCAATTGGAAAGACCACGATACCTACCAGAAGGCCGTCAATCGCTTGCTCCGTGACCTCAAGGCAGAGGCTCAAAAGATGAGGTCACGAGATGCTACAACCAATGGTGGTGAGGTGTATCAGTAGCGCAATGAAAATACAGGGGTAAGGGTGAGAACACTAGGGGCGGGTCCGTTTTTGAGTATCAAGTGGGTCCGTTCACATTGTTAAAAACACTGGTTACTATAAAAACCCAACTAATTACTCATGGTTCGCGTAAATGTGGACGCGGTCCAAAGATTTTGCTAAGC
>Ga0209648_10004560_pt1 | contig 11785 bp, 14 predicted proteins | sample GraSoi2013_115cm_FD_185830 | JGI IMG/M metagenome (GOLD analysis project Ga0209648, IMG submission 185830) | Grasslands soil microbial communities from the Angelo Coastal Reserve, California, USA - Sample 9_17_2013_115cm (SPAdes) (version 2) | ecosystem: Environmental > Terrestrial > Soil >...
TACAATCGAATTGCTGCAAGCCAATCGCTCTTACTGCCCCCTCGTTCAATGGTAGGACAGCTGACTCTGGATCAGCATATCGGGGTTCGAATCCCTGGGGGGCAGCCAAATAAAATCAATAACTTACACGCCTCGATTCTCCCCAAAACCCTCAGTCGTACCAAAGTCGTACCAAAAGTCGTACCAATTGGTTCGTAAACACGCTGGAACTCCGATGTATCTCGGGCAACATCGCGCCTGAGTGATGAGGCTTTTCCGCGTGACGTCCGATATCCAACCCCGATGAGGCGTTCGATTGGTGTGCGATTTGACCGAGTTTGCGGAACGTAGGAAAACCCTCACATGACGAACCACACGAGACGGAGAAAGCTTCCGCGCGGTCTGCATTGGGACACCCGGTCCCCGTACATATTCTTCAAGTGGCGGGACGCCATGGGCAGGCAGCGCCGGCAATCGACCAAGACTGATGATCCAGACAAAGCCCTGCTGACCAAGCTGCAGTTTCTCGACCAGCAGCGGCAGAGGCCGGAAGAGATCGAGGCGCACACCGAAGACCTGGGAAAACTGCCGCTCAAAAAGGCAGAGGAGTTGTATTTTAGTTGGAAAGCGGCGAAGAACTCCGCTGCCACAATCCAGCGCGAGCGCCGAATCTTCAAGGCAGTTATCAAAGCCTTCGGCGCGAGCAGGACGGTGAGATCTATAAGACTCTTCCACCTGCGGCAATATCAGCAGGAACGGAGAAAACATGTCAGCCACATGAAGCAGCCGGTGACCGCCCGCACCGTTAACTACGAACTCGACCTACTGCGTGGGCTGATGAAGTACGCGGGCTGCTGGACACCCGAGCTTGCCGCCGGATACGAGCATTTGCCGGAAGTGAAGAGCCAGGCCGGCAAATTCGCCACAGAGCAGCAGCTGACGAAAATCATCACCACCGCCAGCACCAATGAATTCTGGCAGGTGGCGATGTACTGCGCGGCGGTTGCGATTGGCACGGGCTGTCGAGGTGGAGAAATCAGAACGCTTCAACTCAAGGACATTGCACTCGCAGACGGCCGCATCGAGATCCGTCCAGAAAAAGCCAAGAACCGCACTGGACGCCACCCGCGTTTGATGGCGGTGGCGGAATGGGGGCTGCGCCATCTACTGGAGCGCGCCCGCTCGTTGGGTGCCACCGAACGCGAACACTACCTGCTTCCATTAAACGTCAGAAAATCCAGCATTCTGTCCAAAATCAGCAACCAGAAGTGGGACCCGACCAGGCCGATGTCCACATGGGTAAAGTCATGGAGGAAATTGATGGAAGCATGCGGCATGACGGGCTTCCGCTTTCACGATTTGCGCCACACGTTCCGCACTCTCGGTGCCCATGCCGGGGTGCCTTTAGAGGTCATGATGGCGCAGGTGGGACACATGGACCGCGAAACCTCTCTCGAATACGTGCACATCCAGACCGACGCGCTGAAACACGCGCAACGGCTAATCGAAGGTCAGCAGACGAAGTTGATCAAGGCAGTACGCAAGGTCCGCCCACGGCGGACCAGAAAAGCAGGCCAGTACAAACTATTGGAACAAGGCGCCACTCTCAAGCCCGGTCGTACCTCGGCACGTTAAGCCGGCAACGCGAGGAATAGTCTACGGGCTGATACTGAAGCTCGTGGCGACGATTCACGGTCCGTAGATGTAGGCCCGCAAGCCCAATTCCGGGTAACGGATCATCCGACCCATTCTCTTGAAGGGCGGTCCCTCTGGCCGGCCTCGGCTCCACCCCATGCGCCACTTTCTCAGCTGGGAGCGAGAAACCTGGAGCATTCCCGCGACCTGCTCTTCGGTGTAGGTACGCAACTCGGGAGCTTCCTGCTCCTTCCGAAGATGCGATGGACGGACCGATCTTGGTCCAAAACCCTCGCCTGGAGATTCCTCACCTCGGGCCGACGGGGTCGTTAACTCTTGAGTTCTCCGCGGCCTGGTTTTGCGGGCTGGATTCGTCAAAACTGCCATATGAACTCCTAGCTTCCCTGTTTTGTAATGGAGATTCCCATCTCTGTCAAAAACAGGCGCATCCCCCGATTTGACCGAAATCTCCTTTGGCCTTAGCTTCTGTCATCCCGGCAGCGAGGAAGCTGCTGGCGAAGGGAGATCTGTGCGTGTTTTCAAGCGTAATGGAGACGTGTGAGCGGCTTAGAGCAGTGGGCTATCTGACCGATGCGGTGACCCCAGTCGTCGTATACCTGGCGGCCAAGCTAAACAAGCCGGTTTTGGTGGAGGGTCCGGCCGGCGCCGGCAAGACGCAATTGGCGTATGCAGTTGCTGAAGCCGCGGAAACGGCCGTCGAACGCCTGCAGTGCTATCAGGGCGTTGATGAAGAGAAAGCCATTGGCAAGTTCGACGAAGCCTTGCAGCGGCTGTGCGTAGGGCTACGGGCCAAGATGGGTAATGAGTTGGACTGGGAGACGCTGCGGGCGGAGCTTCACAGTCAGAGATTTTTCAGGGCGGGGCCACTTTTGCGTGCGTTGCAGAGTAGTCGGCCATGCGTGCTGTTGATCGACGAGTTGGACAAGGTGGATTACGCATTCGAGGCCCTCTTGCTGGAGCTACTGTCTGTGTGGCAGTTGAGCATTCCCAAGCTGGGCACGATCAAGGCGGACACCATTCCATTCGTTGTTCTCACTTCCAATGAAGAACGGCGAATCGGAGATCCCCTGCGGAGGCGGAGTTTTTACCTTCGTGTAGAGCATCCATCACCAGAGCGCGAGGCCAAGATCGTAGCCTTGCGAACCCCGAATGCAACCAAGGAATTCCATGCGGACATGGCCGGATTAGCAAAGGCGTTAAGGGGCTGGAGCATGGAAAAGCCGCCCTCGGTTTCGGAGATCCTCGATCTTGCGCAGGCGCTGGAGGTGCTTGGGGAGAAACGGATCACGCCGGAGATGCGCGATATCTTACTTCCCCTGCTGGCCAAGACAGAGGCGGACCGGAAAAAGCTCCTGCTACGGGACGGTTTTGCCAGCTTGGTTTACGACGCAGAACAATACAGCAAGCAGACCTTGGAGAAGCAGTCAGCATGAAGAGAACGCCAATCGTCTTGCTCATCGTGGTCTGTAGCGTGATATGCCGGGCGAGAAGCCCCGGCACGCCTGACCGAGCGGAAGCCGAGTACTACGCGGCAGTGTACGCGGAGCACTATCGAATTCCGGTCAATCTTGTCCGTTCGATTATCCAGCAAGAATCGGGATGGCGCTCGTGCACCTTGTCTCCCAAAGGAGCAACTGGTTTGATGCAGCTTATGCCGGAGACGGCACGAAGATTCGGAGTGGCGAATCCTTGCGACGTGAAGCAGAACATCGCGGGCGGCGTGCGCTACCTGGCGTGGCTGAAGGAGCACTTTCACGGTGACTACCGCCTGGTCGCTGCCGCGTACTACGCGGGCGAGAAAAGGATTCAAACGCAAGGTCTTAACTACCGCAACCCCGATGTAGTCGCCTACGTTCGTCAGGTGCGGGCAATCTATGAACAACAGCAGCGCTTGAGCGCGGAGAGAGGAAATGTTCGATGATGAAAATCTGTCTGGGTATTGTTTTATCGGTTTCGGCAGCGGCAGTGGGACAAACAGAGGGGCAGGCGGGAGGTTCCACTCGCCCCGAAGTTTCAAGCTCGGTAATAGATCCGCAGGAGGTGAGGGTCCTGCGTCTGCATCCCGGGTATGCCACATCGCTGCGAATGCCGGAGGAGATCAGTTCAGTGGTCATCGGTAATCCATCTGACTTCAAGGCCGAACATTCGGAGTCAGAGCCAAGACTCGTATTCATCAAACCGATTACGAAGGAACCCGCGGAGAGCAACGCTCTGATTACGACCAAGTCGGGCCACACGGTCAGTCTACAACTGGTCAGCGCGGGAAGCTCGGGAAGCGATCCAATCGTGGATTTTGTTGTGGAATACCGGCAATCGCGCAGCTTGCTGATCGAAGAATCGGAAGAGTCGAGTTTCACGGTGGGAGAGACGAGAAGCCTATCCAGCGAGGTTCACCAAACGCCTTCAGCTCTCGACAACGAGACCAAAGCCATCCAACAGCAGCTCGCGAAGCAGGAGCGCATTGCCAGACCTGATTGGCGGGGCAAGGAGCTGCTTACGGCCTTGGGCGAGGTCCGCGAACAAAGGGACCAGCTGACCGTTCCGTTTTCTGTCTTCAATGACTCCAAGCGCTGGCTCGAGTTGTTGCCGCCCCAGGTGCAACTTGATAGCGGCGAATCGCACGGCAAGAGGAGCAAGGCGGAGCCGGTCGCGATCACGGATTTCCAGATGACGGCACGACGGCTGGCGCCAGGGGCTCGGGCCGATGGCGTCGTGACTTTCGAGCGACCGGCGTTCAAGGAGTCGAGCGAGCGATTGACGCTGCGCTTGTCGGAGGCGGAGCGAGTCGATCACCCGATCCTGCTGCCTCTGCCGTTTGTCGCGGCGCAAGGAGAAACGAAATGAAACAAGGCAATGGATTGGACAAGCAGCCCGTAGGCGGAAATCAACCACCACAAACTTCGACGGCAACGCCCGGTCAACAAAACGCACCGGAAGGAAAGGCCGAAGCGGCCGGGCAGTTCGCACAACGCGGCAAGAAGAGCACACCTGTCGATAACCGCCGCATTCTGGTTGCGCTGGTTGGCTTCGCGCTGGTGCTGGTCTTGTGCGCGTATGCGATGGTACGTTCGCGCGAAACAGCGTCTACACCCGGAAGCACAGCAAAAAAGACTGGTGCGCAAAGCAAACCGGCAGACAGCAACGCTGGCAATGAGCACCATTCCTTGCCGACAACGAATGCAGCGCAATCCGGAGAGCCAGACGGGGACGACGGTTACATGACCTCCAAGACGGTCGAGCAAACAGCAACCAATCACCCCAACACAGGAAGCACGGCCGCTCCACCGACGCCCAACGCCGGAGCAACCCGGTGCTCAGGGCGTGGGGCCAGACGGCGGGGCATCGGACGCTAAAGCGGAGCGCGAAGCGATGGACAAGGCCTCTCTGGTCTTCGTCCGCAGCGCCTCATCTTCGCCGGCGAAGTCGGATGCCGCGCCCTTGATGGTCGAGCCGGAATTTGGACTGGGACTTCCGCCAGGAGCCAAATTACGCGCGCGGCTGGAGTCGGCGGTGAACACAGCGGTAGAGACGCCAGTCACCGCAGTCATTGAGTACAACTACGAACGCAATGGCGAGATTGTAGTGCCCGCGGGAGCAAAGGCAGTCGGGCATCTGCAGCAAGCAGACCGCTCCGGCTATGTGGGCATCCGGTTCGATTCGCTGGTCTTGCCCGACGGATCGACCACAGAAATCGGAGGAACCGCGACCGATCTGGGCATGCGCGCTCTGAAGGGAAAGGTCGAAGGCAAGAACACTGGCAAGAATATTCTGGTGCGATCGGTTTCGGGAATCGGCGAGGTAGCCGCGATGCTGGGGGGCCGGGGCAATCTAAATCAGCCGCTCAGCGAGGGCGACGTGTTGCGTGAGCGAGTAGGCAGCAACATCGGGCAGGCTTCGGACGAACAGCTGCAGCGAATGGCGATGGGCGAGCACATTGTGGTTTCGCTGCCTGCGGGTACAGAGATTTACGTGGTGCTGCAGCAAGCGGCCAAACCGAAGTTCGCTGCTGTCGCGGCTGGAGCGGGACAAAACCAACACCTGGAAGCGCCAGCAAAAGCCCCAAACGCTGAGGAGCTTAAACAGCTCCTGCAATTGCAGCGTGAATTGAATGAGCAGTCCACGATGAGATCACCAAGCGAATAGTTCTTTGCTACTCCCTCCCGTATGGGCAGAACGAGAGGATCCGTTCTGCCCCTTTTTTTGCTTCCATGAGGCCCTGGACTAGGTGAAATCCAGTCACTTGCAAGTGTGGTTCGGGAGACAAAACCTGCACAATGTCTGGCGGACCAACTTTTTCTGTTCTTGCTTCCTCGTTCCACATGGAATGGCAAAACGGGTTTGCGGTCCACCATGAGAGGGGCATGGGGAAGCAAGAGCGTCCCCTTACGCCAGATTCATCCGTCGTCCAGATGCCCGATTCCAGTCCCCATCCCGGCAAGTTCGCGCCCTGACGTTCGGAATCCCAATTCGGACTTCGCCTTCGACCAGCCAACCGGCAATGCAAACCCATTTTGGTCCCTTCCTGATTTGCTCGAATCTACGTCCGCCCGTATCTTCCAACCTGTGATGAGGCAGCAAGCGAAGCCCGATCTTTGGAGCAGACAGGTTATGAAACCGACGAATTATGCATATACAAGCAGGTGGACCATGGTTGCATTGCTGGCTCTGGTTCTTTTCACGCAGCTTGTCCCGTTCCTGGCGCATGCACAGAACCTGGGGACCGCACCGGCACTGAATCGCGCCGTGCAGGGCCAGCAGGCGAGTCAGCCGGAAGGCGCATTCCTGAACATGGTGAACTGGGTGGGAAACGTGATCGCCCCGATCGGTGCGGCCCTGTGCGTGGTGATGGCGGTGGTTTCCTACGCGCAGGGGCGCGGAGTCATGCGCTGGGCCCTTACCGGAGCCGGACTTCTGGCTATTTCCGGACTGACGAGGTTGATCGAATTCTGGATCACCCGGGGAACTGGCGGAGTGCAGTAAAGCGAGTGCGAAGGATGATCCCCTCATTCATCAACGATCTGCTGCAGATGCTGTTCGCGCTGGCGATTCCGGCGGCGATCAGCACGCTGGTGCTGGCTGGAATTGCGCTGCGGCAGGAGGGCGGCGTGAACTGGGAAGCAGGAGGGCGCTTTCAGCGATGGGTCATGTGGACCGTCATCTTCCTGACGCTGCCGCAGTTGCTTTCCTGGTTCGCCGGCCAGGGCATTGTCATGCCACCGACTGCTGGCGGAGGAGTGAGTGGATGGTTGGGGTCGATTGAGAGCAGCGTCCGTGCTTTTGTCATGGACATGGTTCTGGCTCGCCTTGTACCGATCATGGCCGCATTCTTTGTGCTCAAGTCGGCGTTGGATGCAGCCCAGGGCAACAATCCCCTGGCTTCGATCATCGCGGCCTTCTTCCTGCTTTCGGTTTCCGACACGGTGCAGTTGTTTCGGAGCTGGAACAGCGGTTCGCAGTTCGCCACAACCGACATGCTGGCCTCGCTGTGGAACTACGTCGCGGGAGTCATCCTGCCGCTGGCGTCGGGCTTGGCAGTAGTGGGGGCGATCTTCAATTACGTGCGACACAAGCCGGTGATGCAGATGGTAGGCGCGGGCCTCGCGTTCATGAGCGTTTCGGCGCTGTGGAAGCTGATACAGGTGATGGCCAGTTGAACCTGGTGGAGATGATTCGATGTCGTTCTATAACGGGTTGCTCAATCTGACGAACTGGATGGGGAATGTGATCCTGCCGACGCTGGCAGGGCTGTTCTTCGCGGGAGCCATCTACCGCTTCAGCCGGGGCATGCCGCACCAGAACCTGAGTTACGGCGGCATGGCGGCGTTGATGTGCTCGGGACTGCTGCGGGCCATGGAAACATTTGCGGGCCAAGCGGCCTGGAACGATCCCGACCGTTACTGGCTGTCGATTCTCACGTTGGTGAACTGGGTGGGGAACGTATTGCTCCCGCTCTACGGCACGCTGCAGGTTGTTCTTGCGGTGCTGCACTTTGGCGGCGTACTGGAGCGCCTCAACATCGGCGACGCGTGGATCCGTAATGCACTGTCGGCCATGATGTGCTTCGGACTTTCAGGACTCCTTCGGCTAGTGGAGTTCTGGATCAACAGCGGGACTGCGGGAGTGCGCTAGGAGAAGCCGATGCCGCTGGATGTAACCCCGATGAACCGCAACCTGCAGACACGAGTCACTTTCATGTCGCTGGAATTTGAGGACCTATTTGTGGTGTTGGGACTGGCCGCACTCATGAATGTAGTCGGTCATTTTGTGGATGGAGAGATCGGAGCTGTTCCCTTGAGCGTCATCCTGCAATACGGGGTGCCGCTTTCAGCGGTGCCGCTGCTGATGATCTTCAAATACGGGCGGCCACGTGGGTTCTTGAAGGACCTGGCAGCCTGGTATTTGAAACCGCGCACCTACTGCGCGCTGGCGCGCGACCGGCAAATTACGACCAGTTACATCAAGGAGGAGGGAGAGACATGCCATTAAGAGCCACCTTGCGGCGGGACCATTACGCGGACGCCCAGCCTTTGTGCGAGTTGCTCCCAATCCGGGACTATCTCGACAACGTGGTAGTGCGTACCAATGGCGCTTTTGTTGCGGGCTATGAGCTCCGTGGCATCACGTCGTATTTTGCCAGTGACGACGATAGGAATCAGAACAAGCTCATGCTGGATGCATTGCTGCGTTCGCTTCCCGAACAAAGCATGAGGTTGCAGGTGCGCTTCGAAGTGGTCGAGGATCTGGGGAACCTGCTGGATCGTTACCAGCGCCAGCGCTCGGAGCAGAATGAGGTTCAACAGCTCGACCGGACTCGGTTGGAGGCGTGGGCGGCGAAGGCTGCTCAAGGACATTACCTGCGTCCCCTGCTGCACGCCTACCTGATCTGGGATCCCCGCATTCATCGCCAGGTGAATCAGACCGCCGGTAAGTTGAAACGGCCAAGCTGGAGCTTGTCGGCGAGCAAGGTCATCGAACGCGAGCGCCGCGAGCACGAGGAACTCGTCGTGCAATTTGAGAGCCTCCTCTCGGGCATCGAGACCACCATGCAAGCGGCCAATCTGGGAGCGCGCCGAATGAGCGACGACGATCTGTTCGTCGAAGCCAGGCGTGCCCTGAACCCGCTGGAAAACGACATGCGACCGTATCGCACCCCGGACGAGCGTCCGGAGTTTCGCAGCGCACGCGAGCAGATGGCGGATGTGAGCCTGCTGGATGAGACCGAGACCTATCTCAACATCGACGGCCTCCTGTATTCATTCGTCAGTTTGAAGGACCTGCCTGATGCGACCTTTCCCGGCATCCTGCGCGAACTGGTGGCGCTGGATTTTCCCATTGTGGTCAACGCACAGGTGACCATTCCGGACCAAGCCAAAGCGTTGAAGGGCTACAAGAGCCGGATGCGAAAGATGCAGGCGGCGCAGCGCGACACCCACGGCGGCTTTCGCGTCAATGTTGAGGCCCAGGTAGCGGAGGCGCAACTGCTGCGGGTGCAGCAGGACATCATCGCCAGCTCCGTGAAGACCGCCAAGCTTAGCCTGATTGTGGCCACGCGGACCTCGCGTCCCGCGGTCACCATGAACGATCTGGAACAGGCCGAGCGGCTGCTGAGTGATCGCTGCCAGCAGGTCCTACATGCGGTGGCGCGCATGAACGGCGCCAAGGCGGTGACGGAGACGCTGGCCAAGAAGAGATTGTTCTTCAGCTCGCTTCCCACTATGGGCGAACTCGACAAGCGGGAGCAGGACATGCTGAGCACGAACGCGGCCGATCTTCTGCCCGTGGAGGCCCCCTGGCAGGGGACGCAGCGTTCGCCCTTGTTCCTTTTTGAAACACCTTACCGGCAATTGATTCCATTCTCGCCGTTCGATCCGTCGCTGGGCGACGCTAACATGCTCATCATGGGCAAGACCGGCGGAGGCAAGACGATCATGGCGCAGATGTTGCTGGCCATGGCCGCGCGCACCTCTCCCCTGGTCTCGATCATCGAGCGCGGTGATTCCTATCAGCCCTTGGTCGAGTTGATGGGAGGCAAGATGGTCTCGATGTCGCTGGACTCGGAGCAAACGATCAACGCCTGGGATCTGCCGGCTGGAGAGCGCGAGCCCGCAAAAGACCAGGTTGCGTTGCTCCGAAACCTGACCCGGCACATGCTGGGCGGGAGCCCCGCGGAAGACAGTGAGCTTCTGGACAATCTGCTGACGGAAGCGATCTTCCGGACATACAAGCGGGCGGCGATACGGCAGTCAAACCCGATTCCCACCTTCTCCGACCTCCGGGACGAACTGGGGCAGTGGCGTGATGAAGAGAGGAACCAGAGGGTCATGGATGAGGCCCAGTTAGCCTCAATCAAGCTCCGGTCGTGGACGGGTGAACGAGGCGTCTACTCCCGCCTGTTCGACCGCGCCACGACGATTTCGCTCACCAACCCGTGGCTCTTTTTCAATGTCGAGAAGCTGGCCGACGATGCGCGCCTGGAGGCGGCGATGAGCTTGCTGATCGCACGTGCGACCTCGGAGCGGGCGTCGGGCAAGAGCGGCCGGCCCGCGATCGTGATTCTGGACGAGTTCTGGTTCATCCTCGATTCCCCGGTATTGGCGCCCGAGGCGGTGCAGTTGTTCCGCACGGCGCGTAAGAGGGGGGTCAGCGTATGCGGCATCAGCCAGACGGCAGAAGACTATGTGGGTTCGCAGGAGAAGCCGCGCCTGCACGGACCGGGGATCATCAAGAACGCCAGCACCAAGATCATCGGGCAGCAGCCGGGAGATATGACCGCCATGCGCGAGCATCTGCACCTGAACGAGACCGCCTTGCACCAGGTCAAGCACCTGAGCGCACCGCGCAAGGGCCATGGGGCAGACGCCTTGATTGCGATTGGAGAGAAGGCGGAGACGACGCACGTCATCCGCATGACCCCGACCCCGGTTGAGTACTGGATCATGACCACCTACGCCCGCGAGCGCAACTATCGCGCGTGGTGGCTGAGCCAGCGCAAGACAGCGCCGCTGCTCGCCGCCTATGAAGAACTTGCCGCGCGCTTCCCCTTCGGCCTGGCGGATGTGGAAGCGCTCGCCGAGGAGAACTCGGGCGCGGTCATGGGATGGAAGGAGAACTCATGAAAAAGATCTTGCATGCATTTAGAGAGAAGTTGTTGAAACGGTGCTCCCGCGTAGCGGCCGGCGTGCTGTGCCTGCTGCTGGTGCTGGCCATCGCTCCCCCCGGGGCCGGCGCCGGTATTGGAGACATTGTCTCCATCCTGACCGGCATCTACGGCACGCTGCGCGGGGACATCGGAGGAGTCCTGAACAATATCCAGGGCGTGAACACCGATGTCCGTGACCTCCATCAGGGGATGGTCTGGCCGGTTGCATTGCTCAATCAGGCCCGAGGCTTCGTCGACCAGGTCACGGCCCAGTATCGCGATCCCATGTGGCAGATTCACAGCCTGGCCACGAGCAGCGCTTCTCTCAGCAATCCCTCGCAACTCGAATCACTCATGCGCAGCCGCCAGACAGGCAATCTTGGCGGGCTGCTACCTGCGTTCCAGCGCTTGTATCAGCCCGTGCCGGTTACGTCGGATGCGCCCGCAATGGAGCGGAACATGATCGACATCGACGACGCGCTTGCCCTGGGTGCGCTGAAGACGACGGTCATCTCGGACCAAAGCGGAAACCAGATGCTTTCGCTTGCCGATGCGCTTGAACAACAGGCATCGAAGGCTGCACCCGGCTCAACGCCCTTACTCACGGCGCAGGCGCAGATTGCAAGTCTCGAGACCCAGGCGTTTCTGCAACGAATGCTGGCCGCTGAGCTGCGCCAGGAAGCAGCGAAGCTGGCGCACGACAACGCGCTGAGAAAGCGCAGCGCGGAGACGGCACGCAATCTGCGGAACCAGGTGCATGACGTACTGAGCCGGCCGTAACAGAGGTAAGAGGCAAGGAGGCAATATGAACCGACAAACCATCACCCGGATCTGGAACATGCTGAACAGCAGGTTTGTATTTGCGGCCATGCTGGTCACAGCGATCTTCCTCGTGCCCAGCAAGGCAATCAGCCAGTTTGTCGATCCCTGTTGCGCGGTGATTACCACTGGCCTGAATACGATTTCCGGTTTGCTGCGCAATGTCGTGGCGACACCGCTCAAATCGATCCA